>Ga0302267_10000153_pt1 | contig 86729 bp, 71 predicted proteins | sample III_Bog_E1_3_FD_194555 | JGI IMG/M metagenome (GOLD analysis project Ga0302267, IMG submission 194555) | Peat permafrost microbial communities from Stordalen Mire near Abisko, Sweden - III_Bog_E1_3 | ecosystem: Environmental > Terrestrial > Soil > Wetlands > Peat | place: Sweden: Abisko... | reverse complement strand
CAAAAATCACCCGGTGCGCAGCACCGCTTCCATATTGGCAAGATATTTGAGAGCGGCAACAGAAGCATTGCAGCCACATTAGCCCCGGTTTCTATCGTGATTCATTTCCCGTCTTCCGAAACGTTCCCCAAAAGTGGCTGGCATATAGGCGGTAGACCTTGGCGGTGTCCTGCGGGTCATAAGCCATCGCATTGACGACACCGAGGAGGATTTGAATTAGCTTTGCATTATCTTGGTAAAAATCCTCGATTTCTTCGTCAGTGGCGTTCGCTCCCGTTGCTGTGGCTGGGATTAACTGCCGGTGAGCTAGGCGCTCATGCCGCAAAGCTAACAGCTTCTTAAACACGGCGTGGCGTGCCCCACCTTTCATATATTTCTCTACTATTAGGCCTACCTCGGTTGCCCTCTTCTTGAGATCATTTCTCATTTCGTCGAAGTCTTCGGGCCAGCCCAGATGGTTGACACGGTCTAATGCTAAAGCCGCGATCACCTCTTTCTCGCCCACGGTGGCGGCGATGCACCGCATCCGAATGGCTTTCGTATTGCTGTCCCACAGGCGAATCAACGCTAGTAGCATTTCGCGCCGGAGCGCTGTTCGCGTGATGAGAAAAGCTTGCGTAGCATAGGATTTTCCCAAGCGACTATGGAGGTCCTGATCGTAGGCGGCAGGTTTCCAAACCTCATGGAACGTAACCGCCATATCGAACTCTTGCTGGGCGGCGGTCACCATCCTCCGCAAGTCAACAATCTTAGAATTGTCAATTTCCATTGCAAGTATTCTCGATTCCGCTGGAAAGTTCCTCCGACCTCAAAATTCCACCGATGGTGGGAGCTAAACATGCCGTGCGGGGCCTGCGCTCTGAAACTCTTGAGTTTCCCATAGTGTCATTCGATGTTGAACAACACGGCTGATTGTTTGTAAGTGCGTGATGGGCTATCGTCAAAATTCATGACACACGAAATTTTCATATAAGAGAGCTCACAGTAACTATCACGATTGACCTCTGACACACCCCCAGAAATCAAGGAAACATGGTCAACAATCAAAGCAGGTTTACCTCCAGATGCCTGCTTCTGCATGAAGTTAAAATCCCATTTCCGAATAGCTTCCGGGAGTCCATTCACACCACTTGTGCCAGAAAATCCAAGGCCTATAGACTTTCCCTCCATGAACTGAATCAGCAGATGATCGTTGACGAGTGAAATGACCACCGAATCGCAGTGGAATTGCGGGTAAGGCTTTGGCAAGCTGCTATCGTCCGGCCCTTCGGCGTAATAGCTGGAAGCGGTACATGATCCCTTGAAAGTTATCGGATTTTTTGGCGTGATCGTTACTGCGGGAGGCGGCTTATACAACTGGACGGGCACGCTAACTCCTTGGAAGATGACGGACACAGGACCACCAATAAAAGACCCATCCGGCTCTCGGTTATCCCATTGCAAGCCACTTACTGCATAATTTCGTCCTTCCAGACGCACGATGACACTTCCAGCAGGACTCGAAGCGAGGACTTCTACTGGTATTCTTGCTTTCAGGCACGGTTCTGCGTCAGGCACCTCTTGGCAAGCACTTATCAAATGGACAATTTCGTGTCCAACAAATTGACATTCACCTGACTGCGTACAGTATTCAGCTCCGACCGATAACGTTCCTGGTAGGCCAATCTTTATGCTCCACCCTTCTGGGATTGGGTCATAAGACTTTATCTCGGACGGCGTGGCTTGCGTCTGACCAGACGCAGCGTTGCCCGCATACGCCGGAATTGTGAATCCCACACCCGCCATCAAGACGGTGCTCAGAATCGCCATTCGGTATATCATCGCCATTCCTCCAGCCTAGCCATCCGGCAACGCCTCTCGCCCTTAGATTGCGTTTCAGTTCTTGTATTTTTCCTTTAGGAGAGCGACTCAAATTGTAGACGAGCAGCCCGATGAGTATGTAGGTGGTTTGACTAGCCGTTGGAAAATGACAAACAGAAAGACAAAGGTCACTTGACGGTGTATCGTTTTTGGTACATACTAAATAATGAGGCGCAATGAGCAAAGCATCACCTCCAGAAGTGCCGGTACGGTTTTATCGCTCTGAAACGGGCAAGGAGCCGGTGCGGGAGTGGTTGCGTGGCCTCAGTAGCGAGGATCGCCGCGCCATTGGACTCGACCTGATGCGGGTGCAGTTCGGATGGCCTATAGGTATGCCTCTGGTGCGAAGCCTGAAAGATGGACTCTGGGAGGTACGTTCTTCCCTGCCCAGCCAACGCATCGCACGGCTGGTGCTGTGCTTTCACGACAACACATTGGTTGTCCTGCATGGATTCATCAAGAAGACGCAGAAGACCCCAGCAGACGATCTATCGCTGGCGAGACGAAGGATGACAGAGGTGACGAGATGAAGAAACAGAATAAGCATGTGGGTTCCTCGCTCGACGACTTCCTGAAGGAGGAAGGCATTCTTGAGGAGACCCGTACCATTGCCATCAAGGAAGCGGTCGCATGGCAGGTGCAGCAGGCGATGGAGAAGGACAACATCACCAAGGTAGAGATGGCGCGGCGTATGCACACCAGCCGCGCGGCGCTCGACCGTTTACTCGACCCCGGCAATGCCGCCGTCACGCTGCAGACGCTCTCGCGCGCGGCCAATGCTATCGGGCGAGGCCTGCGCATCGAGTTGGTTTGATTTTTCTAAAGTGCCAGCTAGGAAACTTAAAGTCTGGAAGTGTATTCCGAGCTTCGAAAAATACGCTTCGGAGCTCTTGCGACCGCTAATACTGGTTGAGAATATCAAGGAAAATTTCCAACCCATTTTCAACCCATGATGAGCACTACCATGCGTACTTATCCGGGCTTTTGCGTACCCATCAGTTCCCGTAAGTGACTGAGAGCGCTGGATATTTCGACTCTGCAAAACCAGTATTCATGGGTTCAAATCCCATTCGGTGCTCCAATATTTCCCCTGCTCGTACGGCCCACGGCTTACATCGCAGATACTGCAGCTACCGGATTTCTCCATCGGTCCGTGTAGAAGTACAGCACCGGGATGGCAATGCGCGATAAGAGCGTTGACGCCACCTCGCCCGCCATCAGCGAGATCGCAAGCCCCTGAAAGATCGGGTCGCTCAGGATGACAGACGAGCCCAGAACCACCGCACCCGCAGTCAACAGCATGGGCCGGAACCGGACCGCGCCTGCGTCAATCACTGCATCCCGCAGATTCAGTCCATCCTTGCGCCGGACCTCGATGAAGTCGACCAGAATAATGGAATTCCTCACAATGATGCCCGCACCGGCGATGAAGCCGATCATGGACGTTGCGGTAAAGAATGCACCCAGAAGCGCATGGCCCGGCAGAATGCCCACCAGAGTCAATGGGATGGGAGCCATGATGACCAGCGGCGTCAGGAACGATCGGAACCACCCAACCACCAGGATGTAGATCAGCACCAGCACAACGGCAAACGCGAGCCCCAGATCGCGGAAGACCTCGTACGTGATCTGCCATTCCCCGTCCCACTTCAGCGTGTAGTGCTGCGTGTCACCCGGCAGTTGGGTGGAGTACTGCGTGATGGACATGCCGTCCGGTGCGGTCAGCTTTGCAACCTCACGCTGCATTGTCAGAATTGCATAGACGGGACTCTCCGCCGCGCCTGAGACATCGCCTACTACATAGACGACAGGCAGCAGGTTCTTATGCTGAATCTGCTGCTCCACCGTGCCGGTTGAAACCGTACCCAGGCTGCCTATGCTGACAGGTGCTCCATCCGCGGCAAGGAGCTGCATGTTGCTCACCGCATCCACACCTGTACGCAGCGGTCGCTCCAGTTCCATGTGGATAGGCACAGCCTCCCGCGAGCGCTCGTCGTGCAGCAGGCCGATATCGCGACCGTTGACGCCATCATTCACGTTCGCCACAATCTGCTGTGTCGACAGGCCAGCCAGAGCAGCACGGGCAGAGTCAATCTTCAGGTCGTACTGCTTTTCAGGCGCGGCGACGAACCAGTCCGTGTCCGCCACGCCATCGGTCTTCTCAAAGATGTGCTTCACCTCGGCCGCGAGCGCGATCTGCTTCTGATAGTCGGGTCCGTACACCTCCGCGACGAGTGTCTGCTGCACCGGCGGCCCGGGTGGCACCTCCGCCACGGCGATGCGCGCGCCTGCGGCATCCGCAATCTGTTTGAGTGATGGACGCAGCCGCTTGGCAATATCGTGGCTCTGCGCCTTGCGCTGGTCGCGCGACTTCAGGTTCACCTGGATGTCCGCTTGATTCGCGGCTCCGCGCAAATAGTAGTGGCGTACCAGCCCGTTGAAATTGAACGGAGCGGCTGTACCGGAGTAGATCTGGTAATCCGTCACATCCGGGTCAGCCGCAATGCGCCGGCCCATCTGTTGCGCCACGGCAGTCGTCTGCTCCAGCGTTGCGCCCTCCGGCATGTTGACGATGACCTGAAACTCGCTCTTGTTGTCGAACGGCAGCATCTTCACCTTCACCGCCTTCAACGGAACCAGCGCAATGGCCAGCAGAAGCAGCCCTACCACTAATCCAAGAAATGCGAGCGCGTGACGGTGGCTATCCAGCAAGCTTGCCATCAGTCTGCGATAGCGAAGCGTCAACTTGCCTTCCCTCTCATCGTGATGGCTTCGTGCACGTCCACGCAGAAGCCTGAGCGCCGCCCAGGGTGTCACAGTGAAGGCAACAATCAGTGAAAGAAGCATCGCGGAAGAAGCCCCAATCGGAATGGGACGCATGTACGGCCCCATCAGACCGCGCACGAATGCCATGGGAAGAATTGCGGCGATCACGGCAAACGTCGCCAGAATCGTGGGATTGCCCACTTCATCGACCGCATCAATCGCAACCTCACGAAAGCTGCGCTCGCGGTTTCTGCCCATGCGGAAGTGGCGCACAATATTCTCTACCACCACAATGGCGTCATCCACCAGAATGCCGATTGAAAAGATGAGCGCGAACAGCGTAATGCGATTCACGGTATAGCCGTAGAAATAAAACAGCGCTATCGTCAACGCCAATGTGACCGGAATGGCCACCAGCACCACTCCACCTTCACGCCAGCCCAGAGCAAATGCGATCAGCAGCGTCACAGAGAGTGTGGCGATGAATAGATGCAGCAGCAGCTCGTTCGCTTTGTCCTTCGCCGTCTTTCCATAATCCCGCGTGATGTTCACCTTGAGATCGTTCGGCAGCAGCGTGCCGTGCAGTTGAGCCAGCCGCTCCTTGACGCGGTCTGAAATGGTCGTCGCATTGGTGCCCGCGCGCTTTGAAATCGCAATCGTAACCGCGGACGTCTCCTCTGTGTCGCGATGGCCCAGGCCAACACCTGTGAGGACGTAGCTGCTCACATCGGAACCGCCGTCTTCCACCCGCGCAACATCGCGGAGGTATACCGGTGTCTGGTTGTGCACGCCGATCGCAGCGTTGGCCACGTCGTCGCTGGTCCCGTAAATACTGCCCACTTGCAGCATCGTGCTCTGCCCGTCCGCGGTGAAACTCACCGGCGCAGACCGGCTGTTCTCGCCCATCAGCCGCGTGGCAAGCGACTCCGGCGTCATGCCATAAGCCGCCAGCTTTGCTGAATCAAACCATACGTTGATCTTGCGCGGCTCGCCGCCGATGACCATAGTCTGTGCGACATCATCCACGCGCTTAATCTGCTGGTCCAGCTCGTCCGCAATCTTCCGGAGCTGCGCGACGCTGTAGTTCGGCCCCGACAGCGTGAGCGTCATCATCGGAACATCGTTAATGGAGCGCACCTCCAGCAGCGGACGCGAAGCCCCGGCAGGCAGCGCATCCATCGCGCCATCGATCTGTTTGTAGGTCTGGACAATCGCGTCGTCCTCTTTTTGGCCGACGCGAAAGCGCGCCGTCACCAGGCTCATGCCTGGCCGGCTGGTGGAGTAAAGATATTCCACGCCCGGATTGTTACGCAGTAGCCGTTCCAGCGGCGTACTGATGCGCTCTTCCACCTCTTTCGCTGATGCCCCCGGCATCCCCGTAAAAATGTCGATCATCGGCACGGCGATCTGCGGCTCTTCTTCGCGCGGAATCTCGGTAAGGCTCAGCCCGCCCAATGCCAACGCTGCAATGATGAGCAGAAGCGTCAGTTTCGATTCGATGAAGGCTGCCGCGATGCGCCCCGCGATGTTTCGCTCCTTCATGGCCGCACCTCAATCCTTTTGCCCGCGAAATTGACGCTCGCATTCACTATGAGCCGGTCTCCACCATGAACGCCTGTCACAATTTCTGTCATCTCTCCGTTCGTGCCGCCCAGGGCTACATATCGCACCGACGCGCGGCCCTCTGAATCAACAGCAAGTACCGCGTCCAGCCCGCCCTGTTGCACCACGGCGCTTGCAGGAACGAAGATGCGCGGCACGGCCACATGCGAAGGAAGAGCTACGTGCACCACCGTTCCCGAACTCCACGCTGCTGTAGATGGCAGCGTGGCCTTCACTAGAAAAGAATGCGAGCCCGCGTCACCGGAAGGGCTGATGGACGCCACGCGCGCGTTAAGAGTCTGCCCGCCGAGATTGATTGCAACCGCGCCACCCACGTGAAGCGAGTCCAGCAGCGACTCCGGCACCGAAAATTCGACATCGCGCGTTCCAGAGGATTCAACGTGCAGCAGCGGTACGCCCGGCGCCGCCATCGCTCCCGGATCGGCCAGCCGCCGCGTCACCACACCATCAAACGGCGCATACAGATTACTGTCTGCCGCATCCGCTCGCTGAATCGCCAGGGCAGACCGCGCCGCAGCCACTTGTGCCAAAGCACTCTTCTGCTGCGCCGCGGCCGCCGCGCTCTGTGCTTTCATCTGGTCCAGTTCATAAGAGGTAACCGAATGCCGTTCGCGCAGTTGCGCATACCGGCTCAGGTTGGCTGCGGCCAGTGCCGCCTGCGCTGCCGTCGCCTGCGCCTGTGCTTCCGCGCTCGCCAAGGCATCATTCGCCTGGGCAGCGCCCGCACCCAGAGCCGGAGCATGCAGACGGATCAGCAGCTCTCCCTTGCGGAAATGGTCTCCCCCTCGCTTGGTGATCGACGCAACCGGAGCGACGATCCGGGCCATGAGATCGGCGTCCAGCTCGGCCTTCACCGTGCCGGCCACTGAGACCGTGCCCTGGCTGACAGACGGATTCACCACAAATGTTTGCACCGCCAGCGCCGGATCAACCGGAGCGGCAGGAGCCGAACTCCGGCATCCAGCCAGCCCGAATGCTACCGTGATGATCGTAAGCGTGACTATCTGCTTCATCATTGACCTGCCTTCGAAGTTGCTTGTTGTCCGTCTGCCAATGCGAGATCGGCTTTCGCCATACAGAGTTGGTAAAACAGGCGGACGCGCTGGAACTCTGCTGCGGTCAGCTGGCTCTCACCGCTCAGTACCTCTGTAATTGAAACCAGCCCGCTGGCGTACCGGTCGCGCGTAGTCTGCAGCGCGTCCTGCTCAACGCGCACCGCGCTCTCCGCCGTAGTCAGGCGGCGATGCAGATCGACCATCTGTGCCTTCAGTGCCGCAATATTTGCATTGGCTTCCAGCAGTGTCGACCGCTCCTGCGCTGCAAGCCGGTGAAGATTCGCCGCTGCTTCCTGCTCGCGAGCCCTGCGCAATCCGCTATCAAAGACGCTCAGCTCGATCTTTGCGCCGACCGCCCAATTCCCGCTCCCGCCTGTTGCAAGATGCTCCGAATCATTCTCAACATGTCCGTAGGCAGAGATCGCAGGCCACGCGCTCGCTTTGATGGATGTCAGCTGCTGGCGCGCCGACTGCTGCTCCATACGCAGCGCCTGCAGATCAAAACGCTGTGCCAGAGCATCGCTCGCCGCGGCATCGCCGCTCGGAAGAGCCTTCACCTCCGGTCGCACCAACGGCTGATCACTGTTCGGCTCGCCTATCAGGTCAAAGAAATCAGTGCGCGCCAGTTGCACATGCTCGTGCGCGGCGGCCGCATCGTTCTGTGCATCCTGCAGAGCCAGACGGGCCCTTGCTCCATCTGACTCCAATGCAAGTCCCGCGTGAACGCGGTCCTCCACATCGGCGGCAATCTCCTGCGCTCGCTGCAATGCTGCGTTCGCCACTGCAATCTGCTCTTCCGCCATCAGCACGCGGTAGTAGAGCGTCGTTACACTCTCCGCCACCTGCTCTCCGGCGTACTGTGTCTCCAGCACAGCGGCCCACAGTGACGAGTTTGCGCTCGCCACCTTACTCCGCGTTGCGCCGCCGTCAAATGCCGTCCAGCTGACGTTGACTGAAGCATCGAAATTGCTGAGCGCGGCAGGATGATTCAGCGTGTTGAGATCGAAATCACTGCTCGCAAATCTTCCCTGCCGCAGCTTGCTGCCGAACGCAAACACAGGATCGTCTGAGTACACCGCCTCTTCACTCGCTGCGATCACCGGCAACCTGCCGGAAGCTGCGGCCCTGCGAGCTGACTGTGCCTGCTCTTCAGCTGCCTGCGCCTCGGCCATTCGTGGGTGGTGGGCACGCGCACCGGCAATCGCTTCATCCAGGGTGATCGGCGCTGCCGCCTGCCCGCTCGCCGTCCGCAGTCCGAAGACCAGAGCTAATGCCACCAGAAAACCGCGCAACCCTCGCCACAACCTGTTCATTGCCAGCACCTCAGTCACACTATATCACCACATAGTGATATAGTGTGACTGAGCCTGTATCTCTGAGTCATACAATGTCGCACGACTCAAAAATGCTGGGTTCCGCAACAACGCTTCATCACCAGATACCGCAGGAGGTACTCTATGACCGTTGCAACCGCAGTTCGCTTGCTGGCCGGTGTCATGATCCTGATCTCGCTTGGCCTCGCACACTGGGTGTCGCCCTACTGGCTGCTGCTCACCGCCTTCGTCGGCCTCAATCTTCTTCAATCGGCCTTCACCAACTGGTGCCCGGCGATGAGCATCTTTCGTTGGATGGGACTTCAGGATTCATAGCGGTAATACGTATCCTCAGACTGTCACGGCACCGGCTCGCATTCTGGTCTTGCCTTGCCGGTTGCGTTCGCCTCTCTGTATTCAGCGGCGGCTATCGGCCAGACGGTGCATCTCCGAGCCCGCCAGCAGAAATCCGCCCACACCATAGACATAGCTCGACGACGCCTTGAACTGTCCTGGCTGTGCCCCAATCGGCTGGATTGAGCCCAGCCTGCCATCGGCATAAATGTGTGCCAGCAGCCCCGCCCATGACCGCTGTACCACCGGCAGATACGTCTTGCGGTCCAGAATATGCTGGTTGATTCCATAGGCAAGGGCGTAGGTAAAGAACCCGGACCCGGAGTTCTCCGGCAGATCGTACGCTCCGGCATCCAGCATTCCCGATCGCCACAGCCCGTCAGTGCCCTGCGCCTTTGCAACCGCCGCCGCCATCTCGCGGAACTGCCGCATATAACGCGGGCGACTGGGATAATCCTCGGGCATGGATTGCAGCACCTGGACCAGCGCCCCCATCACCCAACCATTCCCCCGCCCCCAGAAAAGCTTCTTCCCATTCGCTTCCTTCTTCGCAAAGAAGCGGCTGTCTCTGAAATAAAGATGCTCTTGCGAGTCGTACAGGCTTGCGGCCGTCAACCACCATTCGTGATCCATGAAGTCCAGGTACTTCCGGTCCCCCGTAGCAAGGTACATGCGCGTAAGAACAGGTGGAGACATAAACAGAGCATCGCTCCACCACCACAACAGCTTCTCCGGGTCGTCGGCCCGCGCGATCAAACGATCCACGATCGCCTGCGTGTTGGCGATTCGCGCCGCCTGCCGCGATGATTTCGGAGTCTCAAGATACAGATCCAGATAGGCATGCGCCAGCGCCTCATCATCCGCATGAGGAAAACGCGTATCCAGCAGTTTCCAGTCAGAACGCTCGGCAAAACGCAGCACAGCATCGTGATACTTCGCATCGCCGGTCGTCTTTGAAGTTGCCAGCAGGCCGTCGTAGAGCGGCGCAAAGGTCCACTGCTGATTGAAGTTTGCTTCCGCATGCACAAGCTCCCAGTCCGCAACCTTCACCATCGCCGCATCCACCGCCTTCGGCTTCAGCGCACTGGACAGACCGGTCGCGAGCGGTCCTGGATCGTCCGGCGAATCGCCGGCTGCCTTCGCGTCCGTCACCATCACTCCAGTCACAGAGCCTGGGTTCAACGCCGTCTGCGCGGACGAAGCGCAGCAACCGCACAGCACCACCGGCAACAGGCTAAGCACCACGATGGAGGCGAGCAAAGCGACTCCGCTGCAGTGAGAGGCGGGAACACGGCGCTGGCTTTGGAACACTGGAAATCGAACGAACACTTTTAGAATCCTCTCTCTTCAGCGGCATGTCTTCCTGCAGATGCACAGAGCCCTGGCCGCTTGCACAGTGCTCCATTTCATGACTTCTTCCGCAGTGAAATGCAGCGCCCTACGCCTCCATGCGTATGCGAAGCTCTTCCCCTGGCACCATCACAATGGACAACACAACGCACTCGAATCCCGGAACCAGGTTGAACGTCCGTTCCTTCGCCAGCGTGAATCCAGCCGGCGCGCTGGTGCGAATCGTCAGGGTTCCCTTCGGCTTCACAACCTGAATTGTTTGCGCATCGGGTTGTTCCACGCGCTCCCCCGTGGGAGAAACGACCGGCAGAATGAACCGCGCGGGAGAGTGTCCGGGAAAACTGCCCAGCGCCGTCGCCGTCACTTCCACTGCCGATTCGCTGAGCTTATAGCCCAGGCAGTAGCCGAGGTCAGCACCCGCCAGCGGTGCGCGGCCCGCGGTCAGCAACCGTCCCTTGGCGGTGAAGTTCAGTTCCTCTCCCGCCTGCGCCACGCTCAGCGTGGCCTTCAGATCGTTCAGGCTGGTATACGTCTCAGCACCTGCATATTCAATCCTCGGCGTCAGCGGAAGGTGCGAGCCGCCGCGGTACTGCTGTTGATTCGATATCTCGATCAGGCGGTACTCGTTCATGCTCGCCACCAGCAACGTACCCAGCCGCTGATGAAACAGCATCGAGAGAGCGCCGCCGGTCACATGGCCGCCCGCTCCTCCTCCTCCCACCTGCACATCTTCGATATAGTCCCAGTCATACTCGGTCACAGTTGCGCGCCACGGCCCAATTGCAGCCAGATGGGTGCCAATCAGCGGAAAAGATTTGATGTGATACGCCTCATCGCGTGGCAGCGCCGGCCGCGTGGGCGCGTCAGCTTCAAAGGTGCCGCGGTCCAGCACCGTCGCCAATGATTTTGCATGCGTGAACGTGTGATGGATGCACGCCGGATCACCATGCGCGAAGTAATCCGGACCGCCGTAGAGCAGGCCTTCGTGCGTGCATTCGGCCATCAACTCCGCATTACGCCGCGCGGCCTCGCGGAATCTCGGGTCATGCTGCGACAGCAGTACCAGCCCCGGATGGCAACCATCGCTGGTGCGGCTTCCCCACCAGCTCCACTTGTAATTCCGGGTTCCCCAGCTATTGTCCCAGGCGCCGTTCGGCAGCATGAACTCCAGGTGCGTCTTCAGTGCTGACGCCACCAGTTCCTGCACCGGCTTGTCATTCGTGAGTAGCGCATACAATCCCAACGAGGGCAGCGACTCCTCCACGTTGTAGCCCAGGTCCACCGGCCTGCAGCCCTTCGCCGTCACGCCCTTCAGCGGATGCCCCTCGCCAAAGAGAAATCCCTCTGGCGAGAACTGCTGCAGCACCTCATGCGCCATCCGCTGTCCGCGCTCAATATAGTGCGCATCGCCCAGCACCCGCCCACACAGCACAAACGCCAGCGATGAGGTCACCGGGTAGTTGATGTTGCCGGTTTCAATGCTGATAAATCCGTCGAGAAACCTGGCCGCGCGCGCCAGCCGATCCGTCCATTGCTGCCGCACCGCACTGCTCAGCACAGCGCCGTGATGCTCCAGCGCCTCAGCCTGTGCAATCGCACGAAACACGGTAATCCCCTGCCAGCTGCTGAGCGATACGTCGTTCACCCAGCTCCCATCGGCGCGGCTCACAATGCGTTCTGACCAGTCATATACGCTCAGCGCGGCGCGCAGATATCTCTCGTCGCCGCTGGTATGAGCCATCCGCAGCAGCGGATAGATCGAGTCGGCGCAGCGACCGTGGATCAGGCCGCACGCCGAACACAGCAGCCCACCCTGCATATCCGAGTGCGCCATGCCCGTCACCTGCCGCGCGACCAGACCATCGCACCACGTCTGCAGCAGAGACAGATAAAGATTTTTCTCCGCCGAGCTCGTCACGGCGTGAGCTGTATTCGCTGCGCTCGCATAAGCCAGCTCCGGGAAGATTCGTCCGGCACCCAGCGCAACAGCGCCTGCGGTTGAGAGTTGCAGCAGCTTCCTGCGCGTGATTCCACTCGCCTCAGCCGGTGAATCAGTGGATGCGGTGCCAAGCCAGTTTTTCAAATCGTCTCCTCTGCCATACGCCGTAGCCTTTGGTTCTGGCTACGGCCTTGATCTGTGTGAATTAAAAATCAGTTCCACTGCGCGCCGCGCGATCCCCCAACAGCCGAAAACACATATTCGGTAATCGCATGAAATGCTTGCCCTGGCTTCAACTCGGTTGATGGAAACGCGGGCTGATTGGGCGAGTCCGGAAAATGCTGTGTCTCCAGGCAGAACGATGCATGACGCCAATAGACATGCCCATGCTTCCCGTGCACCGTCCCATCCAATGCATTGCCGGAATTAAACTGCACACCCGGCTGCGTCGTTTTCACCACCAGCACGCGGCCACTCGTCGGGTCCATCACACGCGCAGCCGTGTGCAGCCCCTGCTGGTCTGCATTGCCGGATACAACGAAGTTGTGGTCATAGCCTTTTGCAATCGTGAGCTGCTCGTTCGCTGCATCAATGCGTGCTCCAATCGCTGTGGGCTTGCGGAAATCAAAGGGCGTTCCCGTTACAGCAGCAATCTCTCCTGTAGGGATCATCTGCGAATTCACCGGCGTATAGCGGTCAGCGTGGATGGTAACGACATGCCGCAAGATATCGCCGCTCCCCTCGCCCGCAAGATTGAAATAGCTGTGACTGGTCAGATTCACGACCGTATCGGCATCGGTCACCGCAAAATACTCAATCTTCAGCGTGGAAAATTGCAGCGTGTATCGCACCCGCACCGTAAGCGTCCCAGGAAAACCCTGATCACCATCCTGGCTCACCAAGGTCAGCTCCACGCCGTGGGCAATACGCTGCGCAGTCCACACTCGCTTGTCGAATCCTTCCGTTCCGCCATGCAGCGAATTATTCCCGCTATTCTTCGCAACGTCGTACCGCTTTCCATCCATCAGAAAACTCCCCGCCGCGATGCGGTTGGCGAAACGGCCAATGATGCCTCCGAAGAATGTCTTATGATCCTCCAGGTACGGCGTCAGCGCATCATAACCCAACACCACGTCCGCAATATTCCCGTGCGCATCGGGCACATCCAGCGAGACCAGCCGCGCACCGTACGTCATGACGCGCGCCTGTATCGCCCCGTCCTGCAGCGTATATATTTTTATCGCAACGCCGTCGGGCGTCGTCCCAAACAACGACTCGGTCACCTGCGCATGCAGGCTACTGCCGCAGCAGAGATACACGCACACTACAAGGGTATACACGAATACCCTGCATCTCCGGCGAGCTACGGCCATCGGCAGCTCTCCGCTTCCGGGTTCGTCATCTCGCACCGCACTAAGCTGATTCTTTCCACATCATCTCCCTGGCTGCGACCGCTGCTTATCCAGGGCTTACATCGTACGGGTGGTTCGGATCGACCGCGCCCGCGGCCCGTCCGCGTGCCAGCGTCGTGGTGTTCAGGCAGACCCTCAGCTTCAGCTTGAGCGTCGCCTGCGAAGCGTCGTCCGCAAGATTCTTCAGCTCATGCGGATCAGTATTGTAGTCATACAGTTCCTCACCATGGCGGCCTTCGTCCCACATGGTGTAGCGGTACCGCTCGGTGCGGATGGAGTATCCCTCAATCGCAGGAAGCTCATCGGTCGCGGGCCGGTGCACCTGCGTGATGGCCGGCTTGCTCCATTCCGCCTCCACGTTGCGCAGTAGCGGCACCACGGATTCGCCATGCAGCGTCTGCGGAATGCCGGAGAGTTCGCAGATGGAAGCAATCGTCGGATAGAGATCGAGATGCTCAATCGTGCGCCGGCACACCGCGCCCTGCAGCGGAACGCCTGCGCCCGCCATGATGACCGGCACGCGCGTTGCCTCTTCAAACAGCGTCTCCTTCATCCATTGCCCATGCCTGCCCAGCTGCCAGCCGTGATCCGACCACAGCACCACCAGCGTATTCTCCGCCAGCCCTGAAACCTCCAGTTGCCGCAGCACCCGCCCGATCTGCGCGTCCGCAAAGGTCGTCGAAGCATAGTAAGCCTGGATCGCCAGCTTGCGCTGCTCCACATCCATGCCGAAGTTCACCGGCTTAGTCCAGTAGGCAGACGGTGGCGCAATATTCAACTCGCTTGCATCAAACTCGCACGGCTTAATCCCGCTCAGCGGATAGCGCTCGAAGTAGGCCTCCGGCACCACCCACGGCACATGCGGGCGATACAGCCCATAGGCGATGAAGAACGGTTCCGTGCGCGGCTGCTTCAGCAGGCGGATGACCTCCGTCGCGCCCAGCGCATCCGTCATCTCGCTGTCAGCCGCCTTGGAGCGGTGGAACGCAATCGCGCTGCCCAGCCCGCGTTTCGGCGTGAAGTTCGTGACCAGATCTTCTTCCTTGTAGTGATCCACTCCCGCCGGATTCGATGTCCAATCCCACGTCATCGGATCGTCCAGGCCATCCGTCCCCTCGCCGCCGGGATCAGAGGCGTGATAGATCTTGCCCACGCGCGCAGAGTAGTAACCATTCGCACGGAAGAGTTGCCCCAGCGTCACCACGTTGGGCAGTGCCTGGCGGAAGTGCGTCGTGAGATCTTGCACCCGCGTCGTATCCGGCGAGTAGCCCGTCATCAGCGAAGCGCGCGATGGCCCGCACCACGGATACTGGCAATATGCCGCATCAAAGCGGACGCCACGTGCAGCCAGCCGATCAATGTTTGGCGTATGCACCGGCTTGCCGTAGCAACCCAGCAGCGGAGCCAGATCGTCCAGACCGATGAACAGTACATTCTTGCGCGTATTGCGCTTCATCAGGGCAGGCGCAGCGATCGCTGTGCCCATTGCCGCGGTCACACTGCCTTGCACAAACGTACGACGTGAAATCTTCATTGATCCTGATCCTCTTGCTATTGCAGAAAGCCGGTAAAAGATAAATTCCTTACGTTGGAATCCAGAAAGCATCGTGCGTTTCGCGGCACCAGTCAGCCAGCATAGCTCGGTGCTCGGTGAGTATCTTGTGCGCCGCAGGCTCACCCGCGAGATTCACCATCTCGCCGGGATCGTTCTCCAGGTCGACCAGCGATTCCCGCCGTTCCCCTTCGCTGTACACGCAATACTTGTAGCGCTGTCCGCGCACCATACGTCCTGTAGGATTTGGCTTGCGCCCATCCAGCGGTGCACCTTCCAGCATCTTGTCTGACGCCACTACATACTGGCGTGGTTCATGCTCACCCTCTCTCACACTCAGTCCCGGCATCGTCGCCGGCTTCGCAATACTCGCGTAATCGCAGAGCGTCGGGATAAGATCCACACCCGTATTCACCAGCCGCTTCGCGGTTCCTGAGTGTGTCGCCCCCGGCTGGCTGATCACAAATTGCACCCTCGCCGACTCCTCATAGAAGACCGTCTTCTGATTCCAGCCATGCGCTCCCTGGCAGTCGCCATGGTCAGAGAGCATCACGATCAGCGTCTCTTTTTCCTTGCCCGAAGCCTGCAGCGCATCCAGCACCACGCCCAGCTGTGCATCCACTTTCTCAATCAGCCGGTAGTACGCCCACTGATACTGCCGCCACTTCGTCTCGTCGTATCCGCCCACAGGAAACATCGGCGCAGAGTGATACGAACGCCGCATCATCGTCATCGTATCCGGCTCATTCTTCTGCGGCGCATGATTCTTGCGCAGCGGCGGAAGCTCATCCACCGGGGGCGGCTGGCCTATATCGCCCAGCGGCAGCGCCTGCCCCCTTGACCACTCCGCGATATTGTGCGGATTCAAAAATGAAGCCACCAGCAAAAAAGGACTCTTGTGCTCTTCTTTCAGAAATGCAGCCGCATCCTTCGCCGTCTGCACATCATCACTCTTCTGGCCGAATGCCCCCTGCCCCATCTTCGCTGTCGCAAAGCCATGAATATCGTTTCTTCCGGTTGCACACGGTATGTGCCACTTGCCGAAGTAAGCCGTCTCGTATCCCGCGCTCTGGAATATCTTCCCCATCATCGGGAACATCTTCGGATAGCCGGTCAGCGTCAGGTTAAGCTCGATCGCGTCACTGTTATCCTGCACCTCCAGCGATGTCGGGTATTGCCCTGTAAACATGGAAGTCCGCGATGGCACACACAGCGGATTCGAGCAGTAAGCCCGCGTGTACACGGTTCCCTTCGCTGCGACTCTGTCCATGTTTGGCGTGTGGATATACTGCGTCCCCATGCGATAGCTGGCTGCTTCAGCAAACTGCTGGTCAAACATCACCAGCAGGATGTTCGGCTGGGAAGGCTCCACAGCCGCCAACCCCGGCAGGCTGGATGCACAGGCAGTAGCGCCCGCTACCTTCAGAAAATCACGTCGATTGATCATCTCGTCACATCTCTCTTTCCACAGCAGACAAACTCCGCCGCATACCACGAACCGAATTCAACTTCCCTGCGTCTGTCCCGCAATCGTCCAGTGCACCAGATCCTTTGACCGCGCCAGTCCCAGCTGGTTCCAACCGCGCCCCGCATAAGACTCCCGCTCCGTGCATCCCGCATAGATCAGGTAGTAGTAGCCGTCCTCAGCGCGCCAGTCATAGACCGCCGAAGCATTATCGCGATTCACTGTATTGAACTTTTCTGGAGCAATATCCAGCGCATAACCGTGCTGCCACTTCAGCCAACTCGATCCCGGAGCAAGCGCATAAAGCCGCGGCCCCTGTTGGCTCCACCGCAGATCGGGGTCAGGAGCAGGTCCACGGTGAGGCCCCTGGAGCACATAGTCCGTCGTCAGCAGATACCACTGGTTCTTCGCATGCATGAACTCGTAGTTCTCATGGATAAGGCCATTCTCAGCGCCGTCTTCCATCAGCAGCGACGGCAGCCCGCTTCCAACATAAGCAAACGGCCCGTCGAGCGACTTCGCAAAAGCCAGCCGCGGATGCATACCGCCGCTCGGCGATCCCTCTTTCCAGATCAGATAGTAGCCGCCATCGGCCGCCGCCACACTGGCGTCAATCACCCGGTTCGCGCCGGTCAGGTTCGGCGCCATTGGCCGCCGCGCAGACCAGTGCACCATGTCCGCCGAAGTCATGTAGAACAGCTCATTCGGCTTGCCGCGCTTGTCTCCCCACGAATTGAACGTCAGGATGTACTGCTTGCCGATCCGTTGCACGTCGGGCGAGCACATTCCCGCCCATCCATCATCCTCACCGTCAAAGTTCAGCAGCGGCTGGGAGAAGTGCACGAAGTCCCGCGTGCTCACCTCCACCACATGCGACCGCACCTCACCCTTCTCCGGATAGAACGCGGAGAAGTAGAGATAGAACTCACCCTGCCGGTACGACATGGCGACATCTTTGATTGACCAGTTCGGATACGACAGAATTGGATTGCTCAAACTCGTCCAGGGAATGAACGGCTTACCGGCAGCCAGCGCGCGTGCTCCGCAAAGCGCGGCGCAGAGCGCCAACGCCACTGCGGTCATCACTCTTGCACCGGACCATCGACCCATCGGAAGCTCTCCTGCACTGTGGCGGCATCGCGCGGCCATTGCGAAACGCATCATCTCGGCTCCTGCCTCTACGCTCTCTATTTAATCGTTGGGAATCAGCCGCACAATCTTCAAATTCTGGATTCGCAGGTGACTCCTGGTCGTTCGTATCCCAAACCATCCACGGGTATATGGCTGGGCGTCCACCATCTCGAAGTAGCGTTCCTGCCCACGGTAAAACTGGATGAGCCGCCCATCCGCGACCAGCCGGATATGCTCCATGCGGTTGGGGACGATCATCTTGTCCGCCCCGGCCAGATCGTTCTCCGGCAAGAGCGGCCGGTCGTCATTGTCCCCGATGTAGCGGCGAAAACGCGTCGACGTATTGTTGTGCCCGCCCAGACCCACGTAATAGCTATGCAGCGAGTTATACGTTGGAAACGCTCCGCTGCGAGGATGTGCGAACAAATCTTGCGGCGAACTCGGATCGCTCGCCATCCAGAAGCAGTTCAGGTCGCTCACCCGATCGTTGGGTCCACCCGCAGCAACCACAACTGCGTCGTAAGAGATCATCACCGGCCCGTCCAACTCGTGCGTGAACCACAGCGTCAGACCTGCCGGCGCATCCAGATCGAGCACACCGTCTTTGGCCAATACCGTCGCCGGCTTCTCCATCTCGGCCTTCCAGCTCTCTAAGCCATGCTGAAAGTTGTCCTCGTACAGCACACTACCCAGGCGAAACCGAGCGTCCGGCGAGACCTCTGCCTTCGCCGCGCGCGCCGGAGTCTGCGCCAACCCTGCCGCAGGCAAAGCCGCCAGCAGGATCAGGCACCCAAGACAGGCAGTACACATCATGAATGTGGGAACGATCTTTCTCACGGTGCGCCTCTATCTGCCCATCTGAACGATCTGGTCCTTCACCGTGGGCTCGCACTGAAATCGCTTCAGCCCATCCTGATACCTGGCATCATGGGTGTGGCCCAGAGCATAGGAGAGCGCCGGGCAGATGCTGTCTTCGCGGCCCGCCTCGATCTGCTCATGTGGCCACGGATGATGCGCGTCATACGGCAGCAGCGCATCAATCGCCAACAGGATGGTGGGACCGCCGGGTTTGGACGGTTGCCACAGGTCCAGCCCTACCGGCTCAGCCATGCTTGCCAGCGTGGTGAGCGCATGTAGATTCATGGCGCTATAGGAAAAGGACTTCGTGCGCGCCATCTCATACTTCTGCAGGCCATCCGGTCCGATCTCGTCAGGAATGCGCACATCGCGCACACGCGTCATAATCACCTTCGCATCTTCCGGCTTATCGAGGTAGAGCGCCAGCGCCGCGGCCTGCACCTGGTACCAGCTACCGTGGTTGTTCGGGTGCTTGCTCTCTTCCTTGCCCGGTTCGGATGTCGTCAGCCACTTGTACCACTCGCCGAACCAGTGATGCATCCCGGCGTCATCGGCGGCACTCCAGCTCTTTGAGCCCGCCAGCAACCCCACGGCGTCAATTGCCTGGGGCATCTGGCGTGAAGAGACGATGCCGCCCGATCGGCCATTGTTTTTATTCGGGATGAACTGCGCGTAGGTCAGGTTAGGATTCATCGCCGTCGCTGGATTCAGAAACCAGGTCCGCAGCAGCAGGGTGGCATGGGCGGCATAGGCCTCCCGTCCCGTCAGGTAGTAAGCCAGCGCCAGCGTCTCCGCCGCCTGCACCGTGTCGTTGAAGAACTTCTCATCCGTAAAATCCTTTTTCTCCGGATTCTGGACGCCGTCGTGCCGGATGTATGGCCCGTTCGGATTCTTTGGGTCCGGCCACCAATAGCCGGCCTGGCTGTACCAGTCATGCTTGTCGCCGCTGGGCGGCGTCTGGCGCTTCTCCGTAACTGAGTGCGGCTGCACCTTCAGCGCCGCATCGCCCTCGCGGATCGCACGCGCAATCAGCCCTCTGTCCGGATGCGCCTTCAGTTTGGCCAGCACGGCAGCATCCATGGTGTAGACGCGGGGTGCTGCGGGCGTTTGCGCGGCCACGGTTACCGCGCAGAAAAGAACTGCCGCGATCGTGCCCAGGAAGATGCTTGCTTTGCCGAATGCCGGTCGTGCGAGAGTCATGTTGAGCCTATAGGAGCATGAGAGTTTGAATCCACCGTAAGCTACGGATAAGGATAGGTTGCAGCCTGCATTCCGGAGTATCAAGTCAATTCTCAGTGGTGCCCACCGTGGTGCTGACCGTAAAGCCTTCATTTCACGCTTTTAATCGCTTCCCCTGTGCGGCCCCCGGCACATGGTTTGCAGGCCGGATTAAGGGCTTTAGTGCCTCGTCCCGCAATCCCTGGGCCACCGCAGCGCTGTGAAGGGAATTCGCTTCCCTGTTCATTCCCGGTGACAAGTTCCGGCCATTGCGCATGGTGTTCCCTTCCAGCTAGAATCCGCAAGACTCGAGTTTCGCCAACAGAGCTTACTCGAACAGAGTTGCAATCCCCCGTTGGGGGGTCCAACGGTGTCTGTATCAGCCCTGCATTAGCTGCTTCACGGTGGCTGCGGGAGTGGCATCAAGGAACAATTAATGTCTGGCACGACCCTGCAGCAAACTGAACTTCCCGATTTGGATACATCCTGGGCTCTTCTCGAACGAGTTGCCGCCAGTTCCCAGCTCAGACGAGCCGCCCGTCTCCGCCAGATGCTGCTCTACGTCGGTCGCTGCTCGCTCAAAGATGGCTGCACCCAGGTCCGCGAGCAGGAGATCGGCATCCACGTCTTCGGCCGTGCAGACTCCTACGACACCAGTGTCGACAATATCGTCCGCACCAATTTCAGTGACCTGCGCAAGCGCATTGAAGCCTACTTCCAGTCCGAGGGGCTCCATGAAGAGATCGTCATGGAGATTCCCCGCGGCAGCTATATTCCCGTTTTTCATTACCGTCCGCTGGCCCCTCCGCCGGAATCCGTGAGCGGCCACGCACTTCCCGCTGCCGGGCTGTCCCAGCCTGGTTCCGGAGTAGCGTCACTCCTCAATCGCCATCGCTGGACGGCCTCCTCGTTCCTCATCCTGGCCCTCGCCATCGTCTGCGGCGTGCTGTCTATCGCCTCCGCTACACTCTGGGTCCGCGATCGTGCGGCCCAGCGGCTGCTCTATCCGTGGCGTTACGATCCCACGGTAGAAGTCTTCTGGTCCGGCTTCCTCGATTCGCACCAGAGCACCGATGTCGTCATGCCGGATACGTCGTTCCGGCTGCTCCAGGCACTCGGGAAAGAATCCTTCACGCTGCAGGACTATCTCAACCGCAGCTATCTCAACAAGCTGCAGGCCCAGCAGTTCAGCCCGGAGATGCACGCCATCCTTGACATGCTCTCCTCCCGCGAACTTGGCACCCAGGGTGGTCTGCGGCTGGCGCAGCGCATTCTCAGCCTTGACCCTTCCGGCCAGAAGCTGCACATGTATCAGGCCCGCGACTACTCCCCCGCCCTGCTCAAGCAGGACAACGTCATCCTTGTCGGCAGCCGCTTTGGTAATCCGTGGAATGAGCTCTTCGATGCGCGCCTGAACTTCACCGCCCAGGATGATTTTGAGACGCCCGCCGCGCCCGCATCCATCGTGAACCGCGCGCCCCACGCCGGTGAGCAGCCGGCCTACAGTTCCACGCCGGCGGTGGATTATTGCACCGTAGCCTACCTTCCGAATCCCCAGGGACATGGAAATGTCCTGCTCATCGGCGGCCTCGGCCCCGGCTCCCTGCAGGCTGCCGGAGACTTTCTGCTCTCTGAAACTCAGCTATCCAGCTTCCAGCAGATGCTCCACGTCCAGAAGCTCCCCTACTTCGAAGTGCTGCTCAAAGTCCCCGTCGTGCGCGGCACACCGCTCGCCGCCACCATCCAGGCCTACCGAACCTACCCCGACCTGCACTAATACGTAGCACGGCCATGCACCTTGGCGATACGCCTCGCCATGAACCGCACCGTACGGTAGTGGGTCAGTTTGGTTTGCTTTGAAAGGGACGAGCTTCAGCTCGTCCGAAAAATCAGACCAAAACATTGCGGGCATTAGCCCCGGAGGAGATGGCCTCCGGGGCTAATGCCACCTTTCCTTTATGCGACACCCGGCGCTGCTCAAGCCGCGCCCTTTCAAAGCCAATCTGACGTCGCTATGCTGTGCGTTACTTCCCAGCTCCAACGCTCAAGCTCGGCCGTGCGTCATTGCTGCCCGCAATCACCGTCAAACTAAGTGCCTGCGTACTCGTATTTGTCCCGTCCGTAGCCACCACATTCACACTGTACGTTCCAGTCGGAGTCTGGTACACCATGCCTGACGCAGTGCTGGTAGCCCCGCATCCAGAGAGAGCGAGTGCGCCGCCCAGCATCAGCATCGCCACCAACAATAGTGTGATGCGCCTCTTCCACCAGGGCAGGAGCAGGCAGAGCGAAACCGCGATGCCACCCATGAAGAGTGTGCCTCCGCCCAGCCGTGCACTCTGCACCGCCGCCGGGGCTGCGTTCGTCGTCACCAGCAGTTGGATCGTCTGGCTCGCGGTCGAACCGAGTGCAAGTCCACCTGCCGGCAGGGTGGTGCAGACGGTGTTCGCCGGCAGATTCGTACAGCTCACCTGGATGGTTCCCGCGTAGTTGAAGAAGGGATCGAACTGCACATTCACGCCCAGCTGTGCATTCTGCGGTACGGTCATCGTCGAGGACGCGAGCGTCTCCACAAAGGCTGCGGACGGAGTGACGGTGTTCGCTGACCCGAGAAAATTAATATCCCCGCTATACGTGGCGCTGAAACTGTAGCTGCTCAACTGATTGGTAGCCGTGGTAAACGAAGCGCTGCCGTTGACCAGCGCGACCGCACTGGTCGTGTTGCCCCCGTAGGTAAACGTCACCGTGCCCGTGGGCAGCAATGGAGTTTGCGGGCTAACGGTTGCGCGCAGCGTGATCGTATCGCCCGTGCTGGCCACAACCGGTGTCACCTGCAGCGTCGTCACGCTCACCGCCTTGGTCGCGGTGATGTTGATGCTTTGCAGCGCCGGCGAATAGTTCGCGTCACCACTGTAGCTCACGGTTACAGCCGTGGTTCCAATCGGCGGCGAGAAGGTCATCTTCTCCGTCGCAGCAAAGGCCACAGGCGTCTGCGCCACGCCGCCGACCGTGAAGGTCACTGTGCCCGTGGCTGCTGCGCTTGAGTTGGAGGTAGCAATCGCAGCCGTTACCGTCACCGACTGTCCTACCGTGGGTGCAACGGGCAATGACGTCAAAGCAATCTGCGCCACGCCCGCGACCACTGAGAACGTCAGGCTGTTGCTGTACGAGCCGCCGGAGCTTGCTGCCACCGTGTGCGTACCCGCGGTCAGCGGCACCGTGATCGTTGCAATGCCGTTCGCGATCGTGGCTCCCTGTGCCGCTCCTCCATCGATGATGAAGTTCACCGTTCCGCTCAGCGTGGAGTTTGCATTCGTAGACACCGTCGCCGTGATCTTTGTGTTGATCGTGCCCACCACTGTGCCGCTGCCCAGAACGGTATAGCTCAGCGCCAGCTTCACTGTTCCCGGACTCAGCGTGAGCGATGCCATATTCACCGCATTCGAAGCTGGGAACGTCACCGTGGAAGCTGCCGCCGCGATAGATTGCGGCTGGAACGCCGCGCTCAGCGTACACTGCTGGCCCGGAGTCAGACTCGTACTCGTCGTACAACCATTGCTCGTGCCCGGCGTCAACAGAAAATCACCGGCCGTATTGCTCTGCGAATCCATCGGCGAGCCCAGGGTCAGCGCATTGCTATACCCGCTGTTGGTCAGCGTCACGCCGAGTGAGCTCAGCGTAGATCCCACCGCGCTGGTACCCGTGAACGCATAGCCTGGACTGGTGCGGTTCAACACCGTCAAACCGGCCACCGCGTCAGAAATATAAACGTCTCCGGCATTGTCAGCAGCTACGCCCGTCAGACTGGGGGAGCTGCCAACCAGCCGTATCGCCGTCGTCGCGCCCGCCGGCAGCATGACCACCTGCTGCAATCCGGCATCGGCCACGTAAAGATTATCGGCCGCATCCACCGCGACAGACACGGGACTTGAAATGCTGGGCGTATAGCCGGACGAAGCAACGCTCTGCACTCCCGCCGCGCTATATTCCACAATGTTCTTGCCGCCGTTGTTGGATACAAACAAATTGCCGCTCGCATCCACCACAATGCCCTGCGGCGAACTCAAACCGGTCACGTTCAGCTGAACCACCTGGTTCGCCAGCCCATTGAAGCTGGCCGTCACTTCAAGAATCCGGTTGTTGCCCGTATCCGCAATGTAGACATTGCCATTCACATCCACGGCCACACCGGCGGGATTCTGCAACGTAGCGCCAACAGTGAAAGTAGCCGGCACGGTAGCTGGATTCACCACAGTGAAGCTGCCGCCCAGAAATGCCGCAGCCGCTCCGCCCGCTGCAGGAACCAGCGCAATGCGATTGTTGCCGCTATCCGCCACATACACATTTCCTGCGCCGTCCAGTGCCAGTTGTGCCGGATTCACCAGCCCGGTTGCGAATGTCGCCAGGTTTTTATAAATCGTGCCTGTGCTTCCGCCTGAGCTGACATAGGTATTGTTCTGCGCATCCACGGCAACGCCGGCAGTCTGCAGCCCCGCTCCGCCTGTCGTTGTCGTCGCCGGATCGATCGCAATCTGAGCACCGGTACCAACGCCGCCCAGCAGAACCGTTGCCAGTGCCGTTCCCGTTTGCGAAAGCGACACGCTGCCCATGCGCGCTCCTGCCAGCACCGGCTTCATGCTCACATTCACCACGCAGGTCTGCGTCGTTATGCCCACGGTTCCGGTCGTACACACATCGCCGCCCGCATCACTGAAATCCGCCGAAGTATAGGCTGGCGGGAAGGCCGGCGTGTAGGTCACCGAACCGCCGCTGGTACTGGGCGTGAATGCGAGTGTCTGGGTGCTGCTGGTGCCACCGGCTACCGCTCCGAATTCATTACCGTAGCTGTACTTATGCAGCATCGCGGACGCCGTACCCGTGGTCCGCACCTCGGCGATATAAAAATTTCCCTGCGCATCAAACGGAATCACGCTGGCCGTCTCATTGTCCGGCAGCACCTCGGTCGCCGGGCAGCCATCACCATACACATCGGTCATGACCGGCCCGCTGCTCTGGCCATTGCAGTATGCGCCCGCCTGCGGATTCGCGTTGGTCGCGTAGCTCGCACTTGACGCGTCCATCCACCCGATGGCCACTGCCTTCCCGCTTACCGCGCTCTCCATCCACAGAATGGAGCTGCCCACGAAGTAGAGATTGCCGTTGGCATCCAGGCCAAGCACCTGAGGAGTGACTGACAGCGTATTACTTGCGACGCCGGATGCGCTTCCCGTCCCGCCACCCGCCACCGTGTAGATGTTGCCGATCACCGGGCTCGGAACCAGCGCGTTGCTGTTGTAAAGCGGAAGCATGGTTCCGCCGTGATACACCACGCGGATACGCTTGTTTCCGTTATCTCCAATAAACAAATCTCCGCCCGGATCGAACGTCAGCGTGTACGGACTATCCACATACACACTGCTGGTTCCACCTTGCGTCGCCGGCGCAACCGGCGCTCCATCTCCATTTACTCCTGACGTGGTCGTGCCGGCAATATAGGTTGCCCAGCCCACCGCGGTATAGCTGTTTCCGTTGACAGTTGTATTGCAGCCCGTCGTTCCCACAGGGCACACGAACTCCTTTATCTGATTGCCCGATGTAGCCACCAGCAGGCCGGTCTCTGCCGCGCTGGTTCCGCGATCAGCCACGAACAGATTCTCCTGCGTCGCGCTCACCACCTGGATTCCGAGTCCGCCAATGGTGACAAAGTCCGTCGACGTCGTAGTGGTCGCCAGGCTGCTCAGGCCATACACATAGCCCGCTACCGGGCCACCCGCCTGTGCCACGGTCGGGTTGTAGGCATTGATCAGATTGGCAGCGCGCGCGCCACCCGCATAGATCACATGGATACTCGCGAACGGCGTGTACTCTCCAAAAAAGATATTGCCGTCAGTATCCATGGCGATCGTTCTCGCCTGCGCATAAACATACTGCGCGGCACAGCCATCGCCTGCTGCGTTCAAAGCAATACCTGCAGCGAGTGCGTTGGAGCAGTAATATTTTCCGTTGGACTGCAGCGTCAGCGCGCCCGATGTTCCCGACGCAGTCAGCGTATACGAGTGGCCCACCATGGGCGTGAAGGTATAGCCCGGCAGCGCGCCGGTGATCAGCTTCGCCATGGCGCTGCCGCCCTGGTACACCACGCGTACGCCATAGGTCGCCGCATCACTCACTGCCAGATCGCCCTGTGCATCCACGGCGACTGCGTATATGTACGTCACTGCGGTCTGCGTGGCCGGACATCCGCTGCCGGAAGCATCAAGATAGCCGGGAGTTGTGCTGGCGCAGCTCGTGTTGGCCACTGCACCGGTAAACGTCGTTCCGGGAACGCCCAGCACCGGTGTCACCATGGGCACCTGCACCATTTTGGGCAGCGTCTGCGCGCCTGCAGCGCCGGGCAGAACCACGGCAAGTAGACCGAATGTAGCGGATAGAATGCGAAGTGACTTCATAAAACTCTGGCTCCTTTGAATGCGGTGGGTAGCCGGCTAAAAATGTAAGGCGATGTCGAGTTGCAGACGGCGACCATTCGTACCCACGGCTCCGTTATCGCCCACAGTGGAAAGAATCTCGCCAAATTGAGTGTTTTTGCTCACCTTGCCGGACAGCGAATTCCCCGGCTGGCCCAGGTTCGGTGTATTGAAAACGTTGTAGGCTTCCGCATGTAGCACCACTGTCTTGCCCACGGATGCAGGCATTTTGAAGGTGCGCATCACGCCCACATGATTGCTGATATAGCCCGGGCCGGTTAGAAAGTTGCGCGGCGCATTGCCATACGTGCCCTTCGCCGGGTCCACAAACGATGCCGTGTTGAACCACTCCGCTACTTTATCCAGACGGTGGCGATGGGCATTGAGCGGCGCATAACCACCGGGCACAATGCTCACATACTCAGGCTTCTCAAACCGCAGTGAATCGTCGGCCGCGGAGTTCACGCTGAACGGGTGTCCGCTGCGTGCGCTATACATCCCGGTCAGGCCCCATCCATTCAAAACCGCGCGGGCCGGCGCATTGAAATGGCGGCGAATCGGGCTGTAATGCAGCACATAGCCCAGGTTCAAAATCTGCGTCGCGTTGAAGTCAGAGACCGAGCGATGGATCGCGAGCGATGGCTGGTCCGTCGTGTTTACGATGCCCGTATTGCTCGAATCATCAATCGATTTTGAGAACGTATACGAGGCGGTCATGGTCAGCCAGCTGCCCTTGCTGTGCGTATAAATAAGCTGCAGCGAGTTGTAATTGGCGAAACCGACCGTCATGTAGTCCAGCACGCCGGCGCCACCATAGTCGAAGCCCGGATACTTCACCCGCGCCTGGTAGGATGCATCCGTGGTATCCGCGCCGGTGCAATACACTGCCGGATTAATCTGAAAATACGCGCCGGTGCAGTCATAGATTGCCGGATTTTCGTCGTAGCCCAGCGCCAGGTGCCGGCTGAACCGGCCCACGTAGTTCGCTTCCAGCATGGAGCTCTTCGACAGGCGATGCTGAATTCCGATGTTCACAGCCTGCGTGTACGGCGTGCGGAAGTTCTTATCCGGGAAGGTGATGCTGTACGGTGCCGGAAAACTTACCGGCTGTCCCGGCACATAATCCGGCGGGATCGCGGGAAGACCGAGCAACGGGTTTGACACGCCGCCGACGTTGTACGCCTGCGTCTCGGTATAGGTGTACGGTGCCGCTACGCCCACAGTCTGTGCATTGATGGCGTCATAAAAGATGCCGAAGCCGCCGCGTATCGCCGTCTTTCCATTGCCGAAGAGGTCGTAGGAGAAACCAAAGCGCGGAGCAAAATCCTTATACGGTGTGCCCACCAGCGAGTTACGGATTCCCCGGTCGCCCACATACGCCAAATTCGCCGGCGCATTCGTGAACACGGCCGATTGATAGCCCGGCATGAACGTTGCCGCCTGCCCGTCCGGCTGATACCAGCTGAACGGAATCTCCCAGCGCAGACCAAGGTTCAACGTCAGCCGTGGCAGCACCCGCCAGTCGTCCTGCACATAGAAGTACAGATCGTGCTGCACCGCCGCCATGTTGGTAGCATTCGCAAAGCTCGACTGATGCAGCACGCCCAGGGTGTACAGCATCGCCGGATCTGTTCCGGCCTTGTCATTGTTGAAGTGAAGCTGCGGAGCCGAGGCATGCCGGTCAAGATACTGCAGACGCAAGAACTCAACGCCCGCCTGCACGTTATGCTTGCCCACTGCCCATGAGAGCATGTCGTCGAGCTGCAGGCCCTCATCTACAGTCTGCCCCTTGTTGATCGCCGCGCCCATCTGGTACCCCAGCCGTCCATCCACGACCACCATGGGCAGCGTGTCGTCCGGCTGCGTATAGTTGGCGCCAAAGCTGCTCAGGGTATTCGGCGTGCTGGGAGAAATGAAGTACGTGTAGCGCTTGTATCCTGCGCGCGCCACGTTGAGCAGGTTAGGCGTCACCACCCAGGTATCGCTGATGTTGCCGAAGTGGAGATAGGCATCGTTCAGATTGATGTCATAATTTGCAATGCCCTGCCCCTGCGATACTCCGTTGGCCGTCTGATCGTTGGCCCATGTCTGGTAGTACCGCGCGTTGGTAGTGTGCGCGCCTTTGTTCCAATCGCCGCGCAGCAGCACACTGCGGTGGTTCTGCGGCTGGCTGGCGGATGAGACCGCATAGGGCAGCGCACTCGCCACCGTCACATTGGGCAGCGGCACCAGCTTGGCCAGTGCCACGCTCACTGGATTCCAGCACACCGCCGGAATTTCAGGATTTGCCAGAGTCGTTGGCTGCGTCGCCAGCAAGGCCACGCAAGGCGAAGTCGCAGTGGGCGACCCTCCGGTGGCCTGCGCATACGCAGCATTCAACGTCTGAATATTCTGCGCCGCACTGGAGCTCAGCACAGGATTCGCCCACGTGGTCGAGCCGTCATCTGCAAAGTTGGCGCAGGGGCCACTTCCATAGGCTGCTGTCTGGCATGGGAAGCTGCTCACGCCGTCAGCCGCCAGCCCGCGCTCCGGCAACGTCAGCGTCTGCGCCTGCGCGACCACCGTGCTCTGCATCATCAAATCCTCGAACGAGAGAAAGTAGAACATCTTCCCTCGCTGGATCGGGCCACCAATGGAGCCACCGAACTGATTCATGTTGAGCGGAGGATTCTCCTTGGAGATGTAGTCTGACGCGTTCATTGCGCTGTTCTGGAAGAACTCCCACAGCGTCCCATGGACGGTATCGCTGCCCGCTTTGCTCAGTACGTTAAAGATGCTGCCCACGGTCCGCCCATACTCAGCTTTGTAGTTGTTGATCTGCACGCTCACTTCCTGCACTGCCTGCGATGGCGGGAAGCTCAGTCCGGTATTGTTGTACAGGTTGTTCCAAATGGAGCCGTCCAGCAGCATCAGGTTCTGATTGTTGCGAGAGCCGGAGATGTTATAGCCGGGGCCGCCCGTATTTCTGGTAAATGTTGTCGGAGCGTTGATGTCCGTCACACCCGGCAGCAGCGCCGCCATCGAGATCTCGTTATTGCCATCCACCGGCAGATTCGCCACCAGCGTATTGTCAATCGTCGCGCCCACTGTGGCCGATCCCGTATCAATGACCACGCTCTGGGCGACCATCACCGTCACCGTGGCGTTGACTGACGCCGGCTTCAGCTCGGCATTGATGGTCACATCCTCGGCGGCATGCACCACGATCTGCTCCACCGCATACTCGGCAAAGTCAGGCGCTGAGATGTGCAGCACATAGATGCCCAGCGGGACGCTGTTAAAAACGTAATCGCCGGTGCTCTTGGTGGTCGCCGTCACCGTCCGCCCGGTATCCTGGGCGGTCAGGGTCACAGTCGCATCCACAATCACGCCGCCTTTTCCGTCGGTCACCCGGCCAATCACGGTGCCGTCGTTCTGCACCTGCGCATGCAACTCGGAGCAGATGGTCGCACCCGCCAGCAGAAGCAAAAGGAACAAGCTCGCAGCAAAATGCCGCCTCGGCAAAGCCGTCTGGAGACCGCACAGACGCCCAAAGACACTCTTCATCTTTCTATCCTCATCACGAAGCAAATGACACTTCCCTTTACCCGAAGGCCAGGCGCTTCGCGCACATTCCCGCCAAAGCCCTGCGTTGAATCGCTGCATCCGTTTGAGCTGCCACTGAATTCGACAGCAAGTGCAAACTTCTGGAGTTCTGAACGTACCTTGCGACGCGAATTCTTCCGGTTCAAGTCAATTCGCGGTGGTGCCCACTGTGGACTCCACTGTTTCCGGCCATTCCCCCTCCGTATCGCGCCCACAAATCCAACAGTGCGATGTCTTCCTGCCCACCCAGCCGCGCGCGCCGGCGCCTAACCCTTTGCATGCTGCGAACAGGCGGGGAAGATGCTTCTGCAAATTGTCAGGATGGCGGAACAAATTACGCCGCTGCTGCACACCAGCCGGGCTGGTGAGCAGCCGGCGCCGGCCGGGGAAGCCGTTGCCTGCTGCTCTGCTCGCATGATGGTCAGGCCTGCGGGGATGAGTCCCTTACCACATGCATATGGAGCACATTCTCGCGGGCCCCACATCGCTCCAGAGATTTATCCACCCAAGATACTCCCTTTAGCGGGAGCATGCTCGTGTCACTGCATCTGCACCAGAATCGCGCTGTACACCGGCACATAGCAATGAACTGACGTGCCGCCCGTGACCGTACACGTATTGCTTATCCCCGGACTGAAGCCGCCGCTCACGCTCACCGCTGAACCCTGGATAGTCACACCGGTGCTGGCCGTAATATCGGGCACTGTATTTCCAGCAGTCCACTGCGTAAGCACCACCGCCCTGGCATAACTCACCGCCGTGGCCATGCTAATCGTGAGATCCAGATTATTCGTGCCGTCCTTGTTAATCACCAGCAGGTTCTGCCCGCCGGATGACGTGAGCACCGTATATGCGCTCACGTTCAGCGCACCCGCGTTCACCGTGGTATCCAGCAGTGTGCCGCTGCCCATCATGGAGGTCATCAGCATGCCGTAGTACGACGGATTCACGCTAAGCACTGAGGTGTTTGAAGTCAGGTTGCTGCTGCTGAAAGAGATCGGCTGATATCCGCTGGCTTTACTGCTCACGCCGGAGATATTGACGCCGCTGGCGCCGCCGTATGCAAGCGTGAAGATGTGGTCCATCACCCACAATGCGGATCCGTAGCCGTTCGATACTCCCAGTATTCCGCTCGTCCCCGCGCTGTTCTGCGAATTGCTCTCGGCCATGCGCCAGGGCACGCCAATGCTATTGGCCGTACAGGTCAGTCCGCTGTCATCCGAGCAGGAACCCGGGTTGCCGATCAATCCATTCACACCATCCCCTGCGCCGGTCACGCCGTCACCCGTATTGCCGGTGTTGGTGGTGAGCGCCTGGCTTGGCGTATTCACTGCCGTGGTGTCGTTGGCGAGGTTGTCAGGATAGCTGATAAGGTTGGCCGCGGTGGGGGCACTGCCGCCGGTAAAACGGTAGTAGTGCTGCGTCATCAGCGATATCTTGCTGCCCGCCCATTGCGCAAAAGGTTCCGTCCAGTTGGCTTCATTATCGCCACTGGCCGGTCCCGTAATGACTGCCGTTGGCACCGCCGTCAAAATAGCCGAGCGGTATGTAGACCAGAGCGTTTCAAATGACGTCAGCGCCGTACTGGTCGGGCTCCAGCCGGCCACGCCATTGTATTGGCCCGTAGCATTCTTGTAGTGGTCGCACTCATTGCCGATCTCATACCAGGGAGCGAGCGCTCCGGCGGTTGAGAAAGCGCTGGCCACCGTGCTGATCTCCTGCTGTGCAAGCGTCGTCGTCTGCTGCAGTCCGTTGACCCAGAAGCTCGTCGTCGGCGTGCTCGATCCCAGATTAATTCCGTAGATCACCTGCCAGCCGGTCGCTGCCGCAAAGCCTGCAACAGCCGAGACGTCCGGAGCCTCCACAAATCCTGATGCACCGCCGCTTCCCGTCGCGTTCCACAGCAGCGTATCCGCTCCGCTGCCGCCAATGCGCAGCACGGGCGGGTTTGAGGCACTGCCCGTCGGCATAATCAGTTTGTAGAGGTTCACAAGATTCGTGTCCGCGGATGACAGCGCATACGGCGTCGTATTCACGACCGTCTTGTCGTAGGAGAAGCCGAGGAAGTTGGTCCCGATCGTGCCCTCAGAGGTCGCGTTCACGGCGACGCTCGCCGTGGTCAACGTTCCGGAGGGTATTGCCTGCGCATTCGAAACCGCAATGACGAAGTTGGCCTTGGCCACTCCGCCCGCGGAGTCCTTCACCTTCGCGGTAAAGCTGGCATAGCCCAGCGCCGTCTGCGTTCCGGTAATCACCCCCGCGGATGACAGGCTCAGATTGATCGCCGCCAGCGTGCTCGCGCCCGAGGTAACACTCCACGTATACCCGGAGCCGCTTCCGCCCGTCGCGGCCAGAGTCGCCGAATAGCTTGCATTCACCGGCGCGCCCGCAAGGCTCGTCGTAGTGATGGTAGGACCATTGCCTGTGCCGCTCAACGGAACGTACAGGGGGCTGATGTCAGCGGAGGTTGTAATGCTGAGGGCGCCATAGCGCGGACCGGCAGCGCCGGGGGCAAAATCCACCGTGACGGTGCAGCTGGCCGCAGCTGCCAGCGAGGTAGAACAGGTATTCCCCGTCATTGCAAAATCACCGCTGTTCGCCCCCGCCAACGCGATCGTGCCCAGCGTGATGGACGAGCCGCCCGTGTTGTTGAGCACAATGGCTTGCCCCGCAGACGTTGCGCTCACCTCAGTATTAGCGAAGGTGTAGCTTGACGGAGTGGTAGTCAGCACCGGGCTGGTCGTATACAGCGCCACCGCCCAGCTCGCGGGGGGCACGGAGAGACTCGGCGCAAAGGGTGCCTGCGAGTCCACCAGACCAAACAGCGCACTCAGATTCACGCTGGTAGAACTCAGGATGTTCACCATCGCCATGATCGTATTCGTGGGAACGGTCCCGCTGGAGTCGCTGAAGAGATTGCCGCAGTTCGTTCCGTCACCGGCCGCGCCGCCCGTGGAGTTCACGCAACTGGCCAGAATATTTGCCAGGGTGTTGATGAGCGAGGCCGGCACAGAATCGCCCCCCGGAACGCCCGTCCCCGGCGCTGTGCCGGTCGTCGTATTCGCCAGCTCATTGGCAAGCGTGAACGCCGTCCCCAGCCCGCCGCTGGCGCCGATCGCAGTGGGCGAACTGATGTGGCTGCTGCCAATCGCTGCCACGGCCGCCACCGTCGTCACCTCGGTGACTGCAATATACGTTGTGCTGTGCAGATTGCTGCATGCTCCTAGCGCAGCCATCAGACTGATCTGTGGATTATTTGCAGTCCCACCCGGATTCCCGCCCGTGATCAGCAGGTAGACCTGCGCCCCCGTGTATCCGGTACAGGAGTATTTACCGGTCAGCACAAACGTGCCGTCCGATGCGGTCGTAACGGCGCTGGTCATCAGCGATGTCGAGGCGCCGCCACTGGTAGTGCCGTTCACGGCATAGAGTACGACCGAGGCCCCGGTAATGGGCTGCTGCCCTCCCATCGCACGTCCGCTCAGGCTGGCGGGCGGCGTTGTCGCATCCCCGGCAGCCGCCGATGCAGCGTCCGTATGCCCAATCGAGCAGCCGGACATCATCACGGCTGCCAGTAATCCCGCAGACACCAGACGCAGCCGTTTGCATGAAACCGTCGTCCTCATCGATCCCACTTACGACTCCTTGATCTTCGCCACCAGCGAGCTGTACACCATGCCGGGGGCAATCAGCAGCTGGTGCGGCACCCCGGCAGGAATGATCACCACGTCACCCACATGCAGAATTTGGGTCTTCCCGTTCAGAATGCCGCTGCCCTTGCTGCCATTCGGCAGCTCTCTGCGGTCGACCAGCGTCCCCCCCGTGATCAGCGTTGCGCTTCCCTGCTGCACGATCATCAGGTCGTCCAGGTGCGCGTGGATCTCGCCCTCGCCGCTCCGCGTCAGCACTGAGACCTGCAGCGCCAGGTTGCCGTAGCGCGCCAACACACCGGTGCCATGTCCATCGGCTGCCGCCTGCACCGCCGTGCTGTCTATCTCTGCCTTAACCTGAGCCGCCGGAATCATCTCCGCCTTGGTTCCATCCAGCGTTACAGCCGGAACGCTGGATGCCAGGACCGCCAGGGCCCACAATAAAGTTTTCATCGCGTTCTATCCTTTACCAGCGGCCCGCGTGGAACCTGCTGCAGAATCCAGCGCACCAGTTCCACTCCGCCCGCATAGTTGTCATATTCACCCGGCAGCTTCAGGCCGTTGGTGTATTCGTTGTAGAGCCAGGGATCCACCACCGCAAATACGGTTCCCTTTCCATACTTCGCCGTTGCCATCATCACGTCGCCATGGTCCGTCATCAGAGTGGTAGCCGCAGCGCTTACGGTGATGGTGCAGGTGTCCTTCATATACAGCGTGTGCGGTTGATGGAAGAAGCCCTCGCCGCCGCGCACCACGAGCGTGCCTTTTTCAATATCGTTGCCGATCACGTGATTACGCAGCACGTCGTTGAAGTGAATCCCAAACTGCTCTGAGATCACGTTGAAATGCTTCAGATCGGCCATCCCGGAATCATTCTCCATGATCATCAGAACGCCGCCGGCCTTCACCCACTCCGCAACCTGCTTCGCATCCTCCGCATTCGCATAGTTCGGAGCAGGCACCCGGCTCGCAGTATCCGGCGACGCAATCACATACACCTGAGCACCCCGCAGCGCTGCCGCTGTCGGCTCCGTCAGCAGAGTTTGCGTCGCTGCGCCAAAGTTCCGGAAGATGTGGCCCAGCATGGAATAGCCGGGATTCCCCTGGTAGTCCCACTTGAAGTGGAAGTAAACCTGCCGGCCGAATGCATCGAGATGCTTCTCGTTGTTGAACCAGCCGTCGACCATCACCACGTCGCCGTGGCCCAGTTTCGCATTCTGCACGTTCTCCATCTCCGTGCTGGCCAGCAGAAAAGCTCCTGTTGCATCGCGGCCGTCCCGGCTACGGTCCATCACGCCGCGATAGGCACGCTGCGCAACGGTAAGGTATCGCTGCGGAAGATATCCCTCGCGCACGCCCCGCGCCAGCGCATACACCCGCAGACTCGTCGCCGTCGAATCCTGCGAGCTCCCTGCCGTTGCAGCCTCGCGTCCCAGCGCGGCAATCAGTTGCTGCTTCCCTGCGTCTCCATCGGGATAGCAGGCGAGTGCATCGACAAGCGTCATCATGTACGCACCGGCGTCGCCTTTGCGCGCGTGCATTTGCCGCTCTGTATCCAGTAGTTCCCGCGTGATCTCCGGCCACAGCTCCGCGCGGTGCGACAGCAACGCATACTCGGCATTGAAAGGCTCAGCAGAATCCGCTTCCGCCATCTGCGAATCGACCTTCTGGAGCGCCGCGAAGACTTTCTCAGCCCGCTCCAGGTACCCCTTATCCTGGGTCACTGCATAGAGTCGCAGCAACTCACGGCCCAGCACCATGTCTTCTACGCCGGAGCAGTCGTCAACCTGCGTTCTCACGTACTCGAAATACGGCTGATCGGCCGAATTCAGCCACACCGCATCGATCCCCTGCAACAGCAGCTGGCTAACGCCCGGTGCCGCCGTCTGCGATGCGCACGCTCCGGCCGGCCACCGCTTCATCGCCGCATCGGCAACTCGCTGCGAAGGCAGCGTCTGCGCCCTCAGCACCGTGCAGCCACAACCCACCAGCGCGGCAAGCAGCATCACTCTGGCGCCGGAGCTGAGGCGATTCCTCCCAGCCCCTGAATATCCCCGCCGCGCTCCTGCCTCTTTGCTTCCCGATCGGCCATCCTGCTGCACTCAACCACCTCATCGCGTTCCCGCAACAGCACAGTCTCTGCCGCGCCGCAATCTACATTGCGAGACATTGAACCATCGCCCTTATGAGGTTTCGAATCAAGTCAATTCACAGTGGTGCCCACCGAGAGCGAGGCTCCTTTCCAGCAAATTGCCGCCTGCCGTCCGCTCCTGCTCCCGAATTTCACGCACCGACCGCCGCGGAAAAGAGAAAGATTCCGTCCCCCGGCTCCCAGTCCAGCTCAGTTCCTCCACAGACCGGCGATTCACTCGCAGATCTTCTTCAACACCTTTTTCTTATCCGTCCCATATTGGGAAATCCACCGCACCGCGCAAAAAACTGCTCACTTCCTTCTCCGATCTCTACCTTTGACGGCTCTGCACAGCATCAGCTCAATTGCCCGGCTGCGCGTTTCTCAGCACACCCAACTCCGTTTGTTCTCATGTGCTTCGCGCAATCAAATCGACATGACCACAGTAGTGCCCACGGTGAATTGACTTGACCCTCACTCCACATCGCTTGCTACAAAGGACGCTCATATAACGTCGCACCAGATCATGACGTTATCCGCAGAAGGAGTATCGCAATGAGAATGTTTTCCGGCGTCATGCGTGGTGGTATATCCGCACTACTGGCCGTATGGGTGGTTTCTATGACCGGCTGCGGCATCCAGCAGGGAGCAACCGTCCCATCCGCCGCTCCCTCGCTCAACGCCCAATCTATGCTGCTCAAGGGCAACGCTATGGGCGGAGCGGTGCCGATCGCCGGCGCTGCTATCACGCTCTACAGCTCCAGCACCGGCGCTCCTTCCGCCACCAACAACAGTGGCAAATCAGGTCCGTACATCGGAACCGCCGTCGTCATGGCCACTGCGACCACTGACTCCAGCGGCAGCTTCGGCAACCCATCCACCTCTCCCTGGACGTACAGTGTCACCACCTGCACCCCGGGTCAGGTGCTTTACCTCGTCACCGAAGGCGGCAATACCGGCAGCGGTACAAACGTCAACGTGGTCAATGCGGCAGTCCTGGGCATCGCGGTGGATTCGTCATGCGACCTGTACCAGAGTCAGGCGATAGGCTCCAGTGCGAGGACAGCCCTGGCCAGCACCTACACCAACATCGATGAAGTCACCACCGTCGCCACCGCCTATGCCTTCCAAAGCTTCCTCTCCACCACCGGAAGCTATAACTCGACCGTGGTAAACATCACCGCGCCTGCCAATAATTCCGTACTTCTTGACGCCACGCTCTCTGGATCGGGCATCCGGTCGACCAACGATGTCACCAGCGGCACGGTCTCCACCGCCTCCGGCCTGCAGCACGCGTTTTATAACTACGCGAACCTGGTGAACTCGCACTACGGGATTGCCAACCTTACCCTGCCGGCATATGCCGCCGGAGTACCCACCGGCGTCACCAGCCCGGTCATGCCAACAGTCGTGCTGAATACCATCGCCAACGTCCTGCAGTACTGCACGAACTCCGTCGCCACCACCGGCGACACCGCGGGCGACGGTCAGCCCTGCGGCTCTCTCTACCAGTACACGCCCAGTCAGGGCAATGCACCGGGCAGCGCCGCCGCCACGTCGAGCCTCGGCGCGGCACTCAACCTCGCCAGAAATCCCTGGGTCAGCGCCGCCAACGTCACCAACTTCTTCAATCTTGCTCCTGGTTCGGGTGCCGTTGCGTACAGCCCGTCGCTCGTCTCCGCACCTCGCGACTGGACTCTGGCCATCAGTTACCCGGTTCCACCGAATCCCGTGGGCGGCATCGGCTTCCCCTTCGGCCTCACCCTTGACGCTGACGACAACATCTACGTCACCACGCCGGAGAACGATCCCTTCCAGCCCAACAGCACCACAACCCAGACCACGCCCGACTCCGTCAGCGCCTGCCTCTTCGGCTGGACCAGCTACGGCCTCTTCCGCCCGTCCATCACGCCCTATACCGTAGGCACCGGGCAGACAGATTCCGCCCCGCAGTACGGTGTCACCAGCGGCACCATGGGAACTGGGACGCCCGGCACCTCCACCTGGTTCTGCTCCGGCAAGCAGAACGCTGCGCTCAACTCCTGGGACACCTTCGGCACCTACGGCCTCACCAATCTGGCTGCTGATAACCTGGGCAATCTGTGGATCAGCAACTTCGGCGGCAGCACCGGCACCATCGGCCTGCCGGAATTGATTGAGATTAATGCCACGCCCACGGCCGTCGCCTCCTACACCTCAGGCTCCTCCGGCTACGTTGGCATCGTCACTCCTCCGCTGAATGCTGCCGGCACCCCGGCGGTCAAAGCACCCTTCGCCATCACCGTCGATAAATCCAACAATATCTGGTACGTCACCAACTCCGGCACCGGCCAGAACATCTTCTCCTATAACGCCGGCGCGCTGGCCATTGGCGGCAACACCCCTGGTTCAGGCGTCAATCCCGCACTGGTGGCGGCCGGTCGCTCCCTGGCCTTTGACAGCGCCGGCAACATCTGGACCGCTGCCTTCGGCGGCACCAGCGGCGGCTATAGCACCCTCGGCCTCGGCGGACAGATCGATGCGCTTCCGCTTAGCCCTGTAACGCAAAACCTCTCCAACTATCTGACCGCCTCGGCCAGCCAACTCCGCATCAAGGTCCTGGGCGGCGCCAGCGGCACCAGCAACACCAACACCAGCCCCTACGGCCTGGCAGCCGACGGCTACGGCAATATCTGGGTCACGGGCGGCAGCACGAACTCATGCGGCAGCGCGGTTGCAACCGGAACTACGGCTGCGCCCACCTGCAATATCTTCCAGTCCACCACCAGTGGCTCGCTCGGTCTCACCAAATGCGCCCCCACCCCGGCCGGTGGCCCCTACACCTCAGCCACCTGCGTCACCAAAGTCTCTAACGCTTCGGGCACCACCATGTCGCCCAAGTATGTTGAGGCTGACGGTAATAACCTGATCTGGATGATGGACAGCTACAACGTCGGCGTCCAGGCATTTGCCAGCACCCTGAGCACGCCCGCACTCATCTCTGAGGCAACAGGCTTCTCACCCTGCATCCCCAACAACACCACCGGCGTCTGCACCTATCCTGACGCCTACGCATCGCCCAAGGGCATCGTCGTGGATAGCACCGGCGCCGTCTGGTACACCACGCCGGACATCGCCAACACCTACCCCGCCAACAACGCCAATATGCTCATCCAGATCATCGGAACCGGCACCTCGGTCTGGCCGCTGCTCGCGGTGCAGAACCCCGGCGTCGCTCCCCAGTAGCGCGCACCAGCTTTCACCCGGGGCGGCAGTTCGCACTTTGAACTGCCGCCCATATTTTTTTCTTTCCACGCCCGCCTTGCTTCACCTGCTCCCCTCTGCTACCTTCGGCATCACACCGCCCAATCGGCTACGAAGGATTTAACATGCCTTGCAATCCTGAAGAACTACGCCACGTCCCGCTTTTTGAACTGCTCGATGACGATGAAGCCCGCATCCTCGCCGCCCAGGTTGAGATCACAAAGTTCGCGCCGCGCCAGCGCATCTTCAAGGCCGGCGATCCTGCCGAGCACGGCTATGTTGTGCTCTCCGGTCGCGCCGAAGTCTCCACCATCGACGAAGATCAACAGGTCGTCGTCGTTGACCAGCCCGCGCACGGCGACTTCTTCGGCTTCGCCTCCATGTTGCAGCAGAAGCCGCACCAGATGACCGCCATCGCGCTCGAAGAGCTCGTCTGCTTTGCGGTGGGCCGCGACGATCTTGTCGCTCTCTTCCAGAGCCGGCCCATGGCCGCGCTCGACATGCTCACCGTTCAGGCACGCCAGTTTCACTCCACGCAGAAACTCGTCCAGTCACGCGCCGCCCGCAATCCCAACGAGCTGATTGAAGCGCAATCCACCTTCGGCGAACGCCTCGCAGACACCGTCGCCCGCTTCGGCGGTTCCTGGACCTTCATCATCCTCTTCGGCATTATCCTGCTCACCTACACCACCATCAACACTGCCCTGCACCACCGCGCCTGGGACCCCTATCCCTTCATTCTGCTCAATCTGTTTCTCTCCATGCTGGCCGCCATCCAGGCGCCCGTCATCATGATGAGCCAGAACCGGCAAGACATTAAAGACCGCGTCCGCAGCGAACTGGATTTCGAAGTCAACCGCCGCGCCGAATCCGAAATTCAATCCCTCTCCCACCGCCTCTCCATGCTGATGGATAAGATCCAGGACGTGGAAGACGTGGTAAGAAAGCCCTGACCAGACGCTCAATCCAAAGGGCTTTGCCCCAGACGTCTTGCCCACCCTGCCCGCCTCCGGTAAAATGAGAACAGCGTCTTCACAGGGTGCTGACGCTACCATCTACCCGCGGCCGCCATTGGGCGAAAGCCGCAGAAGGCTCCATCGTTATGCCGAAGCAAGGGATTCACCCGAAGTACGAAACTATCTCCGTGAAGTGCGCCTGTGGCAGCGTTTTTGAAACCCGCTCCACCCACAAGGGCAACATTTCTCTGGAAATCTGCTCCGCCTGCCACCCGTTCTTTACCGGCAAGCAGAAGCTGGTCGATACCGCAGGCCGCGTCGAACGTTTCCGCCGCAAGTACGCTGCGTCAGACGCCGCCAAGGCAGCAGCCAAGTAACCCGCATCCGTCACACCGCGAAGGCCTCCGCAGCGCGGGGGCCTTTTGCTTGCCGCAAAGATTTCGCGCAATAGTATTCTCAAGGTCACATGAAGAAGCACTGGGACAATCCGGCCGAGCACTCCATGCCCGCGCACGCGCGGGTTCCGGCGGAGTTCACCATTGGCACCGTGCGCATCGCGCCCGCCACCGTCCTCGCCCCCATGGCCGGCGTGACCGATACTGTCTTCCGCCGCTTCATCAAAAACGCCAGCGTCTTCACCCACACGGAGTGTCATCCCGACCGGAGCGCGGAGCGCGAAGCGGAGGGACCTGCTGCTCCTTCGCAGGATGCAAGCGCCCTCACAAATTCTTGTCATTCTGAGAAAAATATTTGTCATCCTGAGCGCAGCGAAGGACCTGCTTCTTCTTTTGCTTCTCCTTCGCAGGATGCGCAATTGGTTGAATCCCCCACCAGCAACCAGTCTTCCGGCTGCGGCCTCATCATGACGGAGTTCACCTCCGCTGACGGCCTCGCCCGCATGCGCAAATCCAAGGTCAAGCGCTACCTCACGTACTATGACGACGAGCACCCCATCGCCGCGCAGCTCTTCGGCTCACGGCCCGACTCGCTCGCTGAAGCCGCGCGCGTCGTGCAGGACTCCGGCTTCGATATCGTGGATCTGAACCTCGGCTGCCCCGCCAAGCGCGTCGTCTGCAATAACGGCGGCTCCGGCCTGCTGCGCGATCTGCCGCTCATTCAGAAAATTTTCGAATCCATCCGCGCCGCTGTCACTATTCCCTTCACCGTCAAGTTCCGCATGGGCTGGAGCGACAAAGAGATCGTCTGCGTCGAGCTCGCGAAGATGGCGGAAGACTGCGGACTGAACGCCGTTGCCCTGCACGCCCGCACCCGCGAAGACGGCTACTCCGGCCAGGCGCGCTGGGAATACATCCGCGCGGTGAAGGATGCCGTGCGCATTCCCGTCATCGGCAACGGCGACGTGCGCACGCCCGAAGCCGCCTGCGCCCTCATCGATCAATCCGGCTGCAACGCTGTGATGATTGGCCGCGCCGCGCCGGCCAATCCGTGGATCTTCCGCCAGATCGCCCAGTACACCGCCACCGGTCGTTACGATGTGCCCACCGAGCTGGACCGCTACCGCATGATCCGCACCTACTTTGAAATGCTGATCGGCGAAATCTCCAGTGAAGAAGCCATCCAGGGCGCGCTCAACCGCGGCCTCGGCCAGTCCGTGGAAGACCAGCAGGAGATGGAAAAAAATCGCCGCGAAGCTGTCGGCAAGATGAAACAGTTCGCCAGCTGGTTCACCCACGGCGTCCCCGGCGGAGCCATCCTGCGCAAGTCCATCTACGAAGCCAGGAACGGCACCGCGGTCCTAGATGCCGTAGAAAAATTCTTCGACGCCCGCGTCAACCACGCAGAAACCATCGACCCCGAGTCGGAAGCCGAGATTGCAAAGCAGGAACTGCTTGCCAGCACCGCCGCCTACTGCGACTAGAGCGGATGATACGTATTTTCGTCCCCAACCGCCCAAGGTAATGAAACAGAAGGCCGACAGCTAACGCCACCCACAACACTCACCGTATCAATTCCATCATTTTTCCCAATAACGCCAGGCAGTTCCACCGCCGCGAACTGACCCTCCGCATTCGTATGTCTGATTGACTGCAAAATTTCTCCGGCAGAATTGCCTAGCAACTGAATCTCCGTATTAGGAGGAAAACCCGTTGCCCATATAAACATTTCCGTCCCGTTCGCTGCTACCAGCGTCATGTTCAGCTTGCATCCGTTATCTTCGCTAACCTCAGGAAATGGTATCGCCATACCTAGTGCTCGCCATTTTCCGTTGTCGGAAATAAGCACGAAACGTTTAGCTTCTCCCCGCGCAGCTTGTACGTTCACGTTCATCGGATTCGTCGAGTGCTTTCCACAACCACCTGGTCCATCGCAAAGCAGCAGCCCATCTGCATCGAGTGTAATTCCATCTGCAATTGTCTTCATCTCCTGCCCTACCGGCCAGTACTGGAGACGAAACTTCGCCTTAGCCGGAAAGCCCTTGGCAATGAAGTGATACTCAATCGCCGTTGTCCCGTCAGCATTCTTGCTTCGCGACTGCTCGCGCACCTCCAAGGTGGCCCCTGGAATCATAGGAGGAAGAAACCACGCTGAGTGCATCGTTGCGACATACTGCATACGAACCTTGAGCTGCTCCGTATTGCAGTCACCACATGGCAGAGTCAACTTGCCATCCTGCGCATGCAGGGTGACAGAACAAATCGCAAAAACTATAAATAGAACTACATTGTGCGGAAATTTCATGTGATATTCTCTTTGTCCTGCTTCTTCGCAGATTCTTAGCCGGCCCCTATGTCGGCGAACACTTATGCCGACCGCTCTTCCTCTTCCTGCAACGCCTCATGCAGCAGCATCTTCAAATAAGTCTGGTAGCGCAGCCCCTTCTGCTCCGCCAGCTTCTTCGCGCGCGTCAAATCGCCATTGTCCAACCGAATAGTCGTACTCTTCGCCGCCTGTCTCTCCGCAGCCTGCTTCACCATGGTGCCTCGGCCCAGCAAGCCGTTCTTTGCTGCCTGTTCAAACTTATCCGCTAGCTTGTCCTGATTGTCGAACCACCACTGCGCTTCTTCCTCTTCGTTTTTGAACGCAGGCGTTTCAAGCTGGATACTAGGAACTTTTTTTGTAGGTTGCATAGATGCGCCTCCATTTCAACTTTGCCGGGTATGCCGTGATCACGCGAATTAAATCCCCACGCCATGTTGCGACCACCACCAGAATGCGTCCTGCAGCCGTCTCTCCCAAATGGGTAAATCTCAGTTCACCGCCGCGAATCTGGGCATCCAACTCCAACGGTTCATGCAGCAAAACCTCTTCCGCCTCTACAGGCACAACACCATGCACCGCGAGATGCCCTACGTTTGCCTCATCCCAATCGAACACTTACACTCCCTTATTGTACATACATTGTATGTACAATTGTCAAACCCGCTGCCCCCGACTCCTCTTCCTGAACACCACCTTCACCTCGTCCCGCCATCTCTCATCAATCGCCACCAGCGTCCAATCCACCTCCGGCTTCAGATACTTCAGCACCATCTCTGTTGCCGGATGAATCCTCAGCGCGGGAGCCACCAGGTAGAGCCGCGGCGGCAAATCCGACAGCATCATCCCCCCGAAATATCCATGCCGCTGAAACTCCGGCAGCCCCGTCGCATGGTCGCTCTGCCGCTGATGCCAACGCACCCGCACCCAGTAATCCAGTCCCTGCAGCGCCAGATGCAGGTCCTCGTCCGCCTTCAACTCGATCACCGCCAGCCGCCCATCGCGCGTGACGGAGAGGATATCCAGCATCGCGCGGTCGCCCGCAGCAAACGCCGGCACCTGCGTATACACATGCCCGGACTGCAGATGCTCGTCCAGCGGCTCCACATTCCGGCGCAGCACGGACTCGAGCCATCCCTCCGGCTGCATGCGATACAGAGGGTCGCGCTTGTCCCCAGCCGGGTGCCGCCGCGCAAACAGCTCCGCCATCATCTCGCGAAACTGCTCCTCGTTGTCTGCCGTAAGCGGGGTCTCATTCGCACCCGCGCCAAATGTGATCTCTTCGTGACGGTTGAAGCTGTTCGCTGCCACGCCCATCCGCACCCGAGCAAACTCCAGTCCATGCAGCGTGAACGCCATCTCGCTGCCGCTGCGCACAATGGCCTGCACCGCTGCACGCATCGGTTCCGGCAACAATTCCTGCACGCGCGCTGCCGCTGCCGCAAATCGTTCCTGCGCAGCAGCCACGTTGGGCGCATACAGCAATTTTGTCGCCAGATTTCCCTGGTCGTCCAGGTCGCGCAATTCGATATCTTCCGTGCGCTCGTCCAGCTCCCACAGCTCCCACTGCGCTGCGCCGGTGTGCAGCCATGCCATGCGCGACAGCGTCAGCGCCGCCGTTCCCCGCGGCAGAATGATCTTCAACCCCTGAAAGAGCCGCTTGCCGTCGCCATGCTCGCGGCAGTGCGCCAGCCACAGAATCCCCAGCGTCAGTATCCCGTCCATCGAGCTCTGCGACTCGTTCTCATTGATCGCAATCACTGCCCACGCACTCTGACCGCGCACCAGCGTGCCGCGCGCATACGCCGGCCCAAAGCTGCGCTCCAGATCCATCGCCGAGCGAAAGTTCACCGGCTTCCACTCCGCAAACTGGCGCAGCAACACCCTCTCCAGCACGCGCAGATACTGCTTGCGGGCTGCATCGCGCGCCGTCTGTGTGCGCCGGTCGCTGCCGGCCACCAGTTCCAGCACCGCCGGCTGCGACTGGCCAAACTTCAGCGTCGATAGCCTCAGTACATCGTTGCGCAGCGTCACGCCCGTTACGCGTCGCACCAGGTTGCGCTCCTCTGACCACACCTGCAGAATGCAGCGGCCATGCTCCGCTGCAATGGAATACTTCGCCATGCGCATATCAAACGCAGCGCGTCCTTCTTCCATCAAAACGGCTTTGGGATTGTCGGCGAGAAATGCTTCCAGCGTACGCGCCAGTTCATCCGGTGCAGGCGGCGGAGCTTCATCCACAGCTCCTGCCCGCTTCCGCCGCGCCACATCAAACATTATGCCTGCTGCCTTACCAGCCTTTATTCACACGCATCTGCGTGATATGGGCCGTGTGGTGAACACAGTGCCATGCATACAGCATGGTCGCCTGCTCAATCGTGGATGGACCCCGTTCCGAGTGTTTGAACCCGCGCTGCCACTGCGTCTCGTCCAGCGAGCTCAGCAGCATCACCCAGCGCGCATGGGTGGCTTCAATAATCTCCAGCGACCACTCCACCGGCGCACATTGCGAATCAAACAGCTCAGCCCAGGCCTTCTCGTTGTAGCCGATTACGGTGGGCCAATCCTCCGTCAGCGCCAAACGCAGCCGCATGAAGGCCTGCGCATGGCTGTCTGCCACATGGTGCACCAGCTGCCGCACGGTCCATCCGCCTTCGCGATAGGGATGGTCATTCTGCTCGGTGGTCAGCCCGTTCAGTGCATTGCGCAGCTTTTCCGGCAGGCGCGCAATGGTTTCAATCGCGTGCGCGCGCAGCTCCGGCGTCATCTCTTCCGGCATCTTAAATTTGCCTACCGGGTAGCGTGGATCGGGAACTGGATTGGATGGCGTGATAATTGCGTTCGAGCCCATGGAGGCAAGTTAGCACAAAAATATCCCTGCGAAAACTCATTTCACTCGCAATACGTCTCCCTCTTGCATCTCTGCACACGTATGCTGGAATTCAGCCCGATGATCGCTGCCCTCTCCCCCAAACCGGTTCATGCGCACGCAGCCCACCACGCTGGGCTTAACCTGATGCGTTACATGCTGGGCTTCGGCCTGCCGGGCCTGCTCTTCATCTCCATCGTTGACTCATCCCCCATCCCGCTTCCCATCCCTGGGTCGACCGACATCCTTATCATTCTGTTCGCCGCCCGCAGCGGCCAGTGGCTCCTGCTTACCCTGCTGGCCACCATCGGCTCCATCATTGGCGGCTATCTTAGCTACCAGGCCGGCAAAGCCGGCGGCATGCACATGTTGGAGCGCTACGTCTCCCCGCGGTACCTCAAGCGCATCACCACATGGACGGAGAATCACAGCATCATCGCCGTGGCTCTGCCCGCCATCCTGCCGCCGCCCATGCCGCTCACCGCATTTATGCTGGCCGCGGGCGCGCTGAAGATATCCATAAAGCGTTACATGACGTCCTTCACCATCAGCCGCGCGCTGCGCCATGGCATCTGCGCCTGGCTCGGCATGCACTATGGACGCCCCATTCTTCGCACATGGAATCACTTCTACGCGCGCTGGAGCACCACCATGTTGATTGTGATTATCGTGCTGATCGTCGTCAGCATCGGCGTGCCGATCTACTTCATGTGGCGCGAAGCCCGCGCACGCAAAGCCGCCGGCAAGACCGGCTTTATGGAAGGCATCGGCAGCCCCAGCCGTCATCGCATAAAATCTGGCAGCTAGGCTCTCGTCTTTGCCTGACTTGCTGACTCGCTGCTTTTAGATCTCCCAGCGCAGCAGCGTTGCCCCAACCGTAAACCCAGCACCCACTGAAGCCAGCAGCACCAGGTCGCCCTTCTTCAGGTGGCCCTCGTCCGTTGCCGTCTGCATCGCCAGCGGAATCGTGCCTGCCGTCGTGTTGCCGTAGCGGTCAATGTTGATCACCACCTGCTTTTCATCCAGCCCCAGCCGTTCCGCCGTGGAAAGAATAATGCGCTTGTTCGCCTGGTGCGGGATGAAACAACCCAACTCTGCGCCGGTCACGCCATTACGCGCCAGGATTGCCTCAGAGACCTCGGCCATCTTGCGCACCGCAAACTTGTACACCGCGCCGCCATCCTGGTGAACGTAGTGCATCTTCTTCGCCACCGTCTCAGCGCTCGGCGGATTCAAACTGCCGCCGCCCGGCATATTCAAGCTCGGCGCGCCTGAGCCGTCGATCTCGTGCATGTAATCGATCAGGCCAATTTCGCCCTCTTCGCACGGCTCCAGCAGCACCGCGCCCGCGCCGTCACCGAAGATCACGCAGGTGGTGCGGTCCGTGTAATCAATGATGGAAGACATCACATCCGCACCGATCACCAGCACCTTCTTGTGCGCGCCTGATTCCACCAGCTTCGCGCCCATCTGCAACGCATAGATAAATCCTGAGCAGGCCGCCGACAGGTCGAATCCCCACGCACCCGCCGCACCAATCTTGTGCTGCACCAGGCACGCGGTCGAAGGGAAGAACATATCCGGCGTGACCGTGGCCACAATGATGGCCTCCACTTCCTCGCCGCCAATGCCGCGCTTCGCCAGGCAGACCCGCGCCGCCTCCGCCGCCAGATCGCTCGCGCCCACACCCTTCTCCACAATGTGCCGCTCGCGGATGCCGGTGCGCTCCATAATCCACTGGTCGTTCGTCTCCACCATCTTTTCCAGGTCTGCGTTGGTCAGCAGCTTTGGCGGAACATAGGTTCCCAGCGAACTAATCTTTGCCCGAACCGCAGTGCGCGGCGCAATCTTCAAACTCAATGGCTCACCTCATCCAATCAGGGAAAAATCGTGAAACTGCCGACCGTTGCAATCATAGGCGTTACCGCCGCAAGTTGCGAGTGATTCGCAAGGTGCCGGCTTGCCTGGCACTGCGCCAGCATCATGATTTTGGGGGGATTTTTATGTACCGGGTGCCCTACTGCGCACGCACTAGCCCGTTACCGTTGCTTCCTTCCGGACCTGGCGGGGTTGGCGGGATTACGTCGCGTAGGTCCCGGCACACGTTTCATTTTACCAGCTATTCCATCTCGATGTGGGTGCTGGCTGGGGTGTGGATGTGGGTGCCCCAGGTCTCGATTCTGAGACCTGGGATAGCGTCGCGTAGCGGCGGCCGCGCGGAGCGCGCAAATCTCTCTCTACCGCTGCTTCCCGCCGAAGAGAACTTCCCTACTCCCCGCTCTGCATCACCGCCAACTCATTCCCTGCCGGATCCACAAAGTGAAATCTCCGTCCGCCGGGATACGCAAAGATGGGCACCGTGATTTTGCCGCCTTCCGCCGCAATCCGCGCCTGCATCGCTTCTATCTCCGTGGTTTCAATCACTGCCAGCGGAGCCTTGGTTTTGCTGGCAGCGTCGCCATTGAAGCCGCCATCCAGCCCCGCCTGCGAAAACGCGGCATAGTCCGGCCCCCAGTCCTGAAACTCCCAGCCGAACAGCTTGCCGTAGAACTCCTTTAGACCGGCCACATCGCTTGCCGGCAGCTCCAGATATGCAATCTTGTTTTGTGCCATAGCTTCCTCCGTGACGTGTAAATGCACAGTGCCCACTCATTCTACAGAGCGCATGCGATCCATTCTGGGCGCAGCCGAAGAATTCACGCGCTTCCCCCCTAATCCCTGCCCCCTGCTCTTCGCCCCATCCGCACAGTAGAATAGAAGAGTGAAGAACTTCCCCAAAAATGCGGCCACTGAAGCGTCAACCAGCGTTGCGACGCTCGAACCGGCTCGTCCTAAAATCGGTTTTATCTCCCTCGGCTGCCCCAAAAACCTCGTCGACAGCGAAGTGATGATGGGTATGCTCCACGGCGCGGGCGGCCAGCTTACCAACGATGCCGCCGACGCCGAAATTCTTGTCGTCAATACCTGCAGCTTCATTGACTCCGCCAAGCAGGAGTCGGTCAACACCATTCTGGAGCTGGCACAGCACAAGGTCGCCCATGGTGGCCGCGCGCAAAAGCTGATCGTCGCCGGCTGTCTCGTCGAGCGCTACCGCGACGAGATCCAGAAGAATATTCCTGAGGTCGACGCAGTGGTCGGCACCGGCGAGTTGGAGCAGATCCTCGCCGCCGCCGGCCTGCAGCAGAACCAGCAGCCCGCCGATTCCCCCTTCCGCATCCTCACCGCATCCGAACTGGTCGAGCGCGCCCACTCCGCGGTGCACAACGTCTCAAGACCAGAGGGAGATGCACGCGAGCAGCAGGGCCGCTTCTCCCGCGAGCACTGGGACGGAGCCATCGCGTCCCTCCCCAATTACCTCTACGACGACGCCACCCCGCGCATCCTGACCACACCAAAGTCGTCCGCCTACATCAAGATCGCTGAAGGCTGCGACCATCCCTGCGGCTTCTGCATCATCCCCCAGCTGCGCGGCAAGTTCCGTTCACGGCGATTTGAATCCGTGGTCGCCGAGGCAGAATCGCTCGTCAAGCAGGGTGTGCGCGAGATCACGCTCATCGGGCAGGACACCACCTGTTACGGCGAAGATTTCGGCATGAAGGACGGCCTCGCCGACCTGCTGGACGCGCTCGCGCGGATCGAGGGTCTGCGCTGGCTGCGCTTTCTCTACGCCTATCCCAACAAGGTCACGACGAAGCTGCTGGAAACCATCGCGAAGCACGACAACATCTGCAAATATCTTGACGTTCCCTTGCAGCACGCGTCACCTTCCGTGCTGAAGGCAATGAAGCGCGGCGGCAGCGGCGACATCTTCCTGCGCATGATTGAGAAGGCCCGCAGCATCGTGCCAGACATCGTACTGCGCACCTCCTTCATCGTCGGCTTCCCCGGTGAGACCGAAGAAGATTACAAGCAGCTTGAGGCCTTCGTCCGCGCTGCGCAGCTTGACTGGCTCGGCGTCTTCACCTACTCCGACGAAGAGGGCTCGCCCGCGTTCGACCTTGGCAACAAGGTTCCGCAGCGCACCATTGACGCGCGCCGCCGCAAGCTGATGAAGCTGCAGCAGACCATCAGCCGCAAGCGCCAGAAGAAGTGGATTGGCCGGGAAATGGACCTGCTGGTCGAAGGCGAAAGCGAAGAGACCGAACTCCTCTGGGAAGGCCGCACTAAAATGCACGCCCCCGAGATCGACGGCAAAGTCTTCATCAACGACTTCGGCCCCCACGAAGAGCTTGTCCCCGGCACCTTCTACCGCGCCGAGATCACTGAGTCGCACGACTACGATGTGGTCGCGCGTATCGTGGAATAATATTCAGAGCCACTCCATGACCACCGAACAAAAAATCGTTCCCTGCCCCATCTGCAAGAAACCCGTCGCGCTCGACAGCGAAGACGTTCCCTTCTGCAGCCCGCGCTGCCGCACCATTGACCTGGGCAAGTGGGCCAGCGGCGAGTACAAAATCTCTTCGCCGATTCTCGATCCCGACGTGCTGGAAGATCTGGAATCCGGGCGCACTCCCAAGTCAGAAGAAGACGATGGCTAACCCGCTCCCCTACAAGAAGAGCCTGTGGGCCTGGTGCGTCGCCACCGTCTGCGGCGCAGGCCTGCTCAAGCCCGGCCCCGGCACCTACGGCTCCATCGCCGCCATGCTGTGGTGGATGGCAGCGGCCCGCGTGCTGCATCCGTCCTTCGTCGTGCTCGCCGTGGGCACAGCCATCGCCGCCATAGCCGTCACCGTCATCGGCATCCCCGCCGCCACCATCGTGGCGAGAGAGAGCGGTCGCAAAGATCCGCAGTTCGTGGTGATCGATGAAGTCGCTGGGCAGCTCATCGCGCTCATCGCCATACGGCCCGACTGGCCACACGCCCTGCTCTCGCTCCTGCTCTTTCGTGTCTTCGATATCGTGAAGCCGCCGCCCTGCCGCCAGCTAGAACGCCTGCCCGAAGGCACCGGCATTATGATGGACGACGTAGCCGCAGGCGTCTATGCGCTTGCGATTGCGTTGCTGCTGGGTCACTGGTTCTAATTTTCTACTTCTTCTCCGCCGCTTTCCGGTCGCGCTCTGCCTGCTCTTCCGGGGTGTAGAGCGTCGGCACGGTGCGCCGCTCATCCACATTCTGCGGCTGCTCAATCACCGTCTCGCCCGTGGCCGAAACACTGGTGGCGGACGCATGTACCGCCTTCGGTCCGGGCGCGTCCGCCGGGGCCGCCACGAAGATAAGATCGCCGGGCTTCACCTTCGGCGCGGGCAAATCCTGCAGCGGCGACAGATCGTAGATTGCGATCACATCATTCTGGATGAGGGCGAGATGCAGACCGTCCCCTGACAGAGAAAAGTTCTGCGCCGCACGCTGCACCGGCGTCATATCCACCTGCGCCACCAGAGCGCCGTTCTTCACATCGCGCACTTCCACGCGCTGCGCGCGGATGGTATCCGACGGAATCATATCCGTCAGCGCCACCGATCCACCACCATTGCGCAGAATGCGGCTGATGGCAAAACGCCCGGACGTTGCTGCCGCTTTCACATCCGGCGGCATGGAATCCGCTTCCAGCTTCTGCTGCCACAGTTCGCGCTTGTCGCGGGTGACCAGTGTCATCACCCGGCTGTCATCGCTGCCATTGCAGGTCACCACCAGAAATTCCTGGTCGCTCAGAAACTCGCTCAGCGGATTGCATGTACTCACTACATCACCCAGAGGCTCGGCGTGTCCGCTCCAGGTGGAGAAGAAGAGATTCCAATCATCCTTATCGCCCTCTTCTGCATGCACATAGCCATCGCCAATCAGGGGAAAGCCGATGGGATTGTCAGCGAGCATCTGCCCGGCATGCGCCAGCGATATCTGCCCGTGCGCCGCGTGCGAGAGATCGAACCGCAGGAACTGCACCATCGTGCGATGCACATCCGGAGCCGCCGTCTTCGGCATCGCCGGATTCAACGGTGGGGACGCCGGCGCGGAAGCAGCCTCGCTATGCTTCACCACCTCCGACTCCACGATCACCATGCGCCCATCATGCGATGCCATGATGTAGCTCGGCGGCCCGGGCAGTTCCATAAATGGCAAGCACTTCAGCGGATCGCCCTCGCCACCCTCGGCCAGCGGATTCAGCAGGCAGAGTGACCGCCCTATTCGCCGCAGGAATACGCCGTTGCCCATGGGCCACAGGTAGCGCGCGTGGTCAAAAAGCCGCCACTCCGTGCGCGCCAGCACCTTGCCTGAGGGAACTTCCAGCAGCAACGCCGCCACCATCTGGCCATTGTCTTCCGGTGGATCATCCGGCCGCCGCGTTATCAGCGCCTGTTCACGATAGGTCAACAGCAGATGGTGCGAATCCACATAGTGCAGACTGCTCACCACCGCGCCCGCCAGCGCATAGCGCATCGGCGTCTGCTGAAATCCCAGCGGCTCCAGCGGGATTGTGGCATCCGGCATATCTTTGCCCGTGGGCGAAACCGGAATCGCCGCACCTTTTGCCTTCGTCTTCTGCGCGCACGCCGGCATGGCTGACGTAAGACTCAGCATGACGCTTGCGGTCAGGATGCAGCAGGCACGGCGATGGGACCGGAACAGCATGGCGTTAACTCTACAGACGTTTGCGGGGGAAAAGCGGATGCACAGGCACAGGCAGACACACAAATTCTATGGCAATTTTCCTTCCGGTGTGGTCTGGATGGGGAACGAACCATCCAACCTGTCATTCTGACGCGTGCGCGGGGCGAAGCGGAAGAATCTCATGTATCGATGGAGACCCACGCCGCATCGGCAAACAGCAGATCCTTCGGCTGCGCCTCAGGATGACAAATCCAGGGGTCATGCCGCAAAGAAAAATTGCTCAAAACATCTCCGCTTTGCCTGCTCCTACAGCGCCATGCTCATCTGGCTCCAGCCCTCCAGCAGTGAGGCCTTCGGCTCGCTGGCCAGCTCGATCACCAGCCGCTCCAGCACCAGTCGCTTATCCGGCGGGTTGGAACGAATCTCCACGTCAGCCCGCGCAATCAGCCGCAGTGCGCGCGTCAGGTCGCGGCGGCTCTTGTAGCGCCGCGCCTGCCGGATCAGATCTTCTGCCGCGAAGGGTGGCATGCGAAATCCCTGCCACAGCGCCTGCCAGATGGCGCGCGAATCGCGCACATTCTTCTCCAGGATGATGAGCATCTGGCGGAACGTCCGCGCCAGCATGTACAGGTGCCCAATGGCCGCATCTTCTCCACCGTCGGATGCGTTCAACAGCCCGTCCAGCAGCGCCAGTGCCTTCGCCCGGTCGCGCTGCGAGATCGCATCCGTCAGCTCATACAGCGAGCGCTGCTTGGCCGCAAGCACCATGGTCTCCACATCGCCCAGCGTGATTCTTCCCTTGCCGGAGACATACAGCAGCAGCTTCTCCATCTCACTGCGCAGCATCATCATGTCCGCGCCCAGGGCATCCACCAGTTCGCGCGCGGCGTCCGGCTCCAGTTTCGTTTCCGCAGCGGCCGCCGTCTCCACGGCCCACTTCATCGCATCCGCTTCATTCACGCGCGCCAGCTCCACCACGCCGCATACATCCCCCAGCGTCTCGCGGATGCGCTCGTAGCGGTCCTTGTCCTGCATGTCCATCTTGCGCAGGTCAGTCGGGATATGAATGTGGTCAGCGACAAACAAAATCAGCGCCTGCGGATTAGGAGACTTGAAGTACGCCTCAATCGCGGCAAATTCTTCCTTCTTGGCGCCGCGCGTATACAGATTCTTCAGGCTGCGCACAAAGAGCACCTGGAACGGCGCCATCAGTGACGGCGTCTGCGCAATGTCCAGCACCTCAAAGATGCTGGTGTCGCCCAGGTCCATGTCGTGCAGGCAGAAGTCGCGCGTTGCCGGGTCCACAAACTGGTCCAGCACGCCGTGGCGGCAGCGCTCATACAGAAACATCTCATCGCCCAGCAGCACATAGCCCGGCCGCATCGCGTCAGTATTCAACTCCGCGAGAAATCTTTCGGTCGAGGCAAAGCTCTTGAGCGATGTCATCAGAACGACTCCAGCATATCGCTCACCACGGCTGCGGCGAAGTCTTTTGCCATGCGATTCATGGCGGGGGAATCTTCCTGGATAAATGACGCCAGGTCCTGCGTCGACTGGTACTGCTGCCGGAAGGTGAGATTACTGTTGCGATACAGCACGTGGCCATCGCGCCCGGAGAGCGAAACCGCCGCGCTCACCGTGATCAGGTAGCTCGACGACTGCCCTGCCGCCGTGTCATACGTCAGCGGCGAAATGGTCAGCGTCAGGATGGTGCCGTGCAGCGTAGCGTCGGCATCCGCATGGTCAGCCGTGGTCACCACATACCGGGTGCGCGCATTCAACTCATGCACTACCGCGCCCGTGAAGGCAATCTCGGTCTGGTAGCCCTGGGTCTTGTTCGCGAAGATAGGCACTGCGAGCGTACGCACATTGGCGGGAATATGCGCAGCCGACCCGGCGGTGTGATAACCGCAGCCGGTCAGTCCGAAAGCCAGCGCAAGAGCAAGGAACGGGATACGCATCGCTGCTCTTATTGTCGCATCCCGGCCAATGATTGCAGCCACATCATCACACTGAAAATAAGCTTGTCATTCTGAGCGCAGCGAGGAACCTCAACAGCTCATCCCGCCACAAATCTGGGTGCCCCATATCTACGCAGTCTCATCGCGGAGATGTGGGATAGCCTCGCAAGGCGAGGGCCGCGCGACGCGCGCAAATCTCGCTGGGCCACAAATCATCCTGGCCCACTATAAATTCCCCACCTTGTCATTCTGAGCGTAGCGAAGAATCTGCTTCTGCCGTTGCTCGTCCTTGCATTACCCCAGAAATACCAGCAAGAAGAAACGGCAGCTCGAATTGAGTTGCCGTTTCTTCTTTTCTGCCTAACCCTGTCTCATTGCAAATCGCACATACAAATTTCTGACGAATAAAAACAATACTATCGGCGAAAATCCGAGCAGAAAACCGATTATCCAATATTGGTTCGAAATATGCCCTAATCCTCGTCCACCAATGCTCAGAACCAGTGCAAAGAAAAGGAAACAGGCTAACAGGTGCCAACTCCGCGAACTTCCTGCTAACTGTGGATCATCGGCTTTCGCTGCGGTCTCCCCCATGTGACCATTCCCAACAGTTATGCGTGAGAAGGCTGTCCTTCAGGAAATCCCGGAGCCCGTGTTCCCTCCGGCTTCAGTACCTTCTGCAGGTCGCCGCCATCGCCATCGGAGCCGCGGAAGCCGGCATCGAACGGAGGCAGTTCCTTGTTATCGATGATCAGCTTCAACTCGATTGCATCCAGCGTCTCGCGCTCCAGCAGGGCCGCGGCCATGCGGTGCATGATGTCCTGATGTTGGTCCAGTAGGTCATAGGCTGCCTTGTAGCCTTCGTCCACAAACGCGCGTACCGCCTCGTCAATGTGCTTGGCCGTATCGTCAGAGAAGTCGCGTGCCTGGCCAATATCACGGCCCAGGAACACCTCCTGCTCCTTCTTGCCGTAGGTCATGGGCCCCATCGCGCTCATACCGTATTCGCAGACCATCTTGCGGGCCAGTTCGCTGGCGCGCTCAATGTCGTTGCCTGCGCCGGTGGTCATCTCCTTCAGGAAGATCTCCTCCGCGCAGCGCCCACCCATCAGGATGGCCATCTGCGTCTGCAGGTAGTTCTTGGTGACGGTGTACTTGTCTTCCAGCGGAAGCTGCATGGTCACACCCAGCGCCATACCGCGCGGAATGATGGTCACCTTGTGCAGCGGATCGGCATGGTCGCGCATGGCGGCAACCAGCGCATGGCCGGCCTCGTGATAGGCCGTCACACGCTTCTCTTCATCCGTCAGCAGCATGGACTTGCGCTCCGCGCCCATCATGACCTTGTCTTTCGCGACTTCAAAGTCATACATATGCACGGCCTTGCGATTGTGGCGGGCGGCTGCCAGGGCAGCTTCGTTCACCATGTTCGCCAGGTCAGCGCCGCTGAAGCCCGGGGTTCCGCGCGCCAGGATGTTCAGGTTTACATCGTCGGCCAGCGGCACCTTCTTGGCATGAACGCGCAGCACTTCTTCGCGGCCACGCACATCCGGACGGCCCACGATCACGCGGCGGTCAAAGCGGCCGGGGCGCAGCAGCGCGGGGTCCAGCACATCGGGCCGGTTCGTTGCAGCTACCAGGATGACGCCATCGTTGGACTCAAAGCCGTCCATCTCCACCAGCAACTGGTTCAGCGTCTGCTCGCGCTCATCGTGCCCGCCACCCAGACCGGCGCCGCGATGGCGGCCTACCGCATCAATTTCGTCGATGAAGATGATGCAGGGCGCATTCTTCTTGCCCTGTTCAAACAGGTCGCGCACGCGGCTTGCGCCCACGCCCACAAACATCTCCACAAAGTCTGAACCGGAGATGGAGAAGAACGGCACATTGGCCTCACCGGCCACAGCCCGAGCCAGCAAAGTCTTGCCGGTTCCCGGAGGCCCGACCAGCAGCACGCCCTTGGGAATGCGTCCGCCCAGCCGCTGGAACTTCTGCGCCTCGCGCAGGAACTCGATGATCTCCTTCAGCTCTTCCTTCGCCTCGTCCACACCGGCGACATCCTTGAAGGTGATCTTCTTCTGCTGCATACTGAGCAGCCGTGCGCGGCTCTTGCCAAAGCTCATCGCCTTGTTGCCGCCGCTCTGCATCTGCCGCATCATGAACATGAAGACGCCGATCAGCAGGACCACCGGCGCAAACTGAATCAGCACGCCAATCCAGGCGTTCGATTGCTGGTCCTTCACGTTGATGCTGACGCCGTCCTTGTACAGGACGTCGTAAAGATTGTTGTAGCCGGCAGGAATAATGGCGTGGAAGCCGTCTTTGTCGCCGCCCTTGTAATGGCCGGTGACCTCGTTCCCATTGACGGTCACATCATTGATTTTGGCCGCATTCGCATCGTTCAGCAGCTCGGAGATATTGATCTGCTTCTCATGCCCAACGCCGGCGCTCTTCAGCGCAAACTGCCAAAGCAGTACCAGGCTGGTGACAATCAACACCCAGATCACGATTTGTTTCACCGCAGAGTTCAATCGAGTTTCCTCTCCTAATGCCGGTCTGCTTCTCGGGGAAGCTGGACCTCTTTCTCACCTTGGACGGATGAGTAAGAGCGATAGTTACAGACCGGTACCTCCTGCCCGAATGGCGTGGGCTGAGTGACCGGTAGATGTAACTTTAGATTCTACTCTTTGCCCGTGGATTCATTTCGCGAATTGCAAAAAAATCAAAATCTTCCAGCCTATTTACACCTTCGCCAACAGGGTTATTGGCGGGAAAACCGCACTTCCCGGGCAGATCGCTCCACCCGCAGGCCGCCTTCCAGATGCAGAACTCCCTTCGCACCCTTGGTAACGCTGCTAACTCCCTTATTTTCAAAGCCGCACAAGCCGCTGATCGCCTCAGTCGAGGAAAAGCTCAACATGGCCCCCAGGGATGCCGCGGCTGCTCGCACCACCCGGCGGCGCATCGCCAGGCTCATGGGTCGCAGGCGCTCCAGCTCAATGGCCACGGCGGCCTTCGATGCCTCCACCGCGCGCCCGCCGCCCCGCACCGGCTTGCCCGGCAGCAGGATGTGCGGCAGCACCCGGCCCAGCTCTACCTGCCAGTGCTCCTGCTCGCCTCGGGCGATCTCCGCCAGCCCGGCCAGCGCCGCATCCAGCCGAGGATTCTCCTTCCGCAGCACCGGCAAGATCTCATGGCGGATGCGATTGCGTGTGTGGGCCGCATCGGCATTGCTCGCATCCTCGCGCCACGGCTGCTGCTGTGCGTGGAGATACCCTTCCACCTCGGCCCGCGTTGTGCTCAGCAGTGGGCGGACAACCGTCCCCTTGCCCAGTTCCAGAACCGGATGAATTCCGCTCAGGCCTTCCGTCCACGCGCCGCGCAGCAGCTTCATCAGCACCGTCTCTGCCTGATCGGAGAGCGTGTGTGCAGTGGCAATTTTTTCCGCCTGCCCCTCCTCCATCAGTTCGCGGAAGACCGCATAGCGCACATTGCGAGCAGCCTCCTCCAGGGTTTCTCCCAGCGCCGCAGCCCGCTCCGGCACATTCGCCTCGCGGCTGTGCAGCGGTACCTCCAGCCGGTCGCACACCTCGCGGACGAAGGCCGCATCCGCATCCGCTTCTGCCCCGCGAATGCCGTGATGCACATGTACCGCCGATAGCCCCACGCCCAGCCCAACGGCGCGTCCATTGCGCTGCTCAAAGTTCGCCTCGTGCAGGGCCAGCAGCAGCGCCACCGAATCCGCCCCGCCGGACACGGCGACGCACACCCGTTCCCCCGGCGAAAAAAGTGTGCGGTCAAACGCGAGTTGGAACGGCTGGGCCATCACGCACAATCTTACGACCTCGGCTGCCGCCTCGCTGACCCGCCGCCCCGCTGACTTGCTGACCCGCTGACCCGCCGACTCGCTGTATACTGCGTTGGCTATGAAAGTATTCGCCATTTTGCCCGCAGCCGGCCTTGGAACGCGCATGGTCACCGGAACCGCCACCCCGCACGAACCGAAACAGTTCCTCACCCTGGCCGGCCTGCCCGTGCTGATCCACAGTCTGCGCGCCTTCGCCGCCGTGCCGCGTATTGAGCAGATCGTGGTCGCCGTGCGCCGCCATGAGCTGGAACGCACGCAGGAGCAGATCGCCGAGTATAAGCTGACCGGCAAAGTCAGCGTGGTCGAGGGCGGCGACAATCGCCAGCAATCCGTGGCCAACGCGCTGGCCACGCTCAGTGCCGCGGAGGACGACATCATCCTGGTGCACGATGCCGTGCGCCCGCTGATCGATTCCTCCACCATTGACCGCACGATTGATGCCGTCGCGAAACACGGCGCGGCCATCGTCGCTCTGCCTGCAATTGACACCATCAAGCAGGTCGAGCGCACCGCCGACGGCGCCATCATCACCTCCACCGTGCCGCGGGAACGCATTGTGCAGGCTCAGACCCCGCAGGGTTTCCGCTTCAGCCTAATGCAAAAGGCCTTCGCCGATGCGGCAGCCGACGGCTTCCTCGGCACCGACGAAGCCAGTGTGCTCGAGCGCGCCGGAATCGAAGTAGCCGTGGTCATGGGCTCCCCAAAAAACTTCAAGATCACCCAGCCGGGCGACCTGGAACTGGCCGAGTTCTACCTGAAGTCCTAATCTGTAGAAGCAAAACCTTAACCACGGATTGCACGGATGATCACGGATCAGAGATGTAACGAATTAAAGTTCTCCGGCAGATATGCTGAACTTACCGACGCGATCATCTCTGCGTTTTACGAGGTTTATAACGAACTGGGATATGGTTTTTTAGAATCGGTCTATCACAATGCGATGAAGATCGCACTGCAGCACAAGAAGCTCGAAGTCTCAATGGAGCATCCGGTGCCAGTATATTTTCGCCAGATTAGTGTGGGCGACTTCCGGGCCGATATCATCGTCAATAATCTTGTCTTGCTAGAGTTCAAAACTGCAAATGCTCTTGACCGCATACACGAGGCACAGGTCCTGCATTATTTACGGGCAACCCAGTTCGAAATCGCATTACTCTTCAACTTCGGTCCCAAGGCACAATTCAGAAGATTTGTACTGGACAATAATCAAAAGACATCTTATCGCCAGTCATAAATAAATCCGTGCTATTCCGTGAAATCCGTGGTTCGTCTCTGTTTCTGCATTTTCTAAAAACGCTGGTGTCACCCAAATAGTAGGATTTATTTATGAGCATGCGAATTGGTTACGGCTGGGACTCACACGCTTTCAAGCCCGGTGTGCCGCTGGTTATCGGCGGCCTGAGGATTGAGCATCACTCCGGCCTGGCCGGCCATTCTGACGGCGACGTGCTGCTGCACTGCATTACCGATGCCCTGCTCGGCGCGGTCTCTGCCGGCGATATCGGCACCTTCTTCCCGCCCAGCGATGCGCGCTGGAAGAATGCCGACTCCGCCATATTCCTCAAGACCGCGCTCGAAGAGGTCGCCACCGCCGGCTACCGTATTGTGAACATCGATACCGTGCTCATCCTGATGGCTCCCAAGATCGTTCCCATCGCCGGCGATATTCGCGCCAGCGTGGCCGATCTGCTGCAGATTAAGCCGGGCGACGTCGGCATCAAGGCCAAGACGCCCGAGGGTCTGACGCAGGATGGCACCGTCGTGGCACACTGCACCGTGCTGCTGGAGTCGCTCGATGCCGGAAACGGCCTGGCCAGCATGGCGGCGACCGTCGATCTGGATGAGAGCATGCAGACGGAGATGGATTCCGTGGTGAAGAGCCTGGTGGGTGACCGTCCGCTGGGCAAGGGGCTGGAGCGCAAGCGCCCCACCTTCGACACCGACGACATCACCTAGGCCGCCGCAGAAGAAATTTCTTTGACTCGCCCACGTATTGGCGTACATTGGCTGCATTCCTGCACTGAAGGAGAGCTGATGGATTACTCTGCGCAGTATTGTCATGGGATGGGCGCGCTGCATGTCCTGTTGCCGCTGATCTTCTGTTTCCTGCTTGCCTGGCTCGCCGTGATCATCGTTCCCTTCTGGATGATCTTCAAGAAAGCGGGTTTCCCGCCTGCGCTCGCATTTCTGATGATCCTTCCCCTGGTGAACCTGGTTCTGCTTTATGTGGTCGCCTTTTCGCAGTGGAAGGTTGTCCCGGCGCCGGTCGCTTACTATCCGCCGCCATACACCCCGCCAGCCGCGCCGCCACCGCCGCCACAGGTCTGAGTCCGCATTTGAGCCGGGTGCCCCGGGTCTCGATTTTGAGACCCGGGTTTTCTCAACGCCACAATCTCACCGCAATCGCACACCTGCTAGCATCGAAGATGGCCATGGCCGCTTCGAACTATGACAACTGACACGTCCGCACGTCCCATTCGCACCCGCATCGCGCCCAGCCCCACCGGCGACCCGCACGTTGGCACCGCCTATATCGGCCTGCTGAACTACGTCTTTGCCCGCCAGCGCGGCGGCCAGTTCCTGCTGCGCATTGAAGACACGGACCGCGCCCGTTTTGTCGAGACATCCGAGCAGATGATCTTCGATGCCCTGCGCTGGATCGGCCTGGAGTGGAATGAAGGGCCCGACGTCGGCGGCCCCCACGGACCTTACCGCCAGTCCGAGCGCACCGAAATCTATCGCAAATATGCGCAGATTCTGCTTGACAACGGCTCCGCCTATCGCAGTTTTGCCACGCCGGAGGAACTGGAAGCCGAGCGCGAGAAGCAGAAGGCCGCCAAGCAGCCGCCACGTTTCAACCGCGCTGCCCACGCCATCACGCCGGAGCAGGAGCAGCAATACCTCGCCGAAGGCCGCCCCTACGTCATCCGTATGGCCGTGCCTCTCGAAGGCTCCACCACCTTCCGCGACGAACTCCGCGGCAACATCACCTTCGAGCACTCCAATGTTGACGACCAGGTGCTGCTGAAGTCTGACGGCTTCCCCACCTACCACCTCGCCAACGTCGTCGATGATCACCTGATGGAGATCACCGATGTCATCCGCGCGGAAGAGTGGATCTCCTCCACGCCCAAGCACGTTCTGCTCTACAAGGCCTTCGGCTGGGAGCTGCCGCGTTTCTGGCATATGCCGCTGCTGCGCAATATCGACAAATCAAAAATCTCCAAGCGCAAGAATCCCGTCTCGCTGGTGTACTACCGCCAGGCGGGCTTCCTTCCGGCGGCCATGCTCAACTTTCTCGGACTGATGGGCGGCGGCATGACCACGCCCACCGAGCAGGAGATCGTCAGCAAATCGCTGAACACCAAAGAAGCCGATATCTTCTCACTGAGCGACATGCTGGAGAAGTTCGACTTCCACCGCATCTCACTCGGCGGCCCGGTCTTTGACCTGGTCAAGCTGAAGTGGCTCAACGGCGAGTACATCCGCAAGAGTTCGCCGGAGGAGTTCTTCGCCGCGCTGCGCTCCACCATCTTCTCTGACGAATACCTCGGCCAGATCGCCGCGCTCATGCAGTCGCGCATTGAGACGCTGGGACAGTTTGGCGATATGACCAGCTTCTTCTTCCGCGATGACGTGATGCCCCCGCGCGAAGTCTTCATCCCCAAGAAGCGCGAGCTCGATGAGACCCTCGCCTTCGCCGCCGAGCAGCTCACCGCCCTCGAAGCCACTGACTGGAATCACGACGCGCTTGACCTCGCCCTGCGCGCGCTCGGAACCTACAAGGAATGGTCGGTGAAGGAAAACTTCATGCTGCTGCGCGCCATCCTGACCGGAACCACCATGTCCCCGCCACTGCTGGAGAGCCTGGTGGTCTTCGGCAAGGCGCGCACGCTGGACCGCATGAGGCGCTTCATCGAAACACAGAAGCAGGAAGCACAGCGGCAGGCGCATCAGCCGAAGAAAGCTAACTAGGCACAGTGCGCGCTTGCGGCACATCCAATGGCAGTGTCATTCTGACGCGAGCGTAGCGAAGAGGAAGAATCCCGAAGGTCTGCACGTTGCAAAAAGGCTCGCGGCTTTCTCGCCTAAACTCTCGTGCATCTTGTGGACGAATTACAGGGTCGGGATTCTTCGTCGCTCTGCTTCTCAGAATGACGCGCTCATGCTTTAGAGCATTTTTAGCGCGCATTCACGATTACAGTGATAGGCAGCGTCTTCGGCGGATAGCAGAGCAGATTGTCACAGGCCTGGTAGCGCAGCATGCCGGTCAGCACATAGCTGCCCGCGTGCGCGGCAGTCACACGCGCCTTCACCACAAAATCTCCCGTGTAGACGCTGAGCTTTTCCTTCGGCGCAAAGCTGAAGGCGTACCGGGTGCCGCTGGGATAATGAATGTCCTCCACCTTCATGCCCGCAGCAGGCGCGAGCGTGAGCGTGGTGGGGATCTGCGCTGCATCGGACGGGGTGTGCGAGTTGATATGCAGTGCGTCCGCCACGCGAAAGTAGAGTTCTACGTCAGAGGGCTGACCGGATTGCACGGTCACAGCCTCAGACAGATAGACCACATCACTCTTGTGCCGCGCACCGCGAGGCTCCGGTATCTGTGCATGCGCAGCCACAGCAAGCAACGCAACCACCAGCGCCAGCCGACGCAGCCGGATCATCACTGGCCTCCGGCCGCCAGTGCCTTCTTGATGTTGGCCTCGACTTCATCCTTGCCTGCCAGCCCGGAAGTCTCTTCCACGATCTTGCCGTCACGGCCAATGTAGAACGACTCCGGCAGATAATCGATGCCGCCGAATGCCTTGTCCACGTTGCCATCCGCGAGCATCAGGGGATAGTTCGTGCCGACCCGGGCGGCGACCTTCAACATCTCGTCGCGGCTGGGATTGTCCTGAGCGAGACCCAGCACCTGGAATCCCTGTGCGCCGTACTTCTGTTGAAATTCCGCGAACCACGGCATCTCCACCTTGCAGGGCGCGCACCAGGTAGCCCAGAAGTTCACCAGCACGGCCTTTCCCTTCAGATCAGCCAGCGAAATCTTCTGCCCGTCCAGAGAGGTGAGGGTGAAGTCGGGCGCGGGCTTGCCGCGAAGGTCAGCCATGCCGTCTGTCGCCTCAGGATTTGCGCTGGAACCGGCATCGCCGGGCGTGGCCGGGATAAGCTGCACCTGCATGGGCTGCTGCGCAGCGATCTGGCGGCGGTGCTGAAAATTGTGCCAGCCCGCCCAGAAGATAGCGGCAAAGGCGGCGGCGAGAACCAGCAGAACGGCGGCGTTACGTTTCATGGTCACCCTTTGGATAGTGTATAAGTTTGGCCAAACCGGTGCTGCATCGCATAGTGTTAAACGTGACCCATGAGCAAACCCATCTCCAGCCCCGCAGATTTTGTCAGAATTGAAGCCGCCGCGCTCTCTGCGCTGGCCGAACGCATGGACGGCGCGATGCGCGATCCGTTTGAGCGCGCGGTGAACCTGCTGGCCGCCTGCGCCAGCATCCAGAAACGCGTGGTGCTGATGGGCATGGGCAAGAGCGGCATCATCGCCCAGAAGATAGCCGCCACCCTGACTTCCACGGGTACCCCGGCACTGTTTCTGCATCCGGCAGAGGCGCTTCATGGCGACCTGGGCGCGGTGGCGAAGGGAGACGTTGTCATCGCGCTCTCTGCCAGCGGCGAGACGGACGAGATCTCCCGTCTGCTGCCCATGGTGAAGCGGCTGGGCGATGCCGTGATCGCCTTCTGCGGCAATACCGCGTCTACCCTGGCGCAGGCCAGCGACGTAGTGCTCGACTGCTGCGTGACGGAGGAAGCCTGCTCGCTCAACCTGGCGCCGACCGCCTCCACCACCGTCATGCTGGCGCTGGGCGATGCGCTGGCGATGGAGGTTTCGCGGCGGCGCGGATTCAAGGCGGAGGACTTTGCCGACCTGCATCCCGGCGGCAAGCTGGGCAAGCGGCTGACGCGCGTGAGCCAGTTGATGCACCGGGGCGACGCCCTGCCCGCCGTCGCGCCTGCCACGCCCATGCGCGATGTGATCTACGAAATGTCCAGCAAGGGCCTGGGCATGACGACGGTGGTGGAAGACGGCAGGCTGCTCGGCATCATCTCCGACGGCGACCTGCGCCGCCTGCTGGAGCGCGAGAACGGCCACGCCCTGGACAAAACCGCCGCCGACGTCATGAATCGCACGCCCCGCACCATTGCCGGCAATGTGCTCTCCTCCAGCGCGCTCGCGGTGATGGAAGAAAAGAAAATTACTTCACTGATTGTGGTGGATGCGACGCAGACTGTTGAAGGAGTAATTCATTTACATGATCTGTGGGGAACGGAACTGATTTGAAATAAAAATCTAGTGTCCTGAGTCTGGAGTTCACAGCATAATTTCTGTCATTCTGAGCGTAGCGAAGAATCTGTTTTTCAGGGATTTGCACTCGGTCAAACTCCGTTGATTTCTTCTATGAATTTCTGACTCACCACACTAGTTCTTATTTATCAATGCTCGAATCAGTTGACATAACTCTAAATCACTCTTGTCGGCCACTTTGCCGGGTGCCCCATTCATCGCGTTCTTTGCGATGAGTGGGATATCGCCGTGTGAGCGGCGACCTTTGCAGCATGCTCAATACGTGCCTCAGGGGCTAAAGAGGGTGCTGAAAAAGTCAGTCCTCTCCGGGAATAGTCCCTCAGCGGCTAAAGCCGCATTCGAGCGATGGAGGTTACGGCGGGACTGAAGTCCCGCCCTTTCAAAGCGACGACTTTTTCAGCAGCTTCTAAAGCCCGGTTCCTTGGTGATTCTGTTTCCGTGGGGCTAAAGCCCCACTCCCGATGGCTAAAGCCGTGGGCTTAACGAAGCACGAAGACGATCGCCGCTTTGCGACGATATCCCACTCTAACGACGATGAAACCGTCGTTAGGATGGGGCACCCGGCCCGACAAGCATTCTCATCCCAGGTCTCAAATGCGAGACCTGGGGCACCCACACCTGGTACCGCACACAGGCTAAGGGAGGCAGTCCGGCAGCAGGCGCTTGGGATGGATGCGGGTCATACCGGGATTACCCGCTCCGGGGACGTAGCCGCGGATGCAGTCAGCATTCGCTTCGAGGTATTCGAGCAGCGCAGCCTTGATGACTCCGCCCTTCCCGCTGGAGCCGTAGCCGTGAACGACCTCAATCGGCCCGATGTGCCCGCTGCGGACGCATTGGTTGTAGAAGGCGACGAATTGCGCGATGGCCTCCGGCACGATGCAGCCGTGGAGATCGATGGAGCGGGACTTGGCCACGATGTTCTCCCCTGGCTCCACGATAAATGAGAGCCACGGTGAGGCAAAGCAGATTGCATCGCTGCGCAATGACAAAGCAACTGCAATCGAGAAATCCTTTGGCGGTATTCCGCGCTTCGTAACCTTCTGGATTCTTCGGCTCGCTGGCGCTCGCTCAGAATGACTCCGCTTGATCGGGTCGGTGCCCTGAGTTTTGGCGTAGGCGGTGCGCGCCTTTCGCCGCCAGCGCAGGACCGATACAATGAATAGATAATGCAACGCTGGTCGAAACTCTTTATTCCTACCCTTCGCGAAGCCCCGGCAGATGCCGAGGTCGCGAGCCACAAGCTTCTGCTGCGAGCGGGCTACATCCGCCAGCTTGGCGCCGGCCTCTACAGCTATCTGCAGCTCGGCACCCGGGCCTTCAACAAGATCGTCGCCATCGTGCGCGAAGAGATGGACACCATTGGGCAGGAGTTTCTGCTGCCTGCGCTGAATCCGCGCGAGGTTTGGGAGGAGAGCGGGCGCTGGGCCGGCATGGGCGACAACATGTTCCGCCTGAAAGACCGCAAGGGTGCCGATCTCTGCCTGGGCATGACGCATGAAGAGGTGATGACCTCCATCGCGCGCCATGAGCTGCGCAGCTACAAGCAGTTGCCGCAGATCTGGTACCAGATCCAGAACAAGTTCCGCGACGAACCGCGCCCCAAGAGCGGTCTGCTGCGTGTGCGCCAGTTCACCATGAAGGACGCCTACTCGTTCGACATCGACGAAGCCGGGCTGGATGAGAGCTACCGCAAGCACGATGAGGTCTACCGCCGCATCTTCACGCGCTGCGGACTGAAGTTTGTCGCCGTCGAGGCCGATTCCGGTGCGATGGGCGGCTCGCAGTCGCAGGAGTTCATGGTCTACACCGATGCGGGTGAAGACCTGATCGCCAGCTGCGAATGCGGCTACGCGGCCAACATCGAGAAGGCCACAAGCAAGTTGGCTGAGGTGGAGGATTTGAAATCCGAAACCCAGGTCTCAGAAGCGAGACCTGGGGCACCCACATCTATGGCTGTACCGGAGCTGGTCCACACACCGAATCAGAAAACGATTGAAGAGGTCGGCGCTTTTCTCGGCATCGCGCCGCAGCAGCAGATCAAGACCATGGTCTACACCGCTGTGATGGCGGACGGCAGCACGCGCGGAGTTGTAGCCTTCCTGCGTGGCGATCACCAGTTGAACGAAGCGAAGCTGAACGGCATTGCCGCGACAGCGGAACTGCGCCCGGCAGTTGCAGAAGAGATTGAGGCCATCTTCAAGACGCCTGCAGGCTATCTTGGCCCCATCGGCATTGCAGCAGCGCCGCACCCGAAGAAGCCGGGCACGCTGGTCATCCTCGACTCTGCCCTTGAAGGCCGCACCAACCTGGTCGCCGGTGCGAACAAAGAGGAATACCATCTGCGCAACGTGACCCCGGCGCGCGATTTCAAGCCGACGCTGACCGCCGATGTGCGCAACATCAACGAAGGCGAAGGCTGCCCGCAGTGCGGCTTGCCGCTCAAGCTGGGCAAGGCGGTGGAGATCGGCCACATCTTCAAGCTCGGCTACAAATATTCCAAGAGCATGGGCGCGAGCGTGCTGGACAAGGACGGCAAGGAAGTAACGCCGATCATGGGCAGCTACGGCATCGGCATTGAGCGCATCCTGACGGCGGCGATTGAGCAATCTGCCGCCGCTGAAATCGATCCGCGCGCCATCGGCAACAGCATGGTGTTGCCCGCGGCGATTGCTCCCTTCCAGGTCGTGGTCACCATTACCAACACCGCCGAAGCGCCGCTGCTGGAGGCCGGCGAGAAGATTGCCGCGCAACTGGATGCGCTGGGCGTGGACGTTCTGCTGGACGACCGCGACGAGCGCGCCGGCGTGAAGTTCAAGGATGCGGACCTGGTCGGCATTCCCTATCGCATCAACGTGGGCAAAAAGCTGGCGGAGAGCAAGGTGGAGCTGGTGAATCGCATGGCGCGCACCAGCGAAGATGTGGCGCTGGATGATGTGGCCCATGCGGTAACATCGCTGCTGGCCAGCGTCTAACAGAAGCAGGAAAGGTCGGCACCGTGGCAGTCAGGGTCAAACTCGGCAATCGCAACAATCAGCCCAGCGCGCAGGATGAAGGCTTCCTGAAGCGGCTGCTGCGTGCCGGTCTGCTGGTGGCGCTCTTTGGCCTGCTGATCTTTGCCGGAGCCTTCGGCTACTACTACTACAAGTACCAGCGCATCGTGGACGAGCGCATGAACTCGCCCGTCTTCGCCAGCACGGCGCAGGTCTATGCCGCGCCCTACGAAGTGCGCATCGGGCAGAAACTGACGGCAGGGGTGATTGGGCAGGAGCTGCGCGCTGCGGGCTACTCCAGCAACGGGCAGGGCGGCAACGCACAGCTCGGCAACTACCAGCTGCGCGGCGACGCCATCCGCGTGAAGCCCGGCCCGCAGAGCTACCACTCCACCGACGGCGCGCTGATTAACACTACCGGCGGCGCTGTGGTCAGCATCACGGCAGACAATGGCGTTGCCCTGCGCGCCTATGAACTGGAGCCGCAACTCATCACCGGCCTCTCCACAGACAAGGACCGCACCAAGCGGCGGCTGGTCAGCTACAACGAGATTCCGACGCACATGGTGCAGGCTGTGCTCGCGATTGAGGACCGCCGCTTCTTTGAGCATGGCGGCGTGAACTACTACCGCATGGGCGAAGCCATGATCGCCGATGTGGTGATGCACAAGAAGGTGCAGGGCGGATCGACGCTGACCATGCAGCTCGCGCGCGGACTCTTCCTCTCGCCGGAGAAGGCGTACAAACGCAAGCTGATCGAGATACTCATCACCTTCCAGTTGGAAGCGCGCTTCAACAAGCAGCAGATCTTTGAGATGTACGCTAACCAGATCAACCTGGGGCAGCGCGGCAGCTTCGCCATCAACGGTTTCGGCGAGGCAGCGCAGGCCTTCTTCGGCAAGGATCTGAAGCAGCTCGATCTGGCTGAATGTGCCATGCTGGCGGGCATGATCCAGAGCCCTAACCGGCTGAATCCGTACCGTCATCCGGAGCGTGCGATGGAGCGGCGCAATCTGGTGCTGGACGGCATGGTGGAGACGGGCGCGATCTCGCAGATGGAAGCCGACCGCGCGAAGGCGGAGCCGCTGCGCCTGGCCGCGCAGAATGTGGACGCCAGTGAAGCGCCCTACTTTGTGGACCTGGTGCATGACATCCTGACGCAGAAGCTGGGCGACCGAGACCTGAACCGTGAAGGCCTGCGCATCTACACCTCACTCGATCCCGAACTACAGCGCGAAGCCAGCGAAGCGGTAGAAGTCGGCATGAAGAATGTGGATGCGCGCGTGATTGCCCTGCACACCCACAAGGGAAAGAACGGCGTCAGCGTGGACCCGAACATCACCATGCCGCAGGTCGCGCTGATCGCGCTCAATCCGCATACCGGGCAGGTGCTGGCGATGGTGGGCGGACGCAACTACGGCGTCAGCCAGTTGAATCATGCGGTGGCCGAGCGTCCCACAGGCTCTATCTTCAAACCGTTTGTGTATGCGGCGGCGTACAACACCAGCATCAACGGCATGTCGCTTGGCGGGCAGGGCACATTCACCGCGCTCACGCGCCTGAACGACGATCCCACCACCTTCAGCTTTGACGGCAAGGACTACACGCCCGGCAACTTCGAGCGCGGAGAGTTCCCCGGCATGGTCACGGCGACGCAGGCGCTGGAGCACTCACTCAACATCGCCACCATCAATCTGGCGCAGATGGTCGGCTTCGACACGGTCGCGGAGCTTGGCCGCCGCGCGGGCATCACTTCGGCCCGCGGCACACCGTCCGTCGCCATCGGCACCTACAACGCCACGCCGCTGGATATGGCGGGCGCGTACACCATCTTTGCCAACAACGGCGTGCATCTCAATCCGTGGCTGCTCGCCTCAGTACGCAACATGAACGGCGATGTGGTGAGCGACTTCACGCCCGAGGCCCGGCAGGTGCTGGATCCGCGCGTTGCTTTCCTCACGCAGTCCATGCTGGAAAATGTGATGACCTATGGCACCGGCTCCGCGGCACGCAAGTATGGATTCACGGGGCCTGCCGCCGGCAAGACCGGCACCAGTCATGACGCATGGTTCGCCGGCTACACCACGAATCTGATCTGCATTATCTGGGTCGGAAATGATGATTACACTGACATCAAGATCCAGGGCGCAGACGCCGCCGCGCCCATCTGGGCCGAGTTTATGAAGCGCGCCATCACCCTGCCGCAGTACTCTGACACGCATGAGTTTGTGCCGCCGGATGGCGTCCATGTGGTGCGGCTCGATAAGGCAAGCAATCTGCTGGCGAACGACAGTTGCCCTGACGGCTATAACGCTGCCTTCCTGGACGGTACCGCGCCCAACAACTACTGCAATCAGATGGGAGCGGGCGACGACCGCAATATTGTGCAGAAGATCTTTGGCCTGGGCGGCGATAAAAATGCAGCGCCTGAGACCAATCCTGACGGCACGCCGAAGAAGAAGAATTTGTTGCAGAAAATCTTCGGCGGCGGAGATAAACAGCAATAGAAACAAGCAAACGCTTGCCAAGCAGCCACGATAGCGATAGCCTTCCTGAATGTCTCTAACAAAGCATCCCAGCGGACTTTCCGCTGACCAGATTACCGAAATGCTGACCCTGGCCACGCAGACCGCGGAGCGCTCCTACTCGCCGTACAGCAGGTTCCGCGTCGGCGCCTCCATCCTGCTGGATGACGGCAGCATCTTTACCGGCTGTAATGTAGAGAATGCCAGCTTCAGGCTGACCACCTGCGCCGAGCAGACCGCCATCGCAAAGGCTATCAGCGAGACCGGACCGAAGATTAAGCTGCGCGCCGTGGCCGTGGCAAACCTCAACGGCAAGGCCTCCATGCCCTGCGGCGCGTGCCGCCAGACGATCCTGGAGTTCGGCAGCCCGGAGACCTGGATATTTTTCCCGGGGGAAGACGGCCCAGTAGACGTTTCTCTGGCGCAACTGCTTCCCTTTGGATTTCACCTGGCGCACGACTAAACTTCACTTCAACCGCGCAGAGTTTGCTCTGCGCCATTTCATTTAAGGGTCAACGAACCAACGCATGGAGAATTTGCAGAACAGCGGCAACGGAACACCCACGATCTACAACATGGACCTGCTGCGCAAAAAGCGCGATGGCCTGGAGCTGACGACGGAAGAGATTCAGCACTTCGTCCGCTCCGTCACTGACGGAACGATTACCACGGAACAGATCGGCGCGTTCCTGATGGCCGTCTTCCTGCGCGGACTGACAGCAGCCGAACTGCACGCGCTCACCACTGCCATGCGCTTCTCCGGAGAAGTATTCGATTCCAGGCCGCTGCACAAATTCACCATCGACAAGCACTCCACCGGCGGCGTAGGCGATAAAACGTCGCTCCTGATCGCCCCCATCGTGGCTGCGGCTGGGCTGGCCGTGCCCATGATCAGCGGACGCTCGCTGGGCCATACCGGCGGTACGCTGGATAAGCTGGAGACCATCCCGGGCTTCAATACGCAGCTCACACTGCAGCAATTTTTCGATGTGATTCAGAAGTGCGGCGTCGGCCTGATCGGCCAGACGAAGACGCTGGTCCCCGCGGACCGCATCCTGTATTCGCTGCGCGATCACACCAGCACGGTGGAATCGCCCAACCTGATCTGCGCTTCCATCATGAGCAAGAAGCTGGCTGAAGGCCTGGACGGGCTGGTGCTGGACGTGAAGACCGGCAGCGGCGCTTTCATGAGCAAGTTTGAAGACTCTGAGCACCTGGCGCGCCTGATGGTGTCTACCGGTGAAGCCGCCGGGACGCGCACTGCGGCGCTGCTCACCAGCATGGACGAGCCGCTGGGACGCTTCTCCGGCAACTGGATTGAAGTGTGGGAGTGCGCCGACATCATGAAGAATGTGCGCCATCCCATGAGCGCGGACCTGATTGAGCTTTCGCTCCTGCTCTCCGGTTGGATGCTGTATCTCGGCAGCAAAGCAGCGACGCCCGAAGCAGGCGTGAAGCTGGCGGATGAACTGCTCACCAGCGGCGCAGCTTACAAAAAGTGGCTGGAGATTGTTGCGCTGCAGGGTGGAGACACCAGCATCTTTGAAGACCCGGCGGCGTTTCACAAACCCACAGCCACGCGCGTGTTGAAGGCCTGGCGCAGCGGCTATCTGACGGGAATGGATTGCAAGCAAGTGGGCTGGGCGGTGCAGCGGCTGGGCGCAGGGCGCGAAAAAGTCGGTGATCCCGTTGCTGCTCATGCCGGCATTGAGATGCATGCCAAGATCGGCACCCTGCTGAAGGAAGGAGATGCGCTTTGCACTCTCTTTTCAGAGGATGCCGCACTGCTGGCTGAGCCGGATCGGCTGCTGCGCTCTACCATCCGCATTGAAGATGCGCCGGTGCAGCCGACCACGCTCATCCGCAAGATCATCACGGCAGCCGATATCGCGGGCTAACGCGCGCAGAATTCGCTGTCGCCTGTACTGTTGAATTCGATACACTGCACCCAACCTTTCAATTGCTGCGCCGCTGTAGAAGGAGATTCCTTTGGGACGATTTACAGGACTGCTTGGCCTCGCCACCATGCTCTTGGTGGCCTACTCACTCTCCACCAACCGCCGCGCCATCCGCTGGCGCACCGTGGCGTGGGGGCTTGGACTGCAGCTCGTCTTCGCGTTTCTGGTCATCAAGTGGACCTTCGGGCAGCGGCTGCTGCGTAGCGCATCGCAGGGCGTCACCTCCATGCTGGGCCACGCGGCTGACGGCTCCGCCATGGTCTTCGGGCACATGGGCACGCCGGGCGATCCCCTCTCCACCTTCGCCTTCGCCGTTCTGCCCACCATCATCTTCGTCTCCGCATTCTTTGCCATCCTCTATCACATTGGCGTGATGCAGCAGATCATCAAGGTGGTGGCGTGGGTCATGCAGCGCACCATGGGCACCTCCGGCGCGGAGAGCACGAACGTAGCCGCCAGCATCTTCATGGGCCAGACGGAAGCGCCGCTCACCATTCGCCCATTCCTGAATGGCGCCACCCTGTCAGAGCTGATGACCATCATGACCAGCGGCATGGCGCACGTCTCCGGCGGCATCATGGCGGCGTACATCAGCTTCGGCATCAATGCGAAGGATCTGCTCTCCGCCGTCATTATGACGGCACCGGGCACCATTCTGATTGCGAAAATGCTGGTGCCGGAGACGGAAGTTCCGGCCACTGCAGGCACCGTCCACATGCCGGCCGACGATCTGCATAAGGATGACAACTTCATCGCCGCCATCGTGCGCGGCACTATTGACGGCGGCCAGCTCGCCTTCAACGTGGCCATCATGCTGCTCAGCTTCCTCGCCCTCGTCGGTCTGGTGAATGGCGTGATGGGTTCCATCAGCAACTGGGCCTGGACCTACGGCATGCACTTCCCGCACTCGCTCGGCAATGCGCTCGGCACGCTCGCTTCACCGGTTGCATGGATCATCGGGGTGCCGTGGAACGAATGCCAGAAGATCGGCAACCTGCTGGGCACGCGCGCTGTGCTCAATGAGTTCGTCGCCTACACGCAGCTTGGCCTGTGGAAGTCGCAGCTCACGCCGCGCACCTTCTCCATCGCCACCTTCGCCCTATGCGGTTTCGCGAACCTCGGCTCTATCGGAATGCAGATTGGCGGTATTGGCGCACTGGCGCCCGAGCGCCGCGGCGATCTGGCCCGGCTTGGCCTGCGCGCCATGCTGGCCGGCACCATGGCGAACCTGATGTCCGCATCGATTGTGAGCATGTTGATTCGATAACAAAGATTGACAATCTTTGTTATGATGGCGGAAGCAAAGGAGGTATCCGATGAATGTCTCTTTAACGCCGGAACTGGAGAAGTTTGTGGAAGATACGGTAGCCACGGGCCGCTATAACTCAGCCTCTGAGGTGGTACGGGCGGCGCTGCGAGTGTTTGAGCAGGAGCAGCAGTGGATCGCGTATGCGAAAAAGAAGATCGAGATCGGCTTGCAGGAGATGGAAGCCGGACAATTCATTACACAGGATGAATTTCTTGCAAACCTTGAAGATCACAAGAGAGAACTAAGAGAGCGTACAAAGAAAACTGCATGAACGGCTACATTTTGGTCCCGCAGGCCAGCAATGACTTTATGCGGGCCTATGATTACCTCTATTTTCGCAGCATAGCGGCAGCCAGTAAGATGGAATTACGTCTTCTTCACGCTTTCGATCATCTTGGACAGTGGCCCGGCTCGGGCCATCTCCGCCCGGATTTGACTGATCTTCCCTTGCGATTCTGGCCAGTCTCGAATTATCTGATTCTTTACGACCCGCGGGAGAAACCAATCCGTATCCTTGCAATCTTCCATGCTGCCCAGGATGTGGCCAGCATTCTCAGTGATCGTTTTTCGACGGAGCCTCTATGAGCCTGCTCTACACCAATGCCAATATCGCCGCTGACCACGTGCGCACGCGGCACAAGATTCCACCCCGCATCGGCATCATTCTGGGCTCCGGCCTGGGCGGCTTTGCCTCACAGGTCAAAGACGCCGTTGCGATTCCCTACGCGGAGATTCCGGGCTTTCCGCAATCCACCGTAGCCGGGCACAGCGGCAAGCTGGTGCTGGGCACGCTGCGCGGCATCCCCGTAGCCGTGATGCAGGGCCGTGTGCACGCCTATGAAGGCTACAAGCTGGATGAGGTGACCTTCCCCATGCGCGTGCTCGGAATGCTGGGCGTGAAGTCGCTGATCGTGACGAACGCCGCTGGCGGCATCAACACACGTTATGCGCAGGGATCGCTGGTGGCCATCAGCGACCACATCAACCTGACTGGCACCAATGCCGCTCTGGGCCCCAATGAACCGCGCTGGGGCGAGCGTTTCTTTGACATGAGCACGGCCTACTCCGCCAAGCTGCGCAAGCTCGCGATGGAAGAAGCAGCGCGCCAGGGATTTACGCTGCAGGAGGGCGTATATCTGGCGGTGCTGGGGCCAAGCTATGAGACGGCCGCGGAGATTCGCGCCTTCCGCACGCTGGGAGCTGACCTGGTAGGCATGTCTACCGTGCATGAGGTGATCGTAGCGCGGCACATGGGCATCCAGGTGCTCGGCATCTCGCTGGTCACGAACATGGCCGCGGGCGTGCTGAACGAAAAGATCAACCATGAAGAAGTGATGGAGACAGGCAAGCGGGTGGAGAAGCAGTTCACTGAGCTTCTGGTCTCACTGGTCCCGCAGATCGCGGTGGATGATGCCCTGGAGACGCCGGCAGAATGAACCTAAAACCGCAATCCGAGCTGCAACTGCCGTTGCGTATGCAGCGGCCGGCGGTATTCGGCATTGCGGGATGTTCCGGCTCCGGAAAAACCACGCTGGCGCGCGAGCTGGCCGAGCACTTCAGCGGCACACTGTTCCCGCTGGATTTCTACTATCGCGACCTCGCGCACATGACGCTGGAAGAGCGCAAGCGGGTGAACTATGACCACCCCGACTCCGTGGAGCATGATCTGCTGGCAGAGCATGTGAGCACGCTGGCGGAAGGACGCAGCATCGACCGGCCCATCTACGATTTCGCTGCGCACACCCGCGTCCTGGGCGAGACAGAACACGTCACGCCGGGTGCGGTGGTCATTGTGGAAGGCATCTTCGCGCTGCACTATCCGGAGCTGCGCGATTTGTACGACTTCAGCATCTACGTGGATTGCCCGGAGGAGCTCTGCTTCACCCGCAGGCTGGCGCGCGATGTAGCCGAGCGCGGACGCTCCCCGGAGTCCGTGAAGATTCAATATGAAGCCACGGCCAAGCCGGGCGCGCGGCTGTTTGTGATGCCTTCACAGAAACACGCATCGCTCACGGTGGATGCCACCGGCTCGCTGGACTGGTCAGTAGAGCAGGTGCTGCAGAAGCTGCAATCCAATGGACTGCTGCAGGTGCTGCGTCCATGACGGACGTCCCAGCGCATCACACCCTGCTCTACCGCAAGATCGTTCTGCCGCTGCTGGCGCTGCTGCGCATGGGTGCGACGCCGGAAAAACTGGCCTGGTCGCTGGCCGTGGGCTGCGTAATCGGCATCAATCCGCTGATCGGCTCAACCACGATCCTCTGCCTGCTGGTCATCTTCGCTCTACGTCTCAACACCGTCGCCGGCCAGCTGGGCAATCACCTGATGTATCCGCTGGAACTGCTGCTGGTGATTCCGTTCATTCACGCGGGCGAGCGGCTCTTCCACACCGCACCCATGCCCATTGTGAGCAAGCAGATCTTCGTGCTGGCGCGCACCGCTCCCATCGCAACGGTGAAGCAGCTGTGGCAGTGGGAGTGGCACGCGCTGGTGGTGTGGGCGATCTGCGCCATCGTGCTGGCGCCTCTGCTGGCGTTCATGCTTACGCCGATACTGCGGCACACCATGGCCTACCGCGAAAACCAGAAGCAACAGCTCAGCACGGATTGAACGGAAACTACGGATTGCAACGGATTAAAAACTTAAGAATTTTAAAGACTTGCTTTGATCCGCTCTTATCCCTTTTTCCCGTGCAATCCGTGCTGAGCCTGTGTCTTGTTTACTTTGCCGTCTCCGGTGGCCGCGGCACCTTCGCATCCTGATTCACATATTCGCGCACAGGATTGGCAGACTGCACCCATGCGGCATAGATCAGGTCGCGCAGTTCCGTGGCGCCTGCAGCCAGCCGTTCATCGGCAAAGGCTTTGCCCTCCGGCGTTCCCGCACCGGTAAACGCCCCGGCCTTGAAGAGAATATAAGTCTGCTCCACCAGCGTGTTGGTATGGCGCAGGTAGGCAAGGTAAGCATCAAACTCGTCACCGATCACTGCAGGCTTGGCCGGGATGAGCGATTCAAAATCGCCGCGCACAATATTGGCATGCACAAAGCCGGATTCAAACTGAGAGTGGATGCGATGTTCCGTGGTGTAGCCGTTCGGATTGGGCCCGGTCCAGCCGTTGTACTGGATGCTGGTGTGCAGCGGCTGCGAACCATCGCCCACATAGTGGCTGAGCCAGCCGGTGTAAAAGATAATGCTAAGCTCCACGGCGCGGGTATCCTGCTTCGCCGCCGTCTCTTTGCGGTACTCGCGGAAGGCAGCCTTCAGCCGCTCCCAGACTTCGTTTGTCGCCCAGGGCTGCAAACCCACCTTCTCCGGCGTCAGCTCCTTGGCCAGATCGGGGTGCGTCTTCTGCGCGGCATCGAGTGCGCGGATGAAGTCATAGCGCTGGCGCGGCAGCGGTCCGGCGAGATCGGCCCACTCCAGGTCAATAAAGTGCTCTGGCGCCTGCGCGGCGACCAGCTCCGGCTCGGCATCGCTCTGCCGCCAGCGCTCGTCCGGCTCCACGGTCAGGTACTCCAGCGTGGCAATGGCCTGCGGCGTATGCAGAAAAGCGGGGACGTCCGCCGGCAGCGCGACAGCAGCCGCATGAACGATCATGCGATGCCCGTCGGAGCCCCAGGCGAAGGCCTGCGGCGCAGCAAGAGCGGGAAGAAGCAAAGCGGCGGCGAAGCGGAGAGTGCGGGTAAGATTTTGCATACCAAAGTATAGCCGCGCCTAATTTGCATCATAATGTAATGACAAGTCTACTTGACACGGGCGCAATGCAGATGTAAAGTTTGCTTGTCATCCGTTGGAGGCCTATGTCGGCCCATCTACAGACCCAACTCCAATCACGCACGATCAAACTCCTGCTCGCCCTCGCCTTGGCGTGGAGCGTATTGCAGATCGCGCTGATAACGGCCATACATTGGTTCCATCCGTCCTGCGGAGTCGCCTTTTTATTGACGGCAGTTCCGGCGCTGCCGCTTTGCCTGATGATTGCAATCGTTGCGCGCCAACCCAATCAATCTCGCTTATATATCTACGGCATCACTTTGTTTGCCGCATCGTTTCTCATCATCAGCAATCTGTCTGTATGGCTTGAGGTAGCATTTTTTGCAGACAAACCCATAGCGATATGGGGACTTGCCATATGGCCGTTGTTCTTTAGCGTAATATTCGCCTTTGCACTGTTTCTGCCCTGGCACAAGATAGATGCCGACACGATGCTATCTCTCCGCATGAAGCTGGCGATACCTGTATTGCGGCGGATTTTTCGCATGACCGCGCTTTATATCGTGTATATCAGCTGCCAATTTGCAAGCGCAATGCTCTTCGATAGTTATGCACTTACCGGCATACTTGCCTTTGCCGTTGCTCTTCTGCCCGTGCTTCCGGTCTTTGGACTCATCTGGGTCTACAACAGATATATGCAGGAAGAGCAGGATGAGTTCCAGCGTCACCTGTTCCATCAATCCATCCTCTGGGCACTCATGGGCACGTTCATCATCGCCAGCGCCCTCGGACGTCTCGAAGATTATTCTTTAATCTTCCATCGTCATCCCGGCTACTTCCATATCTCTTCCATCTTTCCACTTTTCTGGTGGCTGCAACTGGAGGCGAGTTTACTGGTCAATGCGATTCAGGCCGCACGCATCTCCGCGCAGGAGAAGCAAAACCAATGAAAAACAGGTTGCGGGCTCTGCGCGCCGAACGCGACTGGTCGCAGCAGGAACTGGCCGACCGCCTTGAGGTCTCGCGCCAATCCATCAACGCCATTGAGACCGGCAGATTCGACCCCTCGCTTCCGCTCGCCTTCCGCATTGCCAGGCTGTTCAAGCTCTCCATCGAGGCCATCTTCACGGACTCTGGCCCTACGAGCGAGTAGAACCGCGTTTTACGACCTTAAATTCACAGAATTCCCGCGCCAATCCAGCCGATTTGCTTGGTATCCTAGAAGAGATATGTCTAAGAAAAAAGAACTCCTCAATCGCCCCGTTCAACACATTGATATTGCGCAGTACAACGTCGTCCCCCTGGTGGACGCCATGCAGCAGATGGCCTATTCTTCGCGCGATCTGGCCCGCGCCGCCGGTATCTACGAGATGATGCTGCGTGACACCGACTGCGGCGTGATCCTCTGCCTCGCCGGCTCACTGATCTCCGCTGGCCTGCAAAAGGTCGTGGTCGACCTGGTGCGCAACAACATGGTGGACGCCATCGTCTCCACCGGCGCCAACATCGTCGATCAGGACTTCTTTGAAGCCCTCGGCTTCCGCCACTACATCGCGGGCGACGAGTACAAGTACGGCGCCGGCGATGCTGAGCTTCGTGAGTTGATGATTGACCGCATCTACGACACCTTCATCGACGAAGAAGAGCTGCGCATCTGCGACGAGACGACGGAGAAGATCGCGAACTCCCTTCCGACCCGTCCGCACAGCTCGCGCGAGTTCATCCGCGAGATGGGCGCATACCTGCAGCGCGAAGGCCGCACTCCTGCCAAGGGCCAGCCGGACTCCATCATCCTGGCCTGCTATGAGAAAAATGTGCCGATCTTCTGCCCGGCTTTCTCTGATTGCTCTGCCGGATTCGGCATGGTGGCGCACCAGCACGCGCGCCAGGGCAAGCCGATGGTCTCCATCGACTCCGCCAAAGACTTCTACGAGCTGACGCAGTTGAAGATTCAGAACCCGACCACCGGTCTGCTGATGATCGGCGGCGGCGTGCCCAAGAACTTCGCGCAGGACATCGTGGTGGCGGCTGACATCCTGGGCGTCGAAGCCTCCATGCATAAATACGCCATCCAGATTACGGTGGCGGATGCACGCGACGGCGCACTCTCCGGCTCCACGCTGAAGGAAGCCAGCTCCTGGGGCAAGGTCGATCTGACCTACGAGCAGATGGTGTTCGCGGAAGCGACCATCGCTTTCCCGCTCATCGCCGCGTATGCCTTCCACAAGAAGGCGGCCGAGGCACGCAAGGGCAAAAACTTTGCGCAGATCCTGGAGCCGGTCACCGCATAATTCATCGCTGCACAGTGCATGCCGGATGGGACATGGATTCCATCCGGCATTTGCATTTAAGCCATGGCTGGAGCGCCCGGTAAATTACGGTTAAGGCATGTGCTCTCTGCGCTATGATGGCGGTACCACCTGCAGGAAGGATTTCGCCGGAGCATGAGCATAGCGCAGAACAGTCCGCGTCTGAAGATCTTCCTCCTGGTGCAGATGCTGGCCTGGGCAGGCGTCGCGGGCTTCTGTATCGCGCGCTGCATCCGCGGCACATCCACCTTCGCCCACACTGCCCTCTTTATCCTGCTTGCGCTCGGCTGCGCTGCGGGAAATTATTTTGCTCTACGTCGCGGTTCAGTCAGCCGGCCTGCTGACACAGAGCGCAGCAGCTCGCAAAGCCAGCCGCTGCTCAATGCCATTGCGGAAGGCATTCTGCAGACAGACCATGACGGTCGCATTCTGCAGATTAATCTTGCCGCCCGGCAGATGCTGGCCATTGCAGTGAGTGCGCCCGTTCGCGAGCCGCTGCACCATATGGTGCATGGCTTTCGTCGCGATGGCCAGAGCTGCGGAGACGACTGCCCGATCAGCCGCGCCCAGACCTGCGGCGCCCGCCTGAGCGGCAAGGATATATTCTTCCGCGCCGACGGCTCAGCCATCCACATTGAATTCTCTTCCATGCCGCTGGCGGAGAACGGCGGCACAGACGGCATCGTCATCAGCTTCCGCGACATCGGGGAGCGCCAGGCGCTGGAGCATATGAAGGACGAGTTCATCTCCACGGTGAGCCACGAACTGCGCACCCCGCTTACCTCCATCCGCGGCGCACTGGGCTTGCTCTCCTCCGGCGTGATCGGAACCATGAATGAGAAGGCGGCACATCTGCTGCGCATCGCCGTCAGCAATACCGACCGGCTGGTGCGGCTCATCAACGACATCCTCGACCTGGAGCGAATGGAATCGGGCCGCGCTCGCCTGAGCTTCCGCAATTGCAATCTTGCTGACCTGACGGCGCAGGCGGTGGAGACTATGAAGCCGATGGCCGATGCCGCCTATGTGACCCTGGAAACTGCCATGGACGCTCTCCCGCTGGACGCGGACTCTGACCGCATTCTGCAGGTGCTCACCAATCTGCTGAGCAACGCCATTAAGTTTTCGCCCAGAGGCTCGACGGTGCGCGTGACGGCACGAGCAGAGGCAGCCGACAATACCGTACACCTGCGCGTGAGCGATGCGGGCCGCGGCATTCCGGCAGACAAGCTTGAGGCAGTCTTCGACCGCTTCCAGCAGGTGGAATCGGCCGATGCACGGCAGAAGGGCGGCACCGGCCTGGGCCTGGCCATCTGCCGCACCATCGTGCAGCAGCACGCCGGAGCGATCTGGGCGGAGCGCAATGAGGGCGCGGGCGTCACGCTTGCCGTCCGTCTGCCGCGTACGCACAGCGCGGCCACCCAGGGCGCAGCTCCGCCGCCGCGGGAGCTTTCCGGCAATGCCACCATCCTGGTGTGCGACGACGATACCAGCATCCGCACCATTGTGGCGGAGCACCTGCGCCGGCACGGCTACACCGTGGTAGAAGCCGATCGCGGTGAGCAGGCAATCTCCATGGCGCAGGAACTGCCGATTCACGGCATTCTGCTGGACCTCTATATGCCCGGCATAAGCGGATGGGAGACGCTGAACCGCCTGAAGCGCAATCCCATGACCGCGGGCATTCCAGTCGTGGTGCTCAGCGTGCTTTCGCCGGCGGAGCGCCCCGCGCTGGCGAACGATGCCGACGGCTGGGTGCAGAAGCCGTTCAACGAGAGCCTGCTGCTGACCGAGCTGGGCCGGGTGCTGCACGGTGCTGACGGATCCGCCCGCATTCTGCTGGTGGAAGACGATCACGATCTCGCTGCCATCCTGATTGCCAGCTTTGAACGCACCGGCGTTCACATTGCGCATGCATCCACGCGCCAGGAGGCGATTGCCATGTGCCGCGCGCAGCAACCCGACCTGCTGATACTGGATCTCTCGCTGCCCGATGGCGACGGCTTCAGCATCATTGACTGGCTGCGCCAGCATCCGCAGATGCGCACGCTGCCCGTGGTGGTCTACTCCGGGCATGAGGTATCCGAGCAGGAGATGAGCCAGCTTCGCCTGGGGCCGACGCAGTTCCTGACCAAGGCCAAGGTGCTGCCGAAGGACGTGGAAGAGCTTGTGCTGACCATGGTGCGGCAGTCGCGCATCTCCAGCGAAGTGAATGCAGAGATCATTTAGGAGCACGCAATGCACAAGGTTCTTATCATCGACGACGAAGACGATATCCGCGAAGTGGCGGCGCTCAGCCTGGAGGCCGTTGGCGGCTGGAGCGTGATCACTGCACCCTCCGGCGCGGAAGGCATTCGCATGGCCGCGACCGAGCAGCCTGACGCGATTCTGCTGGATGTGATGATGCCGGAGATGGACGGGCCCACCACCTTCCGCAATCTGCAGGCAAACCCTGCAACACAGAACATTCCCGTCCTGCTATTAACCGCAAAGGTACAGGGCGTCGATCAACGACGCTTCGCCTCGCTCGGGGTGAAGGCAGTACTATTCAAGCCCTTCGATCCATTAACTCTCTCCGGCGAAATGGCCGCCGTGCTAGGCTGGACGGAATAATACTTTTCATCCCAGGGTTTGTGTTATGACTTCACCAGCAGCGAAGACTGCGCAGTTACTCGCAGTACTTTGGGAACGCAATCTTCCCATCGTGGAAGAACGGCTCGCCCTGCTTGATACCGCGGTGAGTACCCTGCTGCGTACCGCCACGCTCGATCCCCAACTGCAAATCGACGCCGCCAACGTGGCGCATAAGCTGGCAGGCACGCTGGGCATGTTCGGCTATCCACGCGGTACCGATCTGGCGCGGCTGATGGAAGAGGTGCTGGAGCTGCAGGACCCGCTTTCACCCGTGGAAGCGCAGCAGCTGCAGGACTGGCTCATCGAACTGAAGACTGTGCTGGCGAAATAGCGCACGGCTGCAAAACCCTAATGCTCTTCTTCATGAATCTCAGGCACACTCGTGGCTGCGCGCACTCGTGGTGCCGTCTGCCAGCTATCGCGCGCCTGCGGCTGCGGCAGCCAGCGCGGCAGATCGATGCCGAGATAAGCACTCAGCGCACAGGCGTGCGGCTCATAGAGCTCGCGCATCGCGCGCAGGCGTTGCATCGCCTCAGCATCCGTATGCAGCGCCACACCGGCAGCCCGCAGCTGCTCATGCATGACCTCAAACTGTCCGTTCGCCAGCCGGTCTTCGCAGGCGCTGAATTGGAACGGCGTTTGTCCAAAGACCTGCGCCAGATCGACCAGCGCATGGCGTGACATGGCGAAGGTCAGCTGCGCCTGCCGCGCGCTCGCATCCTGCACGTTGGCTACTAACAGCGCGCAGGCATCCAACACCGCCACCAGCGCCGCCAGCCAGCTCTGGTTATCGTGCTGCGAACGGTAGTAGCAGAGCAGCGGATAGGAGATGTGGCTCTCCAGCAGATCGGCTGACCAGCGCTCCCACTCTTCCAGCAGAAGCGCGAGCGCAATGTCGCCGCTCTTGTGCTGCCCGACGGCTTCATAGCTGTGCCGCCGCAGCAGCTCCGATGCCGTGGGCGGCGAACCGGCGCGTGCATCCAGCAGTGCAATCGCAACTTCCCTGCGCGCGAAGGCCTGGTACACCACGGGCAGGTAGCCAATGACCAGCGCAACAAAGCCCAGGCCTGTGCCGGACTCCAGCACCAGCAGCGCGCGCACCGCCAGCGTCCGCGGCACCACATCGCCCAGGCCGAGCGTAAAGAGCGTGGTGCCGCTCAGATAGAGGTCCGTCCGCAGCTGGCCGGTAGAGCCCGTGCGCAATGGATCGCTGAACGGAGTGCCCATGGCGTAGTAGAGCAGTGCGAATCCCATCACGATGAGCACGGCCCAGACCACCAGCAGCATAAGCAGAGATGCAGGGCCGTAGATGCTGTAGAGCGTTTCGCGCACGCGACGCTGGCGAATGCGCCGCGTGATACAGTGCCACGGCGACCAGGTGACGAGGTAGAAGATGCGCGTGATGCGAAAGCGCCCACGCGGGCGGCGCGGCAACACAATGGTCTGGAACGCATCCACCAGCACGGTGGCGAGACACAAAAGGCCGGCGGCATAGGCCAGGATCAGCATGATTCTTTCTCCGTGTCTGGAATGCGAGTCCGCTTCTCTGCTCGATTTTGCAGAATCCTGCGATGAGATGCAAATCACCGCCCGCACATCGGTTCGCACAGGAGATTCCGCGCTGCTAAACTCAACAGAAGATGGAGCCAGACGAGTCCAATCCAAGCTTTGCCGCGCTCTTCACCCGTAGTGCGCCAGTGCGCCGCAACCGCACTGCGCGCTCCGATGAAAAAGCTGCGCCGCAACTGGACCTGCTCTTCGCCGGTGAGCCCGCGCCGATGGCCACGCCGGCCGACACCGCTCCCGCTCCGCAAATCCAACGCAGTATATGGACCGTGCAGGCGTTGGTGAACGACGTGCGCCAGCGCGTGGAAGCGCGCTACGCCGATGTCTGGGTGGAGGGCGAAATATCAAATCTGCGCACCGCTCCCTCCGGCCACATCTATTTCACGCTCAAAGACGGTGACGCCCAGCTTTCCATTGTGCTCTTCCGGCGCCAGGCAATCCTGCTGCGCTTTCAGCCGGAAGACGGCATGGCCGTGCTGGTGCGCGGCCGCGTCTCAGTGTATGAAAATCGCGGCCAGCTGCAACTCATCGCAGAGACGGCTGAGCCGCGCGGCGTGGGCGCACTGCAGATCGCGTTTGAGCAGCTCAAAGCAAAGCTCGCCGCTGCCGGCCTGTTTGATGCTGCTCGCAAGCGGCCGCTGCCCGCGTTTCCGCATCGCATCGGAGTCATCACGGCAGCTACCGGCGCGGTGATTCATGATGTCGTCACCATCTGCGCGCGCCGCAGCAGCAACCTCGGCATCGTGATCTACCCCGCCGCCATGCAGGGTGAGAACTGCGCGGCGGAGGTGATGGCCGGGCTGCGCTACTTCAATGAAAACAGCGGCGTCGATCTCATCCTGATCGCGCGCGGCGGCGGCTCCGCGGAAGACCTGAGCGGATTCAACAGCGAAGCGCTCGCGCTGGCCATTGCCGAATCGGCGCTGCCCGTCATCTCCGCTGTCGGGCATGAGACCGATTTCACCATTGCCGATTTTGTGGCTGACCTGCGCGCGCCTACACCCTCTGCCGCTGCCGAGCTCATCACCGATTCACAGCACCGCATTGAAGAGCGTGTCGCCCAGCTCAGTTATCGCCTGGGCCGCGCCGCGCGCTTCCAGCTGATGCATGCGCGCCAGCAACTCGCTGCGCTCTCAGCCGATTCCGTCTTCGCGCGCCTGCGTCAAAGCTTCAGCCGCCGTCAGCAACGCGTGGATGAGTTGCGCTTCCAGTTGGAGCAGACATGGCAACTCCGCTGCCGCGAACACTCTCTGCGCCTGCGGCAGGCCAGCGACCGGCTGAACCGGCAGGATGTTGGCCGCCGCGTGACCGCGATGCGCGCGCAGTGGCAGCAGCTCTCGCAGCGCCTGGCACATACGCCGGAACGGATGCTGCGATCGCGCCATGCCGTCCTGGAAACTGCCAGCGCGCAACTGGCATCGCTCTCGCCGCTGGCCGTGCTCAATCGCGGCTACGCCCTGGTCTTTGACGAGCGCGGCACGCTGCTCAAATCCGCTGATGACGCCCCCGTCAACAGCATGATCACCACCCGCCTTGCAGAAGGCGAACTCCACTCGAAAGTTTTGCAATCCACGAGAAAACCACGCCCATGAGAAAGCTTTTTGGCACCGATGGAATCCGCGCCGTAGCCGGCCAGCCGCCGCTCGACGCACGCACGATCTATGCAATCGGGCTCGCGCTCGCGAACTCGCTGAAACAGGTGTCTATTGCGCCGCGCGTTGTGCTCGGCATGGACACGCGCGAATCCAGCACATGGATCGCCACCACCATCACCGCCGGCCTGATAGCCGGTGGCGCTACCGTGGAAAGCGCCGGCGTGATCACCACGCCCGCTATCGCGTTCCTGACGGCAAAGCACGGCTTCAGCGCAGGCATCGTGATCTCTGCCTCGCACAATCCCTGGCAGGATAACGGCATCAAGATCTTCGGCGCTGACGGCTACAAGCTGGCAGACGAGGTCGAGCTCGCCATTGAAGACGAGATATTTAAATTCATGGAGACGGTCCATACGCCGCCCGCCACAGACCTGGCTGCGCCTGCCGTGAATGACGCTGACCGCGCCGAGTACATCCGCTTCCTGCTCGCCGCCGTGCCCAACCTCTCACTTGACGGTAAAAAGATCGTGATTGACTGCGCCAACGGCGCAGCATCGTCCGTCGCACCGCAGCTCTTTGCGGAGTTGAAGGGCACGGTGATCATCACCCATGCATCGCCCGACGGACGCAACATCAATGAACAGTGCGGCGCGCTGCACGCTGACATCGTTGCCGGCGCAGTCGTCCATCACAAGGCCGACATGGGTATCACCTTTGACGGCGATGCCGACCGCGCCCTCTTCGCCGATGCCGACGGCAACGTGGTCAACGGCGACGCCGTGATGCTGCTGGCCGCGCGCGACCTGAAGGCTCGCGGTCTGCTGGCCGGCGATGTGGTCGTCGCCACCACCATGTCCAACATGGGCCTGGAAGCGGCGCTGAAGCGCAGCGGCATCAAGATGCTGCGCGCGCCCGTGGGCGACAAGTATGTGCTGGAAGAGATGCGCAACGCCAAGGCTTCACTGGGCGGCGAACAGAGCGGCCACATCCTCTTCCCCGCGCTCGCCACTACCGGCGACGGCCTGCTGACCGCGCTGCTGCTGCTCGATCTTGTGCACCGCAGCGGCAGGACGCTCGGCGAACTGAAGCAAGACCTGAAGGTCTTCCCGCAGGTGATTGTGAATGTGAAAGTGCGCGAGAAAAAGCCCCTGGAAGATATCCCGTCCGTCGTAGAAAAGATTCGCGCCGCTGAACTGGAACTCGCCGAAAGCGGCCGCGTCGTCATCCGCTACTCCGGCACAGAAGCTTTAGCCCGCGTGATGATCGAGGCCGAAAGCGAAGCCGCCATGAAGCTGCATGCGAATGCGATTGCGAATGCGATTCGAGCGGAGTTGGGGATTTGAACAAGCTTTAGCTTGACTAATACATCAATTCGCAATCTAATCACAACCACCGGAAATTTGGAGAGACTACGTGGCTGAAGAGATTGTGCAAGATGAAGTTCCCAAGTTATCTGAATCCCCTCTTGTTTTTATTAGTCACGACAGCAGAGATGCGGTCCTTGCTGAGGCTTTCAGCAAACTGCTCAAAAGCATCAGTGCGGGCATGCTGAAGTCTTTTCGCTCTTCAGATAAAAAGGGACAAGAGGGTATTGAATTTGGTGACGATTGGTACAAGACGCTTATGTCAAAACTGCAGCTATCTTCCGATGTTGTATGCCTACTCACAGAAAATAGCCTTGATAGGCCATGGATTCTCTTTGAAGCGGGAGTAGCTAAAGGAAAACTCAGTACCCCAGTCCAAGGCTTGGCCTTGGGCGTTCCCCTAAGTAAGGCTGGTTCGGGGCCTTTCTATCAATTTCAAAATAGCGACGAGAGTGAGGAATCCATATCAAAGCTTATTCGACAGCTTTGCAGACGTG
>Ga0302267_10000147_pt1 | contig 88191 bp, 71 predicted proteins | sample III_Bog_E1_3_FD_194555 | JGI IMG/M metagenome (GOLD analysis project Ga0302267, IMG submission 194555) | Peat permafrost microbial communities from Stordalen Mire near Abisko, Sweden - III_Bog_E1_3 | ecosystem: Environmental > Terrestrial > Soil > Wetlands > Peat | place: Sweden: Abisko... | reverse complement strand
GCATCGAGTGCTGGGTGTTCTTGCCGGTCCGCCAGTCGTTTAGCACACGGCCGCCCATCGACGTCAGTCCGAGCACCTCGTCCATCTCTCTATAGGCAAGTAGCCCCGCGTCGGAAGAGATGTTGGCGCCGTGAAATTCCAACGTCAGGCGTCGGTCAAAACTCAGCTTCAAACCCTCATTTTTGGTCGCACCCATTGGATTTCGTGTTCCCAAGGTTTTATGCGTTGCTATACCATTCACTCTCAAATTGTTACGCATCATTATTGTTAGCAGTCGTCATGCCAATCTGGGAAATCCGGGGTACACATTGCCCGCTGTATCGGTCGCGATCCCCGTTGGCTTATTGAATGATGCGAGGACACCTAAGCCGTCCGCCGAGCCCGACGTGGTTACGCTCCCGGCAAGAAGGGTCGACGTCCCCGAGGCGGCTATCTTCTCCAACGCATTACCGTAAGTTGCGTAGACGTTGCCTAAGGAATCAAGCGCCACGCCATTGGGCCCGTTTGCGGTTCCCGGCAGAACTAATGTGCTATTGGAATAAGCCAGCGGAAATGAGGGAGTCGCTGATGGGGGTGAGGTGGACGCCGGGCCCGATCCTGAGGCATTCGCGGCGACGACAGTAAAGGTGTAAATTAGTCCGTTCGACAGACCGGAGACCGTTATCGGCGACGAGGTCCCCGTAGCGGTTACCGCGGGCCCGAAGATAGGCGTCGCGACCACTGTGTAGTTCATGACCGCCGTTCCCCCCGTATATCCTGGTGGCGCAAAAGTCACTGTGGCCTGTCCGGTGCCAGCGGAGACGGAGATGTCAGTAGGAGCCCCGGGGAGTGCCGCTACCCCACTTGCGGCAGTAATGTTGATGGTCAGGCTACCGGAACCGTTAGCTGCAGGGTTCAATGCTCCAAGCGTAACCTGGTATGAACCCACGTTGCCCAGAAGGGTGCCTGAAATGATGCCCGTTACGGGATCAATGCTGAGCCCTTCGGGAAGGCCGCTAGCGCTGAAATCCGTGAGGGCTCCGGTGAACGTCGTTGTATAGGTGAAAGTTTGGCCATAGGTGCCGCTCGCGGACGTTGCGCTAGTAAACGTTGGAGGCGTGAGCGCGCCCCAGCGGATCGTATCGTTGGCAGTGTCTGCGACGTAAAGAGTCCCCTGGCTATCGACTGCTACACCACGAGGTTGGTCAAATTTGACGGAATTCCCAGATCCATCGGCTGAGCCGCTCACGCCGACTGTACCCGCCAAAGTAGTCACCACTCCAGCAGGCGTTATCTTGCGAATCAAGGAGTTGTCGAGATCCGCAACGTACACGTTTCCCGCACTGTCTACTGAAGCGCCATAAGGGCCGTTAAAGCGCGCGGCACTGCCTGTTCCGTCGGCCGAGCCAAGCGCTCCCGGGCTTCCAGCTAGGGTTGTGACAACACCTCCACTGGTAATCTTGCGTATCGTGCCGTCTTCAGCATCTGAGACGTAGATATTTCCTGTACTGTCAACCGCTATGCCGCATGGATTGTCGAAACGGGCGGCGCTGCCAGTACCATCTGCGAAAGCGGCGCTGCCTGCGGAGCCGGCAAGAGTCGTCACAACTCCTCCGGGTGCTATCTTGCGAATCGTGTAGTTGTTGGCATCGGCGACGTAGACGTTGCCCGAACTATCGACCGCGACGCCGATTGGTCCATTGAAACGAGCGGCACTTCCTGTTCCGTCGCTAGAGCCTTTTGAGCCAGGGCTTCCCGCCAATGTCGTCACCACGCCTCCGCTCGTAATCATCCGAATAGTGCAGGCGGTGTAATCCGAAACATAAACATTTCCCAGAACATCCACAGCTATTCCGATAGGCGCCTCAAATTCCGCTGAATCTCCCGTACCGTCGGCGGACCCCGGCCCATCTCCAGCCAGTGTCGTCACAACCCCTCCACCCGTGATCTTGCGAATTCTCAGGTTGTTGGTGTCGGCGACGTAAACATTACCAGATTTATCCACCGCGATACCATTGGGGTTGTAGAACAATGCTTCGCTTCCAGTTGCATCCTTGAATCCTACAAAGTCGGCGGTGCCCGCAAGCGTGGCAAAAGTGTACGGCGTTGCGTAGTTGCTCTGCGCGTGGAGCACCACCGAGGAGGTGGCGGTTGCCACCAATCCGAGCATAAGCTTTGTGAGCGAGGTGAGCAGGGCCTGGGAGCTGCGATTGCCGATAGGATTGGGCAGCATGGTATAAGGATTTGGGAGGTGGGTCACGCTGACGTAAACAAGCGTTGGTCTATTTGCTTACCCTATAATATCAACCCTATGCAGACCTATGATATGTGGGGAGTTGATAGGTAGCCTTTGGATAGGTTCGTACGCGACGCGCCGACATAACGACAAACCTACCCGCTTGAACCGCTACTCTGCCTCTCGGTTTTATCGAAATTTTTTATATCGTAGTGAGTGGCCAACTTGAGGTGAGGTGGCCCCCAGAAACTGGACAGGGCGGATCGTTAAGTCCAAACCAGAAACACGATCCCGAGAATGTCCACGAAACGACGTCAGCATAACCCTGAGTTCAAAGCGAAAGTTGCTCTTGAGGCCCTGAAGGGCATCGAGCCAGTACACGCCATTGCGGCAAAGTACCAGGTCCACCCGGTGCAGGTGAGCCAGTGGAAGAAGGACCTGTTGGAGCGCCTCCCCGAGGTGTTTGCGACCAAGCCGCCGCCAAGTGCGGCGGAGGCGGCGGCGAAGGAGGACCGCCTGTATCAGAAAATCGGCCAGCTCGAGGTAGAACTCGACTGGCTTAAAAAAAAATCTGCGGAGCTCAACGGCTGAGAAGCGCAAGATGATCGATCCGGAGCATCCGAGGATCTCGAGGGCCCGGCAGTGCCGACTGCTGGGCCTACCGCGCTCGACGTCCTATCACCGGCCGAAGCCGCGGTCGGCGACGGACCTTCGGCTCATGCGGGTGATCGATGAGCTGTACCTGCTCTATCCGTATTACGGATCACGGCAGATGCTGCGCACCCTGCGCAAACAGGGCTATACGATCAACCGCAAGCGGGTACGGCGCCTGATGCTGGAAATGGGCCTGGAGGCCATCTATCAGAAGCCAAACCTGTCACGGGCGAACGTGCAGCACCGGATCTACCCGTACCTGCTGCGCAATTTAAGAGTGACCCGACCGAATCAAGTCTTCGCTACCGATGTGACCTACGTTCCGATCCAGGGCGGGCACATCTATCTGTGCGCGGTGATCGACTGGTACAGCCGGGCAGTCCTCGCCTGGGAGCTGTCAAACACGCTGGACGCGACCTTCTGTGCGAACGCAATGCAGCGGGCGATCGCTGAGCACGGGGTCCCGGACATCGTCAACACAGACCAGGGCTGCCAGTTTACCTCGGAGGAGTTTACCGGGCCGCTGCTCAAGCTCGGCATCAGGCTCTCGATGGATGGCAAGGGCCGTTGCCTCGACAACGTCTTCGTCGAACGCCTCTGGCGGACGGTCAAATACGAGGAGATTTACCTGAAGAGCTACCGTTCCCAGATCGAAGCCTACGCCAACCTGGAAACCTACTTCCAGTTCTACAATGAGGACCGGCCACACAGCGCCTTCGGCGACGCAAAACCCTTGACCCCGATGGAGGTCTACCGGGGGGCCGAGCTGATCGCCGTCAACCAATGAGTCGCTCCGAGTCCATCGCGGATTGGTCGCCGTCTGCGGCAAGCTCAGTCGCTCCTGTCCTCGACGGCGACCAATCCGCTTGCTCTCCCCGCGAATGTCTTAATCAGTTTACTCGGTCCACCTGTCCAACCAACGGGGACCACCTCAGGCTGAAGGTACGGCCTAGTGTAACCAATCTTGCTCGGAAATGCCCCGAATACGCGATCGGGCAAACTACGTGCTTCTATGGTCTATGGTCCCTTGACTTCGAAGCCAATAGTCTCGGCCACCATGCTGCAGGCAGCCGCGGCTCACCTGGCCGATTGTTGTTACTAGAGGACTTCGCTCCGCAAGTCTAAACGCCGCTAAGCTATTGAGTTTGGTCGTATGTTACAAAGATTGAGGCCTAATAGTATTCCGATTGCGCCTTGTTTTTCCGAGACCGATAGTCCGCAAAACATTGCCACCTAAAAATTCAGATCCATTCCGCTTTTATGCAGGGTACCTTCCGTCCGGCGAATATTTTCGGATGATGGCTGATGACCTTGTTGAACTAGCAATTCATGAGCCCAACGCTTCATTGGCCAGACACAATTTGTGCTTTATCGGCCTCCTTGCGTTTTTTGAAGCATTCGCGAAGGACCAACTAGGTTCGATTCTAAGTTTGTCGCCAACGGCGATAGACAGATTGCGAGTCGCGGGATATCGAACGGAAATCACGGCGCGCGAAGCTCTGAATCTTCGGGACGAAATCGAACACCAAATAGGTTTTCTAATTTCACACCGACTAGACTTGGGAACGGCGAAAGCAATTAACGCAGCCTTCACGCTCGCAATTAAGGTGACGCCGTTTGCTAAGAAGGAAGTGGAAATATACGATAAAATGCTTAGGGACCGTAACCTAATCATTCATCACGGAGCCACTTATACCACAGCATACCTCGAACAAGCATTTGATGAGATCGATCCCAAGCAGCGTGTTGCTCACGCCTATGCGATCAGACTTTCAGGATCCGATGTTGAGAAAGCCGCGAGTTTTCTAAAACAGGTTGCTCACGATTTAATCGATGCATCAGCTAAATCTCTTTCTCGGTCGGCGACCGCAGATGGTTCAATAGCAGACGAATCTCGTAGGAAGGCTATTGAATTTACAAATGTATGGGGAGAAGAGGCTGCTAAGATCGACGCCGAACTCGATCGCCAGATCGCAGAGTTTGAAAGAGCCGCCACGCGAAGCGGCGGCGATGTCAAAGAATGAAGAAGCGGGGAAGCTGCTTGTGGAAAAGGCTGTTAATTGACGCAGCCTTCAGGGCAAGTTTTTGAGTTGTCCCCTGTCATCCAAATCTCGTCCGATGACAATGCCATTGACGGAAAGAACAGTAGCAGAAAAGCTTACAGATTCAATGACAGTTTAAATCCACTGTTTCGTGCAGTTTCACTCCCCGAAGAACCTGAGCATGGCGCTGGCCGCGGAAGCGGCGGAGCTGATGGAGCATTTCCTCTGGGCCACTCCGGAGGCGTCGCGGGACGTGGCCAATGATCCCGCGAAGAGGGCCAAGATCGCGGAAGAGCTGGCCGACGTCGTCATCTATGCCCTGGAATTTGCCAATGCCACCGGGCTGGACGTCGCATCGAGCATCGAGGAGAAGATCGAGGCGAACGGCCGGAAGTATCCGGTCGAGAAGGCCCGGGGGCGCTCCGCGAAGTACACGGAGCTCTGATTTCGCTGCCTAAGACAGGTCAGGGCTTGCCGCCGAAGGTGGCATAGTCGTCCAAGTCGAGCAGGTCGAAAAAGCCCTGGATGTCATCCCGGTCTGCCGCCTGCGCCTTGATGACCTCCCCGAACCACTCGTGCCCGCCCGAGCCGCCGGGGCAATGGCTTGACAGCCAATGCGACCAGGCTGCGATCTCTGAGGGCTGCCGGGGTGTGTGGCTGCGGACCCAGGCGAGCAGCTCGGTGTCGGAGCGGCCCAGCTTCACCTCTTCAAGAAGCGCCTCGTGGGAGATTCCCGTGAATTTGAAGAAATGCTGGTCCAAGGCGCAGTTGTAGTGGTACTCGCCGGCCTTTCCGGTGAGGGAGGCGCGCGCCTTGTCGAGCAGGCGGGGAAGGTGCACGTAGCCTCCAAGCTTTACTCGGCCGCTGCGCGGCGGGAATTGGGTGAGGTCAGGAGCGGATAGGTTGAGCATAAAATATGGGTCTAGGTGAATTATCGCACGGCTTCGTCGCTTTGCAATACGACCCGCCTCAGGACTTCGGACGGAACGCACTCATGGAGGCCGGATTAACCTCAAGCCTCGGGCCTCCGATCAGGTCGATGCAGTACGGGATCGCCGGGAAGACCGCCTCCAGGTTCTCCCGGATCGCCTTTGGCCTGCCGGGAAGGTTCACGATCAGGGTCCTCCCGCGAATGCCCGCGATCTGCCGAGAGAGGATTGCCGTGGGCACATAGGCCAACGAGGTGGACCTCATGAGCTCACCAAACCCAGGCAGGATCTTTCCGCACACGGCCGCAGTCGCTTCTGGGGTCACGTCGCGAGGCGCCGGGCCCGTGCCCCCGGTCGTCACGATGAGGCAGCAGCCGGCATCGTCGGCCATGCGCTTGAGCTCGCCCTCGATCCGATCGCGCTCGTCGGGCACCACTTTGTAGTCGACGTCGAACGGGGTCGCAAGCCACTCCAGGAGCAGGGCCACACAGGCCTTTCCCGGCGTGTCCTCGTATTCGCCCGCGCTCGCGCGATCCGAGACGTTAATGACCCCGATGCGGGCGGCCATTTCCTTTGCCTGTTGGCCCGTTCCAGCCAGGGGGGTGCTCATGTGAGGTGGTTAAGCTTTGCGAAGGGATCCCACCCCTTGTCCTCGTGCCACACGTATTCGGCACGGTTAGCGGCTGCGATGCTCGCCTCCCTGCCGAGGAGGTGGGCGATGAGGCCCAGGGCCATGTCCATTCCGGCAGAAACGCCCGAGGAAGTGAAAAACGGCCCATCCTCCACCCAGCGCGCCTCGGCCACCCACGAGACTTCCGGCGCCAGACCAGCCACCAACTTGAACGCGCGCTTGTTCGTCGTGGCCCGTCTCCCTTCGAGCAGCCCGGCCTTGGCCAGGAGCAGGCTTCCGGTGCAGACGCTCGCCACGATCCGGGCGGACTTCGCCCTGCGCGCGATCTGGTGGAGAAATTCCTCGTTCCTTATTTCGCGGCGCGTTCCCATTCCGCCAGGCACAAGGAGGATGTCCAAGGGCGTGTCCCCTTTGAGGGCTTCCTCGGCCACACAGGCGGGTCCTTGGTTGCTCCTCACGGAGCCGGGTGCATCGGCAAGCATCAGGAACCTGGGTGCCGGCTCAAGCATCCCGAACATCTCGAGCGGCCCGAAGACATCCAGAAGCTCGAAGCCGTCGAAAAGGACGGCGCCAATCGTGAGGGGGACCTGATTCAAGGGGCCGCTCTTGCAGGGGAGAGGGTGGCGCTTTTGACGGCGGCGAGCATCGCCAAGAAGTCGGCGGAATTCTCCTCTTCGGCCGCAAGGCTGATTGCGGCCATTACGTCGTCCCTGAAGTGGACTATCCCGATGCCGATCACCTTAAACTCGTCGTGCTTGGGCGTTTGTCCCACCATCGAGGCGTCGGTGAACACGCAGTAGGATCCGTAGGCCCCGCTTGTTGAGCCGAAATCACGAAGAGTCTTCTTCTTCTCGACACTCTGGTCGACAAACTGGTCGCATACGGAAAGCACCTCTTCGTCCACCGTCTCCTTTGACACGGATTTCGGCTCTGCGACGAAGGTGATGTTGATCAAGCACTTGGCATTCTCGCTTGCGGGGGGAGACAGCGTGATCGCGTAGCCGCTGTCCTCCTCTTTGTGGGATGCGAGCTTCCAGTCGCGGGGCACCGCGATCGAGAACGTGCCATGAGTTCCAAGGTCGACCGTCTCGGGATAGGCCACGAGAGGGAGAAGAAGCAGGGCGATCCGTAGGAGGGTTCGTTTCATTTTCGCGGGGGGTCGTTGACCGGGGTTTGCGCGCCGTCCCGTGAGAAATAACAAGCGAACGAGGCGGGAAGCAAGCGGGTGTTTGGTTTGTTCCGCCTCGATCAGCGGGCGAGGGGCTCGAGCGGTTCCCATTGCCTTGTCAGGGACTCGGGCGTCTCGCCGCGCTCGCGGAGCGCACGCAGGCTCAGCGCGTCATGGCGCTTCGCCAGCCGCGTTCCCGACTCATCCGTCACCAGCGGGCAATGGTGGAATGCAGGGGCCGCAAGCCCAAGGGCACGGAAGATCAGGAGCTGCCTGAAGGTCGAGCGCACGAGGTCGTCCCCGCGAACGACCTCGGTTATGCCCATCAGGGCATCATCCACGACGCACGCGAGCTGGTAGCTTGGGCAGTTGTCCTTCCGCCAGACGGGAAAATCGCCAAAGTCGACCCCCGCCACCGCCTGCTGTGGGCCCAGGCGCGTGTCGGTGAAGCGAAGGACCTCGCCGTCGGGCACCCTCAGGCGCCAGTTCACTCCTATGCTCACGCCGAGAGGGGGCAGCTTTGCACCGGGGTCGGGGCGAAACGCCGCGGGATAGACGGGCTCCTCCTCGCCCCCGCCCTCGTGGGGAGCGCCCGCTGCCTCGATCACGTCGCGCCGGGAACGGGAGCAGGGGTAGATCAAGCGGGCTTCGTGGAGCTTCTCGAGTGCCGCACGATAGAGGGGGAGCCTGCGGCTCTGCTCGTACGGGGCGTGGGGTCCGCCCACATCGGGGCCCTCGGCCCACCGGAGGCCGAGCCATCGGAGGTCCTCCAGCATGGCCCCAGCGAAATCCAGCCGATAGCGCGTTGCGTCCAGGTCGTCGTTGCGCAGGATGAGCTGTCCGCCGGCGTTGCTTGCCCGGCGCGCGGCGATCCAGAACGTCCGCGCATGCCCGAGGTGGAGGAGGCCGGTGGGGGAGGGCGCCAGGCGCCCGCGGTAGGGGGACGCAAATTTCACGAATTTTGTTTCATTTTCGGGAAGGCAAACCCCATCGTGGACGCCATACCCAACATGGCAAAGCTCCTGTGCGTCTATTGCGGTTCATCCCGCCACCTTGAGGAACAGTACTATTCGGCTGCCGAGGCGGTCGGGAGGGCCATGGTCGCGAACGGCTGGGGGCTCGTGTACGGGGGCGGTAACGCCGGCATGATGGGTTCCGTGGCCCGGAGCGTGAAGGCCGCGGGAGGCCACGTCGTTGGGGTGATCCCGGAGTTCATGAAGCAAAGAGAGCTCGCCTACGAACAGGCTGACGAGCTCATAACGGTTGATTCGATGAGGGACCGTAAACGCGTCATGGAGGAGCGCGCATCGGCCTTCCTTGCCCTGCCCGGGGGGATTGGGACCCTGGAGGAACTGACCGAGATCATGACGCTGCGGTACATCAACCGGCTCGACAAGCCGGTCGTGGTCCTAAACCACGGGGGCTACTATGACGACCTTATCAGGTTCTTCGATCGCATGACCGCCGAGCGCTTCAAGTCCTCGGGCTTGAAGGATCTCTATTCGGTTGCGAGCGAGGTGGGCGGCATTTGGCCGCTCCTGGAGTCGCCTGCCTCGTTTGAGGCGGATGCCATCTGGAAGAAGCCGATCTGACCCGCGATGCACGGTGCCAAAGCCATGGAGATGCTTGCGGAGTATAGGCTCCTGCCGCTTGGTCCCGACGAGGCCCTTGCGGTGGCCGAGACGATCGAATTCGTGAAGGCGCATCCCGACTGCCTGCTGCGCTCCTGCCTGACCGGGCACCTGACCGGTTCGGCCTGGATCGTCAGTCCGGACCGCCGGAAGGTGCTCCTGACCCATCACCGCAAGCTCAACAAATGGCTCCAGCTCGGAGGCCACGCCGATGGCGACAGCGACCTCCTTTCGGTTGCCTTGCGCGAGGCCGAGGAGGAGAGCGGGTTGAGGCGTTTTGGGATCCTCGGGAGGAGCCTTTTTGACGTGGATCGGCACTGGATCCCCGGCCGAGGCAGCGAACCGGGCCATTGGCATCACGACCTCCGATTTCTGCTGGAGGCCGATCCCGCCGAGCCGCTCACGGTCACCAGCGAGTCCAAGGAGCTAGCATGGGTCGACGTAGTCGCCGTCGCCTCCCTCAACCCGGAGGAGTCGATGTCCCGGATGGTCCGGAAGACAGTGGAAGCCTGGCCCGCCTCGGACTAAGCCCGCCCCGGACGGCATCCCCCTGCTGTCAGTTTGGAGGGGACTGCCAGAGGTAGGTCGCCTCGCTGCGGAGAATCCATCCGGTCTGCCCGTTTGGGAATGAGACGCGGATCCAGCGAAGGAAGGACTTGTCGGCGATCGCCGTGCTGCCCGCGGGCAGCGGTGTTGTCTTCTGCGATACGTCCGCCTCGGTCGGGATGGAACGCAGGACTCCGGCGCTCCACACGACGACAGCCCGGGTGTCGGCCGCAATCCCGTACGCGCGGTAGCCCACGAGCGAGGCGACGCCACCTGCCACGGAAACGAGTGCCAGCAGGGCTGAGACGGGGACCGCCCACGTGCGCCTTGCGAGGCCGTAGGCCACGCAGAGAACGAGCGACAGCGCGGATGCCAAGAGGGCAGCCGAGGCGATTCCGACCCGCTGCCAGGCACCGGGCGACTCGAGCCGTGCCAGGGACTCGACGGGACCCTGGTGCAGAAGGACATCCAGTGGCTCTGGGATGAATCCGGCCTTTTCGCCGGCGACCAGGATCTGGCGGACCGTGGCCGGGTCGCTCGGCTGCTGGACGAAGGCCGCCGCGGCTTCCGCCGCGGACTCTCCCCAGCGGTCCTGCTGAGCCAGGGCCAGCGAGAGGTTGTGCCGGGATACCCAGTTGCGGGGGTCGGCCTGGGCCTGAGCCCTCCACTGTTTCTCGGCGAATTGGAAATCCCCGCTCTTGTAGGAGGAGGCCGGCTCCTCTGCGGGCATAGACCCAGGCGCGAGCGCTGCGGCCAACAGGAGGAGCGGGAACAGGTTCCTGGGTAGGAAAAGGCAGGCGGGGCTGAAGGGACGCAGCGTCTTGGCTGCGAAGGCTGACTGGGCTCGAGCCGTCCAGTCGGCTGGCAGCGTCTTATCGGCGCTGTAGAGAAAGCGGTCGGCCTCGGACCAGAGGCTTGACCACGCCGGATCGCCGATCGCCGAAGCAGGGGGGGCTGCGTGGTCCAATTTCCAGAGTATGGCAGAATCGCTCTGCCAGGCGAGGAGCAGGGGCGTCCTCTCGGCAGCCGGCGCGCTCCTTAGCGCTTCAAGCGTGCTCCGTAAACGGGCCCTTGCTATTCTTTGCGGGAGCAGCGGATCGGTGGCCTTTGCCCGTCGCAGGGCGAGCACCATCCAGAAGATCCCGAGCGCGAGGAAGGGGACGGCTGCCGCGAACGCGAGCGTCCTCTTGCGGAGGGGCTCGGGTGCCGGGGGTTGGGCTGTAAGGGGGTCGCCGAGGCCGGAGGTGGGAAGTTCCGGGGCCTTTGTTGCGGTGGAAGTCTCGGTGGATATCTTCGGCGCGCCCGGCGCGGCCGGGGTCTGCTCGGCTGCGGGTGTGGCAGGGCCCGACGGGTCCGCGGCAATGCTCGCACCGGGAGCCGAGAGCGTCTTGTACGTGCCGCTCCTTGGGTCGAAATAGGTGAATTCAAGCGCCGGAAGGTCGAAGGTACCGGCCCGGGTGGGGACGAGCACGACATCCTCAGATAGCGTCCCCTCGAACAGCTTGCCCTGGGTCTGGGTGCGCTTTGGCTTCGGCTGGATCACCTGGAAGTCCCGGGGGGCCTCCCGCGAAGGCAGACCCCGGATCTCCGGCCAATTGCCGGAGCCCGTCAACTCGACGGTCCAGGTAATCGGCTCGCCGGCCTTTACCTCACGGGGCACGACCTTTGAGGAGATCTTGAAGTCGCCGACGGCGCCGGTGAACCCGCTTGGAGCCGGCGGCAGCGGGCGCACTTCGATCGAAGCAGGCGCGCCGGGAACGGCGAACTGCTGGTACTGGCGCTGTTGGAAAAAGCCGAATCCCGACACGCCGACACTCAGGTTGATGAGCTGGCTGGTAGGATTGAGGCGCAGGACTCCCGGGGACGGTGCGATCGCGCGGGTATGGTAGGAGAGGCCGGTCCTCGTGGGCGCGGCGCGGGTCGTGAAGGGCTCGGGCTGCGACCAGTCCTCGGCGACAAGCGGACTCGGGTCCCATTCAAAGTTGCCGCGACCCCAGCTCGGATAGTACCCGTCGGCGACGTCGATGACGTACTTTAGGTCGAACACCTCGCCCGCCCATACGGAGTCGGGCAGCGGCGTGAGACGGGCCGACGCCGCATCCCCGAGGGAAATGCCGGTCGAGCCCACGGTGGCCCCTGCCGGGCTGTAGTGGGCCGCGGGCACCCGGATCGGCCCCTTGTTCGTCTTCACGGCGAATTCCGGTATCGTGATGTCCTGCTGCTTTGAGACGAGGACGGCGAAGGTAACCGACACGTTCTTTGAATACGTGCCGTTGATAATAGAGATGTTGCTCGACTGCCCCTGGTAGTCGCTCCTGAAGCCGTCCACCTTGGGGGGGACGGGAATGTCGTCCGGGGTGCAGTCGTCAAAAACGAGCTGAAGCGACGAGACCTCACCCACGGGCAGGGTGCCGCCAGGCGGATCCCAGTGTGCGGATTGGGCCCAGGTCAAAGGCGAGCCCGCGAAGGCGAGGAAGAGGGTAATTAGGATTTTCCGTGGCATGCGTTTCACCAGTTCTTGCCCGTGTTAGTGGGCGTGGGGATGGGTTCCCCTCGCCGCATCATCTCAAAGAGTTCCGCAGGGGAGTCATCGGCCTTGAGCTGCTCCAGCTTCTCAAGCGGGACCGCCAGTTCCGGGTTCTTGCGCGCCGGGTCCTCGTCCTCCTTTTTTCGGACTCCGCCCACCTTTTGCATGGCTTCCTGTGACTCCTTGTGAGGCGGCGTCGGCGTGGGCGCCTTGTTCATGTCTCCGAACGCACTCTGCTGCTCAGGTTGCTTCGAGTCGGCGGGTTTCTGTTGCGGGTCCTTCCTCGGCTCGTCCTTGTCCTGGGGCTTGCCCTGCTCTTTCTGCTGCTGGCTGTCTTTTTGATCCTGCTGGTGGTCCTTTTTCTGGTCCTGCTTTTGGTCCCGCTTCTGATCCTGTTGCTGGTTCTGCTGTTGATCCTTCTTCTGCTGGGGCTCGTCCGGCTTCTTCAGGAGCTCCTCGAGCTCCGATCGCATGTGGGCCCAGTCGGTGACCTTTGGGTCGGCCTTCTCACCGATCTGGACCCCGGCGAGGGCGTCGCGCACGGGCCCCTCCGGAACCTTCTGGTTGCTTGACTTGAGGTGCTCGCCCCAGGTGAGCGTCTCGTTTCCAAGCTCCTCCCAGTCGACGGGTTTCCTCTGATCGGCAACGGAGAGCCGCCCGACGACCTTGGCCAGGCCTGCGGCCGGATTTTGGGGCGCCTCCGCGGTTATGGTGGGCGGCGGCGGCGCGGCCCGCGCGGCGAGGACGAGAAGCAGGGCGACGCACGCCAGGGCGACGGTGCGCGCGGGCGGGACCTTCGGCGGCGCAGGCGGGCTCAGCCGGATCTCCCGGGACTTCGGGCGCACCGGGAATTCGAGCCAAAAGCTAGCGACCAGGCACACGAGGGCCTGCGCGAGCGCCCATTGATAGCGCTCCACGTACCTTACGCTGCTTTGCTCCACAAAGCGTCCCTTGCGCCCCTGGTCCACGGTGGATGCGAGCACCTTTGAAAGGTCGACCCAATCGCTCGCGTCGCGGTACACGCCGTGGGAGGCTTCGGCGAGCTCCTTGAGCGTGCCGCTCTCCAATTTTGATAGGACGACGGCTCCGTTGTCGTCCTTCATGAACGCTCCCGCCCCGTCGGGAATCATTCCACCGGAAGAGGTGCCGACGCCCAGCCCGATCACCCGGATGCCCTTTTTCTCGAGCTCCGGTACGCGATCCCTCCAGTCGTCATCGGTCGCCTCGCCGTCACTGAGGATAATGAGGTAGCGGTCGGCCGCGGCGCTGTCTCCGAACGCCTCGATTGAGGCGTCGATCAGCTGGCGGTAGTTCGTGCCGCCCTCCGGCAGGAAATCGGGACTGAGGGTCGGCAGGAACTCGCGAAGGATCTCGTAATCCGCGCTCAGCGGGGCCTGTAGGAACGCCGTTCCGGAGAACACAACCAGGCCCACCCGCTCCCCCTTGAGCTTGTCGAGGAGCGATTGGATCAGGAGCTTCGATCGGTCCAGGCGCGTCGGCTTCACGTCGGGGGTGAGCATCGAGCGCGAAAGATCGAGGGCGATGATGATCTCGCGCGACTGGTCGAACACCGGCTCGTCGATCCGGCCCCACCGGGGTCGGGCGATAGCCAGGACGCCAAGGGCAAGGCCCGCGCAGAGCAGGAAGCGCCGCCTTGCGGAGGTGCTCCTGGCGTTGTCCCCGGACAGGTTCACGCTCCGTAGGCCGGCCTCTGCCCGCAGGATCTTAGGGTGCTCGACGCCGTTCGATCTCCTGATCCGGACGAGCTCCCGGACGAGCAGCGCGGCGGGCAGCACCAAGAGCCAGAGGAGATGGGGCCAGGCGAAGTTCATCGTTTTTTCGAGAGCCACGCGCCGGCCGCAAAGAGGGCGAGACCGGGCACCGCAAGCCAGGGGAAAAGCTCGGTCGTCAAAAGGTAACTCTTGGACTGGAACTCGATCTTCTGGTTCGCATCGATCGAGGTGAATGCCGACTCGATGGTTCCGGTCTCGGCCGCCCTGTAGAACTGACCGCCGGTAGTCTCGGCGATCTCCTTGAGTGCGTCTTCATCCAGGTCGGCCATGATCCAGCTTGTGGACACCCGTTTCCCGTTCTCGTCAAAAACGGGGTAAGGGACGCGACCGTCCTTTCCGGCGCCTATAGTATAGATCGGCACTCCCCGGGCTTTTGCAAGCTGAGCGGACTGCATCGGTGCCAGCGCTCCCATGTTGTTGGCACCGTCCGTCAGGAGCACGATGAAGGCTCCCTTTCTCTTCCCGCTGGACTCTCGTGCGGCCTGGTCGAGGCGCGTGAGGGCCACGCCTAGCGCGTCTCCGATGGCTGTGCCGTCCTTGATGAGCCCGATCTTCACCCGCTCGAGCTGCCGGGCGAGCCAGGCATGGTCCGTCGTCAGGGGGGCTAGGGTGTAGGCCTTGGACGAAAAGAGGACGACGCCTATCCGGTCTGAGGGACGGCGTTCGATGAACGCCTGGATCACGGGTTTTATGGCCTGGAGCCGGTTGATCCGTTCGCCGTCCTTCTCATAGTCCTCGCTCAGCATGGACCCTGACAGATCGATCGCTAGGACGATGTCATAGCCCTGGGTCCTTACCTCGCGCTTGTCCTCGACCTTCTGGGGGCGGGCGAGCGCAGCCACAAGGAGCACGAGGCCCGACAGGGCCAACCCCGCCGTCCAATTCGATGCGGCCGCGATAGATGACCGGTGCCATGCCGCGGCAAAGGGTACGAGGAGCACGGGGACCCGAGCGCGGCCTCGAAGCCAGACCGTCATGGGCAGCAGGGCGATAGCCACGAGCCAGAGCGGGTCTGCAAGCCGGTAGTTGAAGGCGGCGAGCACGTGGGCGGGTGGGAGCAACAAAGTCATGCTCTGAGTGCCTACAGGCGGCTCCTCTGGCCTCCGGCGCGCATGCGCGTGTGAAAGAATCGCACGAGCGCGTCGAAGCGGTCCTCATTGGTCGCGACCACCAGGCGGCTCAGGGGGTCCGGGAAAAGCGATTCCCATTTTTCGGTCCGTTGGGCCCGCCACTGCGCATGTGCGGCCTTGTCGGCGCTGCCTCCCTCCAGGGTCACCAGCCGTCCCGACGCGGGATCGTAGGCCGTGATCTGCCTCTCGTCGGGGAGCTGCCGCTCCCAGGGGTCGTCGACCCGGAAGCCCATGGTCTGGTAGCGGCGCCTCATAACGACCCAGCCCTCCGGTTCCGGGCGCGGGGGAAAATCGCCGAGCCAGAGCAGGACGCTGTGCTTGGGCGCGGCGCGGGCAATGAATTTCCAGGGTATCTCCGGGGTACCCGACCCAGGGCTCGGGGGCGGTCGGCCCATGAGCGAGGCCGCCGCCTGCAGGATCGGCCCGCGGCCGCGCACCGGCTCGCGAAAAATGGGGCCATCGGGCGTGGCGTGCACGAATCCGACGCGGTCGCCGTTGACCGCGCCAAGGAGCATCACAAGGCCGGCAATTTCGAGGAGCGCCTCGCGCTTGGACTGCTCCCCGGATCCGAAATCAAGCGTCGGCGAATCCTCGAACAGAAGCAGGAGCGTCACCTCGCGCTCCTCGACAAACTTCTTGCGATAGGGCTCGCCCAGCCGTGCGGTCACGTTCCAGTCGATGTCCCGGACGTCGTCCCCGTACTCGTACCTAACGACCTGGTCGAACTCCATGCCGCGGCCTCGGAACGCCGAGCGGTATTCGCCGCTGAGGATGTTCTCGACCGCATGCCGGACCCGCCACTCGAGCTGCCGCAAGAGCGCCAGCGGGTTCTTGGCAGAAGTGTTTCCTATGGCCATTAAACGGGCGGTACCGGAGTCGTCGCGACCACCTGGGAAACGACGGAATCGGGTGTGATCTCCTGGGCCTCCGACTCGTAGGTGAGCCCCAGGCGGTGGCGAAGGACATCCGGTGCGAGCTCCTGAACAAGCGACGGCGAGAGGTAGTCCATGCCGCGCAGCCAGGCCAGCGACCGGCCGGCCTGATAGAGGGCGAGGGAGGCTCGGGGCGATGCGCCAAAATTCAGGCGCCGCTGCGAGGCATCCGGGTTCTCGGCCAGGGCCCTGGTCGCACGTACCAGGGTCAGGATGTAATTCTGGACAACGGGCGATACGTGGATCCGATCCACCTCGGAGCGAAGCGCGAGCAACTCAGGCCCGCTTGAAACGGCAGCGAGGGTCGGCTGCTGGGTGATCTGGCCCCAACGCTGCATCATGGCGGCCTCCTCCAAGGCGCTCGGGTAAGCGACCAGCAGCTTGAAAAGGAATCGGTCGGTCTGCGCCTCGGGCAGGGGATAGGTGCCCTCCTGCTCGATCGGATTCTGGGTGGCCATCACGAAAAACGGGCTCGGAAGAGCGTGGGTCTTGCCCCCGATCGTAACCTGCCTCTCCTGCATCGCCTCGAGCAAAGCGCTCTGGACCTTGGCCGGCGCGCGGTTGATCTCGTCGGCCAGCAGCAGGTTTGCAAAAACCGGACCGCGGTGGGGGCTAAATTCGCCGGTTTTCGGCTGGAAGACCATCGTTCCGACGACGTCGCTTGGCAGAAGATCCGGGGTGAACTGGATACGCTCAAACTGCACTCCAAGGGCAGATCCTAACGATTTGACAAGCAAAGTCTTAGCCAAACCTGGCATGCCTTCCAGGAGGACGTGCCCCCCGGCCAATAGCGCCACGAGGAGGCGCTCGACGGTGGCATCCTGGCCGATGACGGCCTTGCCGATTTCGTCGCGGAGTTTCTGGGACCAAGCGGGACCTGAGGACATAGTATCGCGGAGGAGGTTTCGTTGAGCGGGTGCTGGAATTTGAGACGAGATTGATGAGACCGGACCGTCGCGGCGAGAAAATGGTTCCTTGTTATTCGAGGATCTCTACGGAATCGCCGACCCGGAGGATCCCGACCTTGGACTCATTCACAAGGTTCTGGCCGAAATTGACATAAGTAGGATCCTGGGAGTTGCGCCGAAAGGTCGCAAGGGTTCTGAGAGGTTCATGCCCTCGGATCCCTGTCTCCTGGTCAGTCGTGGTCACGATGCACCGGGCGCAGGGTCCGGCGGATCGGAGAACCACGCCACCTATCCTAATCCTCTTCCACTGGTCCTCCGCAAAGGGTTCGGCGCCTGCGACGACGATATTGGGCCGAAACCTGTCCATCGGCACGGCCTCGCCGCCTGCCTCAAGGATGCGGTCGTTAAGGTCGGCGAGGGACCCGGTGTTGGTCACGAGGAGGGGGGCGGCGTCGGCAAAGGAAACGAGGTCGCCGGGCTCGGCGGCCGCCTTTTGGACGGGGCGAACACAGGCGGGCCCTATCCGCACCAGTTTGCAGGGCGCCCCAATGACGCGAGAGAGCCATGCAGAGGGCTCCGCTCCGCAGTCCTCCGCCTGTACCTCGCTCTTCCAGACCGTGACGGGCACCAACGCCGCCCTCGGGTCCGGGGGGTGCCCAATGCGGACTTCACCGAACCCCTCCGAGCGAAGCACAAGCTCGGCGCCCTCAATAAACGCCCCGATCCGCGCCATCTTCGCCATCGTGCGCTGCGTCGCGAATCTTCCTTCGGCGTCCGTCACCATGAACCGCCTGTCGTCCACGGCGCCAAGCGCATCGATCTCCGCCGACTCGACCGACAGCCCGCGCAGGGACTTAACCGGGTAGATGTGCAGGCTCGCAAGATGCATCCGCTCTTCCAGGTCAGCTCCGCTTGGTGACCTCGCGCACCTCGAGCTCAATCCTCTCGGGCACGCTCAGGTCCTTGGATCCCTTAGCGCCAAGCTCAACAAACTTTCGGGCTCCCGGAAGGAGCGTCTGCTCAAAGGCCCCCACCGCGGAGTTGAAGTGCTTCACCGCCGTGGCCAGCCCGCCTGCCGTCCGGCCAAGGTGGTCGGCAAAGCCCACGACCCTGTCGTAAAGGTCGCGCCCGAGCCTGCTGATTTCCTGCGCATTCCTTGAAAGCGCGTCCTGGGTCCATCCGTAGTTGGCCGCTTTCAGCAGTGCCACCAGAGTCATCGGGGTCGCCAGAAGCACCCTCTGATTAATGGCGCGGTCCATTATGGAGGGATCCGACTCGATGGCCGCGGAAAGGAAGGAATCTCCTGGGAGGAAGAGCACCACAAACTCCGGTGATGGGTTTATCTTTGCCCAGTACTCGCGGCTGGCGAGCGCGTCGATGTGGCCCCTTACCTTGGCGGCGTGCTCCGAGAGCTTCGCAAGCCTCTTGGCGGGATCGGACTCGGCTGCCGCCTCGCGGTAGGCCTGGGTCGGCGCCTTGGCGTCGACTACAATCTGCTGGCCGCGCGGCAGCCTCACGACCATGTCCGGGCGGCTCAGCCCGGCGTCGTCGGAGTATACCTGCTGCTCGGCGAAATCGCAGTGCTCCATCATGCCTGCAAGCTCAACGACCCGCCGCAACTGGACCTCGCCCCAGGTGCCCGCCGTCCGTGTCGTGCTGAGGGCATTTGAGAGCTTGGTCGTTTCGGCGTGCATGCGCACCTGCTCGGAGCTGAGGGACTCGAGCTGCCGGCCGAGATCCCCGTAGGCGCGCTCGCGGCGCTGCTCAAGCTCCATGATCTTCGCGTCCACTTTCTCCAGGGACTCCTTGAGTGGTTTTACGACCATGTCGATCGCCTGCTGCCGGGACGCAAGGTCGCCCGTGGATTTTTCGTGGAGCTGTGCGAAGGACTGCTCGGCCAGCTTAAGGAAATCGTCACGGTTGGCCCTCAGGGCGCTCGCCGAGAGCTCGGCAAACTCCCCCTTGAGTCTCTCGTGCGCCGAGCGCAACTCGGCGACGCGCGCCTCGGATCCCGCCCTTTCGGCCGCCAGTTCCGCCCCCAAGTGCGCGCTTGCCGAGGCAAGCTCCGATCGAGCTGCCTTCTCGCTGGCGAGCTCGGCCGCCAAGCGGGCGTTGTCGGCCTCAGTCGCCTTAAGGCGCTCGACCAATGCGGCCTTTCGACCTGTCAGAACGAGCCACGCAAGGCCGAAGCCGGCGACAAGAGCTAGGAGCGTTAGGGTAGCGGTCACGCGAGGATGTTTGACAGTCGAGGACTCACTCTGCAAACACACATCATGTTCTTGCCGTGTCAGGAAGGGACAAAATCGGCTTGATGGTCACCAACCCAACCATCGGCCAAGACGGGGCGGTCCAACCCCGGCGTGTGCTTGTCGTCGATGATGAATACGGCCCGCGGGAGTCGATAGCCTATACGCTGGCAAGTTCCTTCACCGTTGAGACGGCCGATCGGGCGGCTGAGGCCCTAAGGAAGATCAAGGAGCAGCCCTATCATGTGGTGGTGCTGGACATCCGGATGCCCGAGATGGACGGGATCAAGGCCCTTGAGGAGCTCCGCAAGATCGACCCCCACGTCTCTGTAATCATCCTCACTGGCTACGGAATGCTCTCGACCGCCCAGCAGGCCATGGTGGGCGGGGCAAACCAGTACATGCGCAAGCCGCCGGACGTGACGGAGCTTTTGGATTCAGTCCGCCGCCAGGCCGAAGCCGCGCAGTTGCGGCGCCAGCAGGCGAAGATGTCGCAGGACGCCGTCGCGCTCAACAACGCCCTCAAGAAGGAAATCGATTCCAATCAGCCGCAGATCTGGCAGGCCAGGGCTTCGGTCGAGCTCGTCCACGACCTGAACAACCCGCTCACGGTCGTGATTGGCTACTCGGCCCTCATGGTTGAGGAGGCGCTCAAGCTGGCCCAGCACGACCCGGAACTGGGCAAGAGGATGGCGGACTATGCCGTCATCGTTGAGAAGGCCGCCGAGTACTGCCACCACCTCTCGGAGAACTGGAGGACCGCCTCGAAGAAGACGGCGGAGTTCACGCTCATCGACATCGTGTTCATTGCCCAGGAGGTGAAAAACGTCATCTTCTTCGGAAGCCCTGCCGTGCAGGTCACGGGACGGTCTGATGCTTGGATCAAGGGTTCGAAATACGAGATCATGAGGATCTTCCAGAATCTGTTTAAGAATTCGCTGGAAGCGGGTGCGACCCGGGTCGCGGCCGACTTCGGCATGAAGGGCGGCAAGTTGACGGTCACCGTGAGCGACGACGGTCCCGGCATGGACGAGGATAGGATCCACTTGGTCATGCACGGCGGGTTCACCAGCAAGGAAAATGGAACGGGCCTGGGACTGAGCATATGCCGCCACCTGACCGGCGCCCACGGCGGAAGCTTCACGATCGAGTCAAAGCCGGGAGCAGGCACCAAGGTGCACCTCGCGTTTCCGGAGGCCATAAGGACATGACTGACCCAACGAGCCGCGATCAGGCCTGGGTAACGCCAAAGTGACTGAGGAGACAGAGTGCACCTGGCCTGCCCGGTTCGGTTCATGGGCTGAGCGTGCCCCCGATGCCAAAGCGCTTTGCAGGACGATTCGGGCTGTGCCCTGGAGGCTCAGGCCGCCCACCGTTAACGATGTTGGGGCAGTGATCAGGGAGGCGTGCCTGAACCGGACGCCCCTTTGGCCCGTAAGCAGGGGGTGCAACTGGGGCTACGGGTCTCACCTGCCTGCCCAGAATGGCTCGGTGATTCTAGACCTGAGCAAGCTGAACGCGATCGGCGACCTGGACCGGCCCTCGCTGAGCGTAAGGATTGAGCCAGGCGTCACGCAGGCCCTGCTTTACGAGTACCTGTGCAAGAACGCCCCCGACCTTGCCTTCAATGTCACCGGGGCTGGCCTCGAGACCAGCGTCCTGGGTAATGCGCTCGAGAGGGGTATCGGTTACAATGGGGAGAAGGATAGGGATGTCTATGCCCTCGAAGTCCTTTTGCCCGATGGCACCTCGATTGGTCCCGTGGCGGGACTCAACCACAAGGCCCGGCCCTGTCCGGCAGGACTCTCCACCGACGCGCTCTTTTTCCAAAGTAACTTTGGGGTGGTCGTCGGCGCGCGCATCCGGCTGAGGATTCGCCAGGAAGCTGAGGACGCGATCGTGATACAGGGCCCTCTTGATTCCGTTATAACGACATTAAAGTGGGCCTACGAGCAGCAGCTCATCTCAAATCCCACGCATGTCGCCGAGCCCGGGAGAGCTCATCGACTGGGCTATGGTCTCCTTCGCACTTTATGGCAGCGGAGCCCGACGCCTAAGGAGGTTAATCTCTGCTTCCCCGAGCAAAATTCCTACACGGGAATCGTGGCCATATACGGTCGCAGAAGGGTAATGAATGCCGCTTGGAGTGAGATCAAACGTAACAAAGCAAAAGGCGTAAAGCTATCCCGGGGCAATACGCACAAGCTCGCGCTCGCAGCGAAATGGCTAGGAAGGTTTGGTGCCCGCAACCAGGCCACTCGATTCAAGGCACTACGACCAATTCTTGGGTTAACGCTGGGTGAGCCGAGCGACGCAGGGCTTGCCTCCTTGGACGGCTACGAGGGTGGAAACCCCGACTACGCCAGCTGTGGGGCGATCTACGGGAACGCAGTTTCGGCAATCAGTCCGGAGAATGCCCGACGAGCGTGTGCCATCGTCCGCAACCAATGGAAGGATTCGGCGTTTACCTGGATCATCGTCGACTCCCGGTGCATGATAACGATCTACACGTTGCATTTTTCTGATTCTGAGGCCGGGGCTGCTCATGAAGCCAATCGTTCCATTGTGTGCGAACTTCGCTCCGCAGGTTATCCACAGTACCGCTTGGATGTGGACACAAGGCATGCGAGTGGCGCTGAGTCTATTGTCAGAAGGATCAAGGCGGCATTTGATCCGTTGGCTATTTTTGCTCCGGGTCGCTACGAATCATGATGCGCCGCCGAGTGAAGATAACGGGTTTGGGCCCAGTGACCCCTGCGGGCATCGGCCGAGAGATTTTCTTCATTGGAATCAATGAGCCGCTGAGTCGCGCGCGAGAGGTCACCCGCTATGACGGCAAGGGTGGACCATATGTGGCCGCCGAAGTCCGCGGCTTCAAATTAACTGATTGGGTGCTCGAGAGCCGAAACCCGAAGAGAATACCTCGCCAAACGCAGTTCGCACTCGCAGGCACGGCGCTTGCATTGTTGGATGCGGGTATCTCGCTGAGCGACTTGAAGAAGCTCGATCCTGTCGTCGTCAATGGAAGCGCATTGCAGGATCCGGAGATTAGCCAGCGTACCTACACCGGAGTTGCAACCAAAGGACCTCGCTTTGCCGTGCCGGCAGCAATTTACGATGCCGGCCCAAGTTCGATATCGAGCGCAATCGCCAAGTTGATTGGGACGCAATGCCGTACGATGGCCATGCACAGCGCATGCTGCGCGGGTTTGGATGCAATCGGTCATGGAACGGTAATGATAGCCAGCGGCCAGGCTGACATCGCGGTGTGCTGCGGCACCGAAGCGCCCGTGTTTAACCAGCCGATGCTTGAACTCACCATGGCAAAGCTGTCGCCCCGTAATTCTCGCGTCCCAACGGAGATGGGGCGTCCTTTCGATCTTTGGCGGAACACGGGTGTGATTGGAGAAGGAGGCTGCGTTATAATCCTGGAGTGTGAAAACAGCCCGAGGCCAGCCTACGCCTGGATCGGAGGGTATGCTTACGGTAACGATGACGAGGGTGTGCCTGCCAATGGGCTTGCCGAAACGATGAGGATGGCCCTTGCGAATGCGAATTGCTTGCCTGCGTCGGTCGACTACATAAACGCATGGGGACCGGGGCACACAGAGATTGATAGGGTCGAAGCCGATTGCTTGTGCCAATTGTTTGGTGACCGGATCGCTTCGATCCCGGTGGCATCCATCAAGGGAGCGATAGGGAATCCCCTTGCAGCGGCAGGGAGCATTCAGGTCTGCAGCACGGCGCTTTCCCTGAATACGGGTCGGATTCCTCCGACCGTCAATTGGGGGACCCCGGACCCGGAATGTCCTTTGAATCTGAGCACCTCGGCAAGGGATGTCGGATGCACGGTGGCGCTCATTAATTCACACGGACTTTGTGGGACCAATGCATCAATGGTCCTGTACAAGGAATGAACCCGGCAAATTTAGCAGCCTTCGTGGTGAGCCTAGTGGTTGGGCTCGGCGTCCTCTACGCAAATCCCAAGCGCCACATCAACCGCGCGTTCTTCCTTCTTTCGGTAAATGTCTCCGCTTGGGTCCTGAGTCTCGCATGGCTGACCGCGGAACCGGTGATCCCAAATCCTGTGCTTTGGATACGCATCGCTAGCGCTATTGCGGCATTCATTCCACTTCTGCTTTGGGTCATAAAGGATTGCGCGAAAGGAGCTGATCTTGGGTGGAGCAGTCTGAAGGCCGGTTGGCCCTGGGTGGTGGTGGCCTTTTGCATGGTGGCACTCTGTTTCTCTAGGTACTTTATCCCGTTTGAATCCACGCGCGAGCATCCGATGAGGGGTTTTGGTTGGACGCTGTACGCACTGGTAAACGCGGGAAGCTATGTGGTACTGCTCGCTGAGGCCGTATCCAGTGTCCAGTCCTTCTCGGGCTTACAAAAGATCGAGATCCAGACCCTGCTATTCGGGGGCACCGCTTCCGGCTTCACGGGCGTGGCGATGATGGTGCTGGGAACGGTCTTCAATATTCCCGCGCTTTCCCGATCAATCCCTATGGTTATCGTCGTCTTTTACTCGTTTACCGCTTGGGCGATAACGACACAGAAGATCTTCGATGCGCGACACCTATTCCGATCGGGCATTCAGCTAGCGGTGTCGATTGGTGCGGTCGCTTTCATCATTGGCTTAGCGAACAAAGTGCCGCCGACACAGGTTCCCAGAACGCTCGTAATCATCCTGTGTGCGTCTCTTATCACCCTCGTATTCAATCAGTTTAATCGCCATGTACTGAAGGCGACCCTTATGGGTGGCGACAAAGAGGGGCAGGGCGTCCGAGCGGCAATCCTTGCGACGGGCCGGGAAGAGTTTGACCGGGAGGTTCTGATTCGAAGGTTTGGAACAATCCTCGAGCATTGGTCCCGAGTTGATCATGCCCATTTTCTGATCTTGTCGAAGGAACAATATTCCAATGGTAACGTCAGCCTTCCGTATTCGTACCCAGGAACTAAAGAGCTCCTGGCGGGCACTTGGGCAACTCCGGAAAGTTTGCTCAGGCAAAGGGAGGGAGGGGGACGACGTGAGCTTGCCGAATTCCTCAAGGAAAATCACCTGAGCGTGATGGTGTGCGCACCAAGCGATGAAGGCAGACCGCCGTTTATTTTGGCGTTGGAAGTGAGGCGCGATCGAAGTCCGTTTACGTGGTCTGACATCAAGTTGCTCCAGGAGTGGACAACCATAATCGAGAACACCCTTTCTCGAATCAGCCTCACCCAGCAGGCGCGGGAATCCGAGCAACTTCGCACTGCAGGCCTTTTGGGGGCCAGCCTCGCCCATGAGATCCGCAACCCCCTCGTGACGCTGAAGACGATAGCCCAGTCTGCAGCGACGCGCTATAGCGATCCCGAATTCCGAAGGCTCTTGATTGAGCTGGTTCCGGCCGAGATCGAGAGGATTGAGGGCCTCGTGAGCGGCCTGATGGATCTGGGAAGGCCGCAGTACCCGCATTTTGAAAGCATCAGCCTAAACGAGGTGGTGGAGACAAGCGTCAAACTGGTCCGGCCGAAAGCCTTGGACGAATCCGTGTCGCTGACCTGCGTGTTGGGTGCAGATCCCGACGTGATTAATGCCGACCGAGCGTCGGTAAGGCAGGTGATTCTCAATCTGGTGATGAACGCCATTCAGGCGGTCGCCGAGAACGACGGAAGACGGGAAGTGCGGGTTCACACACTCAACGGAGAGACTACCCTGGTACTGGAGGTCTCGGATAACGGTCCGGGAATGCCTGAGGACATGCGGGAAAGGCTCTTTCAGCCCTTTACGACCAGCAATAAAACCAGTGGGATGGGTCTGGGACTAGCTATCACTGCGGATCTTGTAAAACTACACCACGGTCAAATTATCTTGGTAGAGGGGAACGATGTTGGCACAACTTTTCGGGTAACCCTTCCATGTCAGCAACCTTCATACTAACCTCTCAGGACTCTGAGCTCGCGTCTGAGTGGGCGCGCCAGCTACCGGTACCGCCTTTGGCGATCGCGGGAGGGGATGTTTTGTTGAGGGAATTGCTTCGGCCCGGGGCGCGAGTCTGGATCCGGGATATTCGCGACCCTGATGCGCAGTGCCCGGCCCATCCGGATACAGTGATGATTTTGGTGGGAGAGCCCAGGAGCCTTCCCTTTGAGGAGGCAAAGGCCAGTCGCTCTAATACCTACTGTTTGTCGTATGAGGAAAGCAGGATTCAGCTTTCCAGGCTTTCCCCGGTCGCTGCGGAACTGGCGCAGAACCGGGCTGTCCTTTCTGTCCTTCAAGATCGCCCTAAGAGGGTTGATCAGACGACAAACGATCCTTTTGACTCAGTTCGCCGCGGGAGCGACGACCTCGAGTTCCTCGCGGCGGCCATCGATCACCTGGAAGACCGGTCGCGGATCATCGATGAATTTCGCAGGGGTGTGCGTTTAAGAATTCGCTCATCAAGGGTTGCGGTGTTCCTGCGTGATGGGAAGCGATACTTTGCTGAAACGGAAGGATGGGAGTGCTCGCAAAATCACGACCTTGTCCGCTGGCTTCAGGAGCATGCGGCCATAGTGGATCCGTCTACCTTGGAGTCAGTGGAAAGCGCAGCCACCGAGACCGCGATTCGCCAGAAACTTGGCGAATGGAATTCGCGCCTGCTTGTCCCGCTGGAGGTCTATGGGGCCCTCGAGGGCTGGATTGTATTTGGCCCCCGTGCTGACGGCCGGTCTTACTCCATGGCTGACCGCGATGACGCGCTGATGATGGTCAGGCTATTCTCGCGGCTCCTCGGGCAGCACAGGATGCTGCAAAAGGCCATAGCCGTGCAGAAGGATGTGGGCCTGCTGCAGAAATTTGGGCCGAAGTTCTGCGTGATCGGAGCCTCGGGAAAGACCGAGGAGGTGCTTCCCGTCGAGGCACGCGAGATGGCGGCCATTGCACTTCGCGAGGGAAAGCGCATCGAACGCGAATACGGGAGAATCCGGGTTGCCGCGGGACCCATCCCTGGATTCGGCGGGTGCTGGGTCTGGTGGGACGAGTCGGCGATGACGGCCGAGTCCACCGCCCAGAAGCGCGAGGCCGAACGCCATCAGATACTAAATGACCTGGGAATCATGATCTCGCACGAGCTCGCGAACGCGATGTTCTCGGTCAGCACCTACTTCCAGCACCTGAAGCGCCAGAGGGCGCCGGAAGATGCCGTTCATCCGCTGATTGAGCGGGTGGGCAAGGACATGGAGAGGATGAAGGCGATGCCGCATCTTCTGAGCACCCTGTACGAGATGTCCAAGCAGCCCACGAGCCCGGTGGACATGAAGCGGGTGGTTCAGAATGTGGCAAAGGAGTCGGGGGGCACGGCCAACACCCCGGAAAACGGCCCGGTTATTTGGGGGCATGAGAAGAACCTGCAGGACGCGCTCCTTTGGCTCTGCCGGGAGATCCTTGAGACCAAGGACACGATGGAGCCCGTTGCGCGGGAGGCGAAGATCACCCTCTCCCTGCAGCAGAGGCGTCGGGGCGATGAGTCGATTTGCCTGGTCACCATTTCCTATCCGGGACTCCGGATGGACCAGATAAAGGTGGGGGAGGCCACGTCGACGGAGGAATACCCTACGGTTCCTGTCTACCTTGCGCGCGAAGTCATCCGGTTCCATTATGGGACGATCCACGTGGGACAAGGCCTGGATGGACCCGAGCTCATGATTGCTCTTAAGTCTAGACGGGTGAATGCGATAGCAGAGGTGGGACCCCTGGCGAAAACGGACTCCGCCTCTCCCTTCAGGCCTGCGGGCGGGGTAATATCTTCGTCTGACCCCGAGGAATTTCCGGCGTCCGCATGAGCGGCGAGTCAGACGGCTGGGACAGCTGCGTTTCCCGATGGGCAAAGTCTAGGCCCGATATCAGCGCCCTGGTGCAGATCGGTTCAAGGGCCCAGGGCGGAGCGACCGTCGACGAATGGTCGGACTACGATTACCACCTGGTCACCTCGAGGCCTGAGGCCTACCGCGACGGTTCCTTTGCCCGGGAACTGGGGAAATGCTGGGTTTCAGGCGCGCAAGTTGCATTTGGCAACGCAGTAAAGATTACAGCGGTCTATGAGGGAGCGCTGGAGGCGGACTTCGTCGTCCTTAGCAGCCTCGATGTCAGGATCGTCATGGCAGCCTTGAAATGGCCTTCCACCGCGCGGTTCTGGCCAAGGGCCCTCAGGCTTGGGGTCGAGAGCTTCCAAATCGTCGCGGCACCGGGGTGGAGGGTGATCAAGGGGGGGGCGGCATGGGAGCGTCGGTATTCCAGGGTCAGCCCGCTTCGCTCCGTCCTTTCCGAGCGCGAGTACACCCAATTGTGCGGTGAATTCTGGACGCAGCTGGTCTGGGCGGCAAAGAAGGCGGTCCGAGGAGAATACCGTGCAAGCCAGAGGGCGCTGCATCTTCACCTGCTTGAAAACACCATGCGGATGCTCCAGGAGCAGGCGCTGCTCGAGGGGCGAAAGGCCTATCCCCTGAGTCGGCGGGCCGAGGGCTGGCTGACGGAGCGAGAGCTAAGGGGGACCGACATCGATTCCGCACCGAGCGGGGCGCCCCTCCTTGCCGCGCTTGAGAAAATCTCCGGAACTTTCGCGGAGTCCTCGGCTGCAGTTGCAACGCTGCGCGGTTGGAATACCTCGCAGCAGGGCGAAGTGACCGCCTGGCTCGGCGAGAAGAGGCTCAGCTTGACTGGAAAAGCTCGGCAATAACGTCCTCAAGCGGGACGTCCTCGATCGTGATGTCCGCGACAGGACCCGTGGCCAGGACCTCCTGGGCCACCGCGACGACATCGTCGCTGGAAACTCGCAGGGTGAACGAGCCATCGTCGTCCCGCTTGGTCTCGCCGTACTTGGAGCGCCACGCCTCGTTGAACGTGGCGTCCTTGGGGATGAAACGGACAATCTTTTTGCGGCTGCCTGAGCCCGCCTCGAGGCGGTCCAGCTGGCCGTCGTAGATCTTGCGGCCCTTGTGGATGACAATGACCCGCTCGCAGAGCTCCTTGATGTCTGCCATGTAATGGCTGGTCAGGACGATGGTGACCTTGTGGCGCCGGTTGTAGTCGCGCAGGAACAGGCGCACCGCCCTCTGCGAAACGACATCGAGACCGATCGTGGGCTCGTCCAGGAAAAGGACCTTTGGGCGGTGGATGAGCGCGGCGATCAGCTCCATCTTCATCCGCTCGCCGAGCGAGAGTTCGCGGACCATGACGTTGAGCTTCTCGCTCACGCCGAGGAGCGTGACGAGCTCGTCCAGGTTCTTCTTATAGTCATCCGCGGGCAGCCCATAGATGGCCCGCAAGAGGGCAAAGGACTCGATCGCGGGCAGGTCCCACCAAAGCTGATTCTTCTGCCCAAGCACCAGGGCGAAGATTCGCCGGTAGGCGTTCTCCCTTTTCGTGGGATCGAAGCCTGCCACCCGCGCCGAGCCCGAGGTGGGAAAGATGAGCCCTGAGAGCATCTTCAGGGTCGTTGTTTTTCCTGCACCGTTGGGTCCCAGGAAGCCGACGAATTCGCCCTCGGCGATCGAAAAGGTCACGTCCTTTGCCGCCGCCGTCTCGTCATAGGTGCGGTTAAAGAGGCCCTTAACGCCGCCCCAGAAGCCAGGCTGCTTCCTGTAGGTGCGGAAAACCCGGGTCAGATTTTTCACTTCGATCATGTTCGCGATGAAAGAAGCACAACTACGCGGTCAGATCGAACCCAGCTTGGAGAAATCGAGCACGGTGTGGCTGATGAGGCCCGCCTCCAGGGCGGCCCGGTCCGTCATAGGGGACTGGGGGGACGTGTCCTCGCCCAGCTTGAACACGAGCTGGTGTGCCCCGTTCTCAGGCTGGGGGCTGAAGAGGCCCGGTAGCATCACTCTGGCCGGTATCGTACGGCTCACCCGAGACGCGTCCGTGCACGGGTAGGGGAAGTTCACATTGTGAACAATGAAGCTGCGCCGGGGCGTGCCCTCCACCAGGTCTCGTGCGATCCTGGCCGCATGGCGTGCACTGGCCTGAAGGGTGGCGAGAAGCTCCTCATCGGGCTTCCCGCCCAGGTCCTTGATCCGCTCATACACTGGAACATCAAGACTCTGTGAAAGCGCGATGCCGGGAAGGCCATGCAGGGCGCCCTCGCAGGCGCCGGCCACGGTCCCGCTGCCAAGGATGAACCCGAGGCTCGCGTTCAGGCCGACGTTGATCCCGCTCAAGACCGCGTCGGGCGCCGAAGGAAGGAGGTGGTCTATCCCGATATTCACGCAGTCGCTTGGCGTGCCGTCCACGATCCAGGTAGGACAGCCAAGACCCAGGTCCGCCTTTTCCGAGCGCACGGGCCTGTGGCGGGACTTGGAGGCCCCCGTCCAACTTTGCTCTATCTTGGGAGCAACGACAAAGACCTCGTGGTCCGCGGCGATGAGCGCGCGGACCAGCTCGTGCAAGAAGACGCAGCCGATGCCGTCGTCGTTCGTTACAAGAAGCCTCACCCCTTAGGACTGGGCTGTCTCGGATGCAGGAGCGCCTTCGCCCTGCTTCTGAGCTTCCATTTCCTTCATGGCGGCCTTGCGCGAGAGGCGCACCTTGCCGGAGCGCTCGTCAATGCCGATGCACTTGACCCAGATCATGTCGCCCATCTTGACGACGTCCTCGGTCCTGCGCACCCGGAAATCGGCCAGCTCCGATATGTGGACCAGGCCTTCCTTGCCGGGCGTGCACTCGACGAAGCAGCCGAAGTCCTTGATGCCGGTCACGCGGCCATTGTAGAGCTTGCCGGTCTCGATCGGGGCGCCGCCGCCACCGCCGCCACCGCCGCCGCCGCAAAGGCCGTCGATCTCCTGGATGGCGCGGGCCATGGCCTCGCCGTTGTTGGAATAGATGAAGACCTTGCCGGAGTCGTCTTCGGCAATGTCGATCTGCGCGCCGGTTGTCTCGGTGATTCGGCGTATGGTCTTACCACCGGGCCCGATCAGCAGGCCGATCTTCTCGGGGTCGATCTGGATCGTCTGGATCCGGGGGGCATACTTGCTCAGGTCGGCGCGGGGCGCCGGCATGACGGCAAGCATCTTGCGAAGGATCTCTATCCGGGCGTCGCGGGCCTGGAAGATGGCCGTCTTGGCGATCTCAAAGGGCAGGCCGTTGATCTTCAGGTCGAGCTGGAAGCCCGTGATGCCCTTGGTCGTGCCCGCGAGCTTGAAGTCCATGTCGCCGAAGTGGTCCTCTTCGCCGATGATGTCGGTGATGGTGACCCACTTTGCGATCGAGCCGTCGGCGGCGTTGTCAGTCATCAGGCCGCAGGAGATGCCTGCGACCGGTGCGATGATCGGGACGCCGGCGTCCATGAGCGAGAGGCAGCCGCCGCAGATCGACGCCATCGAGGTCGAGCCGTTTGAGGCCATGATCTCGGACACGACGCGGATCGAGTAGGGGAACGCATCCTCCGGGGGGAGAATCGGCACGAGCGAGCGCTCGGCCAGGGCTCCGTGCCCAATCTCGCGGCGGCCGGGGGAGCCGAAGCGCCCCGTCTCACCGACCGAGAACGGCGGGAAATTGTAATGGAGCATGAAGCTCTTGCTGGTGGCGCCGCCGGTCAGGCCGTCCATGTCCTGAGCCTCCTTTGTCGGCCCGAGGGTGGTGATGACCAGGGCCTGGGTGTCGCCGCGCTCAAAGAGGGCGCTGCCGTGTACCATCGGGAGCACGCCGGCCTCGCAGCCAATTTGCCGGAGGGTCTTGGCATCGCGCCCGTCTGCGCGCACGCCGCGCTCCAGCACGGTCTTGCGGTAGGCCTTGTACTGCAAGTCCTCGAAGACGACGTTCAGGTCGACATCGCTGAACTTGCCCTCGCCGAGTTCCGCCACGAGCGCGGCTTTGGCCTCTTCCTTGATGGCCTTAACATTGGCTCCGCGGGCGGCCTTCTCCTTGCCGAAGATGGCGTCCGGAATCTTGGGTCCGGCTATCCGCTCGATGATCGCGCGTGCCTCGGGCGAGGCTCCGACGATCGGGAACGTGGCCTTCGGTTTGCCGGCGATCGAGACGAGCTCCTTGATTGCCTTGATGATCGGCTGGATGGCCTTGTGGGCAAACTCGAGCGCCTCAATGAAGCGATCCTCGGGAAGCTGGTCGGCGCTGCCCTCGATCATCAGCATGTCCTTTTCATTGCCGACGTAGATCAGGTCGAGCGAGGAGGAGAACATCTGCTCGATCGTGGGATTGGCGATGAACTGGCCGTCGATAAGTGCGATGCGCGAAGCAGCAATCGGCCCGTTCCACGGAATATCGGAGATGGCGAGGGCGGCACTGGCGCCGTTCACCATGGCGATGTCGGCTTCATTCTTCTGGTCCGCAGAGAGGAGGATGCCAACGATCTGGACCTCGTTCAGGAAACCCTCGGGGAAGAGGGGGCGGCAGGGACGGTCGCAGAGGCGGGAGGTCAGAATCTCCTTTTCGCTCGGGCGGCCTTCGCGCTTGAAGTAGCCGCCGGGGAAGCGGCCCGCTGCGTGGTACTTTTCGCGGTAGTCGACGGTCAGCGGAAACCAGTCCTGGCCCGGCTTGGTGGTCGCGGCAACCGTCGTGGCGACGAACACGTTGGTGTCGCCGACGGTGACGTTCACGGCGCCGTTCGCGAGTTTGCCGATCGAGCCGGTTGAGAATGTGATCCCGTATTCGGGGACGATAACGTTGTGTTTCTGATTCATGTCTTTGATTTCTTTGGTCTTAAGTAACTGTCGACGGCGTCATTTATGGGTGCCTGTCGAGGTATCTTTCATGGGTGGCACAGGGCGCGCGGGCCCTGCGTGCTTCCGTCGGTCTCGCTTTTGGATTCGAGAGATTTCCGTTTGGCGCCCCCCCGGGTGCCCGCTTCAGGCTGCCTGGGCGGCAAACGGAAATGTCCCGCCTCCGTGTCGAGTGTCCTAATGACAACAGGCGACCCGCGGATCGGGTCGCCTGTGTGGCGAAAGCGTTATTTGCGCAGATTCAATTTCTGCAGCAGTTCGTTGTACTTGGGCAGATTATGGTGCTTGAGGTAATCGAGCAGCTTGCGACGGCGGCTCGCCATCTGGAGCAGGCCACGGCGGGAGTGGAAGTCCTTCCTGTGGGTCCGAAGGTGCTCGGTCAGATGGTTGATTCGTGCTGTCAGGAGAGCGATTTGCACCTCGCTCGAACCGGTGTCCTTTTCGTGGATTTTGTACTCTGCGATGATCTCGGGCTTAACGACTGTAGGCATTTTGTATGTAGTTGTGTTGCATGACTGTAGAGAGCCCTTGCAGGCTCCGTGCCACCAGCCCCACCGAAGAATTTCCTCGGCCGAGCCGGCGTCACCGTTCCAGCCCGGCGGGATGCCGGACCAGTCATGGCGGGCCCCTCAACTGTCGGGAACCCACTGACGCAAGGGAATAACTTCAAAAAGCGCGGACTTGGGCGCAAGGCCAAAATTCAGGGCCCTTTTCAGCCCTGGATGAGGTGGAGCCGCTTTACCCCTGAGCAGCCGGGGATCTTGCGGACCCTTTCGAGGATCTCGGCCCTGTTCATAAAGAGCTCGTTTCTCACCACGGCATGGGTGGCATGGATGATCAGTCGGCCCAGCTCGTCGATCCTCACGGCGTTCGAGTATGAGGCATTGGCCGGACCGACGACCTCAGGCCACTTGTCCCGAATGGCCTGTTCAGCCGTGGGTACCCCGATGCCGTATTTGGCCTTCAGGGCATCGATCACCTCGGCAACCCCCATCGAGGGTTTGCGGCGGATGCCCTTTGGGTCCTCGGAGGGAATTTTCCGCAGGGAGGAGATGAGGTCCTCGGCCAGCCTGCTCAGCCTATGGGGCTCGTCCTGCATGGCGTTAGGTTGTAGTCCCGGCCAGCGAGGCCCTTACGGCCCCAAAAACATCCTCCACGGAATGAAGCCGGACGCAGAAGTTGTGATAGGAGTCGCCTGGGATGCATTTATCGGGGGCGACACAGGCCCGGCACGGCATCGGGGAAACGAGCTGGATGTGCCCCTTTCCGTGGGGCTTAAAGAGCACGGGATTCTGGGAACCGTAAAGGGCGACGACCCGGGTGCCCACCGCGGCGGCGACGTGCATGGGACCGCTGTCATGGCAAAGCAGGAGGGTGGAGACGCTTGCCAGGGCGGCTAGGCTCGGGAGAGAGAGGGGTTCCTCCACGGTGAGAAGGTGGGTCTTCGCCTTTGCGCGGATCGAAGCGATCAGCCTTCCCTCGGCCGGTCCGCCGACGAGCACGGCCTGCAGGCCCAGCTCGTCCTGGGCGCGGTCGCATACGGCGGCAAACCGCTCATGCGGCCAGATTCGCCAGGCGCTGCGGCTGCCGGGGTGGACGAGTAGCGTGCGGCCCTGCGCTCCGACAAAGCGCTTCCACTCGAGGACGTCGGCCTCCCTCGGGATGAGCCGCACCTCCCGGGTTGCCACCGGGACCCCGGCGGGCCCGAGCGCCTTCAGGTAATACTCGCTGATGGGCTGCGCCTCGTGCTCCGCCTCCGGCTCGTACGCCACATCGGTGTAGAGCGGGCGGAGCTTGAGCGGATGGGCGCCGTGGTGGAGCGCGATCCGCATGGGGGCACCGCTTAGCCTGGAGATGAGCGCCGTCTTCTCGGTGTTGTCGATGTCGAGGACATGCGTGAAGCGCTCCCTGCGGATCCTCCCAATAAATCCCGGCCAGGAGGCAACGCCCTGCGGCAGCTCGATCGTTGCGTTGACATCGGGGTTTAGGGTCAGGATCCCGGCCCACGCCGGTTCTACCAAGGCCACGATGCGGGCCTCGGGCCAATGGAGCCTCAGGTTCCTGAAGAGCGACCCGAGGAGCACCACGTCGCCCAGGTACCTGCGCCGGATGACGAGAATCCTCTGGGGGGGCTGCATGGGGCGTTCGGCCGGGAGCCGATCAGGAGGCCTCGGTCCGCTGCCGGTCGTAGAGCGTGCGGTAAAGACCCTCGGTCGCGTAGAGCTCGGCGTGATTTCCCCGGGCGACGATCGAGCCCTTGTCAAAGACAAGAATCATGGAGGCGTCGCGGATCGTGCTGAAACGGTGCGCGATGATGAGCACGGTCTTGCCCACAACGAGCTTCTTCAGCGCGTCCTGGATCATCTGCTCGCTCTGCGAGTCCAGGGCCGACGTGGCTTCGTCCAGGATGAGGATCGGCGCGTTGCGTAGGAACGCGCGGGCAACCGCGAGGCGCTGCTTTTGGCCGCCCGAGAGGCGCGCTCCCCGTTCGCCGACCACCGTGTCGTAGCCGTTCGGAAAGGACCGGATGAACTCGTCGGCGTGGGCCTGGACGGCGGCCGCACGCACCTCGGCTGGCGTGGCATCCAAGCGCCCGAGTCGAAGGTTGTTTTCGACCGTGTCGTTGAAGAGCATCGGGTCCTGGGAGACGAGGGCGATGTTCCTCCGGAGGTCGGCCAGGCGCATCTGCCGGTTATCAATCCCGTCGATCTCGATCCTGCCTTCGTCGGCGTCAAAGAACCGGGGCACGAGATTTGCGAAGGTGGTCTTTCCGGCCCCGCTTGGACCCACCAGGGCGCACACGGTCCCGGCAGGGATCTCGGCGGATACGTGAGTCAGCACGGGCTCGTCGGACTTGTAGGCGAACGTCACGTCCTTGAACGAAATATTCCCGTGGGAGCGGCGGACCTCGACCGGGTTCGGGGGGTCTTTGATCGTTACCGGCTCGTTGAACACGACCTCGAGGCGGTCGAGGGAAGCTTCACCCCTCTTTATATCATTGTTGATCGCACCCAGCTTCTTGATCGGGTCATAGCTCAGGAAGATCGCTGTTACGATGGCCAGAAATGACTTCAACTGGACCCCGGCGAAATAGGCGTAAACAAAGACGACAGCTATGCCGAAGGCTGAGATGATCTCGATCGAGGGCGTGAGGGCCAAGGCATACTTGGCAACCTTTAGCTGCACCTTTATCAGGGCACTCGTCTCAAGGGAGAACGCCTGGGCCTGGCGGTTCTCGAGCCCGAATGCGCGCACCTCCTTGGCGGCGCTTAGGTTCTCACTGAGGCTGTTGGTCACCGAGCCCAATTGCGTCTGCATCTGGTAGGCGCGTTTCACCAGTTTCTTGCCGACATAGCGGATCGGAAAGACACAAAGAGGGATGATGGCCAGGCAGGCGACCATGAGCGCGCTTCCCTTCTCGCGGGAGGTGATGTAGACGACGGAGCCCAGCGCGAACAGCAGGGTGGCCGGCTGCTTCATCCCGTCGTTGGCGACCGTGGTGAGCGTGGTTTGGAGCTGGTTGGTGTCGGCAAGGCCCCGGGATATCAGGTCGCCCGTGGTCTGCTTCTGCAGAAACGAAAGGGATAGGACCTGCAGCTTCTTGAAGTAATCGAGCCTTATCGCCTCGAGAATCCTGACGCCTGCAGACTGGATCAGGAAACTGTTCAGGTATCCGGCGACGCCTCGGATCGTGAAGACAATGGGCAGCCACATCGCTATCGCGACTACCTGCCATAGCGTGAGGTGAACCGACTTGGGGTCGAAGACTCGCGGGAGAATATAATATTGCATCACCGGCAGGCCGGCGCCGCTGGATGCTCCGTAAATGATCCCGGCCAATATGGCCCAAACCAGAGTGCCCCTGACGGGCTTCAGGTAGGAGAGGTAGGGCTTGAAGCGGCGTAGCATGGTCTTGGGGTTGGGGGCGGGGTCAGTCCTTGGAGGCCCTCACATCCAATGCGTCGCGGAGCCCGTCGCCGAGGAAATTGAGAGAGAAAAGAGTTAGGGAGAAGAGGGCGCCCGGGAAGACAAGGAGCCACCAGAACTCCTCCATCTTCTCGGAGCCGTCCTTGATGAGCACGCCCCATGAACTCATGGGTGCCTGGACGCCGAGCCCGAGGAAGCTGAGGAACGCCTCCAGAAGCATGACGGCGGGAATCGTAAGGGTGGTGTAGACGATGACCGGGCCGAGGACATTCGGGATCAAATGCCTGAAGATGATGCGCCGTCGGCCTAGGCCCAGGGCACGGGCCGCTTCTATGAATTCCATCTTCTTTATGGACATCACCTGGCCCCGAACGATACGGGCCATCGTGAGCCATTCCACGGCCCCGATCGCGAAGAAGAGCAGGAAGATGTTTCGCCCGAAGAACACCATTAGGAGAATGACGAAAATCGCGAACGGCAGGGCGTAGAGAATGTCCACCAGGCGCATCATGACGGTGTCCACCTTGCCCCCGAGGAAGCCGGCCACCGCCCCGTAGGTGACCCCGATGGCGAGGGCGACAAAGGTCGCGACGAGCCCCACCGTTATCGAGATGCGCCCCCCGTAGAGAACGCGCGCCAGGAGGTCGCGGCCGAGCGTGTCGGTCCCGAGCCAATGCAGGCTGCCTGGGGGCACCGCGCCCAGGTCAAGGTTCTGCTCCTCGTAGGACTGCGAAAAAATGGGGCCGGCTGCGCAGGCCAGCGCGAGCGCGATGAGGATCACCCCGCCGGCGATCGCCAGCCTGTTGCTCTTCAGGCGGTGCCAGGCGTCGCTCCAGGGCGAATGTCCGTGCTCTATGTCCAGGGGCTTCACTCGAATTTGAGCTTGGGGTTCATCCACACCTGCACGACGTCAACAACGAGGTTCATCCCGATGATAAATCCGGCGTAGAGGACCACGGTCCCCAGAACCAGCGTGTAGTCGCGGTTGAAGGCCGAGTTGACAAACTCGCGGCCTATCCCGGGTATCTGGAAGATCGTCTCGATCACGAAGGATCCGGTCACGATGCCCGCGATCGCGGGACCGAGGAACGAGACGACGGGCGCCAGTCCCCCCCGAAGGGCGTGCTTGAGGATGACCCGGGTCTCGCTCGCGCCCTTCGCTCGTGCGGTCCTTATGTAGTCCTGGCTCAGCACCTCGAGCATCCCGCCGCGCGTGAGCCGCGCCACGTAGGCCGCGTAAACCATGCCGAGCGTCAGACTCGGCAGGACCCGGTCGATCGGCCCGTACCAGCCGGAAGCGTTGAACCAGCCGAGATGAATCGCGAAGAGGAGAATCAGGAGCGGCCCCATGACGAATGTCGGTATGCAGATACCGATCATTGCGAAGGAGGAGCACACATAGTCGATCCATGTATTGCGTTTGATGGCCGCGAGGACGCCAAGAGGAAGGCCGACTGCGAGCGCCACGCTCAGTGAAAGCAGGCCCAGTTCCACAGACACAGGGAGCTTCTCCGCGATGATCTCGTTCACCGAGCGGGTGGGGTACTTGAAGGAGGGGCCCAGGTCCCCCCTCAGGATGCTGCCGCAGTAGTCGAGGTACTGGCGGTAGAGGGGCTTGTTCAAACCATAGTGCGCCTCCAGGTTCCGCATGATTTCCGGCGTCACGGCCCTCTCGGCGGTGAAGGGGCCGCCGGGCACAAAGCGGATCATGAAGAACGTGGCCGTGATGATCACCCACACCACGGGGATCGTCTGGAGGAGGCGCAGGGCTACGAACCGGATCATTTCTTCTCAGGGCTTCACGCGAATCCCCCGGGGGGATGGCTGTCCCGCGGGTTCTGCAGGCATCGCTTTACCTTGGTGCTCACCATGTGCGGTATCGTTCGGCAGAATATGGGGATATCCGGGCTCTCGTCGACAAGTATGGCGGCCCATTTCGGTCGCACGAAACAAGGGTCGAGTCACGGCCTGAGGCAGGAGTGGAGCCTGTGGGGTCAATGCGTGCCGGCCATCATGGCGTCGCGCCGAGCCTTGAATTCACAGCCCGGCTTCCACTGGGGCCACTGGTCGGTCTTAGCGAGATTCTGGCCGATCCGGAAGAGGAGGTCGGCGTCCTGGGCCGCGCCGCTCAGGTCCCACCAGGGCTTAATCTCGTCGGTCACCTTGTGGTAGTCGTTGGCGACATATTCGTCGCGCCGCATGTGGCCGTAGCCCTCGGGCTTGCCGATGATGTCCTCGCCGCCGCCCGCGTAAAACGAGGGCACGCCGACCTTCGCGAACTCGAAGTGGTCGGAGCGGTAGAAGCCGCCCTTTTCAGGCTGAAGGTCGGGGACCATGATGCGCCCGTCCTTTGCAAGGAGGTCCCTGGCGACGTCCTCTATCGTGGTGTTGCCGTAGCCGATGACCTCCAGGTCCCGGGCCCTGCCGCTCGGCTGCAGGACGTCGATATTGATGTCGGCCAGGGTCTTGGTGAGCGGGTAGAGGGGATGCTGGGCGTAGTATTCCGAGCCCAGGAGGCCCTGCTCCTCGCCGGTCACAGCGAGAAAGAGGATACTGCGCTCGGGGCGTTCCGCGGGTGGGAGCTGCGTGAACTCCCGTGCGATCTCCAGGATTCCTGCGCAGCCGGAGGCGTTGTCGAGGGCCCCGTTGAAGATCTGGTCGCCCTTCAGTCGGGTGTTGCGCCCAAGGTGGTCCCAGTGGGCCGTGTAGATGACGTACTCTTCGCTCCGGGCAGGCTTGGAACCCTCAATCTTGGCGATCACGTTGCGCGAGGCGAGGGGGCGGATCTTGTTGGTCACGCTGAAGCTCGCCTTGGCGTTGAACGCCACCGGGCGGAAATCCTTGCTCACCGCCGCGGACTTTAGTGTGTCGAAGTCCTGGCCGGCCGCGGCGAAAAGGCGCTTGGCGAAATCGAGCGTGAGCCAGCCCTCAATCGGGACGCGTCCTGCGTTGCCATCTGCGGACTCGAGCACGAAGTTTTCCCGGCCCCAGCTGCCGGAAACCACGGCGTAGGGATAGCCTGCGGGCCCCGTCTCGTGAACGATCAGGCACGCCGCCGCGCCCTTGGCCGAAGCCTCCTCGTACTTGTAGGTCCAGCGGCCGTAGTAGGTCATCGCCTTGCCCTTGAACATGGAGTCATCGAGCTTTGAAGGGTCCTTCAGGTCGCGGACCGGCGGGTCATTGATCAGCATGACCACCGTCTTGCCCCGCACATCGACGCCCTTGAAGTCGTCCCAGCCGTACTCGGGCGCCACGACGCCGTAGCCGACAAACACGATGTCGCTGTCCTTGACGTCCACCTGCGGGGCGATGTGACGCGACACGGCGACGTAGTCGTTGAGGACCAGGGGAGTGAGGGTCTTTCCCCCCACCGCGAAGGTCGTGGACGGGGAGGAGAGGATCCCGTCCATGGGAACGTTCTGGATGTAGGTCCCGTCCGGGTTGCCCGGCTTCAGCCCGAGTTTGATGAACTCCTGCTGGATGTAGGCCACCGCTTTGTCCTCCCCTGGAGTCCCGGGCGCGCGGCCCTCGAACTCGTCCGAGGAAAGGACCCTTATGTGCTCCAGGATTCTGGAGGCCGCAGCCGAGTCAGGACCCTGAGCGGCGTCCTGTGCCGAAGCTGAAACAGCCCATACTAGGACCAGAGCCAATCTAGGAATGAATCTCATCGGGCAAAGTGTTTGTGCCGTGGCGGAAATGGCAACTCTGCCTTCGCTGACCGCGAAAGGACGAAGTTTGACTGTGCGCGACCGGGCATCGAAGATTGACCCATAGCTTGGAGAGCAGCTGACGATGCCGATTTACGAATTCTACTGCCCGGAGAACCACCGTATCTACCAGTTCTATGCGCGTACGCTCGCGCAGGGCCGGAGCGTGCCGAAGTGCCCTGACAACCCGGGCTTCACGATGCGAAAGATGCTCTCCTCGTTTGCAGTCGTGGGCGGCGGCAAGAAGGGAGAAGGAGCCGAGGCGCCCGAATCCGCCGATGCACCTGCCGACGGCAGGATGGAGGCGGCGATGGGCCAATTGGAGAGCGAGTTTACGAGCGTTGACGAGAATGACCCCCGAGCGATGGGCCGAATGATGCGCAGGATGGCCGAACTCACCGGCGAGAAGATCGACGGCCCGATGGAGGAGGTCGTGCGCAAGCTCGAGGAGGGCGCGGACCCCGATTCGCTCGAGGAGGAGCTCGGCTCCGAACCCCAGGATGAGGCGACGGCCGCCGTCCAGGCCGGGGAGCGGGATGCGGGCCGCGCGAAGCGGGTGAGGCGCGCCGCGCCGCTGCGGGACCCGAAGCTCTACGATTTTCCATGACTGACTTCCTCACAGGGATCACGCAACGAATCGAGGCGGCAAAGGCTGCCGTGATGGCCGAGACGGGCCTGCTCCACCGCGAGTTCGGCAAGGCAGAGAGCCGCTGGAAGAGCGACGGGACGCGGGTCACCGCGGTGGATATCGCGATATCCGAGAACATCTTCAAGCGGCTCCGCGCCAGCTTCCCCGAGGACCAAATGTTCAGCGAGGAGCTTCCCGAAGGCGAGGGGCCGATCCCGGTCACGTCCCGTTTTGGGTGGGTCCTGGACCCGGTCGATGGGACCAACAACTTCGCGCTCGGGATCCCTTACTGCGCGATCTCCCTGGCGCTGATCGTCCACGGCGAGCCTGTCTACGGCGTCGTCTACGACCAGAGCCGGCGGGTGCTCATGCATGGGGGCCCGGGATACGGCATGTTTGACGGGGACCGCAGGACAACGGTTTCTACGGCGAAGCCGACCACGGAGACCCTGGTTGGATTCCACAGCCCCAATGACAAGGCCCTCGTTCCGGCCGCCGAAGCCGTCATCACCCACTTCAAGGTCCGTAGCCTCGGCAGCGCCACGCTCCACTTGGCCTACGTGGCCGCGGGGCTCTTTGGCGGCGCCGTCGACTTCAACGTGAAGATCTGGGACCTGGCCGCGGCGATCCCGCTCTGCCGCGCGGCCGGCGGCGAGGTCACCTTTCTCAATGGCGAGCAGCTGCCGATGAAGGTGTTCGACCTTAAGATGAGGCCGATCATGTACGTGGCCGGTGCGCCCGCCATGGCCTCACGGCTCGCGACCCTCCTGGCCACGCGCTAGGTGCCTAGACCTGGTACTGCTGGAGAGGGACAGGGTCCAATACGTGCGCCTTGGGGAGCTTTTCCGCCAGCTGCTGCGCGAACCACTTGCGTGCGTCTGGGTCGCCGTGCGTGAGCACGATGCTCCTCGCGTCGGTCTGCACTGCGAACTGGAGGAGTTCCTCGCGGTCCGCGTGACCGCTTAGCTCGAAGCGTTCGACCCTCGCCTTTATCTTGGTCTTAACATTCGCGGTCTTGAAGAGGAAGGTGTCGCCGGGCTTGGACGCCAGGAGCACGCCACCCGGTGTGTCGGGATCGCAGTAGCCGACGAACCCGATCGTGTTGCGCGCGTGGCCGAGGAGCCCCGAGGCCAGCGTGTAGCTCGGTGTCCGCTCGACCAGCATCCCCGAGCTGATGATGTAAAGGGCGTTCTGCTGCGGGTCCTCCCCGGGCGTGAGCACCCGCGGCAGCGGCCGAACCTTGAGGTCTTTGACCATCCCGCGGTTAAACTGGATGTGCTTGGTCTTGCGGCTGATCTCGTCGAAATAATCGACGAGGTCCATGCCGAGGCCGGAGCCGTAGATCGGGCATTCCACAAGCCGGCGGAATTTCCGCGCGTCATGGATGATCGAGAGGATCTCCTGCATGCGTCCCAGCGCGAAAACGGGAATGAGGAAGGACCCTCCCTTCTGTATCGTGTCATTGATGGACTCGACCAGGCGCGCCATCTCATGACCCCGGGTCTTGTCGGGATGGCGCTCCGTGGTTCCGCGGGTCGTCTCCATGACCACGGTGTCGAAGTGGCCTGCCGGAAATTTGGCTCCGGGGAGCGTGCGCTGGTTCTCGAAAAGGACGTCGCCCGTGAAGAAGATGGCCCGGTGCTTGTGACGGATCTCGACGGCTGCCGCACCCGCTACGTGGCCGGCCGGGTGCAGGACGACCTCGATCTCATCGCGCCCAGACTTGAACTTCTTGACGATTCCGAACTGCACGGGGGTCATGCGCTTAGCAATGCGGTCGATCTCCTCGTGGGTGAAGAGGGGGTAGTCGGGGATGTCCTGGTCCTCGCGCTGGCGCATCATGACGCTCGCCGAGTTGTGGAGCATGCGCTCGATCAGCATCCGACTAGAGGAGGTCATGATCACCGCCGCATTCGGGAATTCCCTCATCGTGAGCGGCAAACTTCCTATGTGATCTAGATGGCAATGCGTTACGATAATCAGGTCGACGTTCTTGCCCCTGAGGAGTCCATGGTCCGGCGCCGCCCGCCGGCCCACCTTCTTCGGATGCAACCCCGAGTCGATCAAGATGTTAAGGTCCCCAAGCTGGACGAACAGCGAGTTGGCGCCGATGCCGCCATCGCGGTTCAGATCAATGAGCTTCATTAGTGCCCCGATCTAGAAGGGGGATTGCGAACTATTCAAGCGCCGGGCTTCTGGACCCATAAGATTGTTTTCATTCAGGGACGACCAGGTCGAACGGGGGAAGGAGCACGTGGACCTTCACCCCGGAATCATCGACGCCGTGGAAGCTGCCCAGCACGTGGGCGTTGCATCCGGTGATATGGTGGCTGTTGTAGGAAAACTCCTCGCCAGGAGCCAGGCGGGGCGTCTCGCCGACGATCTTGTCGCCCTCGATGACCTGTCGGTCACCCTTGCCATAGTCGATCACCCACTTGCGTCCCAGGAGCGTGACGTTCCTGTCCGAGCCGTTGCGGATTGTGATGTAGTAAACAAACGCGTGCGGCTTGTCCTCCGGCAAGCTCGCACCTCCGTTGTGGTGCACGAGCCTGTCCAGACGGGCCGTAAGGCCGGGTAATTGTTGTGAGGAGCCGCACTTCACAATAATAAGAGTGTGCCGCTTCCGCGGCTCCGCAAGTGGCTTTCCGCTTGATGCCCGGCGCGCGGGGCCGCACAAACGCCTCTAGCATGCGCAAACTCGCCCTACTTTCGGTCAGCGACAAGCATGGCCTCGCGGAATTCGCCGCGGCCCTCGTGAGGGACCACGGCTACACGCTCCTATCGACCGGGGGCACGGCCCGGATGCTGCAGGAAAAGGGCCTTCCGGTCACTGAGGTGGGCCAGCACACCGGCTTCCCCGAGATCATGGAGGGCCGGGTGAAGACGCTTCATCCGAAGATCCACGGCGGCCTGCTCTGCCGGCGCGACAAGCCCGAGCATCTGCGCCAGGCCACGGAGAACGGGATCGAGCTGATCGACCTGGTGGTCGTTAACCTCTATCCTTTTGAAGAAACCGTGGCCAAGCCGGGCGTCCACTTTGAGGAAGCCATCGAGAACATCGATATCGGGGGCCCGTCCATGCTCCGGAGCGCGGCTAAGAACCACTCCAGCGTGACGGTGGTCTGTGACCCAGCCGACTACGACAGCGTCCTGGCCGCAATGAAAGGAGAGCCGGCCGCCCTTTCCGAACTTCGCCGCAAACTCGCCCTGAAGGTGTTCCAGCGGACCGCTTCATATGACGCCGCGATTGCTCGCTATCTTGAGCTCGAGGCAACGGGCCCCGACATGGACTCGATCGGCGGTTTCGCATCCAAGCTCACGCTCTCGTGGACGAAGGCTCAGGCGCTGCGCTACGGGGAGAATCCTCACCAGAAGGCCGCCCTCTACGGCTCCTTCCACGACCATTACACGCAGCTCCAGGGCAAGGAGCTGAGCTACAACAATATTTTGGACATCACCTCTGCGACCTACCTCATCGGCGAATTCGAGCGCCCCACGGTCGCTATCCTTAAGCACACCAATCCCTGTGGCCTCGGGAGCGCGGACACGCTGGCCGAGGCTTGGGAGAAGGCCTATGCGACGGACAGGCAGGCCCCGTTCGGGGGGATCATCATCGTGAACCGCACCCTGGACGGTTCCCTTGCGGCCCTGATCAAGGACATCTTCACGGAAGTGATCATAGCGCCCCGATTCAGCCCCGAGGCGCTAGCGATCCTGGAGAAGAAGAAGAACCTGAGGCTGATGGTGGCAAAGGAGGGCCTGGGCGCCGACGCCCTCCAGGAAGTGCGTTCAGTCGTGGGAGGGGTCCTTGTACAGGACCGTGACCGCACCCTCGGCAATCCGGCGGACTTCAAGGTCGTCACCAAGCGCCAACCCACCTCGCAGGAATGGGACGCCATGTTGTTCGGCTGGAAGGTCTGCAAGCACGTCAAGTCGAACGCCATCGTCTACTGCCGCGGTGAACAGACGCTCGGGATCGGCGCCGGCCAGATGGCGCGCGTCGACAGCTCGAGGATCGCGGTGTGGAAGGCCGGGGAGGCCGGGCTGGACCTGAAGGGCTCTGTCGTAGCCAGCGAGGCGCTTTTCCCCTTTGCCGATGGGCTCATTGCCGCGGCAGAGGCCGGGGCCACCGCCGCTATACAGCCGGGCGGCTCTATGCGCGATGCCGAGGTGATCAAGGCGGCCGACGACCGCGGGATCGCGATGGTCTTCACCGGAATCCGGCATTTCAGGCACTGAGTGTTTTCTCGGGCGGGCCGTTCGGGATTGGCAGAGGCCCGGCTATCCGGCAACTTTGCGGGATGTTCGATTACGTTGAAAAGCTAAAGGAATTCATCCGCTTCCCGAGCGTATCCACCGACTCGAGGTTCAAGGAGGGAATGGCCGGATCCCAGAAATTTGTGTCCGACCTGCTGGCCTCACTTGGGTTCAAGGTCGAGGTGGTCCAGACCGAGGTGCATCCCATAGTCCTGGCGAGCCGCGACGGCGACCCGTCATGGCCGCACGTGGTGATCTACGGCCATTACGACGTCCAGCCCGCGGACCCTCTGCCCCTCTGGAAGACGCCCCCCTTTGAGCCCACCATCATCGGGAACAGGATCTATGGCCGCGGGGCGGCCGACAATAAGGGGCCGCTCATGACGAACATTGCGGCCGTGGCGCAGCTCCTCGAAGAGAATCCGAAACTTCCGCTTAGGATCACCTTCCTTATCGAGGGCGAGGAGGAGATGGGCAGCCCCAGCTTCCCGGCATTCCTTGAGAAATACGCGGAGCGCCTCAGGAAGGCCGACTTCGTGTACCTCTCCGACACGGCGCTGCCCAACGAGCAGCAGGTCGTGGTGACCTGCGGCCTTCGCGGACTGGCGCTCCTTGACCTCGTGGTAACCGGGGCGAAAGGGGATCTCCATTCGGGCCTACACGGCGGTGTTTTCCGCAACCCAATCCAGGCGCTAGCCGAGATCTGTGCCACCCTTCATACCCCGGATGGCGCCGTTAACGTGCCCGGGTTCTACGACGGCGTCCTCAACGTGGAACCCTGGGAGAAAGCCGAGCTGGCCAAGCTGGCGGGCGACGGCAACGCCTACATGGACTTCCTCGGCGTGGACACGTTCTACACGACGCCGGGATTCTCGCCGTTTGAGTCGGCACGGTTCCAGCCGACCCTGGAATTCAACGGCATCGGCGGTGGCTACCAAGGGGAGGGCACGAAGACGGTGATCCCGAGCAAGGCCTTCGTTAAGATCAGCTGCCGGCTTGTGCCGGACCAGGAGCCGGACCGCATCAAGGCGCTGGTGATGGCGGCCATCCGGGCCCGCGCGCCGAAGGGTGTGAAGATCGAGTTCGTCGACCAGCACAAGGGAGACCCCTACGTGGTCGTCCCACCGGGGAGACCCAACACGCCCAAGGACCAGTCGCCGATCCTCGCTAGGGCCTTCCGGGCCACCGATGCGGCCGTAGCCTCCGTGTGGGGCCGGCCTCCCCTTTATCTCAGGGAGGGCGGCAGCGTTCCGATCATCGCTCAGATCAAGAAGTCGACCGGGCTCGACTCGGTCATGCTCGGGCTATTCCTGCCCGAGGACAACCTCCACGCCCCCAACGAGAGCTTCAATCTCGATGTTATGAGGAAGGGCGTGGAGACAGCGAAGCGTATCCTTTTGGGAATTACTATTTCTTGAGGATCACCAGGTCGTCGCGACGGTCCTTCATTCTGGTCGCGTCGTCGGCGTTCTTCGTGGCCTCTTCGCTGCCCTTGGAGAGGGTCTCGATCTTGTCGGCGGCAACGCCGATCTGCAGCAGGTACTTCTTCGCCTCGTTGGCGCGGCGGTCGCCGAGTCCCAGGTTGTACTCCGATGTTCCGTGCCAGTCGCAATGGCCCTCAAGCAGAAGGCGGTACTGCGGGTTCTTCTCGAGATAGTCCTTGGCGGCCTGGAGCTTCGTGCGCTCGGAGGCCTTCACGCTGGAGCGGTCGTAGTCGAAGTAGACCGGCTGCAGGAGGCCGCGGATCGTGTTGGCATCCTCGAGGATGTTCGGATCGCGGTTTGTGAGCGCCGAGTTGGCGTCGGCCGTCGTGTTGACATCGGTCGGGGTCAGGCTACCCCCGCCGGTCTGGGGTCCAAGCGCTGTGGAGCTCGGATCCGGCCGCACGGGCTTCTTCGAGCAGCCCGCAAGGAGGGCGGCAGCACTAGCGGCAATGATACAGAGCGACTTGGAGGCGAGTTTCATGTGTGGTTAAATTTCAATATTGAAAGCAGATGATGTGGCCAACCTGTGGCCTGTCGCAAGAAATTAAGAGGGAAAGTCAGGGAAGACCTTTGTCCTCAAGGACTCCCTGCTCAAGGGCGTGCCGAGTAAGGCTGGCCACGTCGTGAATGTTCAGCTTTCGCATCAGGTTGGTGCGGTGATTGTCGACGGTCTTTGCGCTGATGCCGAGCTTGCCGGCAATGGCCTTGGTAGAGTGCCCCTCGGCGACGAGTTGAAGGATTTCGCGCTCGCGCTCGGTCAGGAAATCCGGGGATCGACCCGATTCGGGGTTCGCGACCACGGTCCGCAGAACATTGGCGATGGAGGGGCCGAAATAGGTGCCCCCCATGGCGATGGCGGCCAGGCCCTTCTTCAGATCGGTGAATCCCGCGGTCTTCTCGACAAAACCGTGGGCTCCCGCCTCAAGCATCTGGCGCACGACGACCGGGTTCTCGTAGCCCGAGAATACCAGCACCCGAAGCTCGGGAAGCTGCTTCTTTAGCCGGCGCAGCAGTTCGACCCCGTTCAGGCTCGGCAGCTTAGCGTCAAGAACGACGACGTCGGGCTTCAGCTCCAGGCACATCAGCAGCCCCACCTGACCGTCGCCGCATTGCCCGACAAGATCGTAATTCTTATCTTGCGAGAGGAGTTCGGCCAGCATCTCGCGGATGGCGGTCTGATCCTCGATGATTACGAGTCGATACATCGAATGCTTGTGCGGGTGGCCTAAGAAAGTTGGTGGGCTGGCTGGGATTCGAACCCAGAACCAATTGCTTAAAAGGCAACTGCTCTACCATTGAGCTACCAACCCGAAATTAGATTTTGAAAGATGAAGCGTTCAGAAACTGACCCTTTCTCGACCCTAAAGTCCCCAATCCCAAACAGTAAGTAACCTGCAATGCAACGTGCCAAGCACGTATTCCCGGACGGCAGCGGAGCGTGCTAAGGGGTAGGTTGTAGGGGGTCCACCAAGGGACCCGCAAGACCAAATGGACCACGGAGCTTCCCGCGCGTGCGTCGGAGCGGCACCAAGGCCCCGCCGGGACTCGAGACCTCGAACCAACCGAGATTAGGCCTTCAGGGTCTTCATGGCTGCGATCCGCTGGCCGATGGTGTCAAAATTGGCTTCAATGGCGGCCAAATAGACGTTCTGCCCCGAGTGAAGGGGGCGCTCCAGGAACCGGTAGACAGACTGAAAATCGTTATCCAGCTTGGGCTTCACGAAGTGGAGCCAGAAATCAGGGGTCCGAAGCACCAGGTCCTCCTCGGACTTGAAGATGCGTTTCTCGGGGGGCACATTGGTGAAAGTGTCGGATTCCTGGAACTCAGCGAAGAGTTCCCCGAGCTTGTCGGGATAGAATGGGTCGGCCAGCTGCCCGATATAGTCTGCTGTGGCGAGGTCACAGCCCACCAGCCGGCTCACCGGGTCCCTGAAGCGCAGCCGGCTGATTTCGGAGTTGGGCCCCGTGCAGTTGATGGCCGAGAGGACGTTATCGACCTCCACGTCGGTAGCCCCCAGCTGGGGAAGGTAGGAGGCGGCGAAGGCGCAGCTGCGCAGGATGTGGCAATAGGTGTACTTCGCCCCCGTTCCCTCGGTGTCGGTCTTTAGCTTCAGGTAGCCGGAGTCGTGAAGGAGCACTGCGGCGATCGCCAATACGAAGTCGCGGGGCCTGATCGGGTCCTCGCCCCCCTCGGCGTGTTGTCCCTCTAGGATGAGCGACATGCACACGGTCGCCATGAGGGTGTGCCTCAGGTTGTGATACTTCAGGTCAATCGCGGCGTAGGCGGACGTCCGGCCCATGAACAGGGCTTCCACATCAATAAACAGCCTTTTTAGCAGCCGGTCGTCGGATGAATCGTGGAGCGCCGCGTACTTTGACCTGACGAAATCAGCGACCGCGGAGGGGGTGTAAAAATCGACTTTGGGAAGCATGCGACTGGGCCCGAGCCTTTAAGGGTGGGTCTAATTATGTTCGCAAGGCCAAAAGCCCCCGGTCGATGCCCAAGTTCGTGTATATGTGGAACTTCACGCCTTTTTAAGCGTCTTTTGAAAAGGTGGGATATTTCCATCTGGCCGAAGGGTTTGACCCCCGCAGGGGGGCCGGCTTGTTTCGTAGGTCCGACCTCAATTCAGTGGGAACAATTAACAAATATGCCCGTCAGAGCGTGGAAGACCGTATGTCGACCAAGGCAAATGAAGTGGCGCTGGACCGTCTCCTCGTAGACCGTTTCAAGAACGGCGACGCTTCCGCGTTTGACGAGATGGTATCCCGTTATTGGGACCGTATTTTTTCGATGGTAAACCAGCTCCTGAGGAATCCCCAGGACGCGGAAGAGGTTACCCAGGATGCGTTTATACGGGCACATCGGGGCTTGGCTAATTTCAGGGGAGAATCCGCATTCTCCACATGGCTTTACCAGATTGCGACAAACCTAGCCCGCAATCGGTATTGGTATTGGTGGCGTCGCAAGCGCGACAAATCCGTGTCTTTCGATGCCCCCATGGGTCCGGACAACGACACCACGCTAGCAGATATGATTCCTGCCGAAGTCGAGACGCCCGACGACATCACGGTGACCCGTGAATTCGTGGCGCGGATCGGCAAGGGCATGGATCGCCTTGGCACCAAACACCGCGAGATCCTCGTCTTGCGGAACATCAAGAACCTGTCCTATGAGGAGATTGCCGAAGTCCTTGGCATCTCCGTCGGAACCGTAAAAAGCCGCATTGCGAGAGCACGCGAAAGCCTGCGCTCAAAACTTGGCGAAGACTTCAAATGAACGACCGGGAATTCATCGAACTACTCAACCTTTACGTCGACCACGAGATTAGCGCCGAAGACGCCCTAAGGCTGGAGGCGGAGGTCCTGACAGACCCCAAGCGCCGCGAGGTCTACGACCAGTACTGCCGCATGCAGAAGGCCTGCACGATGCTGGCCAGCGAGATGAACGAGACCGCCGAGACCGAATCGGGCGCCGCCGTCATCGAATTCCCCGTTCAGCGCCGCTGGAGCTTTGGGCCGATGCTCGCCGGCCTCGCCGCCGCCGCCGCGGTGGCCATCGTCTTTATCGACCTCCGGGGCCCTGGAAGCGTGAGGTCAAACCCACTTGCCGTGGCGGCCCCCGCAACCCCGCGCGCGACTTCCGTCGCCGTGGCCGTGAATTCCCAGGATTCGTCGGACGCCATGAAACCCGTGTTCCTGATCGGGCGCTCCTCGGCGCCGTCGGCCCCCAACCGCGAAGGAACCTTTCTCCTGAACTCGATCGACACGTCTTCGCAGGTGGCCCAGCTCAACTGGATCGGAGACGTCCACCTGACCCCCGTGTTCTCCTCGACGGGCAGGGACTTTCTGCTGAATCCCAAGACAGACCTGAAGGCTGCCGTGATTTCAGACCCCCAGGGCAACCACGACCTCCAGGAGCCGACTGAGATGGCGGCCTTCCGCTTCCAGCGCTGAACGGCGCCCGCGCCGCTTCTTCTTAGGCCAGGGCTTTCTTGATCAGGGACTCCGTCGTCGCCTTTGTGCCAAGGGCAAGTGAGGCCCTCCGCACGGCCTCGTCCGCGTCGCCCACCTTGTAGCCCAAGGCGACCAAAGCAGCCACGGCATCGGCGTGAGGCATCCCGGCCGCCGGCGCTCCGTCGGCCGCGGCCAGCGCGGGGGAGGACGCCCCGGGGGCACTGACCCGGCTCTTCAGCTCGATCACAAGCCTTTCGGCCGTCTTCTTGCCGATGCCCGGGCACTTGGAAAGGGTGCTGATGTCGCCGGCCCGTATCGCTCCCTGCAGGAGAGGGAGGGACAGGCGGCTCATGATGGAAAGCGCCATCTTCGGGCCGATGCCCGTGACGTTCTCTATCATCAACCGGAAGAAGTCCCGGTCCTCAGCGGTGGCAAACCCGTACAGCGTCTGCGAATCCTCTCGGTAGATCACGAGCGTGTGGAGCTTCACCTGGCTGCCCGCGGGAGGAAGGCGCTCCGCGGTGGTGACCGGGATGTTCACCTCGTAGCCGAACCCGTCGAGTTCGATGACGGCACGAACAAGGCCCGACTCAGCCAGAACGCCCTGGATCGATGTGATCATTTAAAGAAGCCCGAGCACATCCTGCATGTCATAGACGCGCGGCTTCTGGGCCACGACCCACTGCACGGCGCGCAGCGCCCCGTGGGCGAAGACCGCCCTGTCCGTGGCGCGGTGGGTGAGCTCGAGGCGCTCACCTGCACCCGCAAAAATGACGGTGTGATCGCCGATCACATCCCCCCCGCGAAGCGAATGGACGCCAATCTCCGAAGTCTTGCGCACCCCCGTGATCCCCTCGCGCCCGTGGCGCAGGGCGGAACGGTCGAGCTTGCGCTCCTCCAGGATGATCTCAAGGAGCCGCGCGGCGGTGCCGCTTGGCGCGTCCTTCTTCATGCGGTGGTGCATCTCGATCACCTCGGTGTCGTAGTCGTCACCGAGGGTCCGGGAGGCCCTCCGCGCGAGCGCGTAGAGGAGATTCACGCCGACCGAGAAATTCCCAGCCCAGACGCAGGGGACACGGGCCGCGATCTTGAGCAGGGCCGACTTTTCCTCGGGCGAGTGACCCGTGGTTCCGATCACTATTGGCTTCTTGTGGGCCACGGCTAGTTCAAGCAGGCCCCGGGTGGCCTGCGCCGAGCTGAAGTCGACGACGGCATCCACCGAGGCGATCAACGCCCTTAGGTCGTCGCCTTGGTCGGTGGCTGCGCCGACCGTGATTCCTGCCGCCGGGGCTGCCGCCGAAATGGCGGCGCCCATCCTGCCGCGGGCTCCGTTCAAAAGGATAGTGAGGGACATGGGGAGGATTACTTGCCCAGGCCCGCGAGGGCTTTCACGAGAACCGCGCGGGTCGCAGGCTCCATGGGGCTGAGCGGCAGGCGCACGGCCTCGCTTGCGATGATGCCCGCGCGCGCCAGGGCGGCCTTCAGCGGCACGGGGTTGGGCTCAATAAAGAGCGCCTTGAAGAGGGGGTAGAGCTTGCGGTGGAGCTTCGTTGCGCTCGCAAAGTCGTTTTGCTGGGCAAATCGCACCAGGGCGCTGATCTCCCTCGGAATTAGGTTGGAGGCCACGCTAATGACGCCTTCGGCCCCCGAGGCCATGAACGCCAGGGTAAGGGAGTCGTCCCCGCTCAGGACCGTGATGTCATTGCCGAGGGCCCTCTTCAGCTGGTCCACGCGGTCGACCGAGCCGCCCGCCTCCTTGATCCAGCGGATGTTCGGATACTTGGCTCGGAGGCGCTCGACCAGGGGGACGCCGATCTCGACCGAGCAGCGCGAGGGTATGGAGTAGAGGATGATCGGCAGGTCGGTGGCGTCACCCAGGGCCGCGTAGTGGCGGTAGAGGCCCTCCTGGCTCGGCTTGTTGTAGTAGGGTGTCACGACGAGGACGGCGTCGGCGCCCGCCTCATCGGAAAGGCGCGTATAGTCGAGGGCCTCGGCCGTCGAGTTGGAGCCGGTCCCCGCGATGACGGGTACCCGTCCGCGCGCATACTCGATCGTCGCGCGGATCACGTCCAGGTGCTCCTCGGAGGTGAGGGTGGGGGATTCGCCGGTCGTGCCGACCGGCACGATGCCGTCAATGCCGCCCCTGATCTGGTGCTCGACCAGTTTCTTGAGGTCTCCAAATGAAACATCCTTCCCGCGGAAGGGGGTTGCGAGGGCGGTGATCGCGCCTGTCAGGGGGCGTGGCTTCATAGGGATTAGGGAAGGCGGACAGGGCAAAGATGCCTTGCCGCGTGAAGCAGGCCAAGCTACAAAATCCAGAGCAACGCTATTCTTGCCCATGGAAGCCGTCACTCCCCACACAGAGATCTTCAACGACCTGCTCAAGCTGGCCGTCGAAAGCGGTGCGAGCGACATCGTCATCAAATCGAACAAGCCGGGTTATGTGCGCATCTCCAACCGGCTCAAGCCGGTCGACATGGACCCCATCTCGAGCCCCGAGGCCCAGGCATTCGTGGATGAGCACGTTCCCGAGGTCTTCCGCAAGCGATGGGAGGAACTTGGGCAGATCGACTTTGCCTACGCCTCGGACGGTATTGGCCGGTTCCGCGTGAACGCGTTTCACCAGCGGGGCCTGGTGAGCATCGTCTTCCGGCACATCAAGAGCCGCGTACCCAATTTCGAGGATCTGGGCCTGCAGTCCGAGCCGCTCCTTAAGCTCGCGAACGCCAAGGACGGGATCCTGCTGATCTGCGGAGCGACGGGCTCCGGAAAGAGCTCCACGATGGCCGCCATGCTCAACTGGATAAACCAGAACATGGACAAGCACATCGTTACGATCGAGGACCCGATCGAGTACACCTTCCAAGACGACAAGTCCGTGTTCCAGCAGCGCGAGATCGGGCTCGACGTCCCGACCTTCGAGCTGGCGATCAAGTCGGTGCTGCGCCAGAACCCCGATATCATCCTGATCGGTGAAATGCGCGATAGGGAGACGTTTGAGACCGCCATTTCCGCGGCCGAGACGGGGCATTTGGTCTTCTCGACGATGCACGCCGCCACCGTGGCCCAATCGCTCACGCGACTTTTCGAGTTCTTCCCCCCGGACCAGATGGCACAGGCCCGCAGGCAGATCTCGGGCTCCATACGCGGCTTCATCTGCCAGAAGCTCATCCCGAGCCTTGAGGGCGGCGGACGCGTGCCGAGCAACGAGGTGCTCAACACGGACGCCACCATCCGCAACCTGATCCTCGAGGGGCAGTTCGAGAAGATCAATTCCCTGCTCGAGGGTGGGCTGGACGGCCTGAGCTACTCGTTCAACAAGGACCTCTACCGTCTGATCAAGGCGGGTCGAATCAGCAAGGCCGACGGCGTCCGGTTCTCCCCGAACCCCCAGCAGCTGGAGATGAACCTTAAGGGTATTTTCATCAAGAGCTAGCGGCAGGAAAGCAAGGGCCGATGCGCTTTCCGGGAATCATTTTCCTCGGGTTTCTCGCCCTAACGGGGCGCGCCGGAGACGCTCCTGCCGACGCGATCGCGGATGCGAAGCAGGACCTCGCATCGATCAAGGCACCGGCTGGCCAGCAGGACCCCTCAGCCACCCTTCCGACCCTCCAGATGAGGGACATAGGCGCGGTCCCTGCGGCCAACACGCCGAGGCTGCCCACGCTTTCCGAACGGGAGAAGGAGGACGCGCTGGACCCTTCAAAGAGCAAGAAAGGCACCGGAAACTGGCTGGTGGACGCCATGGAGAAGCGGGCCGATTCCCCGAAGGATGGGAAGGGCAGGGACCGAGATGATCTGCTTAAGGGCGATCTTGGACTGGCGAAGGGCGAAGAGAGGGAGGGCCTGATGGCGGATTCGGCCCGCGAGAAGACAGACCCCAAGGAGGCCGCCGCCTCGGTCTACAATCCCTTGGACTCCTTCATGAGCGGCTGGATCTCGGCCAAGGACCACGACCTGCTCCTGCCGTCCTCCAAGGGCGAGGGTCCCTTGGGCTCCGAGGGTTCGAGGGCTCGCCCGGATCCGCTCCCGGGATTGGACTTGGGGGCTTCAAGTTCCGCCGTCGAGAACCTCATCAGCCAGACGGACTTGGCTAGCCTGTCGGACTCCGTACGGTCGGCGCCCAATCCCTACCTCACGCTCCTGGACCTTTCTCCGGCTCCCCAGATCAGGTCTTTTGCGGCCCCGGAGGGCCAGGGGATCTCCCTCCCCGGACTATCCGAGAGCAGCCGGGGCACTTCCTCCTCGGGATTCGACGCTAGACCGGCGGACGGAACCCGCAGTTTTATCCCGGATTTCGCCCAGCCCCCGGATGACGACAAGTATTTCAAGCAGATGAAGAGGTTCTGAGGGCCATCCATGCCCTCTTTGGAGCCCGTAGTGGCTCTGGCCCTGATATTTGGCTTGGATTCGTAGCCTCCGGGGGATTGCCTAGTCGGTTCTACAATGCCAATCGCATTTCTATTCGCAGGTCAGGGCGCCCAAAAGGTGGGTATGGGCAAGTCCCTGTATGAGGGTTCTTCGGGTGCCAAGGCGCTATATGACGAGGCGAGGCAGGTGCTGGGATGGGACCTGGCCAAGGTGAGTTTTGAGGGCCCGGAGGCCGCGCTCACAGAGACGGGGATCTGCCAACCCGCCCTATTCGTCCACGGAATGGCACTCATCGCTGCGCTCCGGGACCGCGGGCAGCTGCCGAAGGTCGATTTTGCGCTGGGCCTGAGCCTGGGCGAGGTGACGGCCTATGCGGCGGCCGGTGTGTTCGATTTCGCAACGGGGCTGCGGATCGTGGCCGAGCGCGGAAAGCTCATGCAGGCGGCGTGCGAGAAGAGCAGCGGCTCGATGGCGGCGATCATCGGGGAGTCGCGGGAAACGGTCGTGTTGCTCTGCAAGGAATTCGACGTGGAGGCAGCCAATTTCAACGCACCCGGCCAGATCATCATCTCCGGGGAGAAGGCGAAGATTAACGCCGCGGTCGAAGCGGCGAAAAGCCGAGGAATCAAGAAGGTCATCCTCTTGAACGTCGCGGGCGCCTACCACAGCCGTCTGATGGAACCCGCGAGGGCCGCGTTTGAGGCCTTCCTTAAGGGGATCCCGTTTTCGGCGCCGCGCATCCGTGTCTTCACGAACACGACGGGCGCGGAGGTTTCCGAACCCGGGGAAATGAAGCAGGCGCTCGTGCGCCAGATCGTCTCTCCGGTGCTTTGGGAGGACTGTATGCGCAGCGTAGCTAAGGCCGGCGCCACCGAATTCTGGGAGCTTGGGCCAGGTGGGGTGCTCTCCGGCCTGGCGCGTCGCACCGACAAGTCATGGAACGTCAGGAGCGTCTCCGAGTACGCGGATCTGGGCGCCTGAGGCCTGGCCCAACCAACGATGGATGCTCCCCTCACACGCAATTTCTGCATCATTGCCCACGTAGACCACGGCAAGACGACGCTCTCCGATAGGCTCCTCCAGGAGACACACACGGTCTCGGACCGAATGCTGACGGCGCAGTACCTGGACTCGATGGACCTTGAACGGGAGAGGGGCATCACGATCAAGTCGCACCCGGTGACGATGAGCTACAAGGCCCTGAATGGGCTTACCTACAAGCTCAACCTGATGGACACCCCCGGGCACGTGGACTTCTCCTACGAGGTCTCCCGGAGCCTTGCCGCATGCGAGGGCGCGGTGCTGCTGATCGATGCCTCGCAGGGTGTCGAGGCCCAGACCGTGGCTAACGCCCACTTGGCCTTTGCGCAGAAGCTGAAGATCATACCGGTGATCAACAAGATCGACCTGCCGAGCGCCAATCTGGAGCTTTGCCTCAAGCAGCTCGAGGACATCCTGGCGATACCGGCCGAGGAGGCCATCCTGGCCAGCGGAAAATCGGGGATAGGGATCGTCGACATCCTGGAGGCCGTTGTGGCGCGGGTTCCGGCGCCGCGCTGGACCGACTATCCGCAGATGCGGACGCTCGTATTCGACTCCATCTATGACTCCTTCCGTGGCGTTATCGCCTATGCCCGCGTCTTTTCGGGAACCCTGAAGGCAGGGGAAACGATGATGCTGATGAGCACCGGGCAGAAGTCCGAGATAAAGGAGGTCGGCGTCTTCACGCCGAAGATGGAGAAGCGCGATTCACTCTGCCAGGGCGACGTCGGGTACATTGTCTCGAACATCAAGGACACGAGCGAGGTGAAGACCGGCGACACGATCACCATGGCGGCCAAGCCCGCCCTCGACATGCTGCCGGGCTACAAGGCGGTTCGGCCCATGGTGTTCTGCGGCCTGTACCCGATCGAGAGCTCCGATTACGAGAAGCTGAAAGCGGCCCTGGGCCGGCTGCGCCTCAATGACTCCGCCTTCGTTTACTCGCAGGAGAGCTCGGTGGCGCTTGGATTCGGGTTCAGGTGCGGGTTCCTCGGGCTCCTCCACATGGAGATCATCCAGGAGCGCATACGGCGCGAGCACGATGTGGAGATCATCTCCACGTACCCGAGCGTGATCTACAAGGTCGTCAAGCACGGGGGAGTCACGATCGAGGTGGACAACCCCGTGAACATGCCCGACCCGGGCACGGTCGAGCTGATATTGGAGCCGACGCTCAAGGCCTCGATCCACATCCCCAACGCCTCGATGGGCGACATGCTTGCGCTGGTCATGGAGAAGCGGGGCGTCGTCGAACATACCCATACCCTGGACTCGACCCGCGTCATGATGAGCTGCGTGCTGCCGCTCAACGAGATCCTCGTGGATTTCAACGACCGCCTCAAGAGCGTCACCCACGGCTACGGCTCCATGGACTACGAGCTGGGGGAGTACAGGCCCGCGGATCTGGTAAAGATGGAGATCCTTGTGAACAGCGACCCGGTGGATGCCTTCGCCAGCATCGTGCACCGTGACAAGGCCGAAGCCCGCGGTCGCGACCTCTGCAAGCGCCTGTCGGAGATCATCCCTCCGCAGATGTTTAGGATCGCGCTTCAGGCGGCCATTGGCGGCAAGATCATCGCGCGCGAGAGCGTGCGCGAGATGCGCAAAGACGTCACGGCAAAGTGCTATGGCGGTGACATTTCCAGGAAGCGCAAGTTGCTTGATAAGCAGAAAGAAGGAAAACAGAAGATGAAATTGATCGGAAAGGTCTCAATCCCTCCCGACACTTTCATAAAGGTTCTCAGGAACAGCTGACCGCACCCATCCCGCCCTCGCCAAAATGTTCGGACTCTTCGAATCACAGGAAAAGAAGATGCGTGACAACGCATCAAACTGGTTAGAGCTGGCATCGAAGGTGTGGAACTACAGGAGGGACAGGCTGACGGTCCAGGAGTCCGACGAGCTGGTGGAGCGCACCGAGAACCTGAAGCAGTTGCTCAAGAACCGAGCTGATGCGGCCAGGCTCAAGCTCGGGATCGAGTCGCTCGAGGGCATCCTCGTGCGCGCGGGCGGGGCGATCTACCCGAAGACTTCCCTGGTCGAGAACGTCGAGTTCTTCTTGGTGGCTGCCATCGTGATCCTCGGGATCCGCACCTATTTCGTCCAGCCGTTCAAGATCCCGACGAACTCGATGTGGCCGACCTATTACGGGATGACCAAAGAGAATTTTCCCCCGGGCACCGCTGCACCGAACATGCCGGAGAAGGTGTTCAGGTTCCTGGCCTACGGGGCGCAGCCCCGAATCGCGGTGGCGCCCCAGGACGGGCAGGTGTCCGTGCCCTTGGTCAGGCGCGGCGACACCTGGACCCTCGCCTATACCATTCGCCAGGGCCGTTCATGGCTCGTGCTCCCCACTAAGGTTAAGGAGTACACGTTCTACGTCGACGGAGCGACCTCCACGTTGCAGGTTCCCGTCGACTTCAGCGATGTTGACGACGTCGTCTTTGATACCTTCTTCCCGGACCGCGCGGCGCTGAAGGCGCATGTCCAGAGCGAGGAGGAGGCCGGACATGTTGAGGAGATCAGCCTTCGGCTCGACGACAGTAACGTCCACAGTGGCGTCTACGAGGCACTCCGGGTGCCTGTGGGAAAGGCCGTAAAGGCGGGGGAACCGATCGTGCGGTTCGACATCATGACGGGAGACCAGCTTTTCGTCGACCGCGTGACGTACCAGTTCTTCAAGCCCACCGTGGGGCAGGGGTTCGTGTTCAGGACGGACAACATCCCCGACATCGCGCGCACGTTCGGAGCGCAGTACTTCATCAAGAGGCTTATCGGCACACCGGGCGATGAGATCGAGATGCGTGAGCCGAGGATCTACCGCAACGGGGCCCCCATCACGGGCTCCACAACGTTCGAGCTTAACGCAAACCGCGTGAGCCCCTATCGCGGCTATTTCAACGCGATCCACGAGGACTCCAGGTACAGCCTGCTCTTCAAGGGCGACGTCATCAGGGTGCCGGACGGATCCTACCTCGCCCTTGGGGACAACAGCATGAACAGCTTTGACGGAAGGTTCTGGGGTTACGTGCCGGCCAAAGACGTTGTGGGCCGGCCGCTCTTCATCTACTATCCGTTCACTCGGCGATGGGGTCCTGCTAAGTAATCGGCGGCCCACAAGCGCTCAGGTGCGCGTCGCCGGTTGACAGCGTCCAAGGGCCGCGTTTCTTCGTTTGAGCGTCGTTGGCACCCCAAAACCCCTGAGGGCCCAGCGCAGAGTAATCCCCAAAGCATGAGAACCTACACGGCCGCTTGGCTTCTTGCCCTTGCCCTTTTCACCTCAGCCGCCGCGGCATCATCCTTTGACGTGCGTGCCTACGGCGCAAAGGGTGATGGCCAAGCCAACGACGCTGCCTCGGTCAACGCCGCGATAGAGGCCGCAAATAAGGCGGGAGGGGGCACCGTGGACTTCCCTGCCGGCACGTATGTCGCGGGCTCAATCCACCTGAGGAGTAACGTGGCCCTCTATCTTGAGCCCGGCTCCACAATCGAGGCCTCCGCCGACGAGGCGGCCTATGACCGGCCCGAACCGAACACTTGGGGCGACGCGCTGCATTATCAGGACCCCGGCCACAGCCACTGGCACGACAGCCTGATCTGGGGAGAGGATCTCACCAATATCGCAATCACGGGCCCGGGACGGATCTTCGGGAAGGGCCTCTGCCGGGGCCTTGCGAGGGACAACGCAGTCCAGAAGGTCGGCAACAAGGCGATCGCCCTGAGGAACTGCCGCAACGTGCTCCTGAGGGACTTCACGATAGACCACGGGGGCTGGTTTGGGATCCTTGCGACCGGCGTCGACAACCTTACGATAGACGACCTCAGGATCGACACCAACCGGGACGGGATGGACGTCGATTGCTGCCACAACGTCCGGATATCGAACTGTTCGGTGAACTCGCCCTGGGACGACGGGATTTGTCTGAAAAGCTCGTTTGGGCTCGGCCAATTCCGCTCTACGGAGAACGTCACGATCTCGGACTGCCTTGTCAGCGGGTATGACGAAGGGACGCTCCTGGACGGAACCCGCATGCACACCGCCGCCGCGAATCCGTCACCCACCGGCAGAATCAAGTTCGGTACCGAGTCGAACGGGGGCTTCAAGGCGATCACCATCACCAACTGCGTCTTCGAGTGCTGCCGAGGCCTGGCGCTGGAGACCGTCGACGGCGCGCTGCTCCAGGACATCACCGTCTCGAATCTGGCCATGCGGACAATTTTCGATGCACCCATTTTCCTTAGGATTGGCGCCCGGATGCGTGGCCCCGACAAGACTCCGGTTGGAATTCTTCGGCGCGTGATCATCAGCAACGTCGTGGCCGAGGACGTGAGGGGCGGCCAAGCGATACTCATAGCGGGCCTTTCGTCCCATCCGGTAGAGGACCTCCTGCTGGACAATATCCGCATCGAGTTTCAGGGCGGCGGGACGGCCAAGCAGGGCGGCCGCGAAGTTCCCGAGATGGCCCATGACTACCCCGAACCGGGCAGCTTCGGGGTCACTCCCTCATGGGGGATTTTCGTGCGGCATGCCGCAGGGCTCGTCCTGCACCAGGTGATCCTGGGCTCCGTCGCGGTCGACCAGCGCAGTCCGGTATACCTGGAGGACGTGAAGGGCGCTGCGTTTGAGCATGTGACGGCGCACCCCGCCCCTGGAGTGCCTACGTTTGTCCTTCGGGACGTAGGTGAGTTCTCCGCGCAGTCATGTCCCGGGGTCCCGGACACCGTAAGGCCCGGAGTCGTTGCCTCCGAGAGGCTCTAGGCGCGGTCCGAGCGCGTCAGGGTTCGTTCTTTCGGCTGCCCCCGAAGAGATGGATGATCAGGGTCAGCACAAAAAGGACGAGAAAGATGTAGAAGAGCGTCTGGGCGATCGCTATCGACGTGCCGGCTATGCCGGTGAATCCGAGCGCGCCGGCAACGATTGCAAAGACAAAGAAGATGAGGATCCAGCGTAACATGGTAATAGGAGGTGTCTTGTTGTTGTTTCTGGGAAGCCTCGTTTGAGGCCCCTCAGGCGATCAGGGAGTCGTAGAGCCCCCGGAAGAGGAGGAGTCCCTGGATGATTTCCTTGGCCCATTTGCCCGCCCTGCCGGGAAGATGGGGGGCCCATTTCACGAGCAAGTCAGCCGCTGAAAGCGAAACCCTGTCGATCGATGCCTTGCGGACGGCCGTGCGCAGCTTAAGGCGGTCAAGCTGGCATTGGAGCAGGAGTCGCTCGCGCCGATCGGCGATGGAAGGATTGGCGAAGGGATTCATTCGCTTTCCTCACCCGTGACATCCTGCATGCAGGCGCAGTCCCGGTAGAACTGCTCGCGCGTCCCGGAAAATGGCCTCCAGGCCCGCAGCCTTCGGGTCGCCAGCACACCCAACAGGGCTGCGGCGCCAACGAAGCCCAAGGCAATGTAGCACAGGATGCTCCCACGATCGCTGCGATTCCAGATGGCCACCGCGACGGCCAGGATACCTGCGACGCCGCCTAGGAGGAGCAGGATGCCGGAAAAAACAGCGGTGAGGGTCGTGACGGCCCCGTGTGCCCGGGCCTCCTCCAACTCAAGCGAGGCGAGTTCGCCGCGATGGATCAATGCGTCGGCCACGATTCGAGGAATCGTGGCGTCCTTGGCCTTCGGGCCGGATCCCGTCTTTGTCATTCTATCCGACACCATGAGAAACCTTAGCTGTTGCCGCGTGAGCCGGTCCCGCGAGCGATCAAAAAACCAAGAATCACGCCCACGCCCGCTGCGATGCCGATGCTTTGGTAGGGGTTGGCTCTGATCACATCATCCGCTTTGCTGGCCTGGCGTTTGAGGGTTTGCCCCGTGCTGGCCACGAGCGTCTTGCCGTTCTCAATGGCGTCGTGGAGGCGGGACCGAATATGGTCCATATTTACGCTCGTGCCATCTTTTGGATTGTTCAGGGCGGCCTCAGCCTCGCGGATGAGGGACCGCAGTTCCTCTGCGGTGGCGTGGACTGAGGTATCTGCTGATGCCGTTGAGTCTAACATGATGTGTTCGGGTCGATGTTGTTGTCCAAGTGCTATCTGATTAACACTGACCCTCTTTATCCGGAGTGGTTGCTTCACCTCGGAGTTTTATAGGGAAAACGGCGCCCCTGGCTAAGTGCGTTTGCGGCCCGCACTCCCGCGGTCTCGCACTATAAGGATATGATCGCTGGCGACTTACCCCCTGGCGCGGACCGCCTCTAGCTCTTCCCAGCGAGCGAAGGCGACGGCGTGGCGGCGGTCCAATTCATCAAGGCGCAACTTTACGGTGGCGGCGGCGCTGCGCTCCTTCTGGTAAAAAACCGGGTCTGCCAGCTTGGCGCCGAGTTCGGCCTGCTCGGTCTCGAAGGCCTCTATCTGCGCCGGCAGCTCTTCCAACTCGCGCCGCTCCTTGTTTGTGAGTTTTCGGCCCGCCTTCGGCTTCTGGGAATCCTGACGGGGTGGCTCGGCGGCGGGTAGCGCCGCCGCCAGCTTCGCCGCCGCCTTCTCCTTTTCCTTAACCCAGTCGGCATAGCCACCTACGTAGTCGCCGATGTGCCCGTCTCCCTCAAAAACCAGCGTGCTCGTGACGACATTGTCGAGGAAGTCACGGTCATGGCTCACTATCAGGAGCGTGCCCGTGTACTCGACTAGAAGGTCCTCGAGGAGATCGAGCGTCTCTGCGTCGAGGTCGTTCGTCGGCTCATCCATGACGAGTACGTTCGCCGGTTTGGTGAAGAGCCTCGCCAGAAGCAGACGATTGCGTTCGCCGCCGGAAAGGACCCGGGCGGGCGTACGCGCGCGGTCGGGCGTGAAGAGAAAATCCTGGAGGTAGCTGATGACGTGCCGGGTGCGACCGTCTATCGTCACGGTCTCATTTCCCTCGGCAATGTTGTCGGCGACGGTCTTTGCGTCGTTGATCTGGGCCCTCATCTGGTCGAAATATACGAAGGCCAGCTGCGTCCCGTGGGTGATGCTCCCCTGAGTCGGCTGGAGCTGTCCCAGGAGGAGCTTGATCAGTGTCGACTTGCCGGAGCCGTTGGGTCCGATGATCCCGATCTTGTCGCCCCGGGTGAGGGTCGTGGAGAAGTCCCGCACGAGGATCCTGCCATCGGGATACGCAAAGGACATGTTCTCGACATCGATCACTTTGATCCCGGAGCGGTCCGCCTCGGCCAGGCGCATGGTGGCATTGCCGACCCGCGCCCGTCTTGCTGATCGCTCCGCACGCATCTTCATCAGAGCATGGATGCGTCCCTGGGCTCGCGAGCGCTGGGCCCGCACGCCTTTCCGGATCCACACCTCCTCCTGCGCTAGCTTCTTGTCGAATGCGGCCAGCTGTTTTTCCTCTGCGGCGACCACCTCCTCCTTGCGGATTAGATAGGTGTCGTAGTCGCAGGCCCAGCCCGAGAGGCGGCCTCGGTCCAGCTCCACGATCCGTGTGGCAAGCCGGCGGAGAAAGGCCCGATCATGCGTCACGAAGAAGAGCGTTATCTTCTCGGAGAGCAGGAACTCTTCGAGCCAGAGAATGGATTCCAGATCAAGGTGGTTGGTGGGCTCGTCGAGCAGAAGCAGATCGGGCTTTGCGGCCAGGGCCCGGCCGAGGAGTGCCCTACGCTTGAGACCGCCGGAGAGGGTCGAGAATTCGGCGTCCGCCGACAGCTGGAGATGGTCAATGAGGTCGTGCACCAGGACGTCGCGTTCCCATTCCTCCTCGTGCTCTCCCTGCGGCCTGAGCCCGGACGTCACGATCTCAAGGACGGTGCCCTTGAGCGTGGTCGGGACCTCCTGGGTAAGCCGCGTGAAGAGGGAACCGGGCTGGCGAAAGACGTCCCCAGAGTCGGGCTTCATCTCGCCCGCAATGATGCTCATCAGGGTCGACTTGCCAGCGCCGTTTCGTCCCAGAAGGCACACGCGCTCACCCGGATCCACCTGGAAGTTGATCTTGTCCAGAACCGCGGGTCCACCAAAGGAGAGGTTAACATCGAGTAGGCTGAAGAGCGACATGAGCGACTCAACGTGCGCAACGCTGCCATTACCTGCAATCCTCCAGAGCGTTTAATTTTCCGGGTAATCCGCCGTGCGCAAACAATGAGCCTGCCGAGATTTGTGTTAAATGCCCGTTGGTTTGGGTCTTTAGGTTGGCAGAGCTCGATACAGGGGAGACGAGGAATTCTCCGGTGGGAAAGTCCTCACCCTTGGAGTAAGGCATTCGGTTATCATTCAGATGCCCATGAGGATGCGCATAATAATAGGCATCTTCTGATCATCCCAATCTCCTCAGCCCCATTTGCGCCGCTCACAGCCGGTCCCGGACTTTCCCTTCGGTCAAAATAGGGCCTCTCGAGAATGTGCGGCTGCACCTTGAGGGCGCAGTCGGGCTAGAGTTTGATCAGGATCTCGTTGCCTTCGGGCCGAAGGAGGGCGCCAACGGCGTCTTTGCCAAAGCAGAGGCCTCCCTTGCGATAGGGGTTTGCCTCCCGGCGTCCCCCCTCGAGGAGCACCCCGTTCACCCACACCTCGCTTGGAGCGAACGTGGTGTTCTCCACTAGGAAGCGGACTACAACGGTGCGGCCGCATAGCAGGACTTCGGCTTCGAGGCCGTTCAGGCTCCGGGGCAGCACCGGGTCAAAAATGAGGTCACCAAAATACTCGCGAAGGCCGAGCAGCGAAGCCCGCAGGGCGTGCAGGAACAGACCCGGCCCGCTGGAGTAAAGGCGCCACCCGCCAAGGACAGTGACCGAACCCGTCCTCAGCTCCTTCCATCTCTTGGAAGCCACGACTCGGTCGCCAAAGTCCGCATCGGAGCTCGAGAAATACACGTTTCCCTGCCTCGGGGCCGCATGGGGCAGGATCTTTTCGAGTCCCACGGGATTGGCCACCTGCAGGGCCCTCCACAGCTCTTCGGCTAGCCCAACCTTTGCCATGGCCTCGGCATACCTGAGGTGGGCATGGACATATTGGAGGCCAATCTCCCGGCCTACATTGGCGGCCGTGTCGGCCCGCTTGAAAAGGAATTCACAGCCGCCCCTGTAGATGGCGGGCTCGCTCATCAGCCGGGCCCCGTCGGGGTAGACGAGTTCCTTCTCAATGATTGCCAGATGGTGGGCGGCCTCGTCGCGCGTAAAAAGCTCGGCCAGGATCGACCGGGTCATTGGGAGGAGGCGATAGCGGATGCCGGTGACCCGATCCCTCGGGTGGAGAAGGGGACGGATGGTTCCATCATGCTCCCTTACAATGAAGCCGGCGACCGTCGAGTCCGGCATGAGCAGCCTCGAAAAATCCGACCGCATTCGCGCAAGGAGAGATTCCAGGCGCGTGAGGCGTTCGCGCTGGGAGGCTTTCCGATAGACGGCCGCCAATTGGCGGAATGCATGGTACACGAGCGCCACGGTCCAGCTGCTGATCATGCGCGTTCGCACTTCTGGATCAGCAGGCTGTAGCGTGTCGTCCCAGTCGCCGTCGCCAAAGTTTACAAGGGCTGTTCCCTGCACGAAGCGGGCCTCACATTGGTCTACCACCCGGTCGCAATGTTCCAGGAGTGTCTCATCCGGACCGCCCGCCGCGAAACTGGCAGGGCTTGTGTATCCCACCTTGGTCTCAAGGAAGGCGAGGTCGTTGCTTGCCTCGAGGTAGTCGCAAAGGGCCTTCACGGGCCAGAAGCACACATCGCCGTGGCTGTGGGCCTGTTGCAGCCGCTGGTATGGGGGGTGCATGAACCACTGGGGCCATGAGCCATCGGCGACATACTGCTGGGAAAAGACTTTGACCAAGATTCGCCGGATTAGCGGCCAATCGCAGGTGGTGAGCAGCCACTCGATGGGCCCTTGGCAGACATCGCGTACGCCCCAGGCCGCGCCGCCCTGTTGCTCCAGGCCGTGCGGCGCGGAGAAATGGACGGCTGCATTGTGGTTAAGCCACGGAAGAATCTCGTTGAGCCTGGCAACCGCTTCAGCAGGAGCAGGCGTACCCTTGAGGAGAATGCCCGAGGGTGGGGGATAAGAGGGCCTGGGGTCGGTCTTCCACTCGCGCCTGCAGTCGCTGAGCACCCTGGCAAGGGTCCCACGGCCGTCATTGGAACCGCACAGGATAACCCCGAAGCGTTCCACGGCCGGGGTGCGAATCGCCAGGCAAGGGTGGCCCCGAGAAGCCCCGTCAGCATAGAGCATCTCGTCCCCGCCAAGTTCGGTCTCGGCGTCGGGTTCGGCGCTTGCTATCGAAAAGCATGCACCGGGCAGGTGCGTCCCCATCATGCTTTTCGGGTCAGGTTCACAAACAGCCGAACAGCCGTCATGGTCGATCGTGACCTTTCCAGAATGCTCAAATTCATTGGCCGCCAGCGCCAGCGTGTGGGTCACGAGAAACGCTGCCGAAGTCCCTGGGGTGGAAAACCGAATCTCGAGAAATGCTGCGGCGTGTTCGCGAGAGCACCAGGTCCGAGCTTCGATGATGTCGGTGCCCACGCGATAGATCCATCGCGCCTCGCCAGGGGTCATCACAAATGCCGAGGGTATTCCTAGTTGGCGCCATGCGCCGTCCCGCAAGATAAACACGCGCTGTCCCGCCGCCCTGCCCAACCCAAGGGCGCTGCGGACCACGGGAAGGAGGCGCCCGAAGGTGGTGTTTCCCAGATAGGCCTGAGCCGAAAAGATCCCGGCCGCATAGCAGGTGGTGCCAAACTGCTCATTGTCCACCCAGCGCCACGATCCACTTCTCAGGATATGGCCATGGGGACGGGCTACCCGGGCTTCCTTCTCAAGGGAAACGACGTGAGAGCCTGGGCCGTGAAAGAATGACAGCAGGTTCCCGTTGCTCGAATACTCCTCATTTCGAAAGGGCCCTGGGAACCAATCTTGCCAATTCCCAGCAATCGGCGTTTCGCCATGAAGCCAAGGCGACCCCATGAACAACGACTGCAGCGGAGCCTGATGTTCTGAAGGGACCGGCTCTGGGGTCGAGTGGGTTGCAGGATGCCAGCTTGTTGGCGTCGCCTCCCAAAGCCGCGCGATGTCAGCCTTCGAAGAGGCTGCGGGGTGGTTGGCCACGAAACGCGCTACAAAAGAAACTTCAGTTGTGCAGTCAGGGTAGAGGCTCATGGTGCGGCTCTGGAGGCCAGCCATGGCGCATTCGTACTGCAGCCTTTGCGAGGGCAGGCGTTCGGCATTAACTGCCGCAGGAACACCGGTCAGGCGGTGATCCTCCCCAAAGAACTGGGTGCCATCAGTCGAATACCCAACCGCTCCTTTCTCGCACCCAACCGCGAGCCACGGGTGGGTCCCCCCGCTAGCGGCTTGGTTCTGACGCGCCAGAATTGACCAACCCCAATGCTCATCCTCGACGGGAAGCAGATCTATGTACTGTGAAATGAAGGCTTCGTTATTTCTGACTGCAGCCTCGTCGGCTAGACCCAGATCCTGCGCCATCAGAATATCGAGCTTTACGGGGCCTGCTGAAGTGTTGGTAAGGGTCGAATGCCACGACCATGCCATCAGGCTCGGATGCAGGGTGAGGGATGTTCGGCACGCGATCCCCGGGCCCGCAACCGTGTCCCACTCGATGGCGGCTGTGCTCACGATTCTGTGCGATACGGTGGGTCCAACAAGAGGTGCCCAGCCCCGCGCCCCATCGGGGGTTCTCCATCTCAGGATCAAGCGAAAGAATCCGTCCTCCGCGGGCCCTGGGAGAAACTGGTTAATTAGCGTCGTCCCATTGCGGATGGCATAAATGGCGCCTGAACGAGTCACCTGAATGATCAGTCCGGAGCTCGAACGGAGCTCAGTCAGCCCGAATGCCGCCCCATTCTTAAGCATCAATATCGTGGGGAGTCTTGGGCTTGGCGTAAGGGGAGTCATCGCGAGACTAACTGATGGGATATGCGTTCTTGTCCGTTGCGCGGTTCCCCGAAGCAACATGCGAAGGCAGTCCTATTGGGCCTTGTGAAGTGGATGGATCGAGGGCGCACTTTGGAATCGGCTTGGGGTAAAGCAGGTAAGAGACGTGAACAAAGGTTGATCCTGGGGCATCACAAGACGGCGCTGACAACGCGCCAGAATCCAGCAGGAAAGCGGACTCGGTGTTGTGGTTTTATTTTAGATGACAACGTTTGCATGACAACATTATTCAGGACCACTCCTGCAGATAAAACGTACCACGATCAAGGCACCCAGAATACAGCGGTTTTACCCGGGATCCGGGTCCGAGCTCAGCCGATAGACGTCACGATTAATGGCTTCGAAACCTTGCCTCCACTGTTCTGCAACCGTTGTCGTGAAGGGGAATTCGTCAGCTTGAGCTGAGAACCCGGGTCGAGTCCCTGATTACGAGGGCCGCCGGCATGTCGCCCGAAACCCTTACCTGAGCCATCGGCGGGCGGGTGGCTGCTTCGACCAGAAGGCTGACCGCGCGTTCCGCTAGATCTGAGAGAGGCTGGCGAACCGTGGTGAGCGCAGGGCGGCAAGCGGTCGCCCACATGCCGTCATCAAAACCCACGACGGAAATGTCGTTCGGGCAGTTGAGACCAGCGGATCGAATGGCATCGATGACGCCGAACGCGATCTCATCATTGGCGCAGCAGATTGCCGTCGGACGGTCCTGCAAGCGCAGAAAGGCGGCCATGCCCGACCTTCCCGTCTCAGCATTAAAGGGTCCCTCGAAGACCCACTCGGCCTTGGGAACCGATCCCTCGCGTGTGAGTATCTCCATGTACCCCTCCTTGCGCTCTAGGGCATCCCTGGAGCCGTTGGGCCCCAGAATGAGGCCGATCCTCCGGTGGCCAAGCTGCAGTAGAAGGGAAGCCGCAGACCTTGCACCCGCGCGGTTGTCGATCCCTACCACGGGTGCACCAACAAACGCGGGATCCACGTGAGGCGGAAGGACAGATTTCGTAAGAACAAGCGGGCGGCGGTAGCCTTGTAACTTGTTTACGTCGATTTCCGAAAGGGGCTCGGCGAAATAGATTATTCCTGACGAGTTGAGTCCCAGATGCTGGAGCGCCTCCCTGAAATCTGAACGGGCGGTCTTCCGGAGCGTGCAAATGTGCACGTCCCATCCGCGGGTGGCGGCTGCATGGAGGGAGCCAGCGAGGAACCGGCCGTAAAATTCTGAAAAGAAGATATTCTCGTCGAGAGGAACCACCACTGTGAGCGTCGTGTTCAGGCCGCGCCTGAGTATGCGCGCTCCAGGGTTGGGCGAGAACCTGAGGTGGTCAGCCAAGTCGAGGATCTGCTTGCGCCGGTCGGCGCTCACAAGATGGGCGGTCTCCTGGCGAAGCGCACGCGAGACGGTGGAGGGTGAAACCCCCAAACGGGTCGCGATTTGCACAATTCCGTCCTTGGGCTTTTTTGACTGGGGGAGGATGGGCATCTAATTCGTGCTGAACGACAGCAACCCCATGCACGCACTGCAAGCAAACGTTGCACGCGTTTGCAGTGCATGCGGCTCCACCGCACTCAAGGAGCCGGTTTTGATTATTATGGGCGATGCAACTCGAGATGGAGCATTCAGGTTATTGGAAAAATTCCTAGGGATGGCGCTCAAAGTCCAAGAATGAGCTAAAAAAAAGCAGCCAACGGACATGGCCGTTGGCTGCTCGAGTTCTTCGCCGAGGGTTCGGCGACGATGGTTCTAGATCAGTACCTCACGGTCAGGCCTAGTGTGAACTTGCGAGGGTCGATGAGGTAGTAGTTCGCCCCTTGGGTTAGGCCGCCAACCTGATTGAAGCTGGTGAATACGAGGTTCTTGTTGTCGGCCAGATTGTCCACGTTGAACTGGTACTTAACGTGGACCTTTTTACCCAGAATGTCGTAGGAGGTAGCGTAGGTAGCGAACGCGATGTAGGTTGTATAGGCGGGCGAGAACATAGTCCCGCCTGTCGAGATCCTCTGCTCCCCGAGTGCCGTGGCGCCCGCGCCGAGGGTAAGGCCGCGCGCCCACGTGTCCGTGAACGTGTAGGCCCCGACGACGTTGAATGTCGATTTTACAACCCCGGCGTTGTCAGATGCGACGGACGTGTTGGAGAGGGTGTTCTCGGCATTCACAAGGTCCTGCGCGAGCTGGCCGTCGAGCTTTGAGCCGCCGCCGGAGATCTGCTGCCATTCGCTGAGGTGAGCAGCGAAATAGGCGCGGGATCCCGGCAGGTCGTTTGCTTGTTGGGATTTTGGCTGCGCGTAAGACACCTGGAAGCGCCAATTCTCAGTTGGGTTCGCGGTGCCGGTGACTTCCCAGCCCTTATCCTTGATATCCTCGGTGTCGGCGTAGTTGAACTGCGTCGCAAGGTTCGGGGCGGTGCCTGAGAGGGTTCCCGCAGGCCCGATGTCGGTGGCGGTACCACCAGCCTTGTAGTAATCGTTCCAGATACCCTGGATGCCGATGTTGTCACCGGAGATACGGCCCTTTGATTTGTCGGTGTAGACGTCGGCCGAGATGTAGTACCGCTTGTCTTCGGTCGAGAAGCGGATGCCAAACGTATTGGAAACACCGCGGGCAGGTCCAAAAGATCCTCCCGTCAAGCTGGGTGCTACTCCGCCACCAATTGGCGCAAAGTTCTGGGAGAAGTTATAGGTGAGTGCTAGCCACTTGGTGACGAATCCGACAACACCAGCGGAGTAGGTGTCGCCCTTGTCGTTTTCGTAGGTGTGCCCTTGGGGGAACGGCAGGCCAATCGGCGGCCGCGGGCTGAAGATGTCGCTCTTGTACTCGTCATGACGCGCCCCAAGGGTGACGTTCAGGCGGTCATCCCAGAGCCGGGTCTGTGAGACTGCACCCAGGTATTGGATTTGCTCGCTGAGGTCGTGGTCAAACCAATTGAAGGGCAGAGCCTGGTACACGAGATTGTTCCCGTTGTAAGTTGCCGGCAGGTTGATCGAGGCGTGCGGATCATTCCAATAAAGGCGCGCCCAGACCATGTCCTGGGTCCAGTTGCTTCCATTCCATGTCTGCGGATAGTTGGCATAACTGCCGTTGTACTCGCGGGTGCTGAGGAGGTGGAACTCGTCTCCTCCCGAAACGCTCATCCATTCCTTTACAGGTATATCGAAGACATTGGCCTCGAAGTGGTAGTTTATCTGAGCGCGGAATTCGTTCACGCTATGATCCTGAATCTGGCGATCGAGGAACATGTCGGAATACTTTTGACCGAACTCAGGATTGGTCGAGCCGTTTGGCAACTGCTTGTTGATGTCGATCGACACGGTTGACGGTGACTCGAAGTTCTTGGAATCCTCGGTGTCAGAGAAGCGGTACGCCGACAGCTCCACTTCGGAGTTCTTGTTGATCTTCTGGTCAAGGTACAACGTTGCGGTGTAGTATTTGAGCTCGTTTGTGCCATCCTTTGGACCGACGGTGAAGTCGCTGCTGGGAAGCGCTGGTACGACCAAATTGGTGCCGACAAGGGTGTACGAGGAGGGACGCATCACGGCATTCATGTAATAAGGGGCATCGCCAAGGCCCGTCGCGCGGTAGCCAGCTCCCCAGTTCCGAATCGTTCCCTCTTGGGGTATCCACAGTTGGAAGGAGTTGGGGCCACCCCACTCGGCCATCGAATTATATGCGTTGGCGTTTGCCGCAGCGCCGGAAGCCGTGACCGGTGTCGCGCCCCAGGTCGGGGAATTCACCTGGCCATCCCACTGGGAATATTGATCGCTGATGTCTTCAGCGAATTGCGGGGTGATCTGCTGGTAGGCTTCAAGGTCCAACCGTACGGACGTCGAATCTGAAAGTTTGAGCGTGGTAGCGAGTGCTACGCCCAGCTTCTTAATCACGTCGTCCTTGCGCCAGTTTGCATCTCGGTCCGCCAATAGGTTGATGCGGATGCCAAGGTCGTTCCTGCCGAACACCGACAGGCGCTCGTTTATATCAAACGTGGCCCTTGCGCCACCGTAGCTGTTCACCAGGAGATTGGTTTCGATGAAATTCTGGTCGAAACGGGGGATTTTCGTGTAGGAGGTGGCCACGCCGCCAAGGTTACCTACGCCGAAAAGAATCGAATTCGGCCCAAGGTCCAGCTCGTACCGATCGACATTGAAGAAGTCCTTCACCGCATAGATCGGGAAGTAGTTGACCGTCGGGGGCGTGCCTCCCTGCTGGCCCGCGCCTGCACCACGGATATTGTCGGCCCACGAGTTGAACTCATTGCCGCTGCCGACGTTCGGCGCGAAGTTCGCGGGAACGGCATTCATCGTCCACTTCAGGGCATCCGTTGCATTCGTGAGCTGAAGGTCATCTATAAATTCCTTGGTAAGCGAAGTCGATGTCGATGGCGTGATGGCGAGTGGCGTATTGTTTCTTCCGCCTGCCAGCGAATTAATCGCCGTGTAGCCAACGTCCTTGGACGTATCGACAGTGAACGTGCTTAGGACAATGGGTTCTTCGGCCGCTATCTTCGTAGCATCGGTTGCGCTGGGCGGGGGACTGGCGTCCTGGGACCTCAGCGTCGAGCTGAGGCCGAGCGCCAGCACCATGGCCAGCGCGTACGTGCGTTTCTTTAGGGTATGCATGGGGATTAGGTTCTTATGGGCTGCGTTAACACGCGAAGATGGTGCTTCGACGCGATTCGGTCCGGGGCGGGGTTTCAGGGGTAATGGAATGACAACGTATGCATTGCAACCAAAAAAAAGATACGCCCCTATTTACGCTCGGGAAACTATATCGGCCATCGAATACGGGCGCACACGTTATCAAAACGCGAGCAATTCAAACCTTGGGGGTGCCTAGCGTTTCAGCCCTGGATCCGCCCTAAAGCCTATGGCATCGAGGGCAGGCTGAATCTCTGGATTAGCCATGAAGTTCCGCCAGAGAAGGCCGCTCCTGTAATTTTCAATCATTGCTACAATCTGTGCCTGGTTGAGTCCCATCCAAACGGGCTGGAACCAAGATTGGCTTTCATTGAATCCGTCGAAAAAGCCGTAGATTCCCCAGGTCTTTGCACCCAGATCACGATAAAAATGCTTCAAGGCTGCCATGGACTCGACCGGGGTGTAGGGAAACTCCCCCAGGGCTGCCGAGCAGCAGATTGTTCCGTTGTCCGCGCTCGGCTGAGGCATTCCTCCGCCTGAGTTAATCCCGGCGGAAAGTCCCCAACAGTCCGCGCCGTAGCCTTTAAAATGCAGGGGGTTTTCAATGCAGTAGGCTTGGTTGATCAGGGCGAGATGCTGGTTGTTCTCGAAGTAGTTGGCGAACCGGTCGCGCTTGCCGCGGGGGTCAAAACCGAGGAAGGAGAACTGCGTGAAGAACAGGTTGCCTCCCGTTCCCTCGCCGACGTCGAGCTTGATCCCATAGTATTGGTGGCCATTCGCGTAGTGGTCCCCTGAGGTCGTGCGGCTCCAACCCTGGCGGTACTGCACGGCCGTATCGGACTGTCCTGCCCAGCCCGAGTAATACAGGCTGGCGGGCACCGGGTGCGTCGGGGACGCGATGGCGAGCAAGTACACGATCATGGTCTCGTTCCATCCGACCAGCGGATGGCTGATATACCAACCATGGTCGGGCGACCAGTGCCAGTAGAGGAAGTCGCTCTTGGCATCCTTCCGGAACCAATCCCACTCAACCCCCCTCCAGAGGCGGGTAATCGTGTCGCGTATCTCTCTCTCGGCAGGCGTGTCGCGATCGAAATATTGCCGCGCGGTCAACAGACCCTGCATCATGAACGAGGTTTCAACAAGGTCTCCGCCGTCATCATAATGGCCAAAATAGGCGGCCACCTTTCCTGTCCTCCCATCAAGGAAATGGGGCCAGACACCATGGAAACGGTCCGCATGGGAGAGGAAGCGCACAATCTTGAGCACACGTTCGGCCCCTTGTTCGCGCGCCACAAAGCCTCTGTCAGTTCCAACGATCAGGGCCATGATACCGAAGCCGGAAGCACCGAGCGCGACAAGGTTCTCGTCGCCCGGGCGTATTTCTAGGGCCATGCCGGCGTTTGGATGAGCTCCGTCCCAATAATAGCGGAAGCAGCCTTCTTGCACCATGGTGAGAAGCTCGTCGTCGCTGAATTCCCGAGTGGTTGCCGAAACGGGATCGGAAAGGGGAGACTCGGCACCCGAAAGAGCTATTGAGCTCACCTTGTAAAAGGCGGTCTGCCCGGGCTTCCCCACGAAGTCGCAGTATCGGTAGAAATCGCCCTGTTGGGCCCCGACGGGAGTGTAGGTCTTCCCATCCGAGGATCGGTATATTTTGTAGCGAAGCGCATCGACTTTCGGGTCACCGCTCCATTTCAGGTCGAAATGCCTCTCGCCTGCCTGGATAGCTAGGCCTACCGGTTTTCCCGGCGCAGCCGCGGCTGCCGGGCTTTCCCATCCAACTTGGATGTCATCGACATAAAGGGTGTGCATGTTTCCGTCATCGAGGCCTTGCTCGAACACGATTTTTGCGAGGTTCTTGAGCCGAAACTTGAGGTCGTCGGTGCTCTTGTAGATCGTGCGGAACGTGGAAACGGGGAACCGTAGTAGAACCCATTTTGCGGCCGGCAGCGGCCCATGGCCCTCCAGTAGGTTTATCGTCGTTGTTCCATTCTCATCGATGTCCTCTAGGTGGATTCGGGGGGCCGAGGCAAAATCGAGGCCGGTTTCAGAAAAACACCAAAAGGAGACCATGTCCCCGTCAAAGTCGTCTAACAATCCATAGTGGGACCGTGTCTTTACGGCCACCCGCCAGTCACCGCCCTGCGCCGATTTCCAGGTCAGCCGAAGGGAGTTGGGAGGGAGAAGGAAATGTTTCGAATCCAGGGGTATCCTAGCATCGATCAGGTCAACCGAGCTCGGTGCTGTGAGCATTCCCTCGCTTTGAAAATACGATTCAGCGGGAAGGCTCTGATCAAATACTACGTGACGGTCGTACAGCGACTCCGCGGTGCCGCGCCCAGATGCCAGGGCGACCGGGAACAAGATTAGGGGGGCAAATTGGCTGAAGCGCATTGTGGGGGGGTGGGGATTACGCCAAAAATCGGCAAGTGGCGCGCCGTTCGCGGGAATTTTGAAATTCGACTTCGAAAGACGTCCTTTTTGGTTGCAATGCAAATGTTGTCAAAAGGAGACTTTCCAAGCACGGCACCCCGACTGCCCTGGGTCCCGTATGTCCCGGAGGGTGACTCCCGATTTCACTGAAATCGACCTTCGAACTCCCTGGGCAACCCCCCTATGAAACTTACGCCAATCACCGTTATTTCCCTAGGCGCCTTGCTTCTAACCCCTGCTCGGCCCTCGGATGTAGCGGGGCAGGGCACGGTTCTGTCCACGCCTCAAAGCGAGGCCCGCATCCAGGAACTGCTTTCAAGGATGACCCTTGAGGAGAAGGTGGGCCAATTGAACCAACTTTCCTCGGGCTCACTGACCGGGCCCGCGCGGGCGGTTCAGGACGGCGATGCGCTCATTCGGACGGGCATGGTGGGCAGCCTCTTCAACTCGGTCACCTCAAAGGAGACCAATTTCTACCAGAAAAAGGCGATCGACGGCTCCAGACTTCATATCCCGATCCTCTTCGGGCTCGATGTGATACACGGTTTCAGGACCATTTTCCCGATTCCGCTCGGGCTATCGGCTAGTTGGGATCCGGCGCTGGTCGAGCAGACAGCCCGGCTCGCGGCACAAGAAACCTCACGCCAGGGAATCCGGTGGACCTTTTCGCCCATGGTGGACATCGCGCGCGACCCGAGATGGGGACGGATCGCCGAAGGTGCCGGTGAGGACCCGTACCTTGGGTCTGCCTTCGCGAGGGCCTATGTCCGGGGATATCAGGGGCGCCGCCTTGACGATCCTAGTTCGATCGTCGCGTGCGCGAAGCACTTCGTCGGGTATGGGGCGGCGGAGGCGGGTCGCGATTACAATACGACCGAGATATCCGAGCGCACGCTTCGCGACGTTTACCTTCCCCCTTTCCATGCCGCCGTGCAGGAGGGTGCCGGCACGATCATGTCTGCGTTCAACTCGTTGAACGGTGTACCGTCTAGCGCGAACCCGCTAACTCTAACGACGATCCTCCGCGACGAATGGAAGTTTCAGGGGTTTGTGGACAGCGATTGGACGGCCATAAGGGAGATCATGCTCCATGGAATCGCCGACGACGAGGCGACGGCCGCGCGCAAGAGCTTCTTGGCTGGTGTGGACATGGATATGCAGAGCGACGTGTACCTGCCGTATCTTGCCGGGTTGGTCAGGTCGGGGGAGGTTCCGATGGCGCGCGTTGATGACGCGGTCCGCAGGATCCTTCGAATCAAGTTTGCCCTTGGGCTTTTCGAGCATCCGTTTGTGCCGGAAGCCCCCGATTCAAACCCGACAGAGGTTCCGGCCAGCAGAGCGCTCGCTCTCAAAGCAGCTGAGGAATCCTTTGTACTCCTTGAGAACCACCCGGTTGGCGGCGCGCCGCTTCTCCCGCTGGCCGTATCCCCGGGCAAACAGGTAGCGGTCATCGGGCCTCTGGCCGACAGCCCTGGGGATATGCTTGGGCCGTGGGCGGGGCAGGGCGTCGCGGGCGACGCGGTCACATTTAAGACGGCTCTAGGCGCCAGGGCATTGCACGAGGGGATAAGGCTGCAGTTCGCCCAAGGCACGGATATTGCGGGTTCGACCACTTCAGGGATCGAGGAAGCCGTCAAGGTCGCGCTGGAATCCGACCTGGTGATCATGACATTAGGTGAGAGCGGGCATAGTTCGGGCGAGGCCTCGGCAAGGTCGCGAATCGATCTTCCCGGCGCCCAGGAAGCGCTCCTTGAAGCGGTGGTTGGCACGGGAAAACCCGTTGTGCTTGTCCTTTTTAGCGGCCGTCCCCTAGCGATCGAATGGGCATCCAGTAACGTCCCGGCAATCTTGATGGCGTGGTTTCCCGGGCTGCAGGCTGGGCCGGCCCTAGTGAGCACGCTCTTCGGGGACTCAAGCCCCGTGGGACGCCTCACGGTGTCGGTGCCTAGGTATGTTGGACAAGTGCCGATCTACTATAACCACTTAAACACGGGAAGACCTCGGGTGGATCCGATCGGGCTCGGCACGACTAAGGCCGATCCGTACTATGTCACGGGCTACATCGACGAGAAAAACACGGCCCTGTATCCGTTCGGGTACGGGCTGGGCTACACGTCATTTAGTTACTCGGCGGTCGCTGTCGATACGGACAGGCTAAGTGCAGGACAGATCAACGAGCACGGGGGTCAGCTCACGGTGAGCGCGGTGGTACGCAATTCTGGAGAGAGGGAGGGAACGGAGACCGCTCAGCTTTACATAAGGCTTCGCGGCACGAGTGTCGCCAGGCCTGTTCGGGAGCTTAAGGGATTTGAGCGCGTGCACCTTGCCCCAGGCGAGTCCCGACGCGTCGAATTCAAGCTAGGTAAGGAAGAGCTCTCCTTCTGGAACCTTCAAATGAAGCAGGTTGTCGAGCCAGGAAGCCTCTATGTCTGGGTCGCACCCGACTCGTCCGCCGGCGAACCCCTAAAGGTTGAGATAGCCCAATAACCCCGCGGGGCCCAAACGAAGCTCATCTCCAGATCGTGACGAATTCCCGACTCCTCAGAACGACCGGCGCCCCGTATGGGGAGAGCTGCGGCCTGCTGCGGGGTGAGAAGGCTCAAGAAGAGACGCGCAAAGCAAGCCCCCCTGCACGATCGTTATTCTGCCTCGCCCTTGTAGTGGCGGCTCTGGTGGGCATAGCCCCCGTGCCGGCGCACGCGGCCAAGAACCTGGCGCCATGGCCCGGAGCGCGCCCCTCGGCCGTCCTCTCTCCGGAAGACGACGCGCTTCTGGAGGAACTCCAGCAATCAGCCTTCCGGTACTTTGTCGAGCAGGCGGACCCGAAGACGGGTCTCGTCAGGGACCGCGCCAGGTCGGATGGATCGCCGAGCGAGGGAAAGGCGAGCATAGCGGCCTCCGGATTCTCCCTGAGCGCGTGGGCCGTTGCCACGCAGCACGGGTGGACAGACCGAGAGACGGCGCTCCAGCACGTTCGGCTCGCCCTTCGATTCCTTGCCGACAAGGCCCCGAGGAGGCACGGCTTCTTCTACCATTTCATGGAGATGGACACGGGCGAGCGCGCGTGGAAGTGCGAGCTGTCTCCAATCGATACGGGATTGTTCTTCGCGGGTGCCATCGTCGCGCGGGAATACTTCAACGATCCCGAGACCACAGCCCTCGTCGACCGGCTTTTCCATGACGTGGACTGGGAGTGGTTCCTGAATGGCGGATCAACTCTGGCAATGGGATGGCATGACGAGCATGGGTTTTCGCGCTACCGGTGGGACAAGTACTCGGAGGACATGATGCTTGGTTTCCTCGGGATGGGCGCACTTGAGAGGCCGCTTCCGGAGGGCTACTGGGACGCTTGGTCGAGGACCCCGGTGGGTAACTATGCGGGGTACCATTTCATCGAGGGCCCGCAACTTTTTATTCACCAGTTCACCCATGCGCACGTGGACTTCCGGGACCTGCGCGATGCATATGCCGACTATTACCACAATTCGGTCCTGGCTACGCTAGCGCAGCGCCAATTTTGCGTGGACCTTAGGGGTGAGTTTCCGGCATGGGGCGGCAGGCTGTGGGGGCTGACAGCCTCCGACTCAGCCACAGACTATAAGGCATGGGGAGGGCCGCCGCGCACAGAGGAAGCCAATGCCCTTGATGGAACGATAGTCCCCTGTGCCGCGGCCGGGTCGGTCGCGTTTGTGCCAAGCGAGGCCATGACCACTCTGCGCTACATGCGCACCGCCTACGGCGACCGTATATGGAGCCGGTACGGGTTTGTGGACGCTTTCAATCCCGAGACGGGATGGGTCAATAGGGACGTCATAGGAATCGACCTTGGGATAACCTTGATCCAGACGGAGAACGCGCGAACCGGGTTTGTATGGGCGGTCTTCATGCAGGCGCCTGAGGTGCAAAGGGCACTTGTGCGCGCAGGGTTCATTTCGCAGAAGAGGGACCTGCCCTGGGCAGACCAGGCCAGATTCCGCGACATTGCTGCCGGGGCGTGGAAGTCGGTCGAATCCATCCCCGCGACCCCGGACACGCTGGGCCTGAGGCTCTCCACGATCATTTCGGCCAGTTCGCTGGGTCTGATCCCCGAGGACGACGCGGTGAATCGGATTTCGACCATGCTCAAGGCGACAACGCTTCCGTCAGGAGAGCGGGCGGTAGCCCCGTATGCCGCGAGCCTCGTGACCCTGCGCCAGGCCATTCCGGCGTTCGCCTCGGAAGCGACGAGTCGACTCGCCGCCATAGACTGGGCGAAGGTCGAGGTTGAATCTGACCTTCTCGGGTCGATGAGCCGCCTGGCGGTATTTTTTCAGGTCGCCACCGGGGTAAAGCCGGTGACGGCTTGGACTGGGATGCGAAGGATTGCGCAGACGGAGGGGCACGTGCGTGTCCTCCAACCTGCGCAGATTTGGGACCAGGTTCTGCCCGGGCTCTGGCTCGATGAGCGAGCGATCGTCACAGGAGCGTCATCCTCGCAGCTCGCCTATGCCATAGCCATGCAGAATAGGACGGCGTCGACGGCGACGTTCCCGTACGACGTGAAGAGCACGGCGCTTCTCCTCGAGCATTTTCCCGCGGAGGCCGCGGCTGGCCTTAAGCTCGCAAGGCTTCCCGAGGGTTGGCTCAGCCAGTCCTCGGTCGGGGATCGCTGCCTTCTCCTCCTCAGTCTCGCGAACCTTCTTGCGCCGGACTGCCTCAGGGAGTGGTTCCAGCAGGACCCGCTTGTGAAGGCTGGACGCGTGCAGATAGACGAATTTGGTGATGCGGCCTTCGGGGGCAACAACTCGGTCTTCGCCCGCAGCGAGCTGGCCCTGCCTCCCGCGGTCCCACCGCAACGCAGCGCCACGGCAAAGAGCTCGTCGGAGCCAAGCGACAAATGGGACTGGGTGGTTGTCAAGGGGACCGACTTTAAGATATCCGCCGCTGATGTTCGTCCGGGCGACCCGGATCTGGAGCTACGTTTTGCGCTCACATGGGACCAAGAGGCGCTTCACTTCCACGCGGAGGTCCTTGATACCCCGCCGGGTTTCCAGGAGCCCGCGGGCAGGCGTTCGCTCGAGCTTTTCATTAACCCGAAACGCGATGGGCTACTCTGGCTTTCGTCGAAGGATTTTCAATTCGCCTTCAAGCCCGACGGGACCGCCATGGAGTGGTTCCACAATAGGCGCACCGATGCCCGCATCACCAAGACCGCGGACGGGTACGCGGTTGATGCCGACATAACCTGGAAGGATCTGGGGATGTTCCCCTATCCGGGGCTCGAATTCGACGCGACGGCAAGCGTGACGGCAGGCGGCAACAATGAGTGGGATCCCTCCCTGGAATTGAGCTGGCGCTATTACGGCCGGTCCGACGATCGGTTTGGCCTCGGCACGATCAAGCTCGAGTAACACGCTCGGCGTACCGACGCCCGCTATGCCCACAATCCCCAAGCGCTGGCTTATAGCCGTAGCCCTGTCTGGGGTGACGCTCCTGCTAAACGGCTGCGCCCGACACGCATCAACGGGCGGTGCAAGCACTAGAGTTGTTGTGAATTACTGGGAGAAGTGGGACGGCTTCGAGGCCGACTCCATGCGCGCCGTGGTCGATGACTTTAACCGCAGCCAGGACCGCATTGAGGTGCGTTTCCTTTCGGTTTCAGGCGTCGACACGAAGCTGCTCCTTGCAACATCAAGTGGGCACCCTCCCGACGTGGCCGGACTTTGGTCGGAAAACATACCGGACTTCTCGGAGAAAGGGGCGCTGACCCCGCTCGATCGTGGCATGGCCAAGGCTGGCATCGGCCCGGACCGCTACATCCCGCTGTATTGGGACCTATGCCGGCACCGTGGATTCACTTGGGGCCTGCCCACGACGCCCGGTTGCGTGGCGCTCTTCTACAACAAGAAGCTTTTTCGTGCGGCGGGTCTGGATCCGGAGCGGCCCCCGCGAACATTTGCGGAGTTTGAGGCCATGAGCCGCCAGCTGACCTTTGTCGAGATAGAGAGGGCGGGTCTTCGCGTGAGGGTATCCTTCGACGATCTTACTCCAGCAGAGAGGGCCTCCCGTAAATACTCGCTCGTTCAGGTGGGGCACCTTCCGCAGGACGCCGGGATGTTCCTTTCGGGGTGGGGTGTCTGGTTCGGAGCCCGTTTCTATGACGGAGACAGGCGCATACTGGCTGATGATCCGGGCAACGTGGCCGCTTATGAATGGCTCCGGCACACTGCTGAGACCTACGGAGTGGAGAACCTACGTGGGTTTATTGAGGGCTTCGGGGTGGCCCAGTCGGCGCAGACCCCTTTCCTGGGCGGTGCGGAGGCGATGGTCGTCCAGGGACCCTGGATGCCGAACTTCATTTCCAAATTCGCCCCGGGCCTAGAATGGGGCGTCGCTGCTTGCCCCGCGGCCGTGGGGGTAGGGGACGGATCGCCCGTGACCCTTGCCCAGTGCGACGTTGTGGTCATACCCCGGGGAGCGGAGCATCCGCGCGAGGCCTTTGAGTTCATAAGCTACCTCCAGAGGCAGGACGTGGCTGAGAAGCTGGCGCGGGCGCAGCAAAAATTCACAGCCCTTCGCAAGGTGTCCGATGGGTTTTTGGAGAATCACCCGAATCCCTCAATCAAGTTATTCATAGAGCTCTCGAGGAGCCCAGGGGCGCGCTACGTCCCGCGCCTATCTATATGGCATGAGTATGACGCCGAGCTAGCTGTGGCGCGAGAGCGCGTTCTGAATATGCGCTACAGCCCTGCGGCTGCGCTTGCCGAAGCCCAGCAACGCGTGCAATGGAAACTCGACCGCGTGTTGCGGCGTTGGGATGCCGTAGGCAGCGAGCGGACGGCGGAATGGAGGTCCTATGACGCCTGGTGAGCGCAGGAGAACGGTGGTTGGCCTGGCCTTCGTAAGCCCCTGGCTCTTGGGCTTCCTCGTATTCACGGGGTATCCCGTCTGCGCCTCCCTCTATTATTCATTCTGTGACTACGACGTCTTGTCCCGCCCGGTCTGGGTCGGGCTCCTGAACTACCAGGACATGATATCGGACAGCGTGTTTTGGCAGTCCGTCAGGAACACCCTTTTATTCAACCTAATGGCACTGCCCCTTGGCTTGGTGTCCGCACTCACGCTGGCCCTCCTTCTTAACCAGCCCGTCCGGATGCGGGGAACCTTCAGGGCCATCTATTACATACCGTCTCTGGTGCCCGCGGTGGCGGGAGCGATGGTGTGGCTCTGGATCCTTAACGGTCGCCTGGGCCTACTCAACCAGGCGCTGGAGGCGATTGGATTCAGCAATCCGCCGCAGTGGCTGGTCGATCCCGCCTGGACCAAACCCTCCCTCGCCCTTGTCTCCCTTTGGGGATGCGGAAACACCGTGGTCATCTATCTGGCGGCGCTCCAAGGCGTGCCGCAATCGCTGCTTGAAGCTGCGATGATCGATGGTGCCTCACCCTTTAGGCGCCTTGTCCACGTCACGCTTCCGGCGATCTCACCGGTGCTCTATTTCAATCTACTGATAGGCATCATCGGAGGGCTCCAGGTATTCACGTCGGCGTTTATCATGATGGGCGGAGCCGGCCCCGAGCGCTCGGTCCTCTTTTATGCGATCTACATCTACCAGAACGCATTTGAATACCGTCACATGGGCTACGCTTCCGCAATGGCGTGGGTCCTCTGCATGCTGATCCTTGTCCTTACACTCATGGCCTCGCGCCTCTCGAGGCGGTTTGTGCACTATCAGGGAGAATAACGAAGGCCATGCGAAAGGTTTCAAAGCTTCTCGTGTACGCGCTCCTTGTAGTGGGCGCCGCGGTGTTCGTCCTCCCGTTTGCGTGGATGGTGGTCACGGCGCTCAAGCCGATCGACCAGACCCTCGCACAGCCGCATGCGTGGTTACCGCGGCGATTCGAGGCCCCTATTGGGGGGCGCCTCCAGGAAGTGCGCCCGGGAGGGTTCGTGACGGAGCCGAGCCTGTGGGTCCTGCAGGGCGGAGCGAGCCGGCCTGTGGTGGTGCCCCAGGCGTCCGTCTGGGACGGTGCGTGGCATCCCGCGGTTGGGGCACCGGTGCCCGTAGTCGTGCTCAAGCAGGTTCCGGCCTCAGGGACCGGTGCGTGGATTGAAGTGAGCGACCTTTCAGGACTGTCGAGCGACATCGTCAGGCAATCGGATCTCAAATCGCGGGTCTCCTTCCGATGGGAGAATTTTCCCAAGGCGATTAAATCGATGCGGCACTTCTCCCGCTACTTGGCCAACACGCTCATACTCTGCCTCCTGAACGTGGCGGGCACGGTGCTCTCAAGCGCCATGGTGGCCTACGGTTTCTCCCGCCTCGAATGGCGGGGGAGGGAGGGACTGTTTGGACTATTGCTGGCGACCATGATGATTCCATTTCCGGTGGTCATGGTGCCGCTCTACGGGCTCTTCCGCTCCCTCGGGATGGTGGGAACGCTGCAGCCCCTCTGGGTGGGCTCGTTCTTCGCGAATGCGTTCAATGTGTTTTTGCTGCGGCAATTCTTCAGGACAATACCCAAGGACCTATCGGAAGCGGCGCGGATAGATGGCTGCGGCGAATTCAGGATATTCTGGCAGATCATCCTCCCGCTCTGCACGCCCGCCCTGATTGTCGTGGGTTTGTTCACTTTCCTCGGGGCCTGGAATGACTACCTCGGACCCCTGATCTACCTGACAGACGAGCACGATCTCACGCTGGCGCTTGGACTTGATGCCATGAAATCGAGCGAGTCCGGCGCGACCGAGTGGCCCTATCTGATGGCTGCGAGCACGCTGGTCATCCTGCCTGTGATCACCCTCTTTTTCTTTGCGCAGCGCAAGTTTGTTGAGGGCATTGCCCTCACGGGGATCAAGGGCTGACCTCGCTGGACTTTGGCAGTGCGGGAGACCTCGTGCGTCTGATTGGCCGGCCTTTTGAGTTGCATTGAGAATGATGTCAAAAGGAGACTTTACCTGTCGGCACGCCCCAAGCCACGCAGCTGTACGCTCACGTGGCCGTAGCCGAAGCTAGTTACCAAACCCCAGTTATGTTCGAAAAATACGCGCCGGGTTTTTGCTTCATTTCGGCTTTGCCGCGGTGGCCTGCGATTGCAGCTCTTGCCTTGTTTGCAGGTGTGGGCCCGGGAGCAAGGGCAACGCCCGCCGAGACAGCGGCCAGGGGAGTGGTGGAGAGGGTGATCCCGTCCCATGCGGCTGAGGTCGATGTGGAGCAGATTCCCGCAGGCGCCGGGGGTATCGACGTCTTTGAGGTGGAGGGCCGCGGTGGAAGACTCGTGCTAAGGGGGAACTCGGGCGTTTCGATCGCCTCGGCCCTGGGTTGGTACCTGACCCATATCGCCCATGCGCAGCTCTCTTGGGATGGCGACAACCTTGGCCTGCCGGAGCGGTTGCCCGCTGTCGCCGCGAAGGTGCGGATCACGTCGCCGTACCGGTACCGCGCATACCTCAACTACTGCACCTTCAATTACACCATGTCGTGGTGGGACAAGTCCCGATGGGAGCGCGAGATCGATTGGATGGCCCTGCATGGGGTGACCATTCCCCTTGCAACGACAGGCCAGGAGGCCGTCTGGCAGGCGACGCTGCGCCGCTTCGGCATGAGTGACACCGATATCCGTGAGTTCTTCGCGGGCCCCGCATTCTCGGGTTGGCAGCTGCTCACCAACATCGAGCAATGGGCGGGGCCCCTTCCACAATCGTGGATCGATTCCCACCTAGAACTCGGGCGGTTCATCCTCAAGCGTGAGCGCGAACTGGGCATGACGCCTATCCTTCAGGGATTCTCAGGCTGCGTCCCGCTCTCGTTCATGAAGCGTTTTCCCGATGCGGCAATACAGGCGAAGAAGATATGGTGCGAGGTGCCTCCGGGCACCGCTCAGCTGGATCCGGAGGACCCGTTGTTCGACAAGATGGGGCGCGCTTTTCTGGAGGAGCAGACGGAGCTGCTCGGCACCGACCACCTCTATGCGGTGGACCCGTTCCATGAGGGAGAGCCACCGAAGGAAGGGCAGGCCTACCTGACGTCGGTTGGGGCGAAGATGTTCGCACTTACCGACGGCTTCGACCCGCGCTCGACGCTCGTCATGCAGGGATGGACGATCCGCGAAGGGGTCGTACTGGGCATACCGGCCGACCGTCTGCTTGTGCTGGATCTCACCGGCGAAAAATGGCGAGAAACGAACGCTTTTTGGGGTAGGCCCTGGGTGGCCGGAGTGTTGCACAACTTTGGGGGCCGCACGTTTATGGGCGGCGACCTGCCCGCGATTGCGAACAATGCGCCTTTGCTGCTGGGAAACCCGAAGGCCGGACGCCTTGTGGGAATTGGGGCGTTCCCGGAAGCCATAGAGCAGAACCCCATTGTGTATGACCTGGTTTTCGACATTGCATGGCGAAGCGCGGCCCCGGACCTGCAGGCGTGGACGGAGGCGTACGTGAAGGCGCGTTACGGAGCGGATGTTCCCGCGGCGCGCTCGGCCTGGACACGCCTCAGGCTGTCCGTCTATTCGCAGGGGGAGTCTGCTCCTGCAATGGAGAGCCCGGTATGTGCGCAGCCCGCCCTTGCACTCGACAAGGCCTCCCCGTGGGGGAGCTTTGAGCGCAACTACCCGGTAGGCGAGGTCTGGAATGCCTGGCAGGAACTGCTGGAGGGAAGCCCGGAACTTGGGCATGTCGACACCTACCGCTACGACCTAGTGGATGTGGCGCGTCAGGCCCTTGCGGACCTCTCGGTTCCTGTCTATGCCGAGGTCGCGGCCGCCTACAAGTCGGGCGACCGTCCGCGATTCCAGGCTGCAAAGAGCCGCTTCATGGATCTTATCGACGACCTCGACACGCTCCTTGGGACGAGACGCGAATTCCTATTCGGGCGGTGGATAGCGGATGCGCGCCGCTGGGGGACGACGGGGCAGGAAAAGGACCTCTACGAGCGAAACGCCCGCCTCCTCCTCACGCTATGGGGACCCCCGAGCCACGGTGCGTTCCTCCACGACTATGCCTTCAGGGAATGGTCGGGGTTAATAGGCGGGTTCTACCGAGCAAGATGGGAGCAGTTCTTCACTTTCCTGGAGGCGCAGGCGCCGGGCTATACCGAGGACGGGCTCTACCGCGTCATGGACAGGCCCGGCGATGAATCCAACGATTTCTACAGGAAACTGACCGCCTGGGAGTACGCTTGGTGTGACGGCCACGGGGCCTATCCCACAGAGCCGCGGGGTGACTCGGTTTCCGTATCCAGGCGCCTCCTGGAAAAGTGGCGCCCGGTCATGCAGGAGGTTTACCCCCGATTTGCTTGGAAGAAACCCCCCGTTGCCGCCCGCCCATGAATCCTGCCCCTGCCACACCTTCTGCTCGGCTCGCTTCGCTCGATGCCCTAAGGGGATTTGACATGATGTGGATCATGGGGGCGGACGCCTTAGGCAATGCTCTGTCGCACCTCAACGGGGGCGTCGTCTCGAGGTTCGCGGCAACCCAGCTGGACCATGTTGTTTGGTCTGGAATTCGGTTCTACGACACGATTTTCCCCCTTTTTGTGTTTATGGTCGGTGTGGCGATCCCGTATTCGCTCGACAAAATTGTCGCAACGTCGGGCCGCCGGGATGCCTTGTGGCGCATCGCTCGGCGCACGGCGCTGCTTTATCTGGTGGGCCTCTTCTACTACGGCGGCTTCGCTACTGCGCTCGACCAGGTGAGGCTCCTCGGCGTGCTGCAGCGGATTGCCCTCTGCTACTGCGGCGCCAGTCTTGTGTACCTTTGGGTAAAACCCCGTTCGCTGCCGGGCGTGGTCTGCGCACTCCTCTTGGGCTACTGGGCGCTCCTGACATTCGTTCCCGTGCCGGGGTTCGGGGCAGGTGACTTCAGTGAGGGACATAACCTCACCAATTGGATCGACGCACACTACCTGCCGCTGCGCAAATGGGACGGCGACCACGACCCCGAGGGTATCCTCAGCACCTTCCCCGCGGTGGCAACCTGCCTGCTGGGGGTGATCTCCGGCCGGTGGCTCAGAGACCCGGTGCGCGGCGACTGGGGAAAGGTCAGGCTTCTGGCGATTACGGGCATCGTGCTCATGGTCCTAGGATTTGCGTGGGGAACGCAGTTTCCTGTCATCAAGAAGATCTGGACGTCGTCCTTCGTTCTCGTTGCCGGCGGCTGGAGCATGTTGCTGCTTTCCGGGTTTTACTTGGTTGCGGATGTCTGGAAATACAGCCGTTGGCTCCAGCCGTTTGTTTGGCTGGGGTGCAATGCGCTCACGATTTACCTGGTGAGCAATGTGGTAAATTTTGGCAGTCTTTCAGAGCGTTTTGTGGGCGGCCAGGTCTTAGCCACCCTTAACGGCGCGTGGACCGGCCTTGGGGACGTCGCTCTGGCCCTTGTGAGCATGGTGCTCTGCATCCTGCTCGCGGGCTTCCTCTACCGAAGGAAGATATTTCTCCGGCTTTAGGCACAAAGGCGGGTGACTCTCCACACAGGCGAGCCCGAAAATGGCTCGCGTGACGCAGGCCGGCTGGTGAGGTTCCAGGGTTCCCATGCAGCCGCCTAACCAAGACATAGCACCCTGGCATTCGGGCATTAGGGGCGCCCGCGCCAACCTAGTGCCGGGCTTAGTTCTGCAGGTCGTGGCGCTCGCGCTCGTGCTTGGCTACTATTACCAGCCTGCAGTCCACGCGGCCTTGGGCCGGCTTTCTGAGGCGCGGGACCGCGCCGGGGTCATCTCCGGTATCGCCTCGACAGGTCTGTGTGGAGGACTCCTGCCTTTTCTTTTTCTGCATTTTATCCAGCGGGATGGAGCGGGCCGGCCCCGTTACTCCTGGAGCCAGGGTGGTGCGCTGACCGCCTTTTGGGCCTACAAAGGGCTGGAGGTCGATATCTGGTACCGAATCCAGGCTCACACGGTCGGAACGGGCCATGATCCCGCGACGATCGCAATCAAGGTGGTCCTGGACCAGTTTGGCTACTGCCCCGTGCTTGCCGTGCCCGTCACGGCTGCGGTCTACCAATGGGTCGAGACGCGCTTCGACGGGGGCGGGCTCTGGGCGGATATTCGAGCGGGTCGCTGGTACCAAAGAAAAGCGCTGCCGGTGCTGATCTCGAACCTGGGCGTGTGGATTCCCGCGGTGGCGATCATCTACGCCCTGCCCACGCCCCTGCAGCTTCCGCTTCAGAACATCATCCTCTGCTTTTACACATTGGTCGTCGCACACCAGACACGGTCGGAGGGGTAGGCCCCCAGCCCCGGGCGCCGCCTACAGGAGCGCGCCCTTAAGGTGACGGAGCATGGCCAGGTTCACGGCCCAGGCGTCGGCTACGGGCACCCGGCCTGAGGCATCGACCGGCATGTAGGGTGGGGGACCCGCCTCTGGCGTAATGATCACGACTTCCGCGCCCGCGCTTCGGCGGCATTCAACGATCCTTTTCCACCAGGTGGTAAACTGCTCGAGGTAGATGCGGTTTGCGGGTGAGAAGGGGTCTCCCACCTGGGGGCCCTGGGGGAAGCCGATGCGCGCGTGAATCCAGTCGCTTCGGCCTATAGCGCTCTCGACCTCCGGTTCAAAGCCCTCAAGGAGGGACTCGTGGACGCATACCCAGTGAGAGAAGTCTGCCGTGAGTCTTAGCCAAGGAAGCGCCTCGAGGAACTCCAGGGTGGAGGGCGCCGAGTACGTGGGGCGCGCCCTGTGGGTTTCGTGCAAGCAGGGGATCCCCGCGGCCCTGGCGTGATCCTCGGCAAGGCGGTAGAGCTGGTCGTTTTCATTAAATGAAAAGTAATCACGCCCGATGTGGCAGTTCACCGCGGCTGCGTGGCACTCAGAGGCCTTGTCGAAGAGGCGGGGGAAGGTTGCCGCCTGTTCCTCGGGGCTTGCCCCCGAGCA
>Ga0302267_10000146_pt1 | contig 88529 bp, 73 predicted proteins | sample III_Bog_E1_3_FD_194555 | JGI IMG/M metagenome (GOLD analysis project Ga0302267, IMG submission 194555) | Peat permafrost microbial communities from Stordalen Mire near Abisko, Sweden - III_Bog_E1_3 | ecosystem: Environmental > Terrestrial > Soil > Wetlands > Peat | place: Sweden: Abisko... | reverse complement strand
ACGCACAAGACGGCGCTCATCCGCAACTGGCTAGCCAAAAGACCGCGCTTCCATTTGCACTTCACTCCCACCTCGGCCAGTTGGCTCAACCTGGTCGAGCGATGGTTTGCCGCACTCACCGACAAGCAATTGCGACGTGGTGTCCATCGCTCTACCAAGGAACTGGAGACCGCCATTCGCACCTTCATTCAAAAACACAACCAGGCCCCAAAGCCCTTCGTGTGGCACAAAACCGCTGACCAAATCCTTGACTCTGTCGCTCGCTTTTGTGTGCGAACTTTAGAAACAGGACACTAGATAAGGTGTAGGCTTCCCACCCATTTCGCGATAAAGCCTGCGAAATGGATGGGGCACGGTGCTTCTATTTGAGGGCCGGATCAATAGAGCGGCGCCCGCTGCCGGGCCTGGACACGGGGCTGGAGCGCGGCTTCGGGCCCTGCCTCGTACAATGAAGACATGCTTCGCGATCTGCGCCCCTTGTTCGGGTACATGCGCCGTTACCGTTGGGGATATGTTGCCGGGATACTCTCCTGCGTCGGCACCAATGCCATCTGGGTGCAGTTTCCACGCGTACTGGAAAAAGCCATCGATGCCATGCAGAAGCACGAGGCTACGCGCAACACCATCCTGCTGTATGCCGGACTTCTGGTGGCCATCGCGCTGGTCAAAGGCGTGTTTCTGTACGCGCAGCGCTGGATTCTGATCGGCATCTCGCGCGAGATCGAGTTCGACCTGCGCAACGACCTGTTCCGCAAGCTGGAAGCGCAGGACTCGGGCTTCTATCAGCGCTACCGCACCGGCGACATCATGGCGCGGATGACCAACGACCTGAACGCGGTGCGAATGCTGCTGGGCCCGGCGCTGATGTACTCCACCAACACCGTGTTCTTCACTGTGGGTGCGCTGTTCTTCCTGGTGCACATCAGCCCGCTGCTCACGCTGGCCGCCTGGGCGCCGATGCCGCTGGCCAGCATCCTCATCCAGTACTTCGGCAGTCGCATCCACACGCGCTTTGAGCGTATCCAGGCCAGCTTTTCCGACATCTCCTCGCAGGCGCAGGAGAATTTTTCCGGCGCACGGCTGATCCGCGCCTTCGGCCGTGAAGAGTCAGAGACGGGCCGCTTCGAGCAGCTCAATCGCCAGTACATTGCCCGCGCTCTGAAGCTGGTGCAGCTGATGGGGATGCTGTGGCCTTCGCTGGAGTTCGTCCTCGGCATCTCCATGATCATGACCCTCGCGGTGGGCGGCCACCTGACCGTTGCGCACCGCATCACCGTGGGCCAGTTCATTGAGTTCAACACCTTCATGATCATGCTCACCTGGCCGATCATCGCCATCGGCTGGGTCATCAATATTTTCCAGCGCGGCACCGCGTCGGTGATTCGCATCCAGGAGATTCTGGACGCCGAGCCCGCTATCGAAGACGGGCCGGAAACTTTGCCGATGGCTGCCGGAACAGTACTCAAAGGTGAGATCGAGTTCCGCAACCTGAGCTTCAGCTATGGCGAGACCAAGGTGCTGGACGGTGTCACGCTGACCGTTCCGGCGGGCACCAGCCTGGCCATCGTAGGGCCCACTGGCTCGGGCAAGACCACACTGGTCAACCTGATTGCGCGGCTGTTTGAAGCGCCTGAAGGTACGCTGCTGATTGACGGCCGTCCGCTACGCCAGTACCCGCTCGCCGTGCTCCGGCACAACATCGGCATGGTGCCCCAGGAGACGTTCCTGTTCAGCGAGACCATCCGCGAAAACCTGCTGTTCGGTGCGCCCGAAGCTAGCCAGGAACAGATGCTGAAAGCCGCCGAAGCGGCGCACATCCGCCAGGAGTTCGAGGAGTTTCCGCTGGGCTTTGAGACGATGGTGGGCGAGCGGGGCGTAACTCTTTCAGGCGGGCAGAAGCAGCGCGCAGCCATTGCCCGCGCACTGCTGCGCCGGCCGGCGATTCTGATTCTGGATGACGCGCTGGCCTCAGTGGATACCTACACCGAGGAACGGATTCTGGGAGGATTGCGCGACTATACCGAAAGCTCCACCAGCATCCTGATCTCGCACCGGGTTTCCACCGTGCGCCAGGCCGACCAGATTGCGGTGCTCGAAAAAGGGCGGATTGTGGAGCTTGGCAAGCACGACCAGTTGATGGCCCTGGATGGCTACTACGCCAGCCTGTTCCACAAACAGCAACTCGAAGAAGAGCTTATCGTGGCCGGCTGAAAGCGCTGTCGGCCAGGATATTGATGCGGCCCTTGAATAGTGTGTATGCTTCCCACCCATTTCGCGATAAAGCCTGCGAAATGGATGGGGCACGGCGCATCGATTATTGATGCGGCCCTCAAAGACTGCTACTCCGTGCCCCATCTTTGCGCCTTTTTTCTGGCGCGAGGGTGGGATACCCTCACACTATTTATGGACCGGATCTATAGAGGGCCGGCCACGCGAAGGAAGAACAACCTCATGCGTTCCAACGGGAGCCGGTGATGCTGTCTTCAGAGTAGGCAAACGGCCGCGCTGCGGAAACCTGCTGCGGAGCCGGGTTGACGTCTGGATCGCGGGCAACCTCCCGCCAGGCATCGCGGACATTGCGCACGCAGTCGATGGCATGCTCGAACTTCTGCCTGGAGGCTGACTGCGAGGCCTGCAGGATCTGCGCAAAAACCGAGGCGTAAAATTCGCTGAGCGCCTGCGCCGGCCTGCCGCCCACATCCATGCGCAGACGAGCCTGCAGATGAATGATGATGTCCAGCGCGCGTTTGACAGCTCCACGGCGATCCTCGGCGTCTCCGCGTTCGACGGCGTCGATGGCGGCATACAAAAAGCGGATGATGCCGTCGTAGAGCGCCACCACAAGATCGACCGCCGAAGCCCCCTCCAGCGCGTGTTCCTGATAGCTTCCCATTTCTGTAGGACTCCTTGCTTACGAGTTCTGGTTGTAGCCGGTGATGGCCGAGTAAAGTTCATTGACCTCGGACAACTGCGAGGGAATCTCCTGAAGGATTTCGTTGGCGCTGTTCAGCTCTGCTGTCAAGCTCTTGGTTTCAGCCGAGATCAGGCTCTCTTCCCTGGAGATGTTGGCGTTCATCGTCGATTCGCTGCTGCTGTTAGCTGAAAGTGACAGCGCGAGCACGCCGGTGGTCGAACTTGTGCCCGCATTGTCGAGCATGGAGGCAAACCCCGTGCCCCAGCTGTTGGCGCTCTGGAAGAACCCGACTACACCGCTGAAATCGGAGTTCAGCACTGAATCCAGTGTGGCGGCGTCAAACGTGAGCGTCCCATTGTCGCTGGTAGAAACGGTAACGCCCAGATTGCTTAGCGTCGAAACGTCGGAAGAACCGGTGTACGACAAGGTCGTGGAGGTGGTGTTGGTTGTATCCAGCAGGGTCGAGGTGACCGCGAGCGCGCCATCCGAGCCGGTAGTGCCCGAGGTGAGCGTGAGGGCCGTGCCGGCGGTGTTGACTGAGGCGGTGACGCCGATGTTGGCGAGGTTGATGGCCGAGGCCAGCCCGGTCACTGTGTTGCTCGACGAGTCGACCGAGATGGTCTGCGCCGCGCCGGTGCCCACCTGAATGACGACGGCTCCCGACAGTACGTCGGCGCTTGAGGCCACGGTGGTGATGGCGCCCGAGTCGGCCGTGGTGCTGGTGTAGCCGGAGTCAGTGAAGTAGAGCGCCGAGTTGCTGGTGGCGGTGATGCTCGAGGTGATGGTTAGAGCGCCGGCCGAGCCGGCCGTTTGCGAGGCGAGGGTCAGCGTCGACTCGCCATCCAGGGTGTTGACCGCGGCAGTGACGCCGATATTGGCGCTGTTGATGGCCGAGGCCAGCCCGGCGACGGAGTTGTCAGAAGAACTGAGCGAGACGGTCTGCGCGCTGGTGTCCTTGATGTTGGATGTGACGGTGAGCGTGCCCGCGCTTCCCGAGGTTTCGGACAGCAGCGAGAGAGCGGTGCCGGCGCTGTCGATCGATGCCGTCACTCCAATACCGGCTGTATTGATGGCGCTGGCCAGCCCGGCAAGCGTGTTGTCGGATGAATCCAAGGTGATGGTCTGCGCTGTGCCGCTGCTGCCGACCTGGACCACAATAGAACCGCTGAGCGTATCGCCGGAATTGCGGAGGGTGGTAAGCGTGCCGGCGGAGACCGAGGTGCTGGTGCCGTCCGTGCCGCTGTAGTTCAAGGAAAAGCCTCCAGCTTCCTTGATCACGATCGAACCCGACAGCGTGGTGTCGGTGCTGGTTGAGATGGCGGTTAGATAACCGCTGGGATTCTGCACGTTGAGGGCGCCCATCAGCTGCTGCTGCAGCAGAGACAGCGTGGGCGAACCAAACAGAGGCTCGGCGCTGCCCGAAGCGTTGGTGCCGTCCTGCGCATTGATGGCGCTGACCAGCGCGTTGTAGTCGCTGACGAAAGAATTGACAGCGCTCTCGACCCCGGTGGTGTCGTTGCCGATGACCACCTGCACGGGGGTGTAATCCCCGCTGGAATCCTTCGCGCTGGGCGCGAGAATGTCGAAGGTGAGCCCTGGGATCAGTCCGCTGACCGTATTGGAGGAACTGACCAGCGTGACGCCGTCAACCACCATGGTGGCATCGGCGCCGGTGGCCGAGGTGTTGTAGGTGAGCGCGGAGCTGCTGTTGGTGGTGTCGACGATGGAGTTTGAGACCACGGAGATGTCGCCGCCCGAGCCCGAGGTACCTGACACCAGGCTCAGCCGCGAGCCGGACGAATCGGTGAGCACATTGGCCGTGACCCCCACGCCCGAGGCGTTGATGGCCGAGGCCAGCCCGGACAAGGTGTCGTCGGTCGAGTCGAGGGTGATGGTGGTGGCCGTCGCGGTGCCTACCTGCAGCACGATCGCGCCCGAGAGCGTATCGCCCGAGTTGGTGATGGCGTTCAGATAACCGCTGGAGGTGGTGGCCAGGTTCTCTACCACCACCGTATGGGTGCCGGACTGGGCCGATGATGTGGCCGCGGTCAGCTCGAGCACATCGGTGTTGGAACTGGAGCCGGTCTTCTCCGCCATGACGCCGGTAAGGTCTGTCAGCTGGCTCAGGTCGGTGGACACCGACGACAACAGGCTGCCCAGGCTCGATATGGCCGTGTCCTGCGCCTGCAGGCTGGTTAGCTCCGACTTCCAGGGCGTCTCGACATTCTGCAGATTGCTAACAATCGATGCGACCGTCGAACTCACATCGAATCCAGCGCCGCTGGTGGGAGACCCGAAGCTTAACCCGACCGTACCCATGCACTCCTCCTGTACCGCTGATATGCAGCCGGGGAACCGCTGCTGCGACGGCTAGATTAGAAATGGTTCATTGAATTCTTTTGAAACGCTGTTTAACAACCCGCAGCACGCGATCATTTTTGAACGTACATAGAGTGATCCGACAGCCTTCTGAAACGCAGAGAAGGGCGTCCTGGATGGACGCCCTTCTCTGTTGGACTGCCTGGTTGGGCAGGTCTAGCTGGTTACTGCAGCAGCTTGGTGACTTCCTGCTGCATGGAGTTGGCCTGGGCCAGGGCGGAGATGCCGGTCTGGCTAAGGATCTCGTACTTGGACATGTTGGAGGTGGCCGACGCGTAGTCGGTAGCCTGCACTGCGTTCTGCGCCGACTGCACGTTCTCCGACTGTGTGCTGAGTACGGAGCTGACGGAGTTGAGCGTGTTGATCTGCGCGCCGATGTAGCCGTCCTGCGCTGCAACCGCGTTGATGGCGCTGTTGAGGGCCGTCAGAGCTGTCTCGGAATCGGCCTGGTTGGACAGATCGGTGGTGCTCAGGTCCTGGCCCGCGGCATCGGTGTAGCTGATGGTGGCAGTGCCTCCGGTGGTTGAGGTCCCCGCAGTAACCGTCGTACCGGGGGCAGTAAACGCTGTGCTGGCGGTGGTATTTGATGCGGCGTAGGTGGTTGAGTCAAGCAGGTTCGTACCCGTGCCTGACCACGATCCGGCGCCGGATGCTGGCATGGTCCATGTCTCACTACTAGTGGTAGTGTTTGAAACCCCTACTGAGTAGGCAGCGGTGGCGGTATACGACATAGCCTGACCCGAGCCCGAACTCGTTGTTAGAGTATTGTCCGTAAGGTTGTCGCTCACACTCAGGGCGGTTGTGGCTCCCGTGGTCTTCAGATCGAGCGCGCCGGTCGTGCCATCGACGCTTGCTGTGACGCCGAGAGCCGAGTCTGCGGAGATGTAACTAGCCACCTGGGTCATGGTAACGGCCGTGGCGGCTTCGTTGTTGGCAGCTGCAATCTGGCTTGTCGTGACTGTAGTGGCGGCGCCCGTACCGACCTGCAGGGTCAAATTGCCGCTCATGATGTCGCTGCCATCGCCCGAGGTCGTGCCGCTAGCCTTGATGGAGCCACTGAAGCTGGACGCGCTCGGACTGGAGCCACTGCCGACGTCACCGGTAATCTCAATGCCTTTGTAGGTTGCGGCGCCGGTGGTTCCGGTAGCCGCTCCGGCAACGGCGGCCGTCGTGAAGCTTGCGGTTACGCCGAGCCCTGAGTTGTTGATGGCGCTGATCATGCCGGAGACGGTATTGGCATAGCCGGTGCCGGTTCCGACGGAGATGCTGTGGGAAACGGTGGAAGTCCCGGACAGCGTGGACAGCGTGATCGAGGTCGTGCCGCTGGCGTCCAGGGTGTCGGTCAATGCCGCATTCTGCGTGGCAGTGCCAAGGCTCATGAAGACATTGCCCTGGCTGGAGCCGGTCGAATACGCGATGGATCCGCTGGTATCGCCTACGTTCGAGCTCGACAGCGAACGGATGTTCAGAGCGTCGATCGATGCGCCAGTGGTGGAGGAGTCTCCGGTGTAGATGTTGGTGTTGGAGTTGAAGACCGCCGTATTGTTGTACGTGGTGGTCGAGCCGATGTTGGAGATTTCCGACAGGATCGACTGGTATTCCTGGTTCGCAGCGGTATCCTGCGTGCTGTTGAGGGTGCCGTTCGAGGCTTCGGTAGCCAGCGTCACGGCCCGGTTAAGCAGGCTCGTCACTTGCGAGAGGGCGCCGTCTGCCACTTGCAGCAGGCCTACGCCTTCAGTAGCGTTGGTCTGTGACTGGGCGAGCGCCTGTTGGTTGGCCTGAAGACCATTGACCAGCGAAAGGCCGGCCGCGTCGTCTGCGCCGGAGTTGATCTTCGATCCGGAGGACAACTGCTGCAGCGTTTTAGACAAGCTCGCCGATGTGTTGTTCAGGTTGTTGGTTGCATAGACAGCATTGATGTTGTTTAAGACACCCAGGGACATGGGGTACTCCTTGTTGGATGTGTTGATTTATGGCCCATCTCCCGAACTTGCCCCCATTTTTTAACTCCCTGGGTAGCTTCCTTCGGTCTGGCGCCATCACATCTGGCCCCTTCTTCGGCCTGCACTCGCGGAGACTTTATTTGCCCCTGCTTTCTGTCCCGCAGAGGACAATGCGCGGCTTCCGCTTCTAATCCTTTAACTATTCCCGCGTACTGGCCGATAACCGCGTTGAAGGAGTACGACGCCGATGATCGAAGTTACGCGGCTTAACGGAACCACCATGGTGCTGAACAGCGATCTGATCAAGATAGCCGAAGCATCGCCGGACACCATGCTGACGTTGATAACGGGCGAGAAACTGATTGTGCGCGAAGAGACGCAAGTAGTGATGGAGCGTGTGCTGGCCTATCGTGCGCGACTTCTAGCAGATGTGGCGCGGCGGCTGCCGGATTTTGCTGCAGTGGCGCGGGTTGTGGGGTTGACGAGCGTGGATGTGGCACAACAGCGCCCGGCAGCTGGCCAGCGGCGGACGCCGGACGAAGAATAGTCATTGCGCGAGGGAGCAGGAGTGCGCAGTTTTCAAGCGGAGCAGGCAGACGATGGCAGCCGCGTTCGCACGCAACCCTAGAGGAGCAGTAAATGGATAAGGCGAGCATTGGAGGCGTTCTTCTGGCGGTGGTCGGCATTGTGGCCGGGTTGCTGATTGAAGGCGGCAACCTGGGCCAGATTCTGCAGCCCACGGCGGCGCTGATCGTTTTTGGCGGGACGCTGGGAGCGGTGTTATTGCAGTTTCCGCTGACCACTGTGATGGCTGCTTTCGGATCGCTGGTGCATGTCTTTACAGCACAGCGCAGAGAAGACGACCAGCTGATTCTGCAACTGGTGGCCTTTGCCAACAAGGCGCGGCGCAATGGCGTGGTATCACTCGATGCCGATCTGCAGACGATTCAGGATCCGTTTCTGAAGCAGTCACTGATGTTGGCCGTCGACGGCACCGAACCATCCGAGCTGCGCAAGATCATGCGCGTGAATCTGGATTCGAAGACCGAAGACGAGGAGCGTCTGCCCGCGGTGTTTGAATCCGCGGGAGGATTCTCGCCGACCATCGGTATTCTGGGCGCGGTACTGGGTCTGATTCAGGTGATGCAGCATCTGGACAACATTACGGAAGTGGGCAAGGGGATTGCGGTGGCGTTTGTGGCCACCATCTACGGCGTTGGCATTGCCAACTTGTTCTTTCTTCCTTTTGCAGGCAAGATGCGCATCCGCATCCGGGACCACCATCGCCGCAGGGAGATGATGCTGGAGGCGGTGGTGTCGATTCTGGAGGGCATGAATCCACGCATGCTTGAGGTCAAACTCTCCGGCTTCATCGATCCCTCAGCGCAGCCGAGGAAGGGAGCCACCGCATGAATCCCCGTGTGCCGCGGCAACGCGTTTCTCAGGACCGCTGGCTGGTTTCTTACGCCGACTTCATCACGTTGCTGTTCGGCCTGTTTGTGGTGATGTACGCCTTTGCGCGTGCGGACCAGAAAAAGCAGGTTGAGGTTTCGCAGTCGATCGATACGGCCTTTCGCTCGCTGGGCCTGTTTCCTTCCGCGGCGCGGAAGGCCGCTTGCGCGGACGGCGGCGCCTGCAGTGGCAAGATGGCATCGAGTTCGGATGCCAAAGGCAGCGATCAGCCCGAGATTCCGATGAACATCGTGATGGGCGAAGACGTGATGGCTCCGGCTGAGGTGAAGCGCAATCTGGAACACCTGCGCACTGAGCTGACACAGGCGCTTTCAAACCAGGTGGCGATGCATACGGTTGCTATCCGCATGGGCAAGGACGGGCTGGTGATCAGCCTGCGCGAGGCGGGCTTTTTCGCGTCAGGCTCTGCCATGCCCAAGCCGGAGACGGTTGAGACGCTGAGCAAGATTGCCGTATCGCTGAGCCGCACGCCTTACGACCTGCGTATCGAGGGCCACACTGACAACGTGCCCATCCACACGGCCAGCTTCGACTCCAACTGGGAGCTTTCGACCACGCGCGCCACGCATATTGCGCGCATGTTGATTGAGATGCATGCGATCGATGCAGCCAAGATTTCTGCAGCCGGGTATGCCGAGTTTCATCCGGTGGCCGACAACGGAACCGACCAGGGACGCGCGCAGAACCGGCGTGTGGACATTGTGGTGCTGCCGCGCTCGCGTATTGATTTTGCCAACGGCGCTCAGGGCACGGCCGCTTCTGGCTCTGAAGGCGGATGGCGCAAGATCACCGACGACGATTAGAGATACCGGCGATGGCTGATCTGCCAAGAAAACATTGACATCCTTTCCCACCCTTTTCCGCAAAAAGCGCGGAAAAGGATGGGGCACCCTGGCAAGATTACCGACGACGATTAGAGTTGGGTTCAAGTGCATACCGACGCGCTTGTCGCGCGGTACGCGCCAACCGTACAATGACTGGGCCGCGCGCTGGATGGAGCGGCTCACGCCATGCTCAATCGCCGACAACTTCTTGTCCGTTCCGCCGCCGCTGCCGCCTCGTTTGCCTTGCATCCATTTCTTGCCGGGGCCGAGCCGTCTGAGCAGCTGGCATTTTCTCCTCTGACGATCGATTCGCACGTGCATGTGTTTGCGCGCGATGCACGGTTTCCGTTTGCTGCGGGCGCGCATGTCCCGGCCGACGACGCGCCGCCCGAGTTACTGCTGGAGTTGATGCAAGCGAATAACATTGCGCGCACGGTCATCATCCAGGTCATTCATTATCGTTGGGACAACAGCTATCTGCTCGATGTGCTGCGGCGCTTTGCGAAGCAATTTCAGGGCGTGTGCCGCGTCGATCCGGAGAACCCGGCTGCGCCCGACCACTTGAGCCAGCACACGCAGGACGGTTTTCGCGGAGTGCGGTTGAGTCCGGCAGGCACAGCCGACGGCGATTGGATACGCGGGCCGCTGATGAAGCCCTTGTGGCGGCGTTGCAGCGAGCTGAAGGTGCCGATGACAATTCTTGCGCCGGTGGAGCGGATGCCGGATCTAGTGCCGTTGATCGAAGCCAACCCGGAGCTGACCGTGGTCATCGATCACATGGCGGATTGCCCGCTGGACCGCCCCGATCAGCTTCAGACGTTGCTGGCACTGGCTCGTTATCCGTGCGTGTTTGTGAAGATTACCGACCTATGGGTGCTGTCGAAGCTGGCGTATCCGTATTTGGATGCGCAGGAGCAGGTGCGCCGTCTCTACGATGCCTTTGGGCCGCAGCGGTTGATGTGGGCCACCAATTGGCCGGTGTCGTTGAAGCAACTGCCGTATGCGAAGGTTGTGGAACTCTACCGCGGCCACATGAGTTTTTTCAGCGCCGAAGATCGCAAAGAGATCTTCAGCGGGACAGTGCAGCGCGTGTGGCCTTTCGGGCTGTGAGCGTGCTGACGAGTGAAGGAGTTACCATGCCTGTTTCATTGCGCAGTTTTTCAGTGAGTGTGCTGCTTTGCGCTCTGGCTGCGGCCGGCGCTGCTGCCCAGCCTGCGCCGAAGAGCCCGGTGGGGATTGATTTTTCTTACGCGGGCTACCATGGTGACGGACATGCGCTGCCAGCGGTGAAAGCGGTGTTGGTGGTGAAGCCCACGGGCGGCGACGATACGGCGCTGATCCAGGGCGCGATTGATCGCGTGGCAGCGCGGTCGGTAGGCGCGGATGGATTTCGCGGCGCGGTGCTGCTGGCCTCAGGGCGCTTCCATGTCAAGGGGCAGTTGCGCATCGCGGCGAGTGGCGTAGTGTTGCGCGGCATGGGCGCTGGAACTGGCGGAACGGTGATTGTGGCCGAGGGAATCAGCCGCCGCACGCTGATTGAAGTGGGTGGCAAGACCGATCCACAGCTTGCGAAAGCTGTGAGCGTAACGGCGGATGCGGCAGCGGGCAGCACGGTATTCACGCTTGCGGCGGTGGATGGATTCAAGGCGGGCGATCACGTGGTGGTGCGCAGGCCGAGCACCGAGGAGTGGATTGGCGCGATAGGCATGACGGGGCTGCCGGGCACCTTCGCCAACACGCGGCTGGACTGGCGGCCGGGTTCGCACGATCTGATTTGGGATCGTGTTGTTGTTGCAGTTGACGCGGCCAAGAACACGATCACGCTGGATGCGCCCATTACTACCGCGCTCGAACAGAAGTATGGCGGCGGAACGGTGGCGCGCGTGGAAGCAGACGCGCCGCCGACGCAGATTGGCATTGAGAATCTGGCGATTGAGAGCGCGTACGATCACTCGTTTGCGAAGGACGAAGATCATGCGTGGATTGCGATACTTCTGGATCATGTGGAGGACGCGTGGGTGCTCAATGTGACCGCGCGGCACTTTGTTGCATCGGCGGTGCGCGTGAACTGGCGCGGGCGGCGCATTACCGTGGAGGATTACCGCAACGAAGCGCCGGTGGGCGAAGAGGGCGGCTATCGCAGGCAGGGGTTTGTGGTGGATGGGCAGCAGGTGCTGATCCGTCGCGCGTGGAGCGAGCAGGGCACGAACGACTTTGCCTCGGGGATTCTGGCTGCCGGGCCGAATGTATTTCTCGATTGCCGGGCCGAGCATTCGCTGGGCGCCAGTGGCGCGTTTGAGGGCTGGGCTTCGGGTGTGCTGTATGAGCGCGTGCATGTGCCGGAGGCTCGGTTGCAACTGCTGCTTGATTTCGGGCGTGCGCAGGGTGCGGGCTGGACGGCGGCGAACTCCGTGGTGTGGAACTCGGAGGCCAAGAGCATTGAAGTGCTGGGCCCGCCTAATGCGCCGAACTTCGCGGTGACTTCGCCCGCTTCGCTTTACGAGAGCGAGCTGGCTGTGCGTACGGGGGCACATCTGGAAGGCATGAAGACGTGGCCTGCGGAGAGTGTGGCTGGCGTTGAGGAGTTTCGTTCTTCAGATGTAAAACCCACCGTTGAACTGAAGCCTGAACTGCATCCGGTTTCGATTGTGAATGGGCGCTTTGTGGTGGATGGCAAGGCGATGTGGGGTCCGTCGCAGACCGAGGCGTGGTGGCGCGGAGACACGTCGCCGCTGACGGCGATGGAGTCAACCGGATCGAGCGTGACGCGCTTCATGCCAGGCGTTACCGCGCCGGGGTTGACCGAAGATCTGGCGCAGATGGCCGCGCGGCTGAAGGGCCGCGGCATGGTTTCAATCCAGGTGAATCCGGGGCTCTGGTACGAACATCGGCGCGACGCGCACACCGTGGAGCACCGCGCCGACGGCGATGTGTGGGCACCGTTCTACGAGATGCCGTGGGCACGCAGCGGCCAGGGCACGGCGTGGGACGGGCTCAGCAAGTACGACCTGACGCGCTACAACCCTTTCTACTTCGAGCGGCACAGAGAGTTTGCACGCGAGGCGGCGAAGCAGGGGTTGATCGTCTTTTACGACCTTTACAACACGCACAACGTGCTGGAGATTGGGCCGCACTGGATCGACTACGCATGGCGGCCGGCCAACAACATCAACGACACTGGATTGCCGGAGCCGCCGCCCTTGCGCGTGCATGGACGCAGTGACGAGGGCAACGAGTTCTACTCCACCAGCTACGCGCCGCTGAAGGCGCAGCATCGCGCTTACATTCTGCACACGCTGGACGAGATGGCCGATCAACCGAATGTGATCTTCGGCGTGGCTTACCAATATGCAGGGCCGCTGGAGTTTGAGCAATTTTTCCAGGACACGGTGCGCGAGTGGGAGCAGAAGCACGGCAAGCATGTGCGCATTGCGCTGACCACCAGCAAGCAGACCACCGATGCGATTCTGGCCGACCCGGTGCGGGCCGCGCAGGTGGCTGTAGTGGACATGCGCTATTGGGAGTACCTGCCCGACGGCACGCTGTTTGCACCGAAGGCCGGTGAGAACCACGCCTTCCGCGAGCTGATTTCCATTGCCTTTCCTGGCTATACGGACACGCCGCCGCTGACCACGGCGCAGATGGTGTACAAGCAGGTGCGCGAGTATCGCGACCGCTATCCGCAGATTGCGCTGATGCCGATGGAGGCAGGCGCAGGGCCGCTTCCGATTCTGATGGCCGGAGCCGCATCGCAGTCGTCGCTGGTGGGCCGGGCCGCAACGCGCCCGCCGACGGCCGCCGAGCAGGCTTCGTCGATGTATCCGCTGCGGCCGGTGAGCGCGCAGGCCCCGCAGCCGACCTCGAATGAGGACAAGGTGGTGGGCCAGTTTGTGGCGGCGCATCTGGCCACGCAATTGATGAAGATGGAGCCGAAGGATGGCTGGACCGCTGCGCCGGAACAGACGTGGGTGCTGGCTGGCGGTGCTGACGAGCCGGTGGTGATCTATTCGCTGGGCGGCGCGGAGATTGCGCTGGCAAAGCAGTTGCCTGCGGCGCACTATAAAGCCATTTGGTTCGATCCGCACACGGGTGCGGAGACGGCCGCCACAGCAGAGGGCCAGAGCTGGAAGAAGCCCGATGTACGCGAGTGGGTGCTGTTGCTGGAGCCGGTGAGGTGAAGCTTCAGTTTTCAGTTGTCAGCTTGATTGTGGGAGAGCGGAGGGTGTTCTTTCCCAGGTCCCCAAATGCGAGGGACCTGGGGATCCCCCAGCTGGTTCTGCGAGTGCGGAGTTGTTCGAGAGGCGAGTTGATGCCGAGAACTTTGCTACTCGACACCGAGCACTTTTACGATGACGCGCTTGGGGCGCTGGCCGTCGAATTCGGCGTAAAAGATGCGCTGCCAGGTGCCGAGGTCTAGCTTTCCTTTTGTGACGGGCAGGGTGGTTTCGTGATGCAGAAGAAGTGACTTCAGGTGGGCGTCGCCGTTATCTTCGCCGGTCTGGTGATGCTTGTAGTCAGGGCGTGCGGGGGCCAGCTCTTCGAGCCACTTGCCGATGTCCTCGATGAGGCCGCTCTCGTGGTCGTTGACGTAGATGGCGGCGGTGATGTGCATGGGCGAGACGAAGCAGAGGCCGTCTTGCACGCCGCTGCGCCGGACGATGGCCTCGACCTGGTCGGTGATGTGCACCATCTCGCGGGGCTTGCGGGTTTCAAAGACCAGATACTCGGTGTGGCTCTTCATGTCAGTGTGTCTCCCTTGGCGCGGCTAGAGTTGGACGGCAGCTATTATTGATCCGGCCCTCATAGAAGCACCGTGCCCCATCCATTTCGCAGGCTTTATCGCGAAATGGGTGGGAAGCCTACATACTACTTAAGGGCCGGATCCATAGCTGTTAGCTCGTTATTCGAGCGCGGGCTTTGTTCTCTCCCACCCTTCGAGCAAAGGACGCTCGAAGGATGGGGCACCCATTTGTTGTTCGAGTGCGGGGCTCTTTCTCTCAATGCCTTCGCGCAAAGAGCGCTCGAAGGCATTGGCGACTGTCAGAGATTATCCTAATGAAGATGATGGAAGCGGCCAAGCCCAACAACGATGCCCACGATTTGCCCACTGCTGTCGATGATGGGCCAGCGGGCTCTGCCGATGCACTCTACGAGCAGGGACTGAACGCGCTGGCCGCGGGCGATGCCGTGGAAGCTGCGCGGCTGTTTCGCGCCGCCATCGATGCCGATGAGACGTACATTGACGCGCATCACGGGCTGGTGCGGGCACTGCGGGATGCGGGTCGGCTGGAGCAGGCGGTGGGCGCGGCGCTGGCGTTGACCGCGCTAACGCCGGGCGATCCGCTGGCGCATACGGCGCTTTCGATTTCGCTGCAACATGCGGGGCATGTTCCGGAAGCCGAGGCGGCCGCAGCTCGGGCGCGCATTCAGGAGTGGAAGCAGCAGTTGGCAGCGCCGCTCTCGCCGCCATCATCGTCTGAGGACTCGCTGAAATGAAGCCAGGCTCGGCTGCTCGTCGGCTGCGCGTGCTGCACGACCGCTTGTTTGCAGCCTATGGGCCGCAGCACTGGTGGCCTGCGGAGACCGCCTTCGAGGTGGTGCTGGGCGCGTATCTGACGCAGAACACATCGTGGAAGGCTGTGGAGCGGTCGCTGGGAAATCTGCGTGCGGCTGGGGCGCTGACGGTGGAGGGGCTGCGCGCGGTTGGGCTGGATGAGCTGCGGCGTCTGATTGAGCCGTCGGGGTTTTATACGCGCAAGGCCCCGGCGCTGAAGGCATTTGTGGCGCTGCTCGATGCGGAGTTTGGCGGGTCGTTGGACGTGATGGCGGCTGCGCCAACGGAAGGGCTGCGTGGGCAACTGTTGGAGTTGCCAAGTGTGGGGCAGGAGACGGCGGATGCGATTCTGCTGTATGCGTTGGGGCACGAGACGCCGGTGGTTGATGAGTATCTGCGGCGCATTGTGGAGCGGCATGGGCTGGGTGACGGAAAGATCCGGTATGAGACGCTTGCGGGACTGACGCGCGCGGCCTTTGACGGCGATGAAGCGGCAGGGCGCGCGCAGCTCTACAACGAGTTTCACGCGCTGACGGTGGCCGTGGGCAAGGCGCATTGCGGGCGGGCGGCGCGGTGCGAAGGGTGCCCGCTGGAGGCCGATCTGCCGCGTGGACACTGCGGTGTGACAGCGGCGCTTCGCGCAGATCGAGCTGAGTCTGATGCGAGTCTGCACAGCGCCCCGCTGGGGCGCGGCGGCCTCAAAGGCCGCTAACCCAGGGCCGCGCTACGCTTTGCCCTGGGCTACTGGCACGCTTCCCCTCCGGGGCGCATTGGGTGAGGTAGAGGCAATTCGCGCTGCTCGCAAACCGAGAGGATCGTGTCTTGTGCCGTGCCTACGGCACTCCGGTGGGTTTTGATGGGCTTGCTCTCCCCACGTTGAAACGTGGGGCTAACTTGCGCTGCGCCTATGGCGCGGTTTTTTGGCGAGCGTGGGCGGGACTTATAGATTCGGCCCTTCAATAGTGTGTAGGCTTCCCACCCATTTCGCGATAAAGCCTGCGCAATGGATGGCTTCGATATGAGGGCCGGATCAATAGTGAGCGTGGGTGGGTCTTGGTAGGCGTGGCGGTTTTTTGGCAAGGGCGGTTTTTGCGATTGCTCTGGCGGAGCACTCGGCAGGTGCGGGCCGGGCGTCGTAATCTGGAAGCATGAGTTTGCCGCAGCAACCGCAGATGAATGTGGTTCTCGCCGAGGACTACCGCGAGACCTACGCCAACAGTGTGCACGTGAAGGTGAGCGTGTGGGATTTTCAACTGGTCTTTGGCCGGGCGTCGAGCGAGAGCCCGGATCAGGTGACCATCAAGAATCATGAGGCCATCTTTCTGAGCCCGCAGCAGGCCAAGGCGCTGTCGAATATTCTTGGCCAGAATCTGGCGCAGTATGAGCAGGCCTTCGGGACTATTCAGCTGGAACCGCAGGGCACGATACTGCCTGAAGGGCCGATTAACTAACCATCCCAAGCAAGAGGAGCCCGCGCGTGCGCCTTCGCCAGTTTCTGGAGCCCCGGCCGGACCAGCCGATGCCGCTCTGGATGATCTATCCGGTCATCTTCGCGGCCTTGTATGCCTCGCACTTTTCGCTGCTGGCGGTGCCGTACTACTGGGACGAGGCGGGCTACTACATTCCTGCGGCGTGGGACTTTTTTCGCACCGGTTCGCTGATCCCGTTCAGCACCCTGACCAATGCGCATCCGCCACTGCCCAGCATCTATCTGGCGCTGTGGTGGAAGGCGGCGGGATTTCTGCCAGAGGTGACGCGCGAGGCGGTGCTGATGGTGGCGGCGCTGGGGTTGCTGGCGGTGTGGCGGCTGGCCATGCGGCTGGTGGGCGTGGTGCCGGTGGCCGTGTGGACGGTGGTGCTGACCGGGCTTTATCCGGTGTGGTTTGCGCAGAGTTCGCTGGCGCACGCTGACATTTTTGCCGCCGCCTGCACGCTGTGGGGGTTGGTGTACGCACTGCCGCTGCGGGGGCGCAATCCGGTGGCCGCAGCACTGTGGTTTGCCGCAGCGGGGCTATCGAAGGAGACTTCGATCGCTATTCCGGTGGCGCTGGCCGTCATCTGCCTGGTGCGCGCGTTTCGGCTGCCGCGCGTGCAAGGGCTGCGGGCGTTCTATGAGGGCGTGTGGCTGGCTTGTTCGGCGCTGCCGCTGGCTGTGTGGTATGCCTATCACCGCGCCAAGACCGGTTTTCTGTTCGGCAATCCCGAGTTTTTGCGCTACAACGCGCAGGCGAATCTTTCGCCGCTGCGTTTTCTGGCGGCGTTTGGGCATCGCGTATTGCATTTGACGGCTCACATGAACCTGTTTGTGCCGGTGCTGATGGCCTGCGCTGCGTTTCTGCTGGCGCCCAGGCCCGATGCAGAGGGGTACGAGCGCGCTAGTATCGACAGGCTGCCGCTGCTGCGCATCCTTGTGCTGCTGGCGGTGGAGGCGGTCCTGTTCAGCCTGCTGGGTGGGGCTCTGCTGACGCGCTATCTGCTACCTATGTTCCCGCTGGTGCTGTTGCTGGTGGTGGTCACCCTTTACCGGCGCGTGCCCTACTGGCAGGGGCTGGCGGTGGTGGCGGCGGTGGGCTTTGCGATTGGTCTGTTTGTGAATCCGCCGTACGGATTTGCGCCGGAGGACAACCTGGCTTACGCGCGCTTTGTACGGCTGCATGTGGAGGGCATCCGGCAGCTGGAGCATCGTTATCCGGCGGCGTCGGTGCTTTCAGCCTGGCCCATGACCGACGAGTTGAGGCGACCGGAGCTGGGCTACGTAAAGGAGCCCTTCGACGTGGTGGCGATCGACGATTTTTCTTCGGCGCAGATCGAACGCGCGGCGCAGGAGCCGGCAGCTTACTCGGCGGCGCTGGTTTTCTCCACCAAGTACGATCCGCCTTCGACGCTGTTTACGATGGGCGCGCGCAGCAAGGCGCTGGACGAGCAGTACTTCGGGCTGCACCACGATTTACCGCCGGAGGCGATTGCGCTGCAGTTGCATGGCTCGTTGGTGTGGAAGCGCGAGGACCAGGGTATGTGGGTGGCGCTGATCCGCTTTGACCGGCAGGTGGAGGCGCGGCTGGAACCGATGGGGTCTCTTGATGCAGGGCTCAGATAGTGTGTTGGTTTCCCACCCATTTCCGCAAAAAACGCGGAAATGGATGGGGCACGGAAGTCTATAGCAAAAGCGAAAATGCGTTAGAGTTTCTTGCGCAGGAACTCGACGATGCCGTAGCCGATGAAGGCTGAAATCAGCGCGATGAGGAAGTTCTGGCCAGTAAAGATGTTCTCAAAGGCTGCCAGCAGAGTCTTGCCTTTGCCGCTGATGGCATTGAACTCGCCCATCAGCAGATTCGAGTAAAACAGAAAGACGATAAAACCGGCCTCAACCACAGCCCGCCAGATGGGGTTGAGCTTGGAGCGGTTTTTGCGGGTGGGTTCCATGCGCTTATTCTATCCATCTCTATCCATCTCTATCCATCCTCGATAAGGAATCCGTGGATTCCGTCAATCGCCGCCCGAGTCACCTGCCTCCGCGCAAACGCCTATAATCGCTAAGTCGTGACTACTCTTCTTACATCGCGCCTGCTGCGCGCCGCGGTTGCGGCGTGGATTGTTTTGGTTGGTTTTGCGGCTACCAGTGCATTTGCTCAATCGGCTGCGCCAGGGGCAGCCGGCGGCGGCCGAATTCTGCTGGTGCTGCCGTTTGACAACCGCACGGGGCAGCCGAGCCTGGAGTGGGTGCGGGAGGCGGCGGCGGACTTGCTGGGGCGGCGGTTTACCTCAGCCGGCTTTGCGCCCATGAGCCGCGTGGATCGCATGTATGCGCTGGACCATCTGGGGTTGCCGCAGAACTTTCATCCTTCGCGTGCCAGTTCGTTGAAGCTGGCGCAGACGCTGGATGCCGATTCGATTGTGGTGGGCAGCTACATGACCGACGGCGCGGACGTGGTGGCCGAAGGGCGCATTGTGGACGTGCCGCGCTTGCGCATGAGCGAAGCATTGACGGCCCGCGGGCCGATGGCGAAGATGGTCGACGTGTTCGACGAGCTGGCATGGAAGCTGACCCGGCAGATGGACCCGAACTTCGGCGTGGCCGAGGAGACGTTTGTGGCGGCCGGCCGCGACATCCGGCTGGATGCCTATGAGCAGTACATTCGCGGTATTACCGAGGCTGACCAGGCAGAGCGGTTGCGCCACCTGCAGTCGGCGGTGCAGCTGAATCCAGGGTTTAGCTCGGCGTGGATGGCGCTGGGGCGCGAGCAATACGCCGGCCAGCAGTACGAGCAGGCCGCCACGGCCTTCAGCAAGGTAGGCCGAAACGATCCGGAGGCGCTGGAGGCGGGGTTTTATCGTGGGCTGTCGCTGATGTTCTCGGGTGACTATGGCAACGCGGAGAAGTCATTTGAAGCCGTGGCGCGGATACTGCCGCTGGCCGAGGTGCTGAACAATCAGGGTGTGGCCGCCAGCCGCCAGGGCCGCGACGGCACGGATTTGTACATGAAAGCCGCTGCCGCCGACCCTTCCTCGGCCGACTACCACTTCAATCTGGCGGTGAGCCTGAAGCGGACGGGCCAGACGCCGGGTGCGGTGAACGAACTGGCGCAGTGCCTGAAGCTGCGCCCGACCGACAGCGAGGCCCAGATGCTGGATGCGGCGTGGAAGCTGCCGCAGGGCTCGAGCGCCGCTGCTGCGCCTGACCCATTGGAGCGGATTGCGCGCAGCTTCGATGCTGTGGCCTTCCGGCAGGCGGCGCAGATGATGGATCAGATGGACGGTGCGCGGATGGCGGCACTGAGCCCCACGGAGCGCGCGAAAAAGTTGATTGCCCAGGCAAGTGAGTATCTTGACCGGGGCTTGCTGTTGGAGGCTGAGCGGCTCTATCAGGACGCGGCTCTGGCCGATCCTGGATCTGCCGAGGCGCTTGCCGGGCTGGCGCAGGTACGCGAGCGCTCGGGCGACCGGGAGGCGGCGCGCAAGGACGCTCATGCGGCGCTGAACCTGAAGCCATCCGCATCGGCGTGGCTGGTGCTGGCGCGGCTTGACCTGGCTGCCGGCAAACTGGACGAGGCTGGGCGCGATGCGGCTTCGGCGCTGCAATTAGATGCGGGCAACACCGCTGCACAGCAGTTGCAGTTGCAGATTCTTGCGCGGACCGGCCAGAAGAAGTAGAGTTTAGAGCCGGTCACAGAAGGAGCGCGTCATGGTTGCGATGATTGCTCGCCGTGGGTTCGGTTTGCTGGCCGTGGTGGCTGGCGTTCTGCTGTGTGCGAGTGGCTGGGCGCTGAACGCGCCTCGGCAGCCGCTGGTGGTGAAACTGGTTCTGGCCGACACCATCCAACCCATTACGCAGGACGAGTTGCAGAGCGCCATCCGCCAGGCCAATGACGAGGGTGCGGCGGCGCTGCTGGTGGAGCTGGACACGCCCGGTGGGCTGCTGGAAGCGACCCGCACCATGGCGGGAGCGATTCTTGGTTCGCGAGCGCCGGTGATTGTGTATGTGGCTCCGGCGGGAGCGCGGGCCGGATCGGCGGGCTTCTTCCTGCTGGAGTCGGCCGACGTGGCCGCCATGGCGCCGGGCACCAATGCGGGCGCGGCTCACCCCGTTCTTGAGGTGGGCAAGATGGACGACACCATGGCGCAGAAGGTGACCAACGACGCGCAGGCTTTCTTGCGCTCGTATGTGACCCGGCGCAATCGCAACGCCGAGGCGGCTGCGGCAGCGGTCGAGAACTCCCACTCCTACACTGCCGAGGAGGCGCTCAAGGAGCATCTGATCGACCTGACCGCATCGAGCGACGCCGAGCTGCTGGCAACGCTCGATGGGCGTGAGATTACGCGGCTGGACGGATCGAAGCAGACGCTGCTACTGGCCGGTGCGCGCATGGAGCTAGTGCGGCCCTCGCTGCGCGACCACCTGCTGGGCTGGCTGGTGGATCCGAACATTGCGCTGCTGCTGCTGGTGGGCGGCGCGCTGCTCATCTATCTGGAATTCAATACGCCGGGCACGGTGGTTCCGGGCGCGCTGGGCACGCTGATGGTGCTGTTGTCAGTGTTTGCGCTGAACCTGCTGCCGATCCGCTTTACGGCCGTGCTGCTGCTGGCAGGGGCGCTGGTGCTGCTGCTGCTGGAGGCCAAGTTTGGCGGCCATGGGGTGTTGGCCGCAGCCGGAATTCTCTCGCTTACCTTTGGCACGCTCACACTGGTGGCCGCGCCCATTCCGGAGATGAACGTGAACCCCTGGGTGGCGTTCGCGGTGAGCGCGGGTTTTGGCGGCATTACGGTGTTCCTGGTACGGCTGGCGGTGCGCGCGCGGCGGCAGAAGACGCGGCTGGGAGCGGACGCCATGGTGGGGCACCAGGCCGTGGCCATGGAACCGCTGGCGCCCGAGGGCCATGTGCTGGTGGAAGGCGAAATCTGGCGCGCGGTTGCGGCCGACGGCGCGCCCAAGGGAGCCCAGTTGCGGGTGGTGGGCAAAGAGGGCATGGTGTTGCGCGTGGCTCCGGCTGAAAGCAACGGCTCCCAAAGATAAACGCGGCTGGAGTAAAATCCCTGCTACGGCGTCTGTGCTTGCCGCGCGTGCCTCAGTTGCGGGCGGCGTTTGAGCGGGACGGCCGTTCATGAGGCTACCGCGATGTTCGATTCCATGATGCCTGTGCTGATTCTGGCCGCTATTGTCGTCCTCTACCTGCTGAACTCCATCAAGATTCTGCGCGAGTACGAGCGCGCGGTCATCTTCCGGCTGGGTCGCGTTCTTGGCTCGCCGAAAGGGCCTGGCATCATCCTGGTCTTCCGGCCCATTGACCAGATGGTGCGCATCTCGCTACGCCAGGAGGTGCTGGAGGTTCCGGCGCAGGACGTGATCACCCGCGACAACGTGACGCTGAAAGTGAATGCGGTGGTCACGCTCTACGTGGTCAACCCAAACGATGCGGCCATCAAGGTGGCCAACTACGTCTACCAGACCTCGCAGTTTGCGCAAACCACGCTCCGCTCGGTGCTGGGCGAGGTGGAACTGGATGAACTGCTCAGCCATCGCGACAAACTAAATCTCAAGATCCAGACCATCATCGACCAGCGCACGGAGCCGTTTGGCGTGAAGGTGACGTCGGTCGAAGTGAAGCAGGTGGACCTGCCGGAGCAGATGCTGCGCGCTATGGCCAAGCAGGCCGAGGCGGAGCGCGAGAAGCGGGCCAAGGTGATCCATGCCGGCGGCGAGTTCGACGCGGCGCAGAAGCTGGTGGACGCGGCAGCACTGCTGGCCACGCAGCCTATTACTCTGCAGTTGCGCTACCTGCAAACGCTGACCGAGATTGGCGTGGAAAAAAACACCACCATCGTCTTCCCGTTGCCGGTGGAGCTGCTCTCGTTGCTGAACAAGTTCAGCGCCGGCTCGCAGCCGCCTGACGCCGAAAAGAAGTAAGCGGCAGACCACACACCCTGAGCCCAGACCGCGAGGAGTGCGCATGAGGGGATTTCTGGACGACGACGATTTTGAGCCGACGCCGCAGCCAAAGCGCGACACCGAACTGACGCTTGGTTTTGCCACGCTGCTAGGCATCTTCTTCGGGCTGGTGATTCTGTGCGGGCTGTGCTTCGGGCTGGGCTACGAGGTGGGCCGCAGCAGCGCCAGCCCGCCGGTGACGCTGCCGCCGGGCACCCCGGCCAAAGTCACTGCGTCCTCGGCAGCAAAGCCGTCGGCAACAGCGCAGAACAACTCCGTGCAGCCGGGCTCACCCGGTGGCGATGCGACGGCAGTGGTGCAGGAGCCGGCCAGCTCCAATGCGGGCGGCGCGTACGTCTCGCAGCCGATACATGCGGCTCTTCCACCACCGTCTCCGGTATCGGCACAGCCCGCGCAGCAGCGCGTGCAGCCGGCTATGCCCAGCGGTCCATTCATAGTGGAGATTGCCGCAGTGGCCAATCCCGAAGACGGCGATGTGCTGGTGAACGCGCTCAAAAAGCACAACTACGCGGTGACGGTGCGGCGCGGAGCTGACAGCCTGATCCACGTGCGCATTGGCCCCTTTGCCTCGCGCGACGACGCCAACCATTGGCGGCAAAAGCTGCTTAACGATGGCTACAACGCCATTGTGGAGCAGTAGGCCGGGGCAGGTGCTGCGCGCGTCTCTGCGCTCATTCGCGAAAAGGCGTTACAGAACGCCCGCCCATAACTTCACCTCGGCCTCGGCTGGATGCTGCTCCACGCGGCTTGGCGCGTTGAAGAGCATGGTGGATCGAGTTGCAGCGGAAAAGCGCGGCCAGGCGGGCAGGCCTGCGGCGGCGGGCGCATTGCCCTTCAGAAAACCGACCCACGCCTCGTGCATCTGGCGCGCCAAATGGGCTTCGTCGGCAGCATTGCCAACGGATGCCGTGGGGCGATCCCAGACCAGCTTGACATCGAGTGAGTGCGGCGCGTAGCCGTGCAGGTAGCCGGTGGTTTCGGCAAAGTCCAGCCGGTAGACCCAGGCCTCGCCGCCGCCTTGTACGTGCGCTTCAGCCACGCGCAGCGACGGAATCATGTACTCCTCGGCGGTGAGGGCGCGAATGCGGCACTGCTCGTCGGTTAGCTCCGGATACACGTCCTTGTACTGGCGATAGACGGCGAGGAAGGGCTCCAGCGCCATGTTGCCCAGGTTGGCGGCGGTGGCGTCGTGCTCGGGGTGCGGACCGACGAAGGCTGCGCTCTCGTCGCGGTTGGTGCCGAGCAGCAGCCGCTTGCCGCGCGTGTTTCCAGAGGCGATGGTCTCGACCGGCAGGCGTGGCAGCAGGTTGCCATCCAGCTCGGCGCGCAGAGGGAAGTGTTTGGGCCAACTGGCCATGAACTTTACCTGTGCGTCGATGAGCCTTTTGGGCGGCGCGGTGAGCAGATCGTGCACCTGGTTTCCATCAGCCTTCCATGGGGCGGCAAAACCATCGGCCACGCGCTCGCTCTCCTCGCGCGAACTCACGCGCTCCGCGCCGCCGCTTTCCGACACCATCTGCTGGAAGAGCCCGCGCGCCGAGGGAATGCCCATGAGTAGATCGGTGAGCTTTGCGCCGGCGGACTGGCCGCCGATGGTGACGCGTTCGGGATCGCCACCGAAGGCTGCAATGTTCTGGCGCACCCAGCCGAGGGCGCAGATCAGATCGCGCAGTCCGTTGTTGGCGCTGGCCTCGTAGGCGGGCCCAAGCAGCGGTTCCATGTTGAGGAAGGCGAAGACACCGAGGCGATAGGCGACGGTGACGCAGATGATGCCTTCCTGGGCAAGCATTGCGCCGTCGAAGATGGGGTCGTGCGCGCGGCCGCCGGTGAATCCGCCGCCGTGAATCCAGACGTAGACCGGGAAGGGACCTTTGCCCGCGGGAGCCCAGATGTTCAGGAAGAGGCAGTCTTCGCTGGTGGCGAAATTTACGCCGGGTTGCAAGGCTGCCGCACCAAAGCGCGTGGCGTCGCGCAGGCCCTTCCACGGCTTTACGGGCTCAGGCGCGCGGAAGCGGAGCGCTCCTACGGGTGGTTGGGCAAAGGGAACGCCACGAAAGACGCGCACCGCGCCCATCTGCTCACCGCTGAGCACGCCAGCGGGCGTATGGACGGTGGTGGGTGTGACGCCATCGAGCGCGTGCAGCAGGTTGCCGCGCAGAGCAAAAGCCGCCAGTCCGGCCTGGCCAAGAAAACTTCGCCGCGAAAGATTCATCCCCAGTTGCCCCCGGTTGGAACGTTGAATGCTATTCGAGATTTAGAGAACTTTTGCCATCTCTATACACAGAGAATTGTAGAGCGTGTTTCGTTCATTGGTTCGGCATCAATGATTACACCTTGATCTTGCAAATTGCAGATTGTGCCGCACTGCCGTGGGCGCTTGATTTTACGAACGACGAAGCGCGCCGTTATTGTCTGGCCGGGCAGTGTGAAAAAGAGCTGTCCACCATGATGGATGCTGCTTGATGCGCATTGCTGCTGAAGCCGTCCGGTGAATTGTTCTGTCGCTATGATGAAGTGGAGCGCCGCTGAGCGCATGAGTCCGGCAGCTTGCCGGTCACAGATGCCCCTATGCGCGTTGAGTTTCCAGTGCTGATTGCAAAGCCGCCGGTGTGCGATCACCCCTCGTTTTTCGGGAGCTTCTGACAGGTGACACATTTTCAACTCAGCGCGTCGGACTATCTGGTTGTTGCCGGTTACTTTGTTTTGCTCCTTGCCATTGGTCTGTGGTTTCGCAATCGGCTGAAGAACATGAAGGATTACTTTGCCGGTGGCAATCAGGTTCCCTGGTGGATGGCCGGCATCTCCCATTACATGTCGAGCTTCAGCGCATTTTCGTTTGTGGCCTATGCGCAGATCGGCTACATGTATGGCTGGGTCTCGGTCACGCTTTTCTGGGCTGTGGTTCCGGCGTGCCTGGCAGGCGGCGTGTTCTTTGCCGGGCGCTGGCGGCGGGCGCGCGTAATTACGCCGGTGCAGTTTCTGGAATTGCGCTTCAACGGATTTGTGCGGCAGCTATTTGCCTGGACCGGAATTCCGGTGAGGATCTTCGACGATGCGCTGAAGATTTTTGCAACGGGATTGTTTGTTTCCGTGGCCTCGGGCATCAGCCTTTGCTGGTCGATTGTGATCTGCGGCAGCGTGATGGTGGTGTATACCTTCCTGGGTGGAGTCTGGGCGCTGGTGGTGACGGACTACATTCAATTCCTGATGAAGGTGCTGGCGATTTTGCTGCTGTGTCCTCTGGCGATTGCGGCGGCTGGCGGCTTTCCTGCGGCCTTTCGCGGATTGCCGGCGGGATTTCTAACCCCGGTCAATGGACCGTACGGCTGGCCGTATCTGGCGGGTTTTGCAGTGCTGATGATGGTGAGCTACAACGCAAGCTGGTCGCTGGCGCAGAAATACTACTCGGTGCCTACCGATCACGATGCGTCGAAAGCGGGGTATTTATCGGCATTGCTGAATTTTCTGGGCGCGCCGCTGATGATTTTGCCGGCGATTGTAGGGCGGCATTTTCTGCCTGACCTGGTGGCGCAGAACCATACGGCCGACGCCTACGTGCTGCTGGTGACGCAACTGCTGCCGGCGGGCATGGTGGGCATCATCATGGCCGCCATGTTTTCAGCAACCATGGCCGCGGTCACGGGCGACTTCAATGCCGTGGCGAGCGTGCTGACGCAGGATGTGTATCACCGGCTGATCCGTCCGCAGTCCACGGAGAAGCATCTGTTGCGGGTGGGACGAGGAATCACTCTTGGCCTGGGCGCGCTGACGACCCTGCTGAGCTTGTGGATTGTCTTCACGCATCAGCAGTCGCTCTTCAATTTGATGGTGACTGTGCTGGGTCTGTTCATGGCGCCGACGCTGCTGCCCCTTCTGGCGGGGCTGGTTTCAAGACGGCTCAACTGGCAGGGGGCGTTCGCAGGCTTCCTGTGCGGATTGACGACGGGCGGAAGCATGTTGGCCCTGCGCACATGGTGGGCTGGAGCCGCAACGATCTTCGGATCGAGTTATAACTTCGAGGGCGTTTCGTTGCTGGCGAATGCCGGCGCTACCATTCTTGGACTGGTCGCCGGAACCCTTTTATTCCACACCTCAACGGAGAAGGCCGAGGATGCGCGGCAATTTTTTGTGGAACTAGACAAGCCCGTGCAGGAGAGCGAGACGCCGGCTGGTGAGGAGCAGAACACCGCGTCGGTGCTGGCGTTTTCAACGGCGGGCGTGGGTGCATTGATTATTGCCGCAGGCTTGATCTCCGGATCGGAAAAGGCGCGCGTCATCGATCTGGGCGTAGGCGCGCTGTTCGCAGCCATCAGCGCTGGTTTTGTTTGGAGCGCGCGCCGCGGTAGGAAGACGGGCGCTGCATAAGACGGTGGTTACGCGCCAAGCGCGAGTTTTTCATTTCTTTCTGTGAAGAGGAAGTTATTGCGACCCCATCCTAGCCACAAAACAAAGATGGGTCGAGGGTGGGGCACCCGAAGATTATCTATCTATGAAGTTTCCGAAATTCACACGGATCTCATTTGAACGTACGCACGCAATTTCCGGTGAGCAGTTGCCGCGTGACGATATTCGCGCTGGCTTAATTGTTTGCGTCTGAAGGCACCTGCTCTGGAAGGGGAAACTCCTTGTCCTGCATGGTGCGAATGGTCCAGACGTGCTCGTGGAAGCGGCGTTGCCAATCGGCTGTTTCTTCGGGCGTGTAGCGGTAAAAGCCGGTGCCGTTGAGGATACCTGTATCCTCGCGGTTCACAGCCTCCGAATCGAGCTCGGCGGTGGAGGTGGCCGTCGAGAGACTCGGTAGAACATTGTCCATGGCGCGCAGATAGAGCGCCGGACCGCCGGTTAGATCGATCCAGCGGAGCGGGCCGCAGGCGGCAGCCCACAAGCCAACGGAGTTGCGGAAGGCGCAATCGATGGTAGCCGCGTCGGCCACGCCCTCGCGCAGCAGATGGAGCGCTTCGCGATAGAGAGCATAACCGAGGCGATTGGCGATGAAGCCGGGCAGAGCGGAACTGACCACGCAGGGTTCCTTGCCCAAATCCACGGCCAGCTTCAGAGTGAGGTCGAGGGTGCGCTGGTTGGTGGCCGGACCGCGCACCACTTCAAGGAAGCGCGTGGCGTGCGCCGGCTCAGCCCAATGCATGCCGATGAGCCGCTCCGGATGACGGCATCCTGCCTGCAGATCGGCGATGGGCAGCGAGGACGTATTGGTGGCGATGGGCGTATCGGCCGGCAGCAGAGCTTCGAGCCGCTCGTAGACAGCATGTTTGGCCGCGAGGCTCTCAATGATGCTCTCAATGACGAACTCACACGGAGCAAGCTCATCGAGGCTCTGTGCCCACTGGATGCGCTGCTGCCAACTGGCGTGAAGTTGACTCGTGACGAGGCCGCGCCGGCTCAACTCATCGAGTGACTTTTCGATTGCCTCGGCGGCCAGCTCGTACTCGCTCGCATTGGTCGAGAAGATGGTGAGACGCACATCGTGGGCCAGCAGGCAGGCGGCAATGCCACGGCCCAGCAGTCCCATTCCGAGAATGCCAATCTGTTTCACGCTGAAGCTCCTGCTCGTACGTGACCGCATAGAGTTGTACTTTCCCAGGTCTCAAAATCGAGACCTGGGGCACCCGAAATTCTCACTTCTTCTGTGAAGGGAAAAGTTCTTGCGACCCCACCCGAGTGGTGTCAGCCGGAAATAACATCCCCTATCTTCGGGCGTTTATGAGTTGGTTGACCAAGCAAGTGTTCCCTCGGGGGCTAAAGCCCGGTTGATTTTGCAGTTTTTACGTACGGGCTAAAGCCCGTACCCTTCAAATTGGCTAAATGGCCATCTATGTTGTGGACACCACTAGCGGCAAAAGCAAAGACGCCGCTAGTGTCCACCCCACGGACGAAGACCTGTTCGTGGGATGTGGCACCCGCAGTGATAGCTATACGTCAACCGTGAAAATGCTTTAGCGCACGCAGCCGCGACCGGGTATCTGCCAGATGTCTTCTACTGCACCGTTGCGCACAGCGTAGAGGCTGTTGTGCATGTTGATGGTGGTGCAGACGTGGTTGGGAATCACGGTGAGGCGCTCGCCCACGGTGTACTTTTTTTCTGAATGCGCGATGTCGAGGTGGCCGTGTTCTTCGGAAAGGCCGAAGAGTGACGCAGTGGGATCTTCCACCACCAGCCCGAAGCCGATCTTGTCGCCGGTCAAAAGGCGATCAGAGGAGAGCGTCTTCGAGCCGGTGTCAAGCACGGCGTGACCGGAGACAGCGGTGCTGACGACGGTGGCCAGCACGCGCAGAGCACAGTCGCCCAGGGTGGCGTAACCGGCTTCGAGCAGATTGCGATCATTGAAGGGATACATGCCGGGACGGATCTCGGTGATGTGATGGAAATCCGTGGCGCGCCGCGCGGTGGGCGAGGAACCGCCGCTGACAGTTGTGATGGTGAAGCCAGCCGAGGTGAGTGCGTCCCAGGCCGCATCCACGCGGCGATTGACGTCAACGATCTTGGCTTCCTGGTCAGGCCCCTGCGCGAAGATGTGGCCGGGGTAGTACATCAAGCCGCCGAAGGTGACGCCGGGCAGCGTGTCGATGAGGCGGGCAAGCGAGAGGGCGAGCCCGGACGTGGCCAGGCCGCAACGGCCGAAGCCCACGTCGATTTCAACCAGCAGTGTGAAGTGCTGCCCGCTGCGGCCGGCGGCTTCTGAAAGGCAGCGCGCCGAGGTTTCAGAATCGAGCGATACGGTGATGGAAGCGCCTTCGGCAACCAGACTAGCCAGTGCGTCGGCCTTGGCGGCGGAGACGATGGGATAGGCGATGAGAATATCGCGAATGTCCTCGGCAACCATTACGGCCGCCTCAGAGTGCTTGGCGGAGGTGATGCCGATGGCGCCGGCATCGATTTGACGCTGCGCGATGCGGGGAATCTTGTGCGTTTTGATATGAGGGCGAAGAGAAACTTTGGCCTGTGCGCTGTAGGCCGCCATGGATGCGATGTTGCGTTCCATGATGTCCAGATCAAGAATGAGTGCAGGAGTGTCAAGCTCCGAAATATGCATAGTTTTCCCCGGAATAACCTGCCGCCCTTGAGATGGCGCTTGCGCAGGCCTTGAGTTTGTCGGCAAAGCGCGTCAGGTTATCGCCCGTGATTTGCGCGGTGGTGCCGGCAAGGCTGATGGCGGCGCTGACGGTGCCGTCACTGCCCAGAATGGGCGCGCCAAGACAGCGGTGATCCAGCTCTTCCTCTTCGTTGTCGATGGAGTACATGCGCTGGCGGATGTTGTGGAAGTCCTCGCGCACGCGACGCAGCGAGGTGAGCGTGTTTTCGTTGTTGCGGGGGAAGCCGCGCGTGAGGTAAAGCTGTTCGAGCTGATCGTCGGGCAGAAAGGCGCCGATGGCCTTGCCGATGCCCGTACAGTGCATCTCCATGATTTTTCCGCGCCAGGTGGCAAGCCGCGTGGTGCCGGGCGGGTCGTACTTGGTAACCAGGATAGCCTGATTGTTTTCCGGCACGGCCAGGTGTACGGTCAGGCGCGTGTTCTCCATCAGGCGGACCAGGTAGGGCGCGGCAACCTCGCGAATCTGCAGGTTATGCACCGAGCTGCTGGCCAGCGTCATCAGTTTCAAGCCAAACAGGTAGCGGCCGGTACGCTCGCTGCGATGCAGATAGCCGCCACGCTCCAGGGTCAGCAAGAGGCAGTGCAGGGAGCTCTTGGGGATGCCGGAGATCTCCATTAACTGCGAGAGAGAAAGGCCGTTGCGCGAGCCAGCCAGAACCTCGAGGATTTCGAAGGCTCTCTCGACCGCTGGAATAGAAGGTGTCTTGTGGGCACTAAGCATATGGTCCCTCCAAGGAACGCCGGAATTTCCGTAAGCAAAGTATGACATGCAGGCTTGCGCGCAATAGAGGCTCATCCAGCCGGCTGGACAGTGGGAACAATCTGTATTCCATTCCGATAGACAGAATGGATGCCGATGGGATTAGCGCAGGGGATCTCGTACGTCGAGGGCGAACCAATTTTCGCCGGATCGAAGCAGACAAGATCGGCCAGGCAGCCGACAGACAACTTTCCGCGGTCGGATAATCCGAGGCGGCTGGCGGGAAATCCTGTAATTTTGTAAATCGCCTGGGACAGCGATAGCCAGCCAAGCTGACGAACATAGTATCCCAGAAAACTCACAAAGGACGCATAAAGACGCGGATGAGCAGTGCCGCGCGAGTAAAGCCCATCGGAGATGACCGAAGAGAGTGGATGGGTGAGCAATTGGCGAAGATTCTCCTCCGATTGATTGAAGGCGACAATACTGATCTGGCCTGCGGTGCGCTCGATCAGCTCAAGAACCGCTTCTGCCGGGCCGATCTGGCGGCCGTCGGCATACGCAGCAACTGTTTGTCCGGTAAGGTCTTCACCGCCAGCGAGCGGCGTGTGGGCGCTGATGTGAATGTCGGTCCATCGCTGCGGGGTTTGGCTCTGAAGCCATTGAGCAAGCTCGCGGCGCGCCGCTGGGTCCGCAGTGCTTTGCCGGTAGGATGTAAAGCCCTGTTCCCATATCTGCTGCGGAAGCAGTTGGCTCAGGACTGTGGAGCCCGCCAGGTAAGGATAAGCGTCGAAGGCCACGTCGATGCCTTCGGCGCGGGCGGCTTCGATGCTATCGAGCGCCTTCTGCTGGCGGTGCCAATTGGCCTGCCCGGCCGCCTGAAGGTGCGAAATCTGCAGACGGCAGCCACTGTGGCGCGCCAGCCTGATCTGCTCGGCGACAGCGTCTTCCAACTCCCACGAATAGCTGCGCATGTGCGTTGCGTAGAGCTTGCCGTGGCGAGCGACGACGGCGCAGAGCGCTTCAAGTTCCTCGGCAGGCGCGGTTGCGCCGGGCGCATACATAAGGCCGGAGGAGAAGCCAGCCGCTCCCTCGGCAAAGGCCTGGTCGAGCAGCGCGCAAAGCGCGGCCGTGAGCGCCGGGCCGCGCAGCGAGGGATCGCTCTCGAGCGCGGCGGTGCGCAAGGTTCCATGGCCTACAAGGGTTTCTACGTGGGCGCGAACCTGCGGCCCGCGCGTCTCAAGCAGAAACTCCGCGGCGCTCGAAAAGGTGCGCGTGTCGCAGAGGATGCCGTCATTGTAACTGCCAACGGCGTGCGGATGGCCGCAGTGCGGGAAGGCAGAGAAGCCGCAGTTGCCGACCAGTTCGGTGGTGACGCCCTGCAACGTCTTTGCCGGGTCGCCGTCGAGCAGTTTGGCATCGGAGTGGCTATGCAGATCGATAAAGCCGGGCGTCAGAGCGAGTCCGTGCAGATCGATGGCCTGCGCCTGCGAGGGGACGGGAAAATGGCCAACGGCAGCGATACGGTCGCCGTCGATGAGCACAGAGCCGTACTCCGCATCGCTTCCCTGGCCGTCGTAAAGCTGAGCATTGTGCAGCAGAATCATGGTTTCCCCAGCATAGCGCGCGAGGCCGCAGGCCGTCCTTTCAGGAGGTAAGCCGTCCAGCAGGATGGACAGATTCGCGCCGGTCTGCCTGGTGAGGACTGGAAAGCCGCTAGACTGAATGGAACAGCGGACGAGTCCAGACGCGGAGAATGTCTTGATCGATTGCCATACGCATTTGTGGAGTGCCGAAGACTGGGGCGAAGAGATTGCGCGCGAAGCGAGCATAGCGCGCGGTGCTCCTGCTGACATCGACATTCCGGAAGAGCGGCATCTGGTGGCGATGGGATCTGTGGACAAGGCGATTGTGTTTGGCTTTCACGCGCGGCATCTGGGCTGGGTGGTGCCCAACGACCGCATCGCGCGCTACGTCGCCCACAATCCAGATAAGCTGGTTGGCTTTGCCTGTATCGATCCGAATGAGCCGGACTACATGGACGAGCTGGAGCGCGTCTTCGCAATGCCTGAGTTTCGCGGACTGAAACTGGCGCCCATCTATCAGAATTACCATCCAATGGACGAACGTATGTTGCCGGTCTATACCTTTTGCGAACGGCGCGGCATTCCCATCCTCATCCATCAGGGCACCACCTTTCCCCGCCGCGCGCCGCTGAAATATGCGCTGCCCATTCAGCTTGAAGATGTGGCGATGGACTTTCCTGAGTTGCGCATGGTGATTGCGCATCTGGGTCATCCGTGGGTGGAGGACACCATCGTTCTGATTCGCAAGCAGCCCAATTTCTACGCGGATGTTTCTGCCTTGTATTACCGCCCCTGGCAGTTCTACAACGCGCTGATGCTGGCACAGGAATACGGCGTGATGCACAAGCTGTTCTTTGGTTCGGACTTTCCCTTCACAACGCCGGTCGAGAGCATTGAAGGACTGCGCAACGTGAATCGGATTACCGGCAACTCCGGTTTGCCGCAGATTCGGCCCGATGCGATTGAGGGAATCCTTCATCGCAACACGCTGGAGCTGTTGCAGATTGGTTGAAGATCTTCCGGCGCGGTTTCGAATGCGTCGGCTTTCCCGTGAGGTTGGTGGATGGATATGCTTTCTCGCAGACGCTTGTTGCAGATGGTTCCGGCAGTGCTGGCAGCCAAAGCCGCGGCGGAAACGCTGCCCGCTGTGCAAACCGTTCCAAGGCCCGCGCCGCTCGGTTTGACGCACGCCGGTGGTGAGGATCGCGGCATCTGGATACATCCGGAACGCAGCCTTACGACGCGTGATGCACAGCAGGGACGCGCTCAGGTGCGCACCATGGTGAGCCGCTATGTGGATGCGGGATTCAATCTGCTGCTGCCGTGGACGGTCAGCGGCTACCTTGCCGCGGTCGATGAACCGCGCCTGCGGGATGCGCATCCGTCGGCATCGTGGGATGCGTTGCAGGTGCTGGCCGAAGAGGCCGATGCGCAGAAGATCAATGTAGACATCTGGTACAGCTTTACCGAATATCGCGGGCCGAAAAGTCCGGAGTTCGATCCTGTCTATGGTGGCGATCCTGCTTGGCGCGCGATCCACAACGAGAAGTTCAAGAGCGGCAAAGACGAGGCCGACGGCGCGTGGAATGTGTGTGCGCAACATGCGCCGGCGCGGCGTTGGCAACTGGATCTGCTGGAGCGCGCACTGAAGCGGTACCCAACAGTGCGTGGATTGCAGATCGAAGAGCCTGGCTACGACTCTGGAGAGTATTGCCTTTGCGCGCTCTGCCGCAAGCTCTTCGAAGAGATCCACGGCCTGCCGCTCGAAGAGCATTTGCAGACGCAGCAGGCGCAGGATCTGAAGACGATCGGCAACAGCGCGTTTGTGTGGGAGTTGCGCGAGTATCTGCGCGCCAAGCATCCGCAGATGATGTACACCATCAACGGCGGATGCGACTGGCGTCGTGATCGCAGGCGTGGACGCGACTGGGGCCGCTGGGCGCTGTCGGGCTGGATGGACGCTTTCATTCCCCAGGCATACGAGGAGAACGTCGAAGCCTTCCGCCGCAACTTGCATCTGACTATCGATGACCTTGGCCGCGCTTGTGCGATCCAGGCCGGCATCGCGCTGGCGTGGAGCGAAGGCAAGAACGACATTGAGATGGTGATCCGTCAGATCGATGCGGCGCGCGAGATTGGCTCGAAGGGCATTCTTCTATTTCATGGCGCAGCCTTCAGCGACGATGATCTGAAGAAACTTGCCAAGGGACCATTCCGCAGCTAGAGCCGTTCTCCTGTTGCGGTAGCAGGGGTCCTTGCGGTCCCACCCTAGCCGCAAAAACAAGAACGCGGCGAGGGTGGGGCACCCGAAAATTTACGCCGAGTGGAGAACTACCTTAGCGCCGCACGCAGAAGAGAGCACATGGGGCAAAGCATTAGTGTGCGCTGCACCATGTGTTGATGATTACGCAGTAACTATGGAGTTCTGTGCAGCAATCCATCGAGCGTAGGCCGAGGGTCGCCAGCTTTGAACTCGCGACGCAGACTCCACACTTTTTCCTGGAAGTCGATCCAGAACTGCTGCTCGTGCTGCCAGCGAGCTTCAGCGGTCGGCAGGCGATAGGGAAGAGACTCCGCCAGCCACGCTTGGCGATAGGCGTCCAGGCACTCGCCAGAGCGGTCGATCAGGTCACTGACGCGGCTGTGATTGCGCGAAGCCGTCTCCCAGCCGAGGCGATAATGCAGATCGTCGGCAGTGGGTGCTGCCGGCAGCGCGCGGAAGTTTTCATCGATCTCAACGGCATAGAGGGCACGCAGAGCGGAGTAATCCATGATGCGCGCCTGGGCTGTCAACGACAGAACTTCGTCATCGTCAGGGGAATTGCCGCCGAGCGCTTGCAGAGCCCGCAGTGCGGATTCGAGATGGAGCCGTGCATCGATGAGCTGCTTTTGATGCGCGAGCGCCTTATCCAGGAAAGAAGCATCGAAGGGCATGTCGAAGACGCGGAAGGCCGGTTCGTCGCCGAGCGATTCCTTGAGTTCCGATTCAGCCGTGGTGAGTGACTGATAGATTGATGCGAGCGCCGGAGCACTGCTGGGCGATGCGTTCAGCGCAGCAAAAAGCGCGAAGAAATCCTGCGCGGGAACAGGAGTGGATTGCCACGAAGCCGCTGCACCATATGCGATGCCAGGCCAGGCGGTGCGATGGAGAGCAAGCGCAGAGTCAGACCAGATGGTGTTGATTGCGCCCGTTGCATTCACGGTGCGTCCGGCCGTAATCATGCCTTGAATATTGACGAAGCTCGTGTCGTAGTCGGGGAAAACATCGTCCCAGTCGGAGACAGCGGGCGCGACCATGAGGGGAACGCGATATTGCTTGAACAATGCGAGCAGTGGCGAGTAATCGGGACGCGCGTCGTAGAACCAGGGAACAGCAACGGCTTCGGGCGGCAGTTGCGCGGCCAGCTGCGGGTACTTGTTGAAGAGGAATGCGCCTTCGTCGATGTCGGCCCAGAACATGGGCTTTTTGCCGAGCGAGTTTGCCAGCTCCGCGCTCTTGCGCAAGTGTTCAGACCAGAGACGGTCGGGCGGAATGCCGCGGCGGGAGGCTGCGTCCATGCGGTCCAACTCGAAAGGCTCATCGAAGCCCATGTGCAGCCATGGGCTGGGGAACAGCTCTGCAAGCTGATGCATCCAGTTGGAGACAAGCTCAGTGGTTTGCGGGTTGGCGGGGTTCAGCTCGCCACCGTGCGGCATGGCTCCCAGCGGCGATTGGCTTTCTTCCGTCAACAGGTCGTGCAAGTGGCCATAGAACTCGACGCAAGGAACCACATCGATGTGGCGCGCGGCGGCGTAGGAGACCAGATCGCGAATCTCATCGCGGCTCCAGGCATTCGCGTGCCAGGGAGGAGTGGGGTTTGAAAAAGGAAGGTTGGTTTCAGCGTAGAGGTAGAGCTGATTCAGCTTCCAGCCCTCCATGGCATCGAGCAACCGATGCATGAAGGCGAGAGTGGGGCGCGCGCCATGCGCGGTATCGATCATCAGCCCGCGATAAGCCATGGAGGGCCAATCGTCGATGGTCATGGCGGGCAATGCCGGATGTGCTGGCGACAGAGGGCGCAGCAGTTGCAGCATTGTCTCGACGCCGTAATCGATGCCCGCCGAAGAGGCGGCACGGATTTCGATCTGCGTTGGCGCAATGTCGATGCGATAGGCCTCGCGGCTGCGGGAGCCGGCAATTTCGCTGATGCCGGGCAGCGCTGCTTGCAAGGCTTCATCGTTGAGAATGATCGATGGGCCTTTGCTGTGCCCGTCGCGGACAGTAATGGGATGGCCGCAGAGTGTGGAAAGCACCGTGGCAAGAAGCTGTGCGGGATGGGTATCGTTGCCGCTGGATGGGGAAGCACCTGCGATCTCGATGCCGGCGCCGCAGAGGGCGAACTCGCCGGCTTGCGCGGTGATCTGTTGTGGCCTGGGAAGCAGAGGCGGCGTGGTTGTCTGCGCAACGGTCACAGAAGAGAATGCGCACGCCGCAAGCAGCAGAGCGCTCAGTACGGCGCGTTCGGGACGGAAAGTGACGATGGAGCCGTGCGCGCTGCCAAGACAGGAATGCGGTGGATTCATGAGCATGATGGCGGATTTCCAGTTCCGAGCGTTCTTAGCAATAGGCTCTGCGAAGAACTGCGGAATGTCAATGCGCAGAAGGGATGTCCAGCATGGTGGACGATCTCCCGTTCCACGCGGGATTATCCATTGCGTTCCGCTCGGGATATTGTTGAAGGTAAGGTCACGCTGCTAGACCGCACACAGCCACCAAGAGTGAAAGATGCGGAGAAACAAACCTTGCTAGCAGAAAAAGCGATCCTGCGGTAGATCTTCGATTGACTCGATCTTTCGCACATGACTTAGCACGCAACTTTCGAAATTACGGAAGGATGATGCCTATGTTCCGCCGCTATTCACTTGGCCTGTTGACCATGCTTGTGGCCATTTCCTGTATCTGTGTTCAGGCGCAATCGGTCACGGGAACCTTCACGGGAACCATCTACGACCCCACTGGATCCGCTGTAATCGGAGCCAAGGTTGAGGTGACCAATGCCAACACGAATTCTGCTGTAGCAGTCATCAGCAGCAAGGATGGCATCTACACCGTCACCAACCTTCAGCCCGGCACTTATGTAATTACGGTTGTCGCGGGCGGGTTTGAGTCAGAGAAGATTCAGAAAGTTGTATTGCCCGTCAACGCGGTGGTTCGCGAGGATGCGCACTTGAAGTTGGGCAGTTCCACGGAAACGGTAAACGTGGATAGCGGCGCGCCAGTGATCTCGACCGAGGAAGCGTCGGTGGGCACGGTGATTGACGAACACGCCGTCAACAGGCTGTTGTTCAACGGTCGATCGGTCGATCAGTTGCTGACTACTGTCGCTGGCAACACGTCGGATGGAGCTCTCAGCTCCACACCGAATTTTTCCGGAAGCCTTCGCTGGGGTGGCACCTACTTCACCATTGACGGTGGCAACTTCAACGATCTTGGCAACGGAACCTTTGCCTATAGCTACGCGACGAATCTGACAACGATGCCTTCGACCGACACCATCCAGGAGCTGAAGGTTCAAACCAGCATGGCTAATGCCGAATATGAGGGCGGCGCGGCTGTGGTCGTGGTGACCAAGTCAGGAACCAATCAGTTCCACGGCAGCCTGGTGGAGTTCAACCGCAATCGCGCACTTGCTGCCTTTGATCGCTTTGCCAGCGCCGGATCGCGGAAGCCGACCTTCAACCGTAACGAGTTTGGCGGCACACTGGGAGGACCCATCCGCAAGGACAAGACCTTCTTCTTTGGCAGCTTCGAAGAATGGACTCAGCGGCAGGCTCAATATGACACCTCGACGGTGCCAACCCCGTTGATGCGGACCGGTAACTTCTCTGAACTGCTTGCCCTCTCCACACCAATTGTCATCAAGAATCCAGCCACAGGCCTTCCTTACACGAACAATACAATCTCCGGCATCGACACGCGCGCAGCGTCACTGCTCTCCTACTATCCGACGCCCACCGTCACCGGGACCCTGGTCAACAACTACAAGGCAAGTGTCGCAACCGAATACGACATTCAGCGCTGGAACGTGAAGATCGATCACACGTTGAACAGCAAGAATGCCTTGAGCGCTGGTGGCAGTTACTCGGCGGGCAGTCCGTACTTCTATGCTCGTGGAACACCGCAGAACTATGGCAACTGGAGCAATGCCGGCTATCTGACGCAGTCGGCCTTTGTGCGGAACATTACCACCTTTTCGCCCACGCTGGTCAACGAAGCGCGCTTCGGCTACTTCAGCCATCGCAGCATCCGCGTCGGCCAGAACACGGGTTACAATCCACTCACGCTCTTTCCCACGCTGTTCTTCCAGCCTGGCATGATCGGCGGTTTGCCGACCGAATCCATGGCCGATGGAAACTACTCATATCAGAACATCGGCGACTACGGCGGCTCCGGACACTCTCCGGAAACCACACTGCAGGCGACCGACAATCTAACCAAACAACTGGGCCGCCACACGTTGAAGGCCGGCGTCAACATCAACTTCAACGATGTGATCACCAAGGCGGGAACCAGTTCCTCGGTGCTCGGCACCTTTACCTTCAACGGTACATACTCCGGCAATGCGTTTGCCGACTTCCTGCTGGGCGATGTCTATTCGTCGGTGCGCGCCGCTCCTTCAGTGCCGGTGGATCTGCGTTATCAGCAGTACGGCTTCTATGCGCAGGATGAGTGGAAAGCAATGTCGCGTCTGACCCTCGATTACGGCATGCGCTACAGCCTGCAGACGGTTCCCAACGAACAGCACGGCGATATGACCAACTTTGACTACACGACTGGCCAACTCGTCATCCGCACCGCAGGTGGCAAGATGGGCAGCGGCGTGAACCAGAATATCCTCGGTCAATATCCGTACACCACCTCCGAGGCTCTTGGCTGGGGCAGCAAGGTGTTCAACGCCGATCTTGCGGACATTGGCCCACGCCTTGGCTTTGCCTATCGACTTACGGCTGACAGCAAGTCGGTGGTGCGCGGCGGCTACGGAATCTTCTACAACTTTGTCCCGATGTACATCGGCATCAACCAGCTCGCCAACACCAACTATCCGTTCACGCTGACGCAGAGCTTCAGCGCAGCGGCCGGTTCCACGCCATCGCTCACTCTGGCCAGTCCTTTTACCACAACTGGCAGCGTAACTGCTAATCCGACCATCTACTCGGTCGATCGCAACCTGCGTAATGCCCGCGTGCAGCAGTGGAACCTGACCGTCGAGCAGGAACTGCCTGCCCAGGTTGGTCTCCGTATTTCGTACATCGGCAACAAGACCACGCAGGCACCCTGGTATCTCTACCAGATGAACTACCCGAAGGTGCAGCAGTACGGCGCGGTGCAGGCCAATCGTCCTTACCAGCCGTGGGGCACGATCTACGGCTTGGTGACCAAGGGCGCGGCCGAGACCAACGAACTGCAGGTGGAGTTGACCAAGCGCTACTCGCATGGTCTCTACTTCCAGAGCAGCTACACGTGGGACAAGTCACTGAACAACGTGCCGATTTCGTCAAGCCCGCAGAACCCGTACAATCCGGCGGGTGATCGCGGTCTTGCCGACGGTGTCTACCAGCAGACTGTCTATATCAACGCCACCTGGGATCTTCCTTTCCACGGCGAAGGGCACGTTGGCGGCCTGCTGAACGGCTGGACGATTGCAGGCATGGCGCAGTTGCGCGGCGGCATGCCCTTCACGCCCACCTTCACCGCAGTTACTCAGTCGTCGTACACCGGCTGGCTGGCAACGCGGCCCGATGTTGTTACAGGCGTCGATCCCTACGCCGGAGCGCGTACGCTCAACCACTGGTTCAACGCGTCGGCCTTCACACGGCCAGCGGCGTTCACGTATGGAGACGCGCGGCGCAACAGCCTGATTGGTCCGCACCAGGATGTCATCAACTTGAGCGTGCAAAGGCAGTGGTCCTTGTATCGCAACGCCAAGCTCTTGATGCGCATTGACGCCTTCAATGCGCCCAACCATCCCTCGCTTTATGTGCCGAGTGGCAACATCAGCAACAGTTCGTCGGTGGGCGTGATCACCGGCACGAACCAAAGCAACCGCCAGGTACAGCTGGGCAGTAAGCTCACGTTCTAAGGGGGCGGTTCTTACAAGAAAGGAAAGCGCGCGGCGTATCCTCGTCGCGCGCTCTTCCCGTTGCGGCGCCCACAGCGGAAAGCACGTTGCAATAACCGGCAGAGTCTCTCTGCGCTGAGAGATCCCCGCCATCGAGGAGTCATGACCATTTCGCTCAAGTCCCAGGAGATTCTCCACAAAAACAAGCGCTACATTCCTGGAGGAATTGTTTCCACGAACCGCACTGTTGAGCCGTCGCTGGTCTTCAGCCGCGCGCAGGGCGCTTCGCTCTGGGATGTGGATGGCAAGAAATATATCGACTATCACGCGGCATTCGGGCCGTACATCCTGGGGCACAACGACGAGGATGTGAATCAGGCCGTGATTGCCTCGCTCAGTTCTGGAGCTAGCCTGTTTGGCTCTGGGACCAACGAGTTGGAAGGGGAATTGGCCGAGCTGATCTGCGAGAGCATTCCCTGTGTCGACAGCATTCAACTGCTCAATACCGGCAGCGAAGCTACCTATCAGGCAATTCGCCTGGCACGCGCGCAAACCGGCAAGAGCCATGTGATCAAGCCTCAGGGCGGCTATCACGGCTGGCACAATGACGTGGCGCTGAACCTGATGACGCCGCTCGAAAAGCTGGGTCCGTATGTGAGCCCCGGCGAGTATCCAAAAGCGCCGATCAGCGCGGGCATTCCCGAGGAACATACTTCGCTGATCCACGCGGTGAACTACAACGATCTGGCTTCAGTGGAGTGGGTGTGCCAGCACTACCCGGTTGCCGCCATGATCCTGGAGCCGATTTTGCAGAACATTGGTGTGGTGAAGCCGGTGACGGGCTACTTGGAAGGCCTGCGCGTGCTGGCCGACCGCTATGGCTTCCTGCTGATCTTCGACGAGGTCAAGACGGGATTCCGCCACGCGCTGGGCGGCTATGCAACCGTCAGCGGTGTCACTCCGGATCTTGTCGTGTATGGCAAGGCGGTGGCCAACGGATTTCCGCTGGCCGTCCTGGGAGGCAAGCGCGGGTACATGGATATGTTTGTCACGCCCGATCCCGCACGGCGCGTGTTGCTGGCGGGAACTTACAACGGCCATCCGGTTCCGGTGGCCGCGGCGATTGCCACCATCCGCAAGCTGGCGCGCAATCACGGCGAAATTTACGATCACCTGGAGGCTTTGGGCGCGCGCATGCAGACGGGACTTGAAAAGATCTTCCGCGAGCAGGGCATTGTGGCCTCGGTTTCGCGCCAGTGCTCGGCCTTCAGTTGCTACTTCATGGAGGGCGTGCCGCGTAACTGGCATGAGTTAGTCAGCCATCATGATTTCGCCTTCGATCTAGCCTGGCGTCGTCAACTCGTGGAGCGGGGCGTGTACTTTCTGCCGCTGCCCGTCAAGCAATGTTCGTTGTCTTCCGCGCACACCGAGCAGGACATCGACTTCACCCTCGAACAGGTGAGCGCAGCGCTGAAGACTCTGGCACATCCGGTAGCATGATCGATGTGTAGCCAGGAAACAGGCTGCGCAGAATGCGACAATTGAAGTGGAAGAATGCGGCTCTGGAGGGCGCGGTCCATGCGCCTTTCAGAGCCGCATCTACACAAGGGAGGAGCGCCGGTGCGGGATCTGTTGTTGACGGGCGGATTGATTGTGGATGGAAGCGGCGGGGAGCCGTGGCAAGGCGATGTGCTGCTGCGCGCGGGGCGGATTGCGTCGCTCGGCGTTACTATCAAGGCCCCTGCCGAGGCGGAGCAGATCGACTGCGCGGGCAAGGTTGTGGTTCCCGGATTCATCGACATGCACAGCCACTCCGATCTGCATCTGCTGGCCGGTCGTGAAGAGAAGCTGCTGCAGGGCGTCACCACTGAGGTGGTTGGCAACTGTGGATTTTCTGTTTTTCCCGCAGGCGAAGATGGCCAGGCATTGCGCAACTTTGCCAATGGAATTCTGTGCGGAGAAGGGGAGTGGAACTGGGCATCGCCGCGCGCTTATCTGCACGCCGCGCAAGATGAGCGGTTGCCGGTGTGCGGCGAATCGCTTGCAGGCCACGGCAGTTTGCGCGTGGCTGTGGCCAGGATGGCGGCAGGTGCGTTGACGGGCGAACAACTCGAACACATGAGGTCGTTGCTCGACGAAGCCTTCAGCGATGGAGCGCTGGGCTTTTCAACGGGACTGATGTACGCGCCCGGCTCCGAAGCTCCGCGCGAAGAACTGCTGGCGCTTTGCCGGTTGGCGGCGCGGCGCGGAAAGCTTTACGCCACACATATGCGCGACTACGGCTTCAAGCTGCTGGAGGCCATCGACGAACAGATCGGGCTGGCCGAGGAGAGCGGCTGCCGTTTGCAAATCTCGCATCTGCAGGCGGTGGGCAAGCCCAACCGCGCTTTGAACCAGCAGGCGCTGGAGCGCGTGGAAGCAGCGCGCGAGCGTGGCATTGATGTGGCATTCGATTGTTATCCGTATATTGCAGGCAGCACGGTGATGACGCAACTGCTTCCGCAGGACACATTGGCCGGCGGTATCGATGCATTGCTGGTGCGCCTTGCCGATGCGAGCGAGCGCAAGGCGATTGCCGCGCGTGCCCTGCGGACGATTGCCAACAGTTGGGACGAGCTTGTGGTCAGCTCCGTTCGCTCAGAGGCAAACAGGGCCTGCGTGGGCCGCAGTCTTGAGGCTATCGGCGAAGAGCGCGGCGTGGAGCCATTGGAAGCTGCGATGCAGTTGATGGAAGAGGAGCGCGGTGAGGTTCACATCATCGAGTTCAACCAGAGCGAGGAGAATCTGCGTACGAATCTGGCGCATCCGCTTTGCTCGGTGATCAGCGATGGCTTCTATGTGCATGGCCGTCCGCATCCGCGCCTGCACGGCACCTTTCCGGCCTTTCTGCGGATGAGCCTCGACGATCCGTCGTGGCTTCCGCTGCCGGTGGCGATTCGCAAGATTACAGCGCAGCCGGCCGAGCGGCTGGGGCTTGTCGGCAAAGGATTGCTGCGCGCAGGGTACCAGGCCGATGTGACTGTATTCGCGCCCGGGAAGATTGCCAGCCCAGCCAGCTTTGCGGAACCGGAACAGAAGCCAGTGGGCGTTTGCGAAGTGATTCGCGGCGGCGTTCGCAGGCTTTCGTAGAGCGTTTTGAAAACGTTCGATTGATTCGACCCCATTGATCCCGGCCCAAAAGATTTGCATCGTACTATCCCACCCTAGCGACAAAAACAAAGGCGTCGCTAGGGTGGGGCACCCTGACAGTGTTGCAATTCTTGAGGGCAGGATCAGTAAATAGTGTGTAGGTTTCCCACCCATTTCGCGATAACACCCGCGAAATGGATGGAACACGGTACTTCGATTTGAGGGCCGGAGTTATAGCGTGGTCTCAGGCAGTTGTTCTGGAGCGATCAATCAACGCAATCAGCAGTGTGCTGACCAGGATGAGCGCTCCGCCCGCGATGGCGGCAGGCGTGAGCCGCTCGCCCAGGAAGATGGCGGCGATGGGGATGCCGAAGAGTGGAATCAGGTAGTTCGAAAGCGCTGTCTGAATTGCGTCCAAGTGCTTGAGCGCCTTCAGAAACAGAACCATCGCCAGAAAGGTGTGGAAGAAGGTCAACAGCGCGAGGCCCGTCCAGGTCTGCGCGGTAAAGTGCGCAATGTGTGCGAAGGTTTCCGGCTCCATGGCGAGCGTAAAGGGCGTGAGGCAGATGGTGAGAAAGAGATAGGTCCAGAACAGCATCTCGATGGGGGAGTGATGCGCGAGCGCTTTTTTGCCGTAGGAATTGTAAAAGCTGCTGCCGAGAATGGCGAGGAAGACCAGCAGATTTCCGAAGAGCTGACCCTGATTGAAGTGAACCTGCCGCAAGGTGCCGGCGGAGGCCAGAACCACGCCCGCGAGCGCCATGGCAAAGCTGGCCCAGCGTGCGGCGTTCATGCGCTCCTTCAGGAATAGAACCGCGAACAGAACCGTTGTTACGGGCAGCGCCAGGGTAATCATGGCGGCGTTGCTGGCCAGCGAGTAGCGAGTTCCAATGGTCATGAGCAACTGCCCCGGCACCACGCCGAGCAGCACCAGCAGCAGGTAAGTGCGGACCATTCCGCTGAGCATGAAGGAGGTCGCGGGCGGAAGACCTGCCTTCCGGTGTGCGTTTCGTTCGGCGCGTACGATGGGCCACAGCATGAGGGCCGAGAGTGTGGTTGGAATCCAGACCGTGGCCAGCGGACCGACCTGATCCTGCACCAGCTTGATGCAGGTGAACTGCAAAGCCCACATGAGATTGCAGGCAAACAGAGAGGCCCACGAGGCAAGAGAAGCATTGCGGCTGTGAGTCTCGGTCATTGTGCCTTGTACCTCGTGGCCAGTTTCTCGATCTCGTAGGTGAACTCGACCCAGCGCTGTTCCCACTTTTTTGCGCTGGGTCGCGTATAGGGGTAGAAGCCGCGCTGATTCTGCACGCCGAGTGCTCCGCTTTTGACCATGCGTTGCATCATGCGCGGCACTTTGGTGTCGTTGCACAGCTCGGGAAGCAGGCCTTCCATCACGGTGGCGTAGGCGGGAATGCCGGTGAGATCCATCCAGCGGAAGGGCCCGGCGATGGTGGCCCACCATCCGATGTCGTTGCGGAAGGAGCGGTCAACGGTCTCGACGTCTGCGACGCCAGACTCGACCAGATGGCAGGCCTCGCGGATCATGGCGTACATCATGCGGTTGGAGAGGAAGCCACGGATGTCGCGGTTGAGGCGTGTCGGTTGCTTGCCGCAGAGCAGGGCAAATTGCTCGGCGGCACGCAGCACGGAGGGGGCGGTCTGGTCGCCAGGAATGATCTCAAGATAATGCAGAATCTGCGCGGGTTCTCCCCAGTGCATGCCGACCAGACGCCGCGGATGGCGCAGGTCTTTTTGCAGCAATGTGATGGGAAGGCTGGAGGTGTTCGAGGCCAGAATGGTGCGCGCCGGCACAATGGTTTCGAGGGTGCGAAACAGTCGCTGCTTGCTCTCAAAGTCTTCTGGAATGCACTCGAGCACCAGCCAGCAGGCCTTCAGTTCTTCCAGCGACGAGGCCAGAACAAGCCGGCTTTTCCAGTTGCGGATGGCGGCAGCGGAGACGCCCTTGTGCTGACGCAGTTCCTTGAGCGCGCGGTCAATGTGATCGACGGTGCGCTTGCCCTGCCCCGGCAGGGGATCGTAGGCAATTACAGTAGAACCGCGGGCGATGAGGCATGTGGCAATGCCGCGGCCCATCAGGCCAAGCCCCACCAGGCCGACCGGACCCTGGGCGCGTTGGGCAGCAGGAAGCGTTGGCCGAGTCTTCTTCATCCACTTTAGTATGACGGAATGTTTTGCCTTTGTGAGGGTTCATCCAGAATGTCGGACGGGATTCGTCGCAGGGCGCTTTATCGGCCATGCAATCGAGTAGAGTTTTCTTAGAGGAAGGGTTTTCTCCTATGTCCAGAATTGAATTGAAGCATCCCGAGCGCCAGGCTTATACCGGCGGCTATGCGGACGGTGTGGTGTTGGGTGATTGGCTCTATGTGAGCGGTCAGGGACCGCTGGACCTGGCTACCGGCAAGGTTGTCTCTGGCACCATCGAAGAAGAGACGCTACGCACGCTTGAGAACATCGAGGCTGTGCTGGCGCAATACGGCTGCACCAAGGCCGATGTAGCCAAGTGCGGTTGCTTTCTTGCCGACATGGCCACCTTCGAGGCCTTCGACCGGAGCTTTACGCAATTTTTCGCGGGGATTCGCCCGGCGCGCACAACGGTGCAGGCCGGACTGGGACTCGGCATCAAAGTCGAGATCGATGCCGTGGCGTACATTCCACAAAATTCTGGAGCAAAGTAGATGACGGAAGAGTACCGAATCGGCGCTGCGCATCGCGAGATTACGCCACCCATTGGGTCCCAGCTTGCGGGTTTTGACGCTCGCAAGGGAGTGAGCACCGGGGTTCACGACGATCTGTTTGCGCGCGCGATGGTCATCGAACGCAATGGCGTGCAGGCGATGCTGATCAGCGTCGAGGTGATCTCGCTGGGGCGCGCCTTTTGTACGCGGTTGCGCAAGGAGATCGAGCGGCTGACAGGAGTTCCGGCTGCGCATATTGTGATTGCCGCAACCCATACGCATTGTGGGCCGGCGACTCATCATCATTTCTACAATCAGGGACAGGCGCTCGATGACGTGTACCTTGTGAGCCTGGCGGCTGGTGTGTGCGAGGCCGCAGTGGAGGCCTTTCAGCAGCGCGCGCCTCGGCGGTTGCGCGCAGGTTTTGCGCGTTGCGATCAGTTCGCGGTCAATCGCCGCAGTTTAGGCGGCGGGCCCACCGATCCGCTGGTCGGCGTGCTGCTCGCCGAGGAGCTTGACGGCAAGCCCTATGCGATTTCGGTAAATTTTGCCTGCCATCCAACCGTGCTTGGCCCCAATATGCTCGAGTGCACGGGAGATTTCCCGTTCTATGCGCAGCAGTTGTTACGTGAGAGCCTGGGGCTCGCCGTGGAGACTCTCTATTTCAACGGTGCCGAGGGCGATCTGAGCATCGGGCACAAGAGCGATTTGAGTGCGGTCGGCATCATCGCCCCGTATCGCAACTTCGATACTGCGAAGAACCTGGGCGAGAAACTTGGCCGCGCCGTGCTTGAAAGTGTGCCGCGTCTGGCGGTGGTGGAAGGTGCGTTGTCGGTAGCGTCGGCTGTTGCGCAATTGCCGCTGAAGCAGTACGCGCCGGTGAGTGAAATGCGCAAGGCGCGCGTCGAGGCGGGCGAGGCTATCGTAGGCATCGAGCCGCTGCCGCTTGAAGAGCAACTACCGCTGCGCCAGCGCAGTTTGTTTGCGCGGATCGAAGAGTATTACGCGGCGCTCTATGAGGCCGAACCGGGCAGCGATCCAAAAACGTTGGCGGCTGAGGTCGCGGCTCTGCGCTTTGGCGATACGGCCATCGTCACCTTGCCGGGAGAGATATTTATTGCCGTGGCACTGGGCATACGCGCATCGTCGCCGTTGCCGAAGACCATGTTCATCGGGCTTGCGAACGATTACATCGGCTACCTGCCCAGCGATGGCGCAGAGGCGTCGAAGGGCTACGAAGTGGTTGCCTCCCGCGTGACCGGCGAGGCGTGGCGTGCGTTGCAACAGAGCGCGCTGCAGGTGCTTGAGCGCGTAGCGGCAGCGCAGTAAAAAAGGCATTGCGCGGAGCAGCGAAAGGAATCAACGTGAGCGAGAAGATTCGTATCGGAGTCATCGGTCTGGGCGTGATGGGCGAGCAGTATGTGCGCTTCTACCAGGATCATCCCTGGACGCGCGTGACCGCTGTGGCCGCCCGCCGCCGCGAGCAGGTGGAGGGCATTGCCAGACGCTATCAGGTGGAACATGCGCTGACCGATTGGCGCGAGATGCTCGAAAAGAATCTGGTGGATGCCGTCTGCGTCGCATTGCCCGATGCGCACCATCACGAGGCTGCCAGCGCCGCCATTCGCGCCGGCAAGCATGTGCTGATTGAAAAGCCGATGACCTGCGATCTTGCCGAGGCCGACGATCTGGTTCGTCTTACCGAGGCTGCGGGCGTAAAGGTGCAGGTGGCCTTCAATCATCGCTGGCTCGCGCCCTATCATCAGGGTCATCTCTCCATTGCGCAGAATGCGATAGGCAAGCCGCTATTCGCCTATGCGCGCAAGAACGACACCATCTTTGTCCCCACTGAAATGATCGACTGGGCGGCCAAGACCACGCCCGCATGGTTTTTGAACTCGCACGACATCGACCTGATCTGCTGGTACTTCGACAGCGAGCCGGTGGAGGCGCGCGCGTGGGGCGTCAAGCAGGTGTTGGTCGCGCGTGGCATCGATACCTGGGATGTGATCTCGGCGCAGGTTCGCTTTGCCTCTGGCGCCTTGGCCACCTTCGAATCCGCGTGGATCTATCCCAACAGCTTTCCGACTATCGTTGACTCCTTTGTGGAGGTGATTGGAGAGTCGGGACATCTGCACTTCGACCGCAAGCGCGAAAGCATGGAGCAGAGCACGCAGGAGAAGTTTACCTATCCGAAGAACTTTCTCTCTGCCGAGATCTTCGGTGTTTGGCGCGGCGCATATCCATCGTGCCTCGACGATTTTGCGCGTTCGATTCATGATGATCGCGCGACCGCGGTGGGAGTGCGCGACGGCCGCCGCGTGACGGCGATACTTGCTGCCATTCATGCGTCGCTTGCCTCGGGCGTGGCGGAAACCATTCAGCCATTGGCGCTGTAGGCGCGGGCAATCCTGGTCCTGCGTGCTTTTGTTGCGTCTGCGATTCTGCACGTGCGCTTGTGATGCGTGGGTTGTGCCGAGGCTGTCCCCGGCGGAGAGGAATTTCTTACGATGAGTGAACAGCGTTATACAAAATCGATTGCGGCCCTTGAACATGCGCGCAAGTTTATTGCTGGAGGAGTAACCAGCAGCGTGCGCCTTTCCGACAAGCCGGTGCCACTTTATTTCTCGCACGGCAAGGGATCGCACCTGTGGGATATTGACGGCAACTGCTACATCGACTATGTGCTTGGCCGCGGGCCTTTGGTGCTCGGCCACTCGCATCCCGATGTGGTGAAGGCCGTCAACGCACAGATGGAACTGGGCCAGATCTACGCCGCGCAGCACTTGCTGGAAAGTGAGTTGGCCGAGCGTGTGGTTGCGGCCGTGCCTTGCGCGGAACTGGTGCGCTTTGGCATCTCCGGGTCAGAGGCTGTGCATGGCGCGCTGCGCCTGGCGCGCGGTTACACCGGACGGCAGACGGTGATCAAGTTTGAAGGACAGTTTCACGGCTGGCTCGACAATGTTCTTTACAGCCTGAGCCCGAACCCAGAGGCCGCGGGTGATGCGCGCGCGCCGCGTACACTGCCTGAAACCAAGGGACAGTTTCCCGCCACCGACGTGCATCTGGTCACGCTTCCCTGGAACGATATCGAGACAATCTCGAACTATCTCGATGCGCATCGCGGAGAGATCGCGGCCATCATCACAGAGCCGGTCATGTGCAACACATCCGTGATTCCGCCGCGTCCGGGCTTCCTGGAAGGCCTGCGCGCACTGGCTACCGAGCACGGCGCAGTGCTGATTTTCGACGAGGTAATTACCGGCTTCCGTCTGTCGCTGGGCGGCGCGCAGGCGCGCTTCGGCGTGACGCCTGATCTGGCGACCTTTGGCAAGGCAATCGCCAACGGTATGCCGATCAGCTGCTTTGCGGGCAAGCGCGAAATCATGGATCTGATTGCGCGCGGCGTGGTTGGCCATGGCGGCACCTATAACGGCATTCCGACGGCTGTGGCCGGAGCCGTGGCCACGCTCGATCGTCTGGCCGCGAATCAGCAGGAGATCTATTGCAAGATGGAGGCGGACGGAACAGCGCTGATGGCTGGCATCCGCTCGATTGCCAGCCGACTTGGAATTCCGATTGTGGTGCAGGGCTATCCGCAGATCTTCTATGTAGGTTTTCCGAAGACCGAGCAGGCGCGCCGCGACGGCGTGTACGACTACCGTTCATCGCTGGAGATGGATCACGAGCTCTACAACCGCTTTGTGTGTGCAGCGGTCGATCTGGGCGTACGCATTATTCCGCGCGGCAACTGGTTCATGTCGGCCACGCTGACCGCAGAAGATGTGGCCGGAACGCTGGAGGTTGTCGAAACCGTTTTGAAGAACGAAATTCTTCCTCTGCTCGCGCAAAAAGGAGCCCGCGCATGAAGATTGGCAGGGTCGAAATCGGTGGCAACCTTCACTACGTTGTGGAGCGCGAGGGAGCGATTGCAGTGGTTGACGCACTGGTGCCCGCCGAGGGATGGCGCGCGGTGCTGGCCGCGTGGCCGGAGTACGCGCCCAAGCTGGCCAGCGCGCCCGTTACGCCGCTGCCTGCAGGCAAGCTGCGCTGGCTTGCTCCGCTTGCCGATTCGCCCAAGTTTCTTCTTCTGGCGGGCAACTTTCGCGCGCATGTGGTGGAGTCTGGCTTCGCGCCACTGCCGGATGGCGTGCTGACGCCGCAGTTCTTCATCAAGCCCACGACGACGCTGATTGGAGCAGAGGACGCGATCCCACTGGTGAAGGCCAATGTGGCGCTCGACTACGAGGCCGAGCTCGGTGTCATTGTTGGCAAGCGGCTTGCTCGCGGTGCATCGAGTGCGCAGGCCCGCGATGCCGTCTGGGGTTACACGGTGATCAACGACATCTCAGAACGCAAACTGAACGAGGGGCTCGAAGGCCGCCACAAACGCTCGAACGATGACTTCTACGACTGGCTGGTGGGCAAGTGGTTTGACGGTTCTGCGCCGATCGGCCCGTGGCTGGTGAGCAAGGACGAGATTGCTCGTGTCGAGGATCTGGAGATTGTGGCACGGTTGAATGGCGAAGTGGTGCAACAGGCGCCTTGCTCGGCCATGGTGCATAGTATCGCCGAAGCGATTGTCTACATCTCGCAGGTGCTCACGCTTGAGCCCGGCGACATTCTCAGCATGGGTACGCCTTCCGGTGTAGGCATGGCGCGTGGACGTCTGCTCCAAGATGGCGACGTGATCGAGTGCGAGATTGCGGGCCTGGGAAAAATCTCGAATCCGGTGCGTGCATGAGAAAAAGGTTCCTTCCGCTTCTGTTCTCCGTTGCCATGCAGGCGGCGGCCGCTCAGGCGGAGGAGCCTGCTGCACATCAGCGAGCAGCCTCGTCGCACACGGTCGCTGTCGCCAGCCACTTTGCCGATGGCATGATGGATGGCTGGGAAAGCTATCCCTTTGCTGAGGACGACGGCTACGATGCAACGCTTTCTCCGGTAGACGAGCCTGGGATGCACGGCATTGAGCGCCGCTCCGCACCACTGGCCGACGGCGCATTCCGGCTGGGATTCATCCATCCTCTACATCTGGTTGCCTGTGCGCAAAGCGTGCTAAATTTCCGTTACAAGATCAACGCAGCGCACTCCGGGGCGCATTTGCGCATTGAGCTTTTCTCGGGCAGCGCGTCGCAGAGTTGGAGCCTTGTTGCTGGGAGTACGGGTTGGCAAAGCGCGCATCTGGATTTGTCCTCAGTGCGCGTGGGAACAGCGTGGACGGCTCTGGCCATTGTGCTCGACGCGCCTGCTGAGCTGAAGGAGACGGCTGTCAGCTTTGCGCTGACCGATGTGGAGCTGAGCGGAGAGGGAGCACCGCGCCTCAAACTTGCGCAGCCTGACGCGCTGTGGGACGAGGCGCGCTCCTGCTACTATCTGCGCCGCGCCTATCGGCGCGGGGATCCGGTGGCCGTTCGTTTTCAGAGTCCGGCGCAGTTGATCTTGACGCGTCCCGATGGCAGCCGCGCGTCTTTGGATATAGATGGCTCTTATCGCATCGGCAAGCAAGACCCCATCGGCGTTTGGACGCTGACAGCGATTGCAGAGCAAGGGGAAGCGCGTGTGCAATTGCTTGTCGAAGCGGACCAGCATAGCGGCCTATTCTTCGACACGCCACCCCATGCCGCGCCGGAGTTGCTCAACCAGATTGCAGGCCGCCGCGATGAGCTGTCTGCGAAGGTGCATCCGGAACTGGCCGTGAACATTGAGCAATTCAATGCGCGTTGGCTTTTGCCCGGCTTGCCTTCGTACTTTCAATTGCTGGTGCCGCCCAGCGAGCTCGCCCTGGACGACGCGATTCTCTTCCGCTATCGTAACGACGCGCACGCACTCGCCGAGGCGCGCGGAATTCTGCGCAGCATGAGCAACTGGCCGACGTGGACGCATCCGTGGTTCCTGGCGCATGGGCAGCGCACGTACTATCCGGTTGGACTCGCTGCCGCCAACCTTGCCGCTGCCCGCGCTTTTCTTGGCGATGCACTGTCGGCAGAGGACGCGCACGCTCTCGATCGCGCATTGATGGAGAAGGCGATTGTTCCCGCCTACGAAGAATATGTCAGCGGCGACAGGCTGCCGTTTTCAGTGAGCAACTGGATTGGCAATACCGTGGGTGGAAGCCTGCTAGCTGCACTCACCGTCGAGGACGATGACGCGGCAGGCTACATTCTCGGCTTGTTGGCCAAAGACGAAGCGCATCTGCGCGCAGCCTATACGCGTGATGGCGATTACGGTGAAGGAACCAGCTATCTGCGCTTCGATCTGGAGATGAGCTCGCTGGTTGCATACGCGGTTTCGCGGCACTTGCATGTAGAGCTTGAACCTGTCTTGCGCGACGCGGATCGCTACTTGCGCAATGCGGTGTATGGCAGCCGCACCATTGTCGATTTCGGCGATACGCACACTGAGCTGAGCTCGACCGATGTGTTTGCCTATCTTGCCGCCGAAAGTCCCTCAGCAGAGACATCTGCCTTTTATCGCGCTTACCGATCAGAACGCGCCGAACTGCCTTTGTTGCGTCTGCTGTGGGACGGGAAGGCGATGCAGCGCGCCGATGTTCCTGCCTATCGGGCCGTATCGGCCATCTTCCCCGAGCGCGGTGCAGTGTTGTTGCGCAGTGGTGAAGGAAACGATGCAACCATTGCGGCCATGCGCGCCGGAGCTAACTTCAATCACAATCATGCCGACCAGGGCGGCGTGCAGATTGTCTCGGGCGGTGAGACGATTCTGGGTGAGTCAGGCTACGCCGACTATTACAAAGATCCTTCTTTTGCGAGTTATGAAATTCAAGCCGCCGGCCATAATGTTTTACTCGTCGATGACAATCCAATGAGCCAGGTGTGGGCTGGTAACTCCGTTGCGGGCGCGCATCCTTACTTTGAGCAGAGTTGGATGGGCACGAAGCTGCATGTGGCTGAGGCCGAACTGGCCAGCGCCTACGGCGATGAGCTTGAGAGCTACAAACGCTGGATCGTTGCTTCGCAGGATGGACCCATCGTGATTGCCGATCGCGTTACGGCGAAGAGCGCGCACCGCTTCAGCCTGCTTTGGCATCCAGCGAGCGCTGCTGTTCTTGCGGGTTCGCCGCACGTCTACCAGATCGGATCTGAAAAGCAACCGTGGCTGCTGGCGAGCTTTGCTTCCACAGCCGTTGAAACTGCGTTGACGCGCGGTCCACTGCCACTGGCCAGTTATACGCAGGCTGAAACGCAACTTGTGAAGCGGCCCATTGAACTGCGTGTACGCACGCTGTCTGCCTTGCCTGAGGCTAGTGTTGTCACGGTGGTTGCACCGGAGCACTCCGCCGGTTCTAGTAAAGATGGCTCTGGCGCTCAGGTGAGTTTCTCCGCCGAGGAAACCGCGGTGACGGCTCCGAACTGGAGTTTGCATCTGCGCCAGAAGGCCTCTACCGGCGCGCCTTTGCTTGCCTATCATACGGCAGACGCGCTGTTGCTTCTGGAAGCACGCGTCTGGAGCCAGGGCGAGCATTCGATGCACGCGACGGTTCCTGTGGACATGGAGATTGACAGCTCCGCGAACGGCGCAACGCTCACATTGCGCTCTCCCGCTGCGGGTACGCTCATCTTGCGCGGATATGGCCCCGAGGCACGCCGCGTTGTGACTGCTTCGGATGCGAAGACCGCAGGCTCTTCAGTTGTCAACGTACACAATGGTGAGCTGGTACTGCCCATTACAGCCGGCCAGCAAACCTGGTTGCTCAACCTCCAAAAGCCCACTGCGGCTGCCGCACCATGAGGATCTAGTGAAACTGATAACCTTCTCGACCAACGATGGAAGACCGCGCCCTGGAGTACTCGAAGAACAGACGGTGATCGATCTCTCCGCGCAGGGATACATCGATCTTCTTTCTGTGATTGCCGCAGGAACGCTTCCCGCCGCGAACGGAGAAAAGTATGCGCTTGATGCGGTGCGTCTGCTTGCGCCGCTGCCCAATCCGCCGCGTGTGTTTGGGATCGGGCTCAACTACCGCGATCATGCCATCGAGTCGGGAATGAAGATTCCTGAAACTCCGGTGGTCTTTCTCAAGCTCAACAGTTCGATTGTCGGTCCGGATGCTCCGGTGGTGCTGCCGCACAATTCCAAAGAGGTTGACTACGAGGCCGAACTCGCCGTTGTGATCGGCATGGGCGGTTACCGCATTCCCGCTGCCGAAGCCATGCGGCACGTCTTTGGCTACACCATTGTCAACGACGTCAGCGCGCGCGACATTCAACTGGCCACCTCGCAGTGGACCATGGGCAAGAGCTTTCCCACCTTCTGCCCCATTGGCCCGTCCATTGTTACCGCGGATGAAATTGCCGATCCGCACAAACTCGACATTACGCTTCGCATCGACGGCGAGGTGCTGCAGGATTCCAACACGCGCGAACTGATCTTCGGAATTCCCGCGCTGATCGAGTATCTTTCCTCGATTACGCCGCTCGAACCGGGCGATATTATCAGCACTGGTACGCCTCCCGGAGTTGGTCTGGGGCGTACACCGCGCCGCTGGCTGAAGCCGAATGAGACCATGACGATTGAAATCGACAAAGTTGGCTTGCTCAGCAATCCAGTTGTTGCCGAGTAGCGGAACCCCCACCGGAAGACGCCTGCAGTGACCGCAATGATTTCAATGCGGCCTCTGCGGGCGTCGGAAGTTTAGAGAGTCGTTGAGCGAAGAAGGGAACGCACGCATGACGAAGACCGTCGCAGAGAGGCGCGAATCGGAGCTGAACGCTTCCATTGATCCGATTCTTTTGACGCAACAGTTGTGCGAGATCGAGTCCACCACGTACCGCGAGGGCGAGGTTGGCGACTTCATTGAGAAGTATCTTCTTGAACGCGGCTGGGATGTGGAGAAGACGGCAGTGCCGCAACCGGTTGACGGCGGTCAGGGCCCGCGCTGGAACATCTACGCCAGCGTGAGCGGCATTGCGCCAGCCGTTGTGTTCTCAACGCACATGGATACCGTTCCGCCCTACGTGCCCTTTACGCGGGATGCTGAGCATTTGTATGGGCGTGGCGTTTGCGACGCCAAAGGCATCATGGCTGCGCAGATCGTGGCCGCGCATCGGCTGCGTGCCGAGGGCTATGCGGTTGGCCTGTTGTTTGTGAGCGGCGAGGAGCGCGATTCGGCTGGAGCGAAGGTGGCCAATTTGAATCCGAAGGGATCGCGCTACCTGATCAATGGCGAGCCCACCGGCAACCGTCTCGCCATCGCATCCAAGGGGTCGCTGCGCACGCAGTTGCGTGCAGCAGGAAAGATAGCGCACTCGGCTTATCCTGAGTTGGGCGATTCGGCAGTGCATAAGCTCGTCGAAGCACTGCAGCGTTTGCTCAAGGCCGATTGGCCAGTGGACGAGTTTGCGGGTGACACCACGCTCAACGTTGGCCAGATTTGCGGTGGCCATGCGCCCAATGTGATTGCCGACGAAGCCGAAGCGCAATTGCTCTTTCGTCTGGTGGGCGATGCCAGACCGGTGCGTGAAAAAATTCTCTCTCTGGCCGATGGGCTGGCAGAGGTGGAATTCACGCTGGAGCTTCCCTTTGTGCGTCTGAAGACCGTGGAAGGGCTACCCACCATGATTGCCAAATTCACCACCGATATTCCCAAGCTGACGAACTGGGGCGAGCCCCTGCTGCTGGGGCCGGGAACGATCCATGTTGCGCACACGCTTGAGGAGAGAATCTCCATTGCCGAGTTGAGCGATGCGGTTGATATTTATCAGCAGCTTGTGCGGCAGTTGTTGCAGTAACACGGTTCGACTTGGAGCGATTGCCTATTGATCCGGTCCTTGAATAGTGTGTAGGCTTCTATTTCATGGCTGGATCAATAGTGAGCAGATTGAATCTGCTCCAGAGATGCTGCGCGAGTTGTCCAAGGAGCCGCGTCCATCGGTGAAGATCCCTCAACTGCGCATCCACTCGGGCAGTCCGCTAGCAACGGCGGCGCGCACGGCGGCCATCAGCTCCTCGCGTGTGGCGAAGCTGGCCGGATCGATGGGCTCGTGAAAGATGAGGTGTGCCGTGCCTGGCTTGATGGCGAAGCTGCCCTTGGCCATCAGCGACTCGGTGCCGTAGATCGAGACGGGAATGCACGGAGCGCCGGATTGCATGGCCAGGTAGAAGGGGCCCTTCTTGAAGGGCAACATGCGGCCATCGCGCGAACGCGTGCCCTCAACAAATGTAGTGATGTGCAGCCCCTGCTTGAGCACAGCAACGGCCTCTGCAATGCAGCGCTGCGCCTGCTCCGGGCTGCCCGCGCGCTCAACCGGAATAAAGCCGCCGAGCTTGAAGCAGTAGCCGAGCACGGGGAGCTTCATGAGCGGCTTCTTCAGGAAGATCGACGTGCGCCCGGGAAGGGCGGGCAGCAGCAAGGGCGGGTCGAGGTTGGAGACGTGGTTGGCCATGAAGATGCAGGCCTTGCCCTTGGGCACTCGCTCGCGGCCTTCAACCTTGATGCGGATTCCGGCGGTTCGAAAGCCAATGCGCACAATGGCGTTGGCCACGTTGTACAGCGGGTTTACATTGCCGCTGAGCACAGCCAGCGGGATGAAGATGATGGCCGCGGGAATGCTGAGCAGAACGATGACGACAAAAACAAGGACAGAAACAATCATGCAGTTCTCAATTCAGTGGTGTTGAATTTAGCGGACTCAGGCACGCATCCACTCAGGCAGGCCGCTGGCAATGGCGGCGCGCACGGCTTTGGTGAGCTCGTCGCGCGTGGCACAGTTGGCTGGTTCGATGGGAGCGTGAAAGATGACGTGCGCATCGCCGCGCCGCATCTTGAGGCTGCCCTTGCCGAGCAGCTTTTCAGTGCCGTAGATGGAGACTGGAATCACAGGCGCGCCGGCGGCCATGGCCAGATAGAACGGCCCTTTCTTGAAGGGCAACATGCGGCCGTCGGGCGAGCGCGTGCCTTCAACAAATGTAGTGATGTGGATGCCCTTGGCCAGTACCCTCTGTGCCATGGCCACGCTGGTCTGCGCCTCGGCCGGGCTGCCGCGACGATCGACGGGGATGAACTCGCCTTGGCGGAAGCCGGTGCCGAGGATGGGCATCTGCATCAACGAGCGCTTGAGGAAGGCCGAGGTGCGTCCGGGGATCAGCGAGATGATGACTGGCGGATCGAGGTTGGAGACGTGATTGACCATGAAGATGCAGGCGCGATCTTTGGGGATGAGCTCCATGCCTTGCGGACGGAAGCGCACGCCGGCCATCCAGCAACTCGACGACAGCATGAAGCGCGTGCCCTTGTAGAGCGGCAGCACGTTGCCTGTGAGCCAACACCAGGGAATGAACAAACCGGCGGTGGGAATGCCGGTGACGATCATGGTGGCCATGAACAGGAGCGATGAGATCATGCGTGCCTCGTGCCTTCCGTAAAGCGCTGGCGCAGTTGCGCGGGTAGTTTCTCGTAGATGCCGTCGAAGCCGCCGTTGGAGAGAATGGCAACCACATCGCCCGAGGCAAGCTCAGGCGCAATGCCGGCGACGATGGCATCGGCGTTCTCGAGCAACTGCGCGCGGGTGCCGGCGGCGTTGAGCGCGTCGATAACATCTTCGGGATGCAACCGCTCTGCGCTGGGAATACGCTGCTGCTGATAGACACAGGCGAGCACCACGCGATCGGCAAGGCACAGGCTTTCGATGAGTTCGCCTTCGAGCACCTTGCGGCGCAGTGTGTTCGAGCGCGGCTCGAGCACGGCCCACAGCCGCGCGGAGGGATAGACGGCGCGCAGCGTGCGCAGAGTTTCGCGAATGGCCGTGGGATGATGCGCGAAATCTTCGATGACTGTGATGCCGCCCACCTCGGCGCGCACTTCAAGGCGGCGCTTGACGCTGCGGAAGGTGGCCAGCGCTTCGACGATGGCGTCTTTGCCGATGCCTTGCCCGAAGGCGAGCGCCGCGGCGGCTGTGGCGTTGAGCGCGTTGTGTTCGCCGGCCATAGGCGAAGCGAGCTGGGCCCATGGCGTGCCCCCATGCCACAGCTCCCAGTGCATCTGCTTGCGGCCTTCGCGCTCTTCGTAGCGCAGGTTGCTCAGTTGCCAGTTGGCGGTCTCTGAAAAGCCGTAGCGCTCCACGCGGCTGAAGGCTTTGGCGAGGCAATCGCTCACGTTCTGGCTGGCGTCGTAAGCCACGATGAGGCCGCGTCGCGGCACCAGATTGACGAGGCGCTTGAAGGCGGTCTTTACTGCATCGAGGTCGGCGTAGATGTCGGCGTGGTCAAACTCGACGTGCGTAAGGATGAGCCCGTCAGGAAAATAGTGGAGAAACTTTGGTCCTTTGTCGAAGAAGGCGGTGTCGTACTCGTCGCCCTCGATGATGAAGGTCTTCGTGGGTCGAAGCTGAAAACTGGTGCCGAAGTTTTCAGCAACGCCACCGATCAGAAACGATGGCTCAAGAGCAGGATTGGTGCGCGCGGCCACCTGATAGATCCAGGCCAGCATCGATGTCGTTGTCGTTTTGCCGTGGGTGCCGGCGACGACCAGCGGCTCGCGGCCTTTGAGAAATTCATCGTGCAGCAGGGCTGACATGGAGGTGAAGGGAATGCGCTCGTCGAGCACGCGCTCCACTTCGGGGTTGCCGCGCGAAAGCGCATTGCCGATGACGACCAGGTCGGGACGCGGGTCGAGATTTTCTTCCGCGAAGGGCTCGACGATGCGGATGCCGAGGCTGTGCAGCAGGTCGCTCATGGGCGGATACGCCGCCTTGTCGGAGCCTTGGATGGTGTGGCCCTGCAACTGCAAAAGCCCAGCGAGCGAGGCCATGGCCGTGCCGCAGATGCCGCTGAGATGGATTGTCTTGGTGGTGCTGTTTTGCACCGCGCTCATGCCGTCACCGCCGCTTCGCGGAACGTAAGCCGCGCCTCCGCTTCCAACTTCAACTCTGCCTCCACGCCGAATGTGAGCGTTACATTTTGCCGCGAAACGTGTCCGCTGCGTAGTCCAAATCCGATGGGTACACTGATGCCGTCGAGTGCGTAGAGGATTGCCTGTTCAAGCATCTCGCGTTCGGCGTCGTTCGTAGAACAGCCAAGCATTTCGCCGAAGACGATGCCAGTGACGCCTTCGAATTTTCCGGCTTTGCGCATCTGCCACAACATACGGTCGATGCGATAGGGCTTCTCGCCGACGTCTTCGAGAAAGAGCAGGCGGCCCTCAGTGCGCGGTTCCCACGGCGTGCCCAGCAGGGTGACGAGAATGCTGAGGCAGCCGCCTACGAGCGTGCCACTGGCCGTGCCGGAGCGCAACGTGCGCAAGCCTTCGTCCGCGCCAACGCTGTAGGGTCTGCCTTCGATGGCAGCGCGAAAACTTTTCAGATGCACACCGCCTTCGAGATAGAAATCCGCGGCAGCCATGGGGCCGTGAAAGGCGGGCAGACCGAGTTTGTCGAGCAGATGCAACTGCACGCCGGTCAGGTCGCTGTAGGCGAAGAAAGGCTTGGGATGCGCGGCGATCAACTCAAGGTCGAGTGCGTCGAGTAGATAGTTCGATCCATAGCCGCCACGCAGACACATGACTAGATCCGCATCGCAGGTGAAGGCTGCGTGCAGATCGGCAAGCCGCTCCTCTACCGTTCCCGCGAAGTAGAGCGGGCCGCGTGCGCGAGCATTGGCTGCAAGCTCAGGCACAAAGCCAAGTCTGCTCAACGCAGTTGTGCCGAGTTCGACACGCTCGTCGATTGCGAAGCTTGCTGGAGAGATAAGCGCGATGCGTGCGCCGGGTTGTACTGCGGGAGGCTTCATTGCTGCTATGCCTCGTACCAGGCTTCACCGCGCGCGATCAGCGACGCAGGGCCGGTGAGGAAGAGCTCTGTTTCGGGGCCGCTCCACTCGACAGTCTGCGCGCCGCCGGGCGCGACGACGGTGAGCGGCGATGCGCAGCCATGCAGCGCGAGAGCCGCAGTGGACGAGGCTGAACTGCCGGTACCCGATGAGGTTGTGGGTCCAACGCCGCGCTCGAAGATGCGAATCTCAATCTCGTTTTTGCTCACGATGCGCGCGAATTCCACGTTGGTCTGGTGGGGGAAGTCCGCATGAAAGCAGATAGCTTTGCCGATCTGCTGCCAGCTCTGGCCCTTCACGTTGAACTCGGCGTTGTCAACGAGGATGACGAAGTGCGGATTACCGGTGGAGATCTGAGCGCCTTCAATCGCAGTGCCATCGGCAAGCGTGACGGTCTTGAGCGCGCAGGTGGGAATGCCCATTCCAGTGGTTACTTCGATGCGATGCCCGTGGCGATTGTTGATGCGGCAGACGCGCAGGCCTGCGTCGGTGGTGATGGCCAGCTCGTCACCGGCTAGGGCGTCGATTTGCTCTGCCATCCATGCAGCCACGCAGCGTGTGCCGTTGCCGCTGATCTCGGCGATGGAGCCATCTTCGTTGTGCAGGCGGATGCGGCCGGCTTTGGGGCCGGTCCAGGAGAAGAATTCGATGCCGTCGGCGCCGACGCTGGTGTTGCGCGCGCAGAGCGTCTGTGTGAGCTTGGCACAGTCGAGGTTGCCCGCCGCTTCTTCGGTCACAATCAGAAAGTCGTTGCCGCAGGCATGGGCTTTGGTAAAGGGAATCAATCTTCCTCCGGATCGCGGAAGGTTAGCAGGGTATGGATGGCCTGTTCGGTCTGCAGTTCTCCGCGCAGTTTCTCGTGCTTTTTCTTGGTTGTCGTCAGCGCAAAACTTATTCGTTGCAACTCACCGACGGAGTCGCGTTCGATGTTGGCGAGCCGCTCGCCCGTTTTGTCCATGGCGTCGAGAATCGATGCCAACATGCTGTTCTGGTCCTGTCCGCGCGCCTCGTAGACAAGCGGATACATCTTCAGATTGGCATTGTGTTCTAGGAAGCCAACGCCTTCGAGCGCCAGAATCACAATGAGTGCCGCCACCACCGCCGCAGCGTATAGACCTGCACCGCAAGCCATGCCGATGGAGGCGACCACGAAGACACTGGCAGCGCTGGTCAGGCCGCTGATGCGGCTGCGATTGTGCATGATGAGTCCGGCGCCGAGAAAACCGATGCCTTGGACGATGTTCGAAGCGACGCGGCTTTTGTCGCTACTGTCGCCGGCCAGCACGGCCGAGAGCAGCGTGAAGAAGGCCGCGCCCATGCAGATGAGAAGGTTGGTGCGGACGCCTGCGGCCTTGTGCTTGAACTCGCGCTCGAGGCCAACGGCGGCGCCCAGAATGCAGGCCGTCAGCAGCCGCCCGGCGGCTCCGTTGGCGACAACTAATTGCTGCAGCCAGTCGAAGCTGAACGATTGTACGAATTGTGCGAAAAGCGTGCTCATGGCTTTACCTTGCCCGATGCTATCACCGCGCTGGGGCGGTTGTGGTCTGGGATTTGGCGGGTGTGCCAGTGACCGTTCCTGCTACGTAAAGGGTGCCAGCGGGCTGGCCCTTGGCGGTAAAGTGCGCCACGGCTCTAAGTCCTTCGGGGTGTGCCCTTACCGCGCTGTCCACAGCGTCGCCATCAAAGGCCAATACCAGAGCGGCGTGCGCGGCGGGAGCGTGAAGTGCGGCGTGCCAGATAGCCAGGTCGGCCTCGTTGATGGTCTGGCGCAGTGGAATGCCGGTGAGCGCGACAATCTCGGGATCGACGGAGGTTTCCATCAGCACAGTAGCGCCTGGTTGCGATGCGAGATGGGTGCGTAGCACGGGTGGAATGGCGAGTTGATAGGGCCGGTGCGCCTCGATGTTCTTGGTGCTTTCCACGTAAACCAGCGGATGCTCGCGGATAAGTTGGGTGGCGTTGGCAGCCACCGACAATGCGAGCACGGCTACGGCGTATTTGGTCGCCTTCGGCTTGAACTCACGCATCAGCGTGATGAAAAGCATGGCCGCAAAACCTACGCCCAGCGCGAAGGCCGGCAGCAGTTCCATGCCGTAGCGGGTGTTGTACCAGGAGTGCGGCCACCAGGGCGGCAGGAAGATGGGCACCGAACTGTAGGCCACAGAGTAGGCGTAGAACGGCGCGGGAAGCCATAGCAGTTGCAGCGCCCATCCGATGCCGTGACGGCGGCGGAGGAGCCACGCACCCAGCGAAACGACGCTGCTGACGACCAGCAGGAAATTACCCCATGCTGCGGCCGCCGCGTCCATCTCGGCGGCTTTGATGAAGAACTCAAAGGAGACCCACAAGTTGTGCCAGCCGGGATGCGGTGGACCTGCTCCGGGCGTAGCGGTGCGCAGCTCGATGGCTTTGGCGGAGTAGGGTCCGCGCGCAAACTCCAGCCAGTCGCCAAAGGCCATCTGGTTGTAGATGAACCATGCGACGGGGGCGACGGCGATGAGTATGGTGAGCAGCCAATAGGTCCACTGGCGCAGGCGGCTGCGGAGCAACAGCTCAATGCCGATTCCGGTCCAGGCCAGCAGCGTCATGATCCAGCCGTCGTAGCGTGTGAAGACGGCGGCGATGAGGCCGACGGCGATCCACACAAGCAGGCGGCGCGCCTTTTCAGCGTCAGTGTCGAGGAACTCGCGCCACTCGACGAGCCAGAGCGCGATCCATACCATCTCGCAGAGAAACAGCGGCTCGGTGAGCGCTGTTGTTTGCACGTAGAGCAGGTTTGGATTGAGTGCGAAGAAGGCCAGTGCGATGGCGGCGGGCGCGGGCGGCATCCAGCGGCGCGCGAGGCGATAGATGCCGATGCAGCTGGCAACGTAAGCCAGCGCCGAGGGCACAATGCCGGCTATGCCGTTGGCCCACCACGCCTGCACCTGCACGAAGGGCAGCATGAGCAGGTGCGGCAAGGGCAACCAGACGGAACCGAGTTGCGAGAGGCGCGGCTGATGGGAGTCAAAGACGCGACGGGCGATGTGCATGTGCGCTACCGCGTCGCCGTAGTTGAGCAGCGCGTTGTTTTGCCAGCTCCAGGCGATAGCGGCCAGGGACGCAGCCACGGCGCAGGCCAGCACCCAGAGGTGTTCGGCGCTGGCAATCGGGCTGCGGGTTGCGTTGCGATCAGCCAAGGTGCGTGAGCTCGCGGAAGGTTTCAAAGCGTGCGTCAATCTCAGCGCCGTCGAGGCTGGCGATGCGCTCGGTGCCGAAGCGCTCGACTGCAAGAGAACCCATTACGCTGCCGTAGAACATGGCGGTGCGATACGTCGCGGCAGTGTGCTGCTTCTGCGAGGCCAGATAGCCGAAGAAGCCGCCGGCAAAGCTGTCGCCCGCGCCGGTAGGATCGACGACTTCTTCGAGCGGAAGCCCTGGAATCTTGAAGCACTTCGTGCCGTTCTCGTCTTCGGCCGAGTAGAGGGAAGCGCCGTATTCGCCGTGCTTGATGACGAGCGTCTTGGGACCCATGGCCTGGATCGAGTGCGCGGCGCGGACCAGATTGTTTTCACCGGCCAGGGAGCGCGCTTCAGTGTCATTGATGAGCAGGATGTCGAGGCCCTTGAGCACTTCGAGCAGGGCAGGTTTGTGGTCGTTGATCCAGTAGTTCATGGTGTCGCCGGCGACCAGCTTGACGCCGGGCATAGACTCGCGCACGCGGCGCTGAAGAACGGGATCGATGTTAGCGAGGAAGAGGAACTCGGAGTCGGAATACTCGGCAGGAATCTTGGGCTCGAAGCTGGCAAAGACGTTCAGATCGGTGCGGTGCGTCTTGGCTTCGTTGAGATTGTCGAGATACGAGCCTTCCCAGAAGAAGCTCTTGCCGGCGGCGCGCTCAATGCCGCGCGTGTCGATGTTGTGCTTGGTGAAGATAGCTTCCTGACGCGGGCCAAAGTCTTCTCCTACCACGGCGATGACGCGCACGTCGGTGAAGAAGCTGGCGGCGAGAGCGAAGTGTGTCGCTGCGCCACCGAGGCAGCGTTCGCGCTTGCCTGCAGGGGTTTCAATCGAATCGTAGGCAACGCTGCCGACTACGGTGATGGCCATGTTTTTCTTCCTTTCGATGTTTGCGATGCGGTCTGATTCTGTGAGCGCCGCATTTCTTTTACGCATTTTGCGGCACGACTAAAGTCGTGCCCTTTCAAAACATGTTATGAAATAACTTCTTGGCAAGAAACAATCAAAAGCAACCGCAGATCCTTCGACTCACCACCCCCAAGCTGAAAAGCGCTTGGGGCCCCGTTCGCTCAGGATGACAGCTTCTTGGTCGAGTTAACCATATCGGAGCGTGGTGTAAGTGCGTCCTCGCCTATCCCAGGTACTTGCCGAAGAGCAGTTTCAGGCGCTCCTTGGCGGCTGCGGGAATGGCATCGGGCGCTGTGAGCACGGCGTACTGCGCAGCAGTCGCACAGGCGCAGGTGCGCGGCGTCGAAGCTGTCGGAGGCAGCGCGGCCACGGCGGCCTTCACCACGCGGGCGGCGTTGTCGGCGTTCTTGTGCAGCACGGCGACGATCTCTTCAATGGTGACTGCATCGTGGCCTTCACGCCAGCAATCGTAATCGGTGACCATGGCGACGGTGGCGTAGCAGATCTCTGCTTCGCGGGCGAGTTTGGCCTCCTGCAAATTGGTCATGCCGATCACGTCTGCGCCCCACGAGCGATAAAGGTTCGACTCGGCTTTGGTGGAAAACTGCGGGCCTTCCATGCAGACATAGGTTCCGCCCAACTTGCCCACCACATCGACGGCGGCGCAGGCTTCGGCCGCCGCTTTGGCGACAGTCGCGCAGACTGGATCGCCGAAGGCTACATGGCCCACGATGCCCTCGCCGAAGAAGGTGGAGATGCGGGCGAATGTGCGGTCGATGAACTGGTCGGGAATAACGAAGTCAGTGGGCTTGTGTTCTTCCTTGAGCGAGCCGACGGCGGAGACGGAGAGGATGCGCTCCACGCCGAGCTTTTTGAAGGCGTAGATGTTGGCGCGGAAGTTCAGCTCAGAGGGAAGGATGCGATGGCCGCGGCCGTGGCGAGCAAGGAAGGCGACGGAGCGGCCTTCGAGTTCGCCAAGCACAAAGGCGTCCGACGGTTTGCCGAAGGGCGTGTCCACGTGCTCTTCGCGCACGTTGGTGAATCCGGGCATGGAGTAAAGCCCGCTGCCGCCGATGATGCCAATCTCTGCCTGTGCCATGGTGCAAACTCCTTACGTCGTTCTTGGTTTTCAGTTATCAGTTCACAGTTGTCAGTGGCTGATAACTGTGAACTGATAACTGAAAACTTACTTGAAATTCACCAGCCGGATGGTTTCCATGAAGACATCGCCGCTAATGGTGAGGCTGTGGGCGCTGACTTTGTCCATGGTGTCCTGGGCGGTGTGGTGATAACTGTTGTTGGGGCCGTAGTCGAGATCGATCACGTCGACCGAAGGCACGCCGCGCTTGACAAACGGCAAGTGGTCGTCGTCAACGCTCATGGTGCGCTGGAAGAAATACTTGTCGTAGCCGAACTTGTGCGCGGCCTGGCGGACGACGTTGACGAGCCACGGGGTCGAGCTGTCGTCCTGCTGAATGTCCAGGTCCTTATCGCCGATCATGTCGGCGAGGATGAAGGCCTTGATTTGCCCAAGCGTTCCATCGCGTGCCCATTTGGCGGCCAGATGGCGCGTGCCGTAAAGCGAATCGGAGTCGGTCCACGCGGGCTGAATCGATTCTTCGCCATCGTCGAACAGCAACCACACCGAGTAGCCGTCGAGCTTCTTGCCGCCGGCGGTTGCCGCACGCAGCCGGTCCCCGATGGCCATCAACAATCCCGTTGTAGCAGCGCCATCGTTGGCGCCGACAAAGTGGATGTTGCGCAGCCAATAGTTGGTTTCGTAGTGCGTGGCCAGCACGATTGCGCCGGGCTTCTTGCCGGGGAAGCGCACGATGAAGTTGCACAGGGGCACTGCGCCGATAGGCGTATTGGTGGCCGTGAACGCATCTTCTTCAACCGCGTCGTGCTGGAAGTGCGAGCGCAGGAACTGCTCCGCCTTCAGGTGGCCGGGTCCGGTGGGCCAGCGCGGGCCGATGGCGACGAACTGGCTGGCGTAGTTGTAAGCGCGCGCGCCATCGAAGTGCTGCGCTTGGGCCGGGGTTGCGGAGATGAGCGTGAGGAGGAGAAGAACTGCGCAGTGGAGGGCATTGAGTCTCACCCTGTGCCGCATTCCCTCAGGGGCTAAAGCCCTATTGATGCTATGTGGCTTATCGGCACGACTAAAGTCGTGCCCTGACACGGCACAAAAGTCGGAGTGAAACTGTTCATTGCCTGCGCGCGTTCGCCAGTTGAACATTATTTCGTCTCCTTCTTCTTGCGCTTCTCGCGGTGCGAAGGATGCACCCACCAGGCCACGCCGATGCCGATGATGTAGAGCAAGAGCATGGGGATGGCATAGACGCACATGGTCCAGGGGTCGGGACTGGGGCAGATGATGGCTGCAACAATGAACACGGCGAGGATGGCGTAGCGGATGTTCTTCCACAAGAAGCGCGGGCTCACGATGCCGAACAGCGCCAGGAAGAAGATGAGGATGGGCAGCTCAAAGCTGATGCCGAGGCCAAGAATGATGGAGAGAAAGAAGCTGGAGTAGTCCTCGATGGTGACCATCGAGGTGAAGTTGTGTCCGAAGCCGAGCACCAGAATCTTCATCGCGCCGGGGAGCACAAAGAAGTAACCGAAGGCCGCACCTGTAAGGAAGAGGCTGATGGTGGCGCCCATGAAGGGCATCACGAAGCGGCGTTCCTTCTGGTAAAGCCCGGGGGCGATGAACAGCCACACCTGATAAAGGATGAAGGGCGCGGCCATGATGGCTCCGCCCAGCAGCGAGATCTGCAGGTCGAGGTTGAGCGGGTCCATCGGGTGGGTAAACACCAGCGACTTGCCGATCTGGTTGAGCGGAGCTTGCAGGAATTCGACCAGCCGGTCGTGGAAGATCCAGGCGATGATGAAGCCTGCGCCCAGGTACATGGCGGAGTGGATGATGCGCTTGCGCAGCTCTTCCAGATGCTCCATGAGGCTCATGCCCGGCAGCTCTACGCGCTCGGTAACGGCTTTTCGTGCTTTATCGACTGCTTCGCCAGGATCAACCATTGTGCTGTGCCGGCTCCGTTACTGAACTTATCTCAGGGGTGGTGGGCGCCGGGGCCGCCAGCGGCGACTCTTCGATGGCCAACGGGGTGGTGGGCAGCGCGGGGGCGTTTATGACGGCCGGCGCGGGTTCGGATGCCGCCTCAGTCTCGTCGGCTGGCGTGGCGGGCTGGGTGTAGACGGAGTCGTCCCACTTGGCCGGAACCGGCTCGCCGGTAGAAGGCGGTTGAATAGTGGGGGTGGTCTGCTCGGCCTGCTCCTGCTCGCGCACGTAGTCGCTGTAGCTCTCGTAGGGGTTGGCTTCTGCAACTGCGGGCTCTGCTTCGGCGGTGGCGGCTGCTGCGGGCGGATTCAGCACCAGTTGCCGCTGGCGCTCTTCTTCCTCGCGCTTGCGGCGGTCGGCTTCTTCCGACGAGCGCAACTCCTCTTCCATCTGGAACTTGAAGTCGTTGGAGGCCTTTCGGAACTCGTACATGAGTTTGCCGACGGTTCGGCCGATCTGCGGTAGTTTGCGCGGTCCAAAGACGACCAGCGCCATCAGCATGAGGATCAGCGAGTCGGCCATGCTGATGCTGGCGGCCGCAATTGTGAGTGGAGCTCCCATGAAGCACCATGATACCTTTCCGCACACAGCCCTCACAAACCCGGCGCAGGGGATTTTGCGCACTTGCGTCTGTGCGCCACTTCTGCCGCAGTTGGGGGCCAAACATTGATACACTTGTCATCCATGTGCGGCTAGTTGCATCCAGCCGCCGCCGGTATATGGGCCGGAGTCTACTGCAGGATAGGTCGTGTGACGCGCTCACCCTCGATTCTCTTTGCCGGCGGTTGTCACGTGAAGGGCTTTCCGGTCGGGCCTGAGCACTCTCTTGCTCGTGTTGCCCTGCGCTCGATTGGCCATCCGCGGTCTGAAGACCCGGACGTGCTTGTCTACCTGAACCTGCGCGCGGGGCCGGCACTGGAACAGGCCTGCCGGGATCGCAATACGGAGATTCTGGTTCTGCAACTTGGCCACTACGAGACCCTTCCCAAACTGAAGCGGATGTTTCACCTGGGTCCAGTGTCTGGCCTTGGTTCCAGCTCCAGTTCCAGCTCAAGCCCCAGACTGATTCGCGAGCCCACTCCAGACCCATCGGCGCACTTTGAGCTGATGGTTGGCGAGCGGCTGGTCTTTGCGCGGCGACTTGCTCTTGGCGCCGCCTTCCGGGCCGTTGGCCTTAGCCACCGCGTCTTCAACGTTCCGGCCGTCGAGAGCGCTCTGGACGTACTGTTGAGTGGGCTTTCCGCGTTGCCGCTGAAGGCCATCCTGCTGCTGAGCCCCTTCTCCTGCCCCGATCCGCTGACCCGATCAAGCCGCCGCCTGGCTGAAGGAATCTTTGCTCAGGCAGCGCGAAATCATGGTTGCGTCTTCGTGAATACCTTCGAGCTGCTCGAATCCTGCGCGCAAGGTGAGCCTTTTTTTGACAATTTTGCCGACGCCAACCACCTGAGCCGCTTTGGCCACCAGCGCGTGGGCCGACTGGTGGGCGATGCGCTGCGCCACACTATCGACGCGCTCTGACAGATGCCCTGTTGGCGCACAAATATGACTCTGCGGTTAAAATAAGGTTGTGTGGATGGGCCGCGCGCCGCATCTATACGAGTGAGCTGCAACAACCCCGTGGATGGGGCGCTTGAGACAGCCGGAAGCTGGGGGCCAATAGGCTCCGCATCCTGACCTGTCGAGGGTGAAAGTGCATCCACTGCAGCTCGGGCCATGTGCTTTCAACATCCCCGTCCGCCGTATTCGCACCATGGAACGGCAGGACTGAAGGCGGAGTACTGTGAAGCTTGCAATCGACGTAGAGACGGCGGCCCAGCCGCAGGCCGGGAGCGTTTGCTCCCTCGACAGCTATCTGGAACTGCCCGACCACACCATGGACGGGCGCATTGCCGTTGCGCGGAACAAGCTCGGCGCCAGCACCATCCTGCTTGGCCACCACTACCAGCGCGACGAAGTGATCCGCTTTGCCGATTACACCGGCGACAGCTACAAATTGTCGCAAGCAGCCGCCGAGACCGAGGCTCGCTTCGTGGTGTTCTGCGGTGTGCACTTCATGGCTGAGAGCGCTGACTTGCTGGGCCGCTCCGGCCAGCAGGTGATACTGCCGGACCTGAGCGCGGGCTGCTCGATGGCCGATATGGCGGAGATCACGCAGGTGGAAGTTTGCTGGGAGGCGCTTGCGAAGGCAGGCTTGGCCGGCGATACGATTCCGCTTACCTATATGAACTCGACGGCGGCCATCAAGGCCTTCTGCGGCGAGCGGGGCGGGCTGGTCTGCACCTCCTCCAACGCGGCTGCGGCTTTTCGCTGGGCCTTTGCGCGGGGCAAGCGCATTCTGTTTTTGCCCGACCAGCACCTGGGCCGCAACACAGGGTACGCCATGGACATCGGGCTCGACGAGATGGCAGTCTGGGACCCCTGGGCGATGCAGGGCGGGCTGACGCGCGACAGGCTGGCCGCCAGCCGCGTTCTGCTCTGGAAGGGACATTGCGCCGTACATCAGCGTTTTTTGCCCGGCCACGTGGACCAGGCACGCGCCAAATATCCGGGCATTCAGGTGATCGTTCATCCGGAGTGCCGGTTCGAGGTCTGCCAGAAGGCCGATGCGCTGGGCTCAACCGAGCGGCTGATTGCGCTAGTGGAGCAGGCGCCGGAGGGCTCGACCTTCGCCATTGGCACTGAGCTTCACCTGGTGAGCCGGTTGGCCAAGCGGTTCGCGGCCGAGGGAAAAACGATTGTGACCCTCGACGACACCGGCTGCCTGTGCACAACCATGTTCCGCATCAGCCCACAACATCTGTGCTGGGCGCTGGAAAATCTGGTGGAAGGCCGTGTGGTGAACCGGATAGAGGTGCGGCCGCAGGTGAAGCAGTGGGCGCGGGTGGCGCTGGACCGGATGCTGGAGATTTAAGGGCCGGGAATAGGGAATAGAAAGCTGGTGCTTGCCTGAAGAGGGAGCATTGGGTGCGGAGGCCAAATCCCTGCGACTCGCCCTCTTCCCAGTTTTTTGTTTCGGTGAGCCATCGACGCTATTCCCTACTCTCTATTCCCTGTTTCTTTGCTCCCCGTTTTCCCGTATCCTAGATCTCAGGGATTCCGCATGAAGACCTTCACATTGGACGAGGCGCAATCGCTGTTGCCGATACTGGAGTCGCTGCTGAAGCGGGCGATGGAAGGGAAGCGGGCGGCTGAGGCTGTTGAATCCAGCCTGAACGATCTGGCACGCCGGATTTACCTAAACGGCGGCATGAAGATTGACACGGTGGCGGTAACGGCCAAGCGCGCTGAGCTGGAAGGCCATCTGCAACTGGTCGGCGAGATGGTGGCTGAGATGGATGCTATCGGGGTGCAGGTGAAGGATGTGGAATCGGGGCTGCTGGACTTCCCCTGCCGGCTGGGCGACCAGATTGTGTTGCTGTGCTGGCGGCTGGGCGAGACCTCCATTGACCACTGGCACACCACGGATTCCGGTTTCAAAGACAGGCAGCCGATTGATGAGCGGTTTCGGCGCTGCGCACCGGGCGGACGACCCAATTAGTTCTGCATTTGCAGTTACTGCTGGCTGCGCCGTTCCGGGCCTGAAGGCCTCTCCGTTGTCGGTTTTTCAGGGGTCTGAAGACCCCTGCTCCCTCCGAAATCCGCGTTCGCAACTGGATTGCTAGACGGATGGTCGAGCAATTTCACGGCTGGAACCTCTTCCGGACGACCCGGATTCAGGACAATCCACTCCCCAAAAAATATCTATGAGTCCTTTTTTTCCTGCCGATCATCTCTTAAGTGTCTAAACTGGACTAGTCCAGTCTGTTTTTTGTAGGCGTCTGGTGTTCGGCGTCTGTTGTTTGCTGCTGTGGTCCGCTGCGTGGCGGCCCTGGGAGCCTGGTTCAAACTTGCAACCCATGGAAGTGAAGGAGCTATCGATGCAGAGTGTTGGTACGCAGTTTCCTGCTTATGAAGTGTCGGCTTGTGTGAGCCTGGATTTGAAGAACGCGTTTGAGACCATTACCGACAAGAGCTATGCCGGCAAGTGGAAGGTGTACTTTTTCTGGCCCAAGGATTTCACGTTTGTATGCCCCACTGAGATTGCCGCCTTCGGCAAGGCCAACCAGGAGTTTGCCGATCGCGATGCGCAGTTGCTGGGCGCTTCGATTGACTCGGAGTTTGTGCATCACGCATGGCGCAACAGCCACCCGGACCTGAAGGATCTGCCTTTTCCCATGCTGGCCGACATCAAGCGTGAGCTCAGCGCCGCGCTCGGCATTCTGGACCCCGTGGCGGGCGTTTCGCAGCGCGCCACCTTTATTGTCGATCCAGAGAACATTGTCCGTTTTGTCTACGTCACCGATCTGTCGGTGGGCCGCAACCCGCAGGAAGTTCTGCGCGTTCTGGATGCCCTGCAGACCGGCGAGCTTTGCCCCTGCAACTGGAAAAAGGGAGAAGAGACGATCCACGTTTAAGAGTTCCGCGCTTCCCCGCGCTAGACCGAGCTCATTCTGGCCGCCAAACAGCGGCCAGGATGAAGACCGGAGCTTCAGCCCTCCCCCACCTAAAAATCAAAAGCTCATTCTGGGCGGCGTGCTGCTTCCGGCAGCCGCCCCAATGGAGTCGCCATGTCCTTAGACACACTGATCGACACTCTTCCCACCTCGGCCAAAGACCTGAAGCTCAACTTCTCGTCGTTGGTGCGCAACAACATGGAGCTGACGCAGCAGCAGCTGTGGGGCACGGTGGTGGCCACGGCCATTGCCACGCGCAGCGCCACTCTGACGGGCGCGGTGCTGGCCAGCGCCAGGGAGCAGCTCTCCCCGCAGGCCTACGAGGCCGCCAAGACCGTCGCCGCGGTGATGGGCATGAACAATATCTGGTACCGCTTCCACCACTTGTCTACCAACGAGCGCTACAGCGCCATGCCGGCGCGGCTGCGCATGAACGGGCTCCGTGGACACGGCGTGGAAGAGGTGGATTTCGAGCTGTGGGCGCTGGCGGTTTCAGCCATCAACGGCTGCGGCAAGTGCGTGGACGCGCATGAGAAGGTGGTGCGTGAAAAGGGTGCGACCGAAGAGATTGTGTCGGCCGTCATCCGCGTCGCCTCGGTGATCCATGCCATAGGCGTGGTGCTGGACCAGGTGGTCGCAGAGGCTGCTGCGGTTTAGCAGCCGGGGCAGCAGGCCGGGAATGCTGTTCCGGCGCAGCGATGCAACGAACAGGCGCGGGCTCAGACTCCGCGCCTATTCTGTTCTGGGCAAGTGGTGAGCATTCCTGCCGGCTTCTGCGTCTCAGCTTATAGAGGCGAGGCACCTAAGTGCCGGGGCACTCGCGGTTGTATTTTCGGTTGCGGAATGAATGACGGGCATTCGAAGTCAGGCAAAGAGTTGTTGCTTTGAAAGGGCACGACTAAAGTCGTGCCCTTTCAAAACAATCCAAATGCAATTGTCCTGCTGGTTGTGCCCGCTGGCGAGACAGCCACACGGCTGAGCCGCTACCCTTAGTGCAGAAGCGTTTGCAGCCGATACGAGGCCAAACTACCAAGATAGATACCTGGATCGAGGAGAAGCAATGAAGATCGTAAAGTGGGCAGGTTGGCTGTTGCTGGGAGCTGTACCTTTTCTGAGCGGCTGCGATGGTTTCTGGAATGCGCCGGCCAGCAGCTCTTCGACGACGCTCACAACGACCACGCTGTCGAGCGGCGTGTTCTACGTGCTGAACATTGAGACCAGCCAGATTGTGGCCTACTACGTGGATGCGGGCAAGCTGACCCAAATCGCCACCTACAGCACGCCGGCCACGCCCATCACGCTGACGGTTGCGCCCAGCAACATCTTTCTTTACCTGAGCACAGTCAACGGCATTTATCTCTACACCATTTCATCGAGCGGGACGCTGACGCTGGGCAACTCGTCGAGCGTGATCAGCGCCGACCAGGCTTATACGATGCAGGTGGACGAGAGCGGGGTGTGGCTGGTGGAGGCCGTCAGCGGGTCGGCGGACGTGTTCGCGATTCCCATCAGCTCGTCGACCGGCAAGAATACCTCGAGCACAGAGCAGTTCGTGAACCTGCCTTCCTCGGCGATTCAGCAGTTGACCATCGCGCCCAATGAGTCCTACGTTTTTGTGGCCATGGGCTCGGGTGGCACTGCCGCCATTCCGTTTACTGCTGCGAATACCAATCCTTTCGGCACGGTGGGCAACATTCCAGTAGAGGGCAGCGGGGGCGCGGCGTTGTCAGTGGCTGTGGACCCCTCGGACCGGTTGCTTTACATCGGCGAGACGGCGGCGGTTTCAGGCTCCAACACCGGCGGCCTGCGGGTCTTCAAGCTGAGCACGCTGGCCGAGATCTCCGGTTCACCGTTTGCCAGCGGCGGGCTGGCGCCGTATTCGATTTTGCCGATTTCAACCGGCAGCTACGTGTACGTTGCCAACCGGCAGACAGACTCCAGTTCGACCGGGTTGATCAAAGGCTTCTCGATTGCGACATCCAGCAGCACTTATACGCTGACCTCGCTGGGCAGCACATTTTCGTCGGGAACTCACACACAGGCCATTGTCGAGGACGCAAACGACCAGTTTGTGTTTGCGGCCAGCGTAGGCGGAAGCTACGACCTGACAGGTTACGTCTTCGACTCCACCAACGCGGGTTATCTGGACACGGTGGTTGAGTCAACGACCGGCACCGATCCGGTGCAAGCCAGCGCCATTGCAGCCGTTCATTGAGGGACAAGTAGCGCCGTAGACGCAGCGCTGATTAGCCCAGCTCTTTAGCGATCCGGCCCTCCAATAGAAGCGCCGTGCCCCATCCATTTCGCAGGCTTTATCGCGAAATGGGTGGGAAACCTACACACTATCAAGGGCCGGATCAATAGCGATGGGGGAACTGCCCCCTTGAAGCCGAGTCCCGTAGGGACGCCGCAAACCGCAATGCCCGCACCGCAGGCAGCTGTTGATCTGAACGCAATTCACTCCCTGTCGGTGGCCAAGGTGCTATCCTCAACCTGTAGATTTCTCCCGTGTTTACGCCTATTTCAATACATTTCGCGGTTAGCTCGCGGCGGTCTTCACTCGTCGGCATTCTTCTGTTCCTGAGCCTCTGCGCCTGCCTGCCTGGCTGTGCGCGCTTTCGCCACCTGACAGAGGAGACGGTGTACGTGAGCGTGCGACAGACCTTCCTGCATGACCGCGTGGCCGCCGTCTCCAACCGCGTAGCCATGGTCACCAATGGACAGAGGCTGCAGGTGCTCGAGCGTGGGCGGCGCTTTTTGCGCGTAAAGACCGAGAAGAACGAGGTCGGCTGGATCGAAGAACACGCGGTGATCGATTCCAAGACCGCCGACGCTTTTACGCAGCTTGGCGCCCAGCACCGGAAAGACCCGGTGACGGCTCAGGCCATGCTGCGCGACGACCTCTACATGCATCTGGTTCCGGGCCGCGCTACGGAACACTATTTCCTGCTGGCGGGCAACACCAAGGTGGAGCTGCTAGCGCGCGCATCGGTGGTGCGTACCTCTGCCACGGAGCCGGTACCGGCGGCCAAGCCTGCCGCTCCGGCCAGCGCGACTGCTGGCAAGGCAACGCCGGCCACAGCTCCCAAAGCAGCACCGCCCGCGCCGCAGCAACCCAGCGCGCAGGAACCGCCTCCGATGGAGGACTGGTGGCTGGCGCGCGATGCCCAGGGCCACACTGGGTGGCTGCTGGCCAGCCGCATGGATGTGGATGTGCCGGATGAGATCGGGCTTTATGCTGAAGGGCAGCGCATTGTGGGCGCATGGGTTCTGGCGCACATGGCGGACCCGGAGTCGAACGCGCCCAATCATCTGGCGCCCGAGTACCTGACGGTTCTGGCTCCCCCAAAGAGCGGCCAGCCCTTTGACTTTGATCAGGTGCGTGTCTTTACCTGGAGCACGAAGCATCATCGCTACGAGACGGCCTTCCGACTGCATCCTTTGCAGGGATTTTTGCCGGTGCGGGTAACGGCTCAGACGGCACTGGGTGGCCCGGCCAGCTTCAGCTTGCAGATCTCAGCCGACGGCAAACTGGCCACCGATGCGGCCACCGGCGTGACGCGGCCCGTGCATCCGCGGACCATCAATTTCCAAATGGCCGATACTCGTGTGCAGCGCACAGGGCCAGACCTGGGCCCCCTGCCCGTGCTGCATGATCCCGACAAGAAGCCCAGCGCCAACGACAAGAAGAACGGCAGGGGTAAGAAGAAGTAGGGCGGTGAGATTTGCACACACAAAACAGGCTCCCCGCGGGGAGCCTGTTTTGTGTGCTGAAAAGCGGCGTGGCCTGGGAAAGCAGTCCTAGTCAAGCGGACGGTCGGTCCACATGGCCTTGTCGGCGATGGACTGCACGGGGTAGAGGCGGCCGGCCAACAACTGCTCCACCTTGGTCTGGTTGATGCTTTGAGCGAAGATCCACTTGCGCTCACCGGTGCCCCACATCTTCGAGAGCTCGTCTTCGCCGATGTCGATTTTGGGAGCATCGGGGTAGCAGGAGCCCCACAGCAGGGTAGAACCCTCGCCGTGCTGGCCGCACTGCTGGGTGACGATCAGCGCCGGGCGGCCGCCGAGGAACTTGTGGGTGTAGAAGATGACCGAGGAGGCGTCTGACTCGTCGCCGTAGATGATGAAGGTGTCAGAGGGCGCGCCCTTGGCGATGATGGTGTCGGCCAGCGGCTTGGAGCTGAGCATGGGCTCAAAGCGCGCGAAGGCGATGTGCGCGGCGACCAGGAAGACGGCCATGGTAAGCGCGACGCTTACGGTGGCGGCCAGGTGCTTGCCCTTGAGGCGCAGAACCCATCCGGCAGCCGGGCCGATGAGCAAGGCAAGAGCGGCCAGCAAAGCGGGTAGGCGGAGGGCGGCAAAGGCCGGGCCGGTAAGGTCAAACAGGTGCGACATGGCCAGCGTGTAATCGCCTACCGCGCGATGGGCCAGCAGGGTGCCGATGTCAGCCACGTAGGGCAGGTTGCGCGAGGTCCACAAGCCCCAGCCGAGGGCGATGGCTGAGACTACGCCGATGACTGCAAACAGGGCCTGCGCGTAGGTGAGCCAGGCAGTGGAGAGCGAGGGCTTGCCGCCGTCAGGCGTGCGGCCCAGCTCAATGCTGGCCACTACGCTTGAAATCAGCATGATGAGCGGCGGCCATACCGGGAAGGTGTAATACTCCTGGTTGGACGAGATGGAGAAGAACAACAGCGTCCAGCCCGAGAACAGGCTGAGCAGCCAGATGGAGCGGACGCGGAACTTCTGCCGCGCCACCGCCGTTGCCGGGTCTTCGCGCAAGGCGTTGTCGAGGTAGAAGTCGACCGTCATGCCGGCGTCGCGGTGCAGGTGCTGCATCCAGGTGCGGCGGCTCTTCCAAGCGACCACCAGGGCGGCGGGCAGGAAGAGGCTCCAGGGGAAGATCCACACAAAATGCAACAGCCAGTAAGCGATGTGGGGCAGCTTGTTGTAGTCGTGCGGGTAGCGCAACGAGAAGAAGCGCAGCACGTGCTCGTTGATGAAGTAGAAGTAGAAGAACCCGTGCACGTTGCCCATGGTGGGGTGGTTGCCGAACGGGTGGCCCTGGTCGGGGTTGGCCAGGCCGCAGAGAATGTGCCAGGGCGCGGCGATGGCCAGGTAGACCAGCAGGCCGCTGAAGGGACGCAGTTCGCGCCAGCGACGCCACTGCCCGGTGAGCCCCAGGTAAGGGATGGCCGCGCCGAAGAAGAAGACCGGGGCGATGAGGCCCTTGGTGAGGGTGGCCAGCGCCACGCCCGCCCAGAACAGGTAGGAGCGGTAGGGCTTGTTGTCTTCAAGCGCAGTCAGCAGCCCGTAGAGAGCGATGAGCAGAAACAGGCTCAAAATTGCTTCGGGGATGATGAAGCGGGTGAACAGGAATGCGCCCACCGAGGTGAGCACGCCCAGACCGGAGTAAAAGCCGGCGCGATCGCCCCAGGCGCGGCGCGCCCACAGCCAGCTGAGCCACGCCAGGCCGAGCATGGCCAGCGCGTTGGGCAGGTGGGTGGCAAAGGTGTTCTGGCCAAAGATCTTGTAGCTGATGCCCACCAGCCAGTAGGGCATGGGCGGCTTCTCGATGTAGCGGATGCCATTGATGTAGGTGGTGATCCAACTGCCGCCCTCGGCAATGGTTTGGGCGCACTGCGCATGGGCCGCATCCACGTCGTCCAGCAGCGGCGGCGAGAACAGCGAAGCAAACTGCACGGCCGCAAAGATAGCGGCAAAAAGCACCCAAACAACCAGCGTGGAAGGCGCTTGTTGCGGGCGTTGAACTGTGTCGGTGTCGTTTGTCATGGGCGTATCTGCCATCCTTTCAAGGATAACAGCCTGCGCGGACAGGAATGGCTAAAGGATTTGTTAGCAGTAGGAGAAAACCCTGCTCAAGATGGGGCGGAAAGCCGGTGGAAATGACTTTGGTACTCTTCGGCGGGGCTGGCTGGCGCGGTTGAGTGCAGGGCTGGTTCAGCAGAATTGGCCGCGAAACACGGCCTTGATGTGATCCAGGCGTTGGCTCAGGGCCTCGGCTTGTTCCGTGAGCCCCAGCAGGTTGGCCACGCGGATGGCGTCGTAATAGCACTCCTTGGCCTCGCTGTAGCAGCCTGAAGCGCCACCTGGACCGCTGGACTCGTACATGTCGGAGTAGGCTTTCTCGCCCAGCGACTTGAGGTGTTCGAGTTGATCCAGCAGTTCGTGCCGATCGCCGTCCTGGTTCATCGTTCTCTCCGGGGCTGCTTGTCTTGTATTTCGTGTCGTGGATGGAAGGCTCAAGCCGCCCCACCCACAGGCTACTGTGCGGCTACGCTATTTCTTTTGGCCACGTGCCCCACCGGGAAGTAGCCGGTGCGGGTGCGCGCCACCAGTTTACCGGTTCCATGGCCTGAAACGGCAACCTCAACGTGGCGGAATCCCGGCTCGCTGGTGGGTTTGCTGGAGCGGTAGCCGAGGGTGTACTGGCTGCGGATGTCGCGGGCCACCTCGGCGGCGATCTCGTCGACCTGCTCGATGGACTTGGGGAAGAAGGCCACGCCGCCGGTTTCGGTGGAGAGCGATTCCAGCGCCTTGCGAGCGTGCTTTACCTCGGCTTTGCTCATCTCGTCACCGAAGAGCAGGCCGATGGAGTAGATGACCGGGCCAGACAGCTCCTGCACGCGGCCGATGGTTTGCTCCAGGTTCGTCGTAGAGGCATTGTCTTCGCCATCGGTGATGAGGATGAGCACCTGCTTGGGGTGTTTGGCGTCGGCGGCCAGCTTGTCGGCCGAGGCTACCACCGCATCGTAAAGAGCGGTGCCGCCGCGCGCGTCAATGTGCGTGAGCCCGTCGCGCAGTTTGGCGATGTCAGAGGTAAAGTCCTGGTCGATGATGGCTTCGTCGGAGAAGTTGACCACGAAGGCTTCGTCCTCGGGGTTGGAGGCTTCGATCAAATCGAGAGCGCTCTTGTTCACCGACGGACGCTTGCGGAACATGGAGCCGGAGTTGTCGACCACCAGCGCGATGGAGACTGGCAGGTCGGTGTGCTGGAAGCTGAGGATTCTCTGCGCAACGCCATCTTCAGCGATCTTGAAATCTTCTTTTTTCAGGTTCTGGACGAGATTGGCGCCGTCGAGCACGGTTACATTCAGCACCACCTCTTCCACGTCGGTGTGCAGGATGTAGCCGGTGGGCTGCTTTTCAAGCGGAGCGGCGGCGCTGGGTGCGGCCGAGCCATCGGGGGAGCGGACCGGATCGGTGTCAACCAGAGCGGGCGGATTCTGCGCGGCTGCGGCAGGCTGGGGCGCTGGACTTTGCGCCGGCAAGACCAGGGTTGCGCCGGCCAGCAGTGATCCAAGAACAACGTAAGAGCAGAGGCGCATAGGGGCCAGTACGGGTATCTGTCGCGTAGGGCGGCAGCCCGGCAGGGAGATTCACCTTCATCTTCACTTTACGCCAGTTGCCTTGCCGCGCGCGGGTTTGGAGGCGGTATCGAATCGTGTACCGGCTGGGTGCTGAGTGGATAGGTGCTGGGTTGCTGAGTGGCTGGGGCAATTGCATGGACGGGTTCTCTGCCGAGCAGCGGGTCGTTTCTTCTTGCCAGATGCTCCAATGGCCGCCTTTCATCCCGGAGGGATGAACCGAAAATAGCCCAGGATGGACCCTGAGCGAAGGCGAAGGGGGAATCCTGGGAATGCTGTTTCCCACGAAGGATGCCGCCCCGGAGGGGCGGCAGGAACCGCCTGAAGAACGAGGGCACTGTTTCTGCGATTGCCCAGCACTCAGCCACCCAGCACTTATAAATCCAGCTCTCAAATCAAAGCACCGTGCCCCATCCTTTTCGCAGGCTTTATCGCGAAATGGGTGGGAAACCCACACACTATTCAAGGGCTGGATCAATAGCCACCCAGCCACTTAGCAACCCAGCGCTTGGCAACCCAACTACCTATTCCCCCTGCGATACAATCAAAGCAGGCCTGCCGCTTCGCCCCTGACCCATCTTCCTGCGCGACTCCGGCAAGCAAATCCGATTGTTTTGCACTGGAGCAAGTCCCCGATTATGGCACGCATCTATCCGTTCCGCGCCTGGCGTTACAACCCCTCGCAGGTCAACCTTGGCGACGTGGTTACGCAGCCTTACGACAAGATCTCCCCGTCCATGCAGCAGGCTTACTACCAGCGCAGCCCCTACAATCTTGTCCGCGTCATCCTTGGCCTGCCGGAGCTGACTGACGAGCAGACTGGCCAGACTGTGTACACCCGCGCCGCCGGCTACCTGAAGGACTGGAAGCAGAAGGACGTGCTGGTGCAGGAGAAGGACCCTTGCATCTTTGCCTACTCGCAGCAGTTCAAGGTGCCCGGCACTGAAATCGTGAAGGAGCGTCGCGGCTTTATCGCCATCGGCCACGTACACGACTACGCCGAAAAGGTCGTCTTCCGTCATGAGCAGACGCTCTCAAAGCCCAAGAACGACCGCCTGAACCTGCTCAAGGCCACCCGCTCGCACTTCGGCCAGATCTTCATGCTTTACAGCGATCCAGCCGGCTCGGTGGACAAGATTCTCTATGAGAACAACGGCCCGGCCGACGGCGAAGTCACCGACGAGTACAACGTCCTGCACCGCTTCTGGCGGGTGAGCGATCCGGCCGTGATCCGGCTGCTGACCACCGCCATGGCGGACAAGAAGCTGATCATCGCCGACGGCCACCATCGTTACGAGACGGCGCTGAACTATTCCAAGCAGCACGCCGCCGACGGCCCCGTGCCCCAGGCCGAGTACAGCGCCACGCAACTGCCTGCGCCGCCCTATCCCGAGGCTGCCGTGATGATGACCTTCGTCAACATGGACTCCGACGGCCTGGTGGTTCTGCCCACGCATCGTGTGGTGCACTCGCTCGCGAACTTCGACGCCGCCGCCTTCGCCAAGGCCGCCGAGCAGTACTTCACCGTGGATGCGTTGCCCGCTGCAAGTGCCGATAGCTACATGGCCAAGCTGGGCGCGGAGAAGGGAACTGCCTTCATCGCCGTTGCCAAGTCTGGTGCGTACCTGCTGCGCTCGAAGACCGACGTCATCAACGCCGCGCTGGCCGACCAGCCTGAGCGCCAGCGCAATCTTGACCTGACCCATCTGCACTCCATTGTGCTGGACAAGCTGCTGGGCCTGGATGCCGAGAAGGTGCGCGAACAGACCAACCTCCGCTACCTGCGCAGTGCGGAAGAGGCCGTGGCACTGGCCCGTTCGGGCGAAGCCAACGTCACCTTCCTCACCAACCCGGTCACCATGGAGCAGTTGCGCGAGGTCGCCTTTGCCGGCGACGTGATGCCGCAGAAGTCCACCGACTTCTTCCCCAAGCTGCTCAGCGGCCTGGCGATTTACTCGCTCGACTAGCTCTTCCGCACTGTTTCCCCTCCCAACAAGCAGGAATCTTCGAACAGGAGCGGAGCGCGCGGCATATTTTTGAGGCCAGGGACACGCTCCCTGGCCTCAAATGCTTTCGTTCTCCCATCCGTTTATAGTGGATGGACAGAAAGGGTTCGATTCCATGCGCACACCGCTTCGCGGCATTCTGGCGATTCCAATTCTTCTTGGGGTTCTGCCATTGGCGGCGCTGGCGACTGTGGTCCCCTGTTTTGCCCAGGCCCCGCCCGCACCCGGCGCGCGCTTTGTGGTGGTGCTGGATGCGGCCCACGGCGGCGACGAGAACGGCGCTCAACTGGCCCTGAGCGGCGATCCAAAACAGACCCAGCCGGAAAAAGCCTTTGCGCTGGCCTTCAGCGTGCGCCTGCGTTCGCTGCTGGTGGCGCGCGGCATCACGGTGGTGGCAACGCGCGACGGCGACAGCGCGATGGACGCCGACCATCGCGCCGAGACCGCCAACCGCGCCAAAGCCCAGGCCTGCCTCAGTCTTCATGCCTCCACGAGCGGTTCGGGGGCGCATTTGTATATCTCTTCGCTGGCCCCGGCCGAGCCCGCGCGGCTGGCCGCATGGAAGACCGTGCAGGCCGCATGGGTGACGCGCAGCCTGGCGCTGGCCGGCAGCCTGAACGCCGCGCTCACCCACGCCGGTGTGCCCGTTACACTGGGCCGCACCGCGCTGCCGGGGCTGGACAGCATGGCTTGCCCGGCGGTGGCCGTGGAACTGGCTCCGGTGCTGGCCACCAGCCACATGCAGGCCGCCGCACTCGACGACCCCGCTTACCAGGTGCGGGTGGCTGACGCCGTGGCCGCCGCATTGGTGGAGTGGCGCTCGGAGGCTCCGCAACCGTGATTCCTCGCCACCAAACCATTCTTTTTATCGTGCTGCTGCTCACCTCGGCCGTGATGGGCGTCTTTCTTTGGCAGATGCGCGACCGCGCCCACAAGCGGCTGGTGGAGGGTGAGGATACGGCTCCCATCGAGGCTCCACTGGTGGCTCCAGCCGAGCAGGTAACGCTTTACGTGGCCTCTGACGCCGACAACACGCTGGTGGCTCAGCCCTTGACGCTACCACTTCCAGCCAGCCCCGGCCCGCGCGCACGCGCCATTCTGGGCCGCCTGCTGGACCTGTACGCCGCGCCCAACGCTCCGCATCCGGTGGCTGGCGGCGAGAGCGCCATTGCGCAGGTGTTTCTGCTGCCGGCCCAGGGCGATACGGCGCAAGGCCTCACACTGCCCGCCACCGCGCCGCCCCAGCCGCCCGCTTCGGGCGCGAGTGCCGCCTCTTCCACGCCGGTGCAGGACTCCGGTCCGCAGCTGGCCGTCATCAATCTCACCGGCGCATTTGCCGCCAGTCATCCATCCGGCCTCGAGACCGAGACGCTGACCGTGCTTTCCATCTGCGCCACGCTGCACGCCAATCTGCCCGGCGTTACCCAGGTCCGCTTCCTGGTGGACGGCCAGCCGCGCGCTACTCTCGCCGGCCACGCCGACCTCTCGCGTACCTATCTCGCCGACCAAGCCGTGCCCAGCGAAGGAAGTCATCCATGAGCTCCGCAAATCTATCTCCCAACAGCCAAACCCCCACCATCGGCGTCTTCGACTCGGGCTTTGGCGGTCTCACCGTGCTGCGAGCCTTGGTAGATCGCATTCCCCAAGCCCGCTACGCCTTTCTGGGCGATACGGCGCGGCTGCCCTACGGTTCCAAATCCCGCCGCACCATTGCCCGCTACGCTGTGCAGAGCGCGCAGTTTCTGGTCCGCGAGCAGGGGGCGCAGTTCCTGGTCATCGCCTGCAACACGGCCAGTGCGCTGGCTCTGGACGCCATTCAGGACGCGGTTCCGGTGCCGGTGTTGGGCGTGATTGAGCCCGGCGCGCAGGCCGCCCGCGCTGCCTCCACCAAGGGCGACGTGCTGGTAATCGCCACCGACGCCACCGTGCAGAGCCACGCCTATGCCGCCGCCTGCCAGGCGCTGGGGTTGCGCGCGCTGGAGAAAGCCTGCCCGCTGCTGGTTCCGCTGGTGGAAGAGGGCTGGACCACCCACACGGTGACCGCGCAGGTCATCGACGTCTACCTTTCAGAACTGCGCGCCCAGGCCGCCGCCGCCGGTCTCAAGCCAGACGCGCTGGTGCTGGGCTGCACCCACTACCCACTGCTGAGGCCGCTAATTGAGCAGGCGGTTACGCCCGGCGTGCGCGTGATCGACTCCGCCGAGTCCACGGCCGAGACCGCGTTCCGCGAGTTCGGCAGCCAATTTGCGCCAGCCGTCGCAGGTCACGAGCCGGAATTGCACTTTTTCGCCACCGATTCAATCGAGAAGTTCGAGCGGCTGGGCTCCTGCTTTCTCGGCCGTCCCGTGGAACATGTGCACCTCATCGACCTCGGCGGCTGATCCTTATATATCCGGGGTCTTGCACTCCCACCCTTCGCTAGAAACAAGCGAAGGGTGGGGGCCCTCAATGTTGTGGCGGGTCGAATGCGGGTGCCCAGGGTCCCTCGCGTTTGGGGACCCAGGAGGTAGGCACTCAACCGCTTTCGAGCAAAAACAAAACCGCCCAGGGAAGTTCCCTGGGCGGTTCGTTATTCTTGTGCTTGAAGCAGCGGAAAAACTACTCTGCGGCTTCGGTCGGCTCGGCAGCCTTGGTGGTGGCGATGGTCCAATCCTGCGCGCCAACCTTGAAGCGGACAAAGCGGCGAACGGTGATGTTCTCACCGAGTTTGCCAACCTTGGTTGCGATCAGTTCCTTGATGGTGACGGTCTGATCCTTGACGAAGGGCTGATCCAGAAGGCAGACCTCCTCGTAGAACTTGGCCATCTTGCCCTCAACGATCTTCTCGATCACCGGGGCCGGCTTGCCGGTGGCGGTAGCCTGGGCGCGGTAGATTTCCTTCTCGCGGTCCATGTCGGCGGCCGTCACATCGTCGGAACGGACGTAGCGCGGATCGGCGGCGGCGATGTGCATCGCGATGTCCTTGAGCAGTTCCTGGAAGTCATCGGTACGGGCCACAAAGTCTGACTCGCAGTTCAGCTCAACCATCACGCCCAGCTTGCCGCCGGCGTGGATGTAGGTGCCCACCGCACCTTCATTGGTGCTGCGGGAGGCCTTCTTCTGCGCCGAGGCCATGCCGCGCTTGCGCAGCACCACGAACGCCGCCTCGATGTCGCCCTTGGTCTCCTGCAGAGCCTTCAGGCAGTCGCCCATGGGGGCGCTGGACTTTTCGCGCAGCTCCTTTACGAGCTTGGCATCAATCTTTTCGCTCACTGTCTCATCTCACTTTTGCTGGCTCGGCCAGCGGTGTTTCCTGGCTCGCAGCCAGTGCTAGAGTCAACACACCGGATTCTTCTCCGGCAAAAGAAAAGCGTGGCAGTGTTGGCGGCCACGCTTCTCTCAGGATGCGCACCGAAGCGCGCGGAAAAAATTAGAGAGCGCCCTCGATGGCCGGGACTTCCTCTTCAGCGGCAACCGCGACCGGAGCCTTGCGGATACCACCGCCCAGAGCAGCTTCCAGATCCACAACCTCGGCAACCGCGGCTTCCTCAACCGGCGATTCGGCAGCAACCTCGATCGCAGTCACTTCGGCAAAGGCCTTGTCGCCAACCAGGTTCACGCCCTCGGCTGCCGAATCGGCAATCTTCGAGGTGAACAGACGGATGGCGCGCAGCGCGTCGTCGTTGCCAGGAATCACGTAGTCAACCACGGTCGGGTCGCAGTTGGTGTCAACCACCGCAACCACCGGGATGCCCAGCTTGCGGGCTTCCTTCACGGCAATGGCTTCGTTGTTGGAGTCGACGATGAACAGCGCGTCAGGCAACCGCTTCATGTTCTTGATGCCGGCCAGATTCGCCTGCAGGTGCTTGCGCTCCCGCTCCATGCGAATGACTTCCTTCTTGGTCAGCAACTCGTAGCGGCCGTCCACAGCCATCTCGTCCAGCTCCTGCAGCCGCTTGACCGACTTCTGCACCGTCACCCAGTTGGTGAGCAGGCCGCCCAGCCAACGGTTGTTGATGTAGGGCATACCGGCGCGGGTGGCCTCTTCGGCAACCGCGTCCTGCGCCTGGCGCTTGGTGCCGACGAAAAGCACCGTCTTGCCGGATGCGCACATATCCGTAACAAACTTCGAAGCGTCCTTGAAAAGCTTGAGGGTCTTCTGCAGATCGATGATGTAAATGCCGTTGCGCTCGCCAAAGATGTATTCCTTCATCTTGGGGTTCCAGCGCTTGGTCTGATGCCCAAAGTGAACGCCGGCTTCGAGCAACTCCTTCATGGTAATTGTGGCCATAAGGGCCTCCTTTGCACGCATCCGGGCATACCTTCGTCAGGCCCGGATTAAGTCCGCTGATGCGGAGATTTGAAAACAAGTTGTCAGTTCTCCGTCGTCAGCAGCCAGCAACGGGAACCCCCCGGCACTGACAACTGAAAACTGAGAACTGACCACAGAAGACTATCTCTTGCTGAACTGGAAGCGCTTGCGGGCGCCCTTCTGACCGTACTTCTTGCGTTCCTTTTGGCGCGCATCGCGGGTCATCAGGCCTTCAGCCTTGAGCAGCTTGCGCAGCTCGGGGTTGAAGATCACCAGTGCGCGGGCCAGGCCCATCTTCACGGCATCGGCCTGAGCGGCAACGCCGCCGCCCTGCACCGTCGTGACGACGTTGAAGTTTGCAGACATCTCAGCCACGACCAAGGTCTTCTTGGCCGAAACACGCTGCTGCTCGGTGACAAAGTACTCCTCAAAGCCCTTGCCATTCACCTTCCACTCGCCCGTGCCAGGACGCAGGAAAACGCGCGCGATTGCTGACTTGCGCCGTCCCGTTCCGTAGTACTGAACCAGATCTGCCATTCTTAGTTCGCTCCTAGCAGCCAATAGCCGCTGTTATGCAATTTCCATGGCCACCGGCAGCTGAGCCTGGTGGGGATGCTTGTCGCCGCGATAGACCTTGAGCTTGGAGCCCATCTTGCGGCCCATCTTGCTCTTGGGCAACATGCCGCGAATCGCCTCTTCGAGGATCTTTTCGGGCTTGCGGCTGAGCAGGCGCATATAAGACTCTTCACGCAGGCCGCCGGGGAAGCCGGTATAGCGACGATAGAGTTTGGTCTGCGCTTTCAATCCGGTGATGCGGACCTTCTCCGCGTTGATCACGATGACGTGGTCGCCTACGTCGATGTACGGAACATACTGGGGGTTGAGCTTGCCGCTCAACAGGTCGGCAGCTTTGGTGGCCAGCCGTCCCAGCGTTTTGCCGTCAGCATCAAGAACATACCATTTGCGGTCAATATCCTTACCGCTCGGAACAAAGGTTGACATCTCTCTCCTGCCCTCAAAAAAACCGTGCGCATTCCGCAGCCCTCGCTCCAGGAGCGAAAGGGCCTGAACTATACCCACTGCCAAACAAATCTGTTCGGGTGAGAACTGCGGGAGCTGGCCCCGAAGGGCTTTGGCTCGGCTGGACCTTTAAGATCGTCCAGCAGCCGGTGGCCTGTTCCAGCGGACCCGACAGGGCATCCACAAGACGAGTCCGGGTGAGTACACACAGACCCCAGGCGCAACACCGCGCAAGGTCTACAGAATACTTTATCCAGGTTGCAGAGTCAATGAAAACAGCTTCCAGGCAGGGGCAATCGCATTTGGATTGTTTTGAAAGAGCATGGCTTCAGTCGGGCCGACTGAGATTCCACTAAAACATAAGGCTTCCTGCGCCGTTCAGCTAGTGCTTGGCCTTCGCGGATGCGAGCCGGTCACATTGTGAGGCAGCGTGTAGGGCTAAAGCCCGACCCTTTATTTTTGTTGCTGTTGTGGCCCGGCTGAAGCCGTGCCCAGTTACAAAGCCTTGGCCGTTCGTCCCTTGGACTGCCGGGCCGGAGCTAACTTGATATTCATCTTCGCGATAAAGACTGCGCAATGGATGGGGTACGGGGCTTCTATTTGAAGACCCACCCCTAAAACGTTCTGGCGGGAAACCGCAAACCCTCTGCGATCTCCCGCCAGTCGTGTTCCATGGTGCAGGTTAGAAGTTCAACTTGAGCGCGAACTGCCCGACGCGCGGTCCAGCGCCATTCTCACCCGTGATGGTTCCGAACGACGTACTGCTGCTGAGCGGACCCGAAGTGCCCGGGTTGTTGAGAATGGTGTGGTTCAGAACGTCGAAATACTCGGTTCTGAACTCCAGGTTGGTTCCGTGGTAGATCTGGAATGTGCGTACAATTGCGGCATTCCAATCCGTGTAGCGAGGTCCGCGGAGCGTGTCCTTGACGATGTTGCCGAAGCCGGTGCCGGCGCCCGTGTTGGCGGGAACCGAGAAGGCAGACGGGTTCAGCCAGCTCTCGCAGAGTTTGCCGGCAGCGCAATCGCCGCCGTCGATTTTGTTCTTCAGGTAAGCCGACTGGGTGAAATCGCGCTGGCCGCGGTCCTGGGTAAGGCCGGTCGAGGAGTTGTCGGTTCCCGTCCATAGGGTGAGCGCGTCGCCGGAGTGGATCTGAACGGAACCGGAGGTCCGCCAGTCGTTCACAATGGCACGGAGGACGCGGTAGCCGGTGTTGACCTTCGGAAACGCCCAGACGTAGGAGGCTGAGAAGGCGAATGGATGGTCGATATCGGACAGGCCGCGATCGAGACCCTTGATGTCGCTGACGTTGGCGGCTGCCGGCATGTTGGTCGCATTGCTGGGATACAGCGGATAGACATACGATTCGCCGGCGTTGAGGTCCTCGGTATTCGAGTCCCTGGTAGCCTGCGGCATGTCGTCGTAGGACTTGGACCATGTGAAATTGGTCAGCACCTGAAGCCCGTGCGACATCTTCTTCTCCAGCGTTGCCTGGAGAGAATTGAAGCTGGCGCTGCCGATCATGGCTGCTTCGACGATCTGGGAGTAGTTCATATTGCAACCCGTGGTCGTGAGGCAAGGGCCGACGGTGGGAGCGGTGTTGAACACCCTTCTGTCGTTGGCGGCGGAAGTGCCGCCAGGGAAGGTCAGCTTGCCGCCAACCATAGTGCCCGTGTTCACCGCAGGATTGACTTCAAGATTCACGAACAAGTGGCGCGATCCAGAGCCGACATAAGCCAGCCGCATCGCCCAGCTCGAGCCCAACTGCTGTTCGATGGTCAGGTTGTAGGAGTAAGTGACCGGCACCCGGAACTTACCGGAGGGATCGTACTCGTTAACCTCCATCTGGTTGGGGAAGACCTGTGTGGACTTGAACGGAAGGGTGAACGGGAACGGATTGGCGTACGCGCCTGTCGTGCAACCGGTGCAATACGGGTTGCTGAATGGACCACCGGGGCTGGCCGCGGTCTTCTGCAGGTTCGTGAGGCCAACGGTGATGGTGTTGGGGGCAAAAGTGGCCTGACTGAGGTTAAAGAAGCCTGGCAAGCGGTCCTGGTAGAACACGCCAAAGCCGCCACGCACAGCCGTCTTGCTGTTACCGAATACGTCATAGGCGAAACCGAGACGGGGCATGAATTGCTTGTACTGGTTCTTCACGCCGTTGTTGGGGAAGCCAGGGTCGCCGGAGAGCACCATGCCAGCCGGCAATCCTGCGGTTCCCGAAGCCGTCGCGATTTGGAATTGGGACGTGCCCGTGTTGGCGGCATACTCGGTGGGGCTGAATGCGGTCTGGTTGCCGAGGTGGTCTGCCCACGGTTCAAACAGTTCCCAGCGCACGCCATAGTTCAGGGTCAGGCGCTGATTCGCCTTCCAACTGTCCTGCGCATAGACGCCCGGAAAGTTGTTGCGGTCGTTCACCTGTTCAAATTCACCCTGGGTGAACGAGCTCAAGAAGCCGGTTTGGTAATTGGCCATGGCATTGACGTTGGCAATC
>Ga0302267_10000140_pt1 | contig 92528 bp, 90 predicted proteins | sample III_Bog_E1_3_FD_194555 | JGI IMG/M metagenome (GOLD analysis project Ga0302267, IMG submission 194555) | Peat permafrost microbial communities from Stordalen Mire near Abisko, Sweden - III_Bog_E1_3 | ecosystem: Environmental > Terrestrial > Soil > Wetlands > Peat | place: Sweden: Abisko... | reverse complement strand
CGAACACGGCAGTTAAGCCTGTCAGCGCCGATGGTACTTGGGGGGTAGCCCCCTGGGAGAGTAGGACGCCGCCGGGATTTCTCTGAAGAAGCCCCCCGCTCTGCGGGGGGCTTCTTCGTGTTCGGGGACGGATCTGACGGCGGAACGGCTCATCGGGACGGGTCTGCTCAGCTCAGCGGGGGTCGGGACCGTCGACGTTGCGGTGCTGGAGCGCCCGCAGGTACCAACCGTCGTCGTCCCCGGGCAGAATGCTGAACCGGCTGATCGTCCGCTGGCGCCCCTGTTGGTCGCCGTAGAGGAGGTCGACGGTGAAGGGCTCCCTCCCGGCGATCGTGGCGAGCAGGCCGTCGAGGACGGGATCGTCGTTGTCGCGGATCGCGCCCTCGAAGTACCCGACGTCTCCGGAGGAGATGTAGAGGTCGAGGGTCAACTGGCGGAACCTGTCGGCGCTGGCGAATGGCACGTCGGAGTGGACCCGCGTCTCATAGACACGCCAGCCGTGGAGCAGTGCGATGCCGTTGCCGACGTTGCGCAGGCCCATGGCGATGTAGAGCACGTCGTTCTCGTGTTGGACGACCGCACGACCGCCATCGAGCGTCGCCAGGTGGAAGTCGTTCCAGAGCACCTTGTGCGCTCGATCGCCGTTCAGGGACGGCACCAGGAGCGGACGGATGTTCGCGAGCAGGCCCTCCTCGGCGATCTTGGCTGACCGGTTCGACGACCGCACGGCCGAGAACGTGGCCACGGCCAGGACCAGCGTGCCGCCCGCGGTGGCGAAGTTCGCAATGTTGGACCAGTCGGCCATTGGCGAGGACCCTACCCGGCGAGGCCGGAGGGAAGCGGTCCGGTCGATCGGTGACGGCCGTGCCCGCCGTGGGCGGTGAGGTCAGCTACCAGCGGTGGTGACGCCGGCCTTTGAGATGGTGAAGCCCCGGCCTGCCGGCACCGTGCAGGTGATACCGGCCGTCGTCGACACGCAGACGAACTCGGGGTTGCCGACGCCCGAGCCGTAGGCCAGGATCGGCGTGCCCGATGCGGGGCTCCCGAGGGCACAGGAACCGCCCGTGCACCGGGTCAGGGTGCCGTCCGCCGTCATCACGACGAGCAGTGGGGGAGCGAACGAGACGCAGCGGACCTGGCTGCTCGGATTCTGGGCCACCTGGCATGCCAGGTTCCGGTCCGGGGACAGGAAGGCCCCGTCAGCCGTGGCCGAGCTGAGCGGAGCAACCACGATGCCGCCGGCTCGGGACGTGGACGTGACGCCCGACGCCGATGTCGACGTCGATGTCGACATCGGGGCTTCCCGGGTGGTCCGCGTGGTGCCGCCCGTGGTCCTCGGGGCGGTGTGGCCGGACGCGGCGCATCCGACCGCAAAGGTCATGACCGACACCAGGAGCAGTGCGGCAAGGGGACGCTGCATGCCGCCAGCCTGGCCGAAGGGATCACCCCCGGTCAGACCGGCAGGTAGATCGGCCGTCAGAGCAGCTCGTGACCCCAGGGACGGCCCGCGCCCGGGCCCGGCGGACAGGCGAAGAGTCCGCTGCCCGTGTGCTCGAGGTAGGGGAACAGAGCGTCCTGTTGGGCCAGCCGCTGCTGGATCGGCACGAACTGGGACCGGGGGTCCTTCTGGAAGCACACGAAGAAGAGGCCGGCGTCGAGCTCGCCGGTCGTCGGGTCGATGCCGTCGACGAAGCTGTAGCCACGCCGCAACAGGGCCGCTCCGTGATTCGTGGACGGCGCCGCCACCCGGATGTGGGCGTCCTCAGGGATGAGGGGTTCGCCGAAGTCGTCGAGGGCCCGCAGGTCCAGCGGGTCGCGCTCATGGGTGGAGCCGAGTGGCGCACCGCTCACCTTGGACCGTCCGATGGTGCGTTCCTGGTCGCCCAGGGTGCTGCGGTCCCAGGCTTCGAGGTGGACGCGGATGCGGCGCGCCACCAGGTAGGAACCGCCACGCATCCAGCCCTGGTCGCCCGACCCGTCGACCCAGACGAAGGAGTCCATGGCCTGTGCGTCGGTCGGGTCCAGGTTGGCCGTGCCGTCCTTGAACCCGAGCAGGTTGCGGGGTGTCGTCGTCGATCCACCGGCTGACGCCGTCCGCCCGAATCCCACCTGCAGGTAGCGGAGTGTGACGGTGCCGAGGCCGAGCCGGGTGAGGTTGTGGACGGCGTGGAATGCCACCTGGGCATCGTCGGCGCAGGCTTGCACGCACAGGTCACCCCCCGTGCTGGCCGGGTCGAGGGCGTCCCCTGGGAACGTCGGGAGGTCGGCGAGCGCCGCCGGACGCCGGTCGGCCAGGTCGAACCGGCTGTCGAACAGAGACGGGCCGTAGCCGAGGGTCAGCGTCAACCGGGCCGCCGGCAGGTCGAGCGCCTCACCCGTGTCGACCGGAGGTGCGAAGTCGTCCGCGGGACCGGCGAGGACCTGGCCGGCGGTCATTCGCTCGGCGGCCGACGACCACGTCGCCAGGAGCGCGGCCAGGCCCGCCCGGCCGGTGCCGGCGACGTCGTAGGTGGCGAAGACCATGCGGTCCTGCTCCGGGGTGGCGATCCCGCCCTGGTGGTCGCCGTGGAACGACACGGTGGTGCCCGTGCCGGCGGTTGCGGCCCCGGCGAGTGTGGGGCTGGCCCCGGCGGCGGCCACGACGGCGGCCGTGGCCAGTCCGGAACCGGCCAGCATCTGCCGGCGCGAGATCGCACCGGGCCGACGGACCGTCATGACGGGGCTCCGGCGGTGCCGTACGGGGTGAGCCGGGCCGCGAATCTCGCCAGCGTCGATGCCGTGGCGTCGAGCTCGTGGGAGATGGCCAGCCGGGCCGCGGGGGTCACCGAGGTGTCCGGCGTGGTCTGCGGTGGCCCCAGGGCGGTCACCTCGGCCTCCACGTCGGCCAGATCGGTGGTGACGGTGCCGGTGAGTCCGGGTGCCACCAGCCGGCCGAGGGGCGCAACGTCGTCGAACGACTGGGCGGCGGCCTCGATGGTGGCGTCGACGTCGACCAGTCCGAGGTGGGAGGAGTGCTCCTGGCTGAAGGGGAAGGCGGTGTCGGCCACCCAGGTCAACTGGTCGACGGCCACCGTTCCGACGGCCTCCGGTCCGAGCCGCAGGTGGGAGAGGAGGTACTCGGCGACCGGGGCCTGGGCGGCCAGGGCGGCCACATCGGCCGCCGCCGGACCTCCGGACCACAGGTCCCGCTCGACGGCGTGCAGACCTCCGAAACTCTCACCGGGCACGACGTCGGTGTCCAGCTCGTCGAGTGTGGAGGCATTGATCGAGTTGCCCCGCTCCAGGTCCCGGAAGGCGTCGTAGTCGGCTTGGGCATCGAGCTCGTCGGTCTGGGCGGCTGCCGTGTCCCCTTGGGCGACGTGGGTCTGGAGGGCGCCGATCGAGGTGACGAACGCCGCCGTGGCCCCTTGGACCTGCACGGCGAACGACCGGGTGGCCGCCTGTGCGGCGAGAGTCGTCGGTTGACCGGCCTGGCCGGTGGCGCTCCCGTAGTGGGACGTCACGCCGGCCTCGGGGCCTACCGTCGGGCGCGCACCGGTGGTCGTAGGCGCCGCGGAGGCGCCGCTGCAGGCGGCCGTGATGACTGCGATCAGTGCCACGGACACCGGCACGGTGAGGCGGGCGCGGTGGGTGGTGGCTCGTCCGGTCATGGTGTGGTCGTCGCCGCCCGGGTCCGACGGCGTGACCAGGGTAGATGACGGTCGCCCGTCGGGGTCGGCAGCATGGCGGCCGGGGTCGGGCGCCACCACCCAGGTAGAGTGGGGGCATGTCGCCGAGCACTCCCTCTGGTACGCCGCGCCCGCGCACCCCGGGAGGCGGGCAGCGCCCGTCGTCCGGTCGTCCGTCGGGTGGATCATCGGGTCGTCCGCCGGCCAAGGGGGGCGCCGGCAAGGGCGGCGCGTCCAGGGGCACGGGCAGTGGCCGACCGTCGGGCACAGGTAGTGGCCGTCCCTCCGGCTCCTCCAGGTCGAGTGGCTCCGGCCGCCCGCCGCAGCGTGACGGGGCCCCGCCCCGGTCCTCGTCGTCGCGCCCCGAGCGGACCGGTTCCTCGTCGTCGGGCCGTCCCTCCGGTCGTCCCCCGGCCCGCCGTGGCTCGGATGGTGGCGGCTCCTACGGCGACCGGCCCGACGCCAGGCCGGACCGGGGTCAGGTCGTCCGCAAGGGCTGGGGCAGCGTGGCCCGCCGTGGCGCGAGCACCGTGCGTGACGGAGTCGAGCACGGTCCCGACGACGACACGCCCGAGGGGCGCCGTCGGAAGCGCACCCGGACGGACGAGTTCGTCCCGGAGGAGTTCGTCCGGGTCGACGACCGGTCCGGGCCCCCGGCAGAACGGTCCCGCCCACCGGCTCATCGGATCGTGCGCGAGCCCGAGGAACTCCCGGCCGACATCGCACAGGAGCTGGCCACGGCGGCCGGTCCCGACTGGAACTTCCTGCGCGATCGCGTCAGTGAGCGTATGGCCGCCGGCATCGGCGCCTACCAGCGGGAGCGCTACCGCGACGCCGCCCGGATCCTCCGCACGGTGGTCGAGGCCGTTCCGAACGCACCGTCGCCCCTGGAGCTCCTCGGCCTGAGCCAGTACCACCAGGGGAACTGGAAGGCCGCCCTGCCCAGTCTCGAGCAGTTCGCCGCGTTGACCGGCTCAGTGGACCAGCACCCGGTGCGCATGGACTGCCACCGCGCTCTCGGCCGGCCGAAGCGGGTGGAGACGCTCTTCGACGAGCTGCGGAAGGGCTCGCCCGACCCCGAGGTGCTGTCGGAGGGACGCCTGGTCCTGGCCGGTACCCGTGCGGACCTCGGCGATCTCGACGGCGCGGTCCGCCTGCTCGCGGATGCCGGCGCGGGCCGTCTCGTGAAGAACCCCGCCGAGCGGCACCTGCGCCAGTGGTACGTGCTCGGCGACCTCATGGAGCGCTCGGGCGACATCCCCAAGGCGCGCGAACTCTTCCTGCGGGTGCTGTCGGCTGATCCGGAGGCCTTCGACGTGGCCGCCCGCCTCGAAGCCCTCGGACCGCCGCCCCGCCCCCGCCGCACGCCGAACAGGCCCCGTGGCGACCGGTAGGCTACGCCGCCATGAACCTCGAACAACTGCTCGGCGACGAGGCTGACGCCCTGCTGAACCACCGTGCCACCGCGTTCCCGTCCGAGCACCTCACCCTGCCCGGCCCCGACGTCATCGACGAGGTCTTCCGGGACTCCGACCGCTCGCCGACCGTGCTCCGCAACCTGGGAACCCTCTACAACACCGGACGCCTGGGCGGTACCGGCTACGTGTCGATCCTCCCGGTCGACCAGGGGATCGAGCACTCGGCCGCCGCGAGCTTCGCCAAGTTCCCGGCCTACTTCGATCCGGCGAAGCTGTGCGACCTGGCCATCGCCGCCGACTGCAACGCCATCGCCACCACCCTCGGTGGGCTCGGCATCGTGGCCCGCCGGTATGCGCACCGGATCCCGCTCATCGTCAAGCTGAACCACAACGACTTCCTCAACTACCCGAACACCTACGAACAGATCATGTTCTCCGAGGTACGCCAGGCCGCCGACCTGGGTGCAGTGGGCGTCGGCGCCACGATCTACTTCGGTTCCGACGGGGCGGACCGCCAGATCGTCGAGGTCTCCCGGGCCTTCGCCGAGGCCCACCGCCTGGGCATGTTCACGGTCCTGTGGTGCTACCTGCGCAATCCGGCGTTCAAGCAGGGTGACATCGATTACCACGTGTCCGCCGACCTCACGGGACAGGCCAACCACCTCGGCGTGACGATCGAGGCCGACATCATCAAGCAGAAGCAGCCGGAGAACAACGGCGGCTACAACGCCCTCAAGTTCGGCAAGACCGACCCGCTCGTCTACAGCGAACTCACCACGGACCACCCCATCGACCTCACCCGGTGGCAGGTGGTGAACTGCTACGCCGGACGGATCCCACTGATCAACTCCGGTGGCGAGTCCAAGGGGGCCGACGACCTCGCCCAGGCCGTCCGCACCGCCGTGATCAACAAGCGGGCGGGTGGTGCGGGTCTGATCGTGGGTCGCAAAGCGTTCCAGCGCCCCACCGACGAGGGGGCCGCGCTCATCCGCGCGATCCAGGACGTCTACCTCGACGCCCAGGTCACCGTCGCCTGATCCGGGGGTCGTCCTGGCCCCCGGACCGCGGCGGTAGTGTCTGCTCGGACCTGTCGTTCGTCGGCATGTCTGCGTGCGGGGGTCCGGTGGAGGGCAGTTGGCACGGGAACAGCACCGGTTCGACCGGCGCGCAGACGCGGTAGAGCAGCACGAACAGGAGCAAGGTGTCCGACACCACGATCGAGCCGACGCACCACCAGTTGATCGACCGGGTGGTCATCCGCTTCGCGGGCGACTCCGGAGACGGCATGCAGCTGGCGGGGGACCGGTTCACGGCCTCGTCCGCCCTCTTCGGCAACGACCTGGCCACGTTTCCCGACTTCCCTGCCGAGATCCGGGCCCCGGCCGGGACCCTGGCCGGTGTGTCGGCCTTCCAGGTCCACATCTCGGACCACGACATCTCGACCCCGGGCGACTCGCCGAACGTCCTGGTGGCGATGAACCCGGCCGCCCTGCGGGCGAACGTCGCGGCGCTGCCCCAGGGCGCCACCATCATCGTCAACTCGGACGCCTTCGACGAACGCAACCTCACCAAGGCCGGCTACACGTCCGACCCCCTCGCGGACGGTTCCCTCTCGGCGTTCACGGTATACGAGGTCCCCATGACCTCGATCACCACGGAGTCCTCGAAGGATCTCGGCGTCAAGCCTCGTGACGCCGAGCGCTCGAAGAACTTCTTCGCCCTCGGGCTCATCAGCTGGCTGTACACCCGACCCGTCGAGCCGACGCTCCAGTGGATCGCCGAGAAGTACGTCGGCAAGGAGCTCATCCTCGAGGCCAACCAGCGGGCCTTCAAGGCCGGCTACCACTTCGGCGAGACGGCCGAGCTGTTCGAGTCCTCCTACGAGGTGAAGCCGGCCGTGCTCGAGCCGGGCGAGTACGCCAACGTCACCGGCAACACCGCCGCCGCGTGGGGCCTGGTGGCTGCGTCGCTCCGTAGCGGCCTGCCGCTGTTCCTCGGCACGTACCCGATCACCCCGGCGTCGGACATCCTCCATGAGCTGTCGAAGCACAAGCAGTTCGGGGTGCGCACGTTCCAGGCCGAGGACGAGATCTCCGGCATCGGTGCCGCGCTCGGAGCCGCCTTCGGCGGAGCCCTCGGGGTGACGACCACCTCCGGCCCGGGCATCGACCTCAAGTCGGAGATGATGGGCCTGGCCATCAGCCTGGAGCTGCCCCTCCTCATCATCGACATCCAGCGCGGTGGCCCATCGACCGGGTTGCCGACCAAGACGGAGCAGGCCGACCTGCTGCACGCGATGTACGGACGCCATGGCGAGGCACCGATGCCGATCGTCGCGGCCAAGACGCCGTCGCACTGCTTCGACGCCACGCTGGAGGCGGTCCGCATCGCGGTCAAGTACCGGACGCCGGTCCTGCTGCTCTCCGACGGGTACCTGGCTAACGGGACCGAGCCCTGGAAGCTGCCGGAGCTCGAGAGCCTTCCGGCGATCGACCCCGGATTCGCCACCGGTCCCAACCATGTCGAGGAGGACGGGACGGAGGACTTCTGGCCGTACCTCCGCGATGAGGACACCCTGGCCCGCCCATGGGCGCCGCCCGGGCTCGCCGGGCTGGAGCACCGCATCGGCGGGCTCGAGAAGTCCGACGGATCGGGCAACGTGGCCTACGACGGCGCCAACCACGAGCGCATGACCCGGCTGCGGGCGGCCAAGGTGGCCGGCATCGCCGCCGACATCCCGCCGACCGACGTGGACCACGAGGAGGGCGCCGACGTCCTGGTCATCGGCTGGGGCTCCACCTACGGGGCCATCGCCGCCGGCGTGCAGCGGGTCCGGGCCCGAGGTCACAAGGTCGACCAGGCCCATCTCGTGCACCTGAACCCGTTCCCGGCCGACCTGGGTGACGTGCTGAAGCGGTACGACCGGGTGCTGGTGCCCGAGGTCAACCTCGGTCAGCTCAGTCGACTGCTGCGGGCCGAGTACCTGGTCGACGCGCGTTCGCTGACGCAGGTGTCGGGCATCCCGTTCCGGGCCGCAGCCATGGAGAGCGCCATCCTGCAACTGATCGAGGAACTGACGGCCGACAAGAAGGCCGAGGACGACGAAGAGGGGTCCGACCGATGACCGACGTGACCGAAGCCGTGCCCGTGCCGCTCACCACCCGCAAGGACTGGTCCTCGGACCAGGAGGTGCGCTGGTGCCCCGGATGTGGCGACTACTCGATCCTGTCCGCCGTCCAGATGCTCATGCCCGATCTGGGTGTCCGACGTGAGTCCACGGTGTTCCTGTCGGGCATCGGTTGTGCCGCCCGGTTCCCGTATTACATGGACACCTACGGCATGCACTCGATCCACGGACGGGCACCGGCGATCGCCACGGGGCTCGCCACGACCCGTCCGGACCTCGATGTCTGGGTGGTGACCGGCGACGGCGATGCGCTGTCCATCGGTGGCAACCACCTCATCCACGCCCTGCGTCGCAACGTGAACATCACCATCCTGCTGTTCAACAACCAGATCTACGGCCTCACCAAGGGCCAGTACTCGCCGACCTCGGAGATGGCCAAGGTGACCAAGTCGACGCCGTTCGGCTCGTTGGAGCACCCCTTCAACCCGCTGAGCCTGGCGCTGGGCGCCGAGGCGAGCTTCGTCGCCCGGACCCACGACATGGACCGCAAGCACATGATGGAGACCTTCCGGCGGGCCCACGCCCACAAGGGCGCGTCGTTCGTGGAGATCTACCAGAACTGCAACGTCTTCAACGACGGTGCCTTCGCTCAGATCACGGGGAAGGAGCACCGGGCGGACATGCTCATCCCGCTGGTCCACGGCGAACCGATCCGGTTCGGGTCCGAGGGCCAGTTCGGCGTGATCATGGATCCCGACGGCTCGGTCGAGGTCGTGCAGGTGGCCGATGTCGGCGAGGACGCCCTGCTGGTGCACGACGAGCACAAGGAGAACCCCGGCCTGGCCTTCCAGCTCAGCCGGCTGTCGCGCGGACCCTACGAGCCCACGCCGATCGGCGTGTTCCGGGACGTCGACCACGAGGAGTACGGCGCGCAGATGGCCGACCAGATCGAGACGGCCACGGCACGACGGGGCCCGGGCGACTTCGCGGCACTGCTGCGTTCCGGATCGTCCTGGACGGTCGGGTAGGACGATCGGCTGCTCGGGGGCGTCGGGGCGTGGACACCCGCTTCCTGTTGTTGCGTGGCGTCAACGTCGGCGGCCACCGCCGGGTGCCCATGGCCGACCTGCGGTCGCTCCTTGGCGCACTCGGCTGTGAGGACGTCGTCACCTACCTCCAGAGCGGCAACGCCGTCTGCCGCTCCGATCTCCCGGTCGGGCGGCTGGCATCCGTCACCGAGGGTGCCCTCCAGACCGAACTGGGCGTGACCGTGCGGGTCGTCGCCCGCTCGTCCGACCAGTGGGCGACGACGGTCTCCGGCAACCCGTTGCTCGGTCTGGACGACGACCCCACGCGGTTGCACGTCGTGTTCCTCGAGTCCGCCCCGGACCGGGACCGTCGTGACGCCCTGGTCACCGAGGCGACCGCGTTCGCGCCCGAGCGCCTGGTCGTGTCCGGCCACGACGCCTACCTCCACACGCCCGACGGCTACCACCGGGCCAAGCTGAACCATGCGCTCCTGGAGCGGCGCCTCGGTCTGGCGGCCACCGCCCGCAACTGGCGGACGGTCGTCGCACTGGCGGATCTGGCGGGCGTCACCCCGTGACGGTCGGCAGGGTCGTGGTCGCCACCGAGGCATTCGGATCGGTCCCCTGGTAGGTGGTGTAGTCGCCGTCGCCGGTCAGCACCATGCAGAACTGATCGGTCGAGCACGACAGGCTGGTGCCGTCCCCTGCGTACTCGGTCGGGGTCGGGACGACCTTGGCGGGGGACGACCAGGTGCCACCGGTCAGCTGGACGACGTTTCCGTAGGTATCCACGGCCATGCAGAACGCCAGCGAGGGACACGACAGGGCGTCGAGGTCCCCGTCAGCGTCGATGGTGCGGGGCGTCGACCAGTTCGAGCCGAGACGCACCGACTCGTAGGAGCCACGCACGGCCACGCACGCCCCGGCGGCCGGGCAGGAGATGGCCGAGTCGCCGGTCGTGCCGGACGGCCACGGCGCGGACGACGACGTCCACGAGGCCCCGTTCCAGTCGAGCACCGTGTCGCCGACCAGGGCGGTGCACGACGAGGCGCTCGTACACGACATGCCGACCCGACCCGACTGGTAGAGCTGGACGTCGCCCGAGCCCGACGCCGTGGTCATGGTCTGGGCACCGGACCAGGCCGTCCCGTGGAGCACGGCGACGTGCCCGGTGTTGTCGACGTAGGCGCAGAACCGGCCGGACGGGCAGTCGACCGCTGCGGATCTCGAGCCCTCGTGGTCCGGGCCGGGGTCCGCCGGGTTGGTCGGCGCGGACGTTCCGGCCACCAGCGGCAACGGGGCCGACCAGTTCGTGCCGTCGCCGAGGGACGTGTGGCCCGAACCGTCGACCACGGCGCACAGCGGACCGGACGAGCAGGCGATAGCGGGCAGCTCGGGCGCGGTGGCCGATCCGCCCACCGGCGCGGCGAAGTAGTCGGTCGGGGTCCCCCAGACGGCACCGTCCCAGGCGTTGACCACGCCCGGGCCGGCCGAGTCCGAGACGTCGGCCTCGTTGGCGCCGCCACCTACCGAGATGCAGAACACCCCGGAGATGCAGGACACGCCGGTATAGCCGCCCGCCGGCGGCAGCGTCGTCGCCGGATGGGACCAGCCGACAGCGGCCACGACGGGAGTCGGTACCGTCGTGGGCACGGCCGAGGGCAACGTCGTGGTGGGCGCGGTGGTCGCTGGGACCTTCGTGGTCGGGGGCGTCCGATGGACGCTGCGGGCAACCGGTGACGACCCGCACGCCGCCGCCAGCACGGTCACCGACAGCGTCAGGGCCACGGCGGCGCCCACCCCCACCCGTCGTCCTGGTGCCACCTGCCCTCCGAGTGGGTCGTCGTCTCGCCGAGCGTTCAGGCTACTTGCGGTCAGCAGGTGCGTGGCCGCGGCGACCTTTCCGTCGGAGCGAGTCGGCTCGACCCCGGGGTCCTGGTCGCTCCCTCAGTCCGGATCGAGGGCCCGGAACACCATCCCGGTGCGGGGTTTCGGGTGGAAGTACGTGCTCTTCGGTGGCATCTGCCGCCCGTCCCGCGCCCAGGCGTCGATCTGCGGCACGGCCACAGGCGGTAGGAGGACGGCCGCCTGGGCCGTCTCGGCGGACACAGCGCCCACCGCTTCCTGCCAACTGTGCGCGAAGGTGAGCTCGTGGTCGGGCAGCTCGGCCAGGACCATGGCCACCATGGAGGAGAGGAGATCCGAACCGGCCGCCTCGCGTGTACCGTCCCGTGGGGCCAGCAGCCAGCAGCCGGCCGGGGTGACCAGTGCCAGCGCCGACGACTCCCCCAGAGCCGTCGTCGTGCGCTCGGTGAAGTCGCCGGCGCGGGTCACGTCGAACCAGGAGGCGAAGGCGTCCACCAGGTCGAGACCATCCGGCAGCCCGGACAGGAGCCGGTGGATGGGGCCCACGGAGAGCGTGTCCTCGGACAGTTCGACGACGAGGGCAAGCACGCCCTCGGCACCGCGGGTACCGGCGCCCGATCCCTGGAGGTACGTGGCCGCGGTGGCCAGGCGGTGGTGCCCGTCAGCCACGACGACCGGGGCCGAGCCGACCAACTCGCTGACGGCGGCCACCGTCGCCGGGTCGTCGACCACCCAGAGCTCGTGGAGGACCCCGTCGTCGTCGGTGGCCGACACCGTCGGCGCACCGGCGGTGTCGAGCACCGCGGTCAGTCCGGAAGCGAGCGACAGGCCCCAGATGGGAGAGAGGTTGACCCGGGTCGCAGCCAGGAGCTCGAGCCGGTCACTTCTGGCCTTCGGGAGGGTCTCCTCGTGGGGCAGGATCTCCTCGACGCTGCCAGGCTCGAGCCCGAGCTCACCGAGTGCCCCGACCGTGACGGAGCCGTCGGGAACCGTCATGCGGTACGTGTAGAACACCGGGTCCGGGTCCCGGACGAGGATGCCGTCGGCCCGCCACGCCGCCAGTCGCTCGGCGGCCGCGACATAGCGGTCGCTTCCGTTCCGGGAGTCCGGCTCGGGCAGCTCCACCAGGATCGCATTCGCACTGTGGCGCGCTGCGAGGGCCGCCCGCTCGGCGGGCCCGACCACGTCATAGGGAGGGGCGACGACCTTGGCCAACTCCACCCGGGCGGGGTCGTACCGGAGACCGGGAAACGGAGCGAAGCGCGGCATGGGGACTGACTACCACACGGTTCCCGGACCGGCGGCGTACCCTCGGTCGATGCCAGACGACCGAGGGTACTGGCCACGCTCGACCAGTGGCGACGCGGACAGGTGGATCCGCTGCACCGGGAGCGGGATCGTGGTGCGCGGCTACTACTTCCCGTGGGGTACCAAGCACATCCCGTACGGCGCGATCCGTGGGATGGAGCGGGTCGACCTGTCGGCGGCCCGTGGCCGAGCCCGCATCTGGGGCACTGCGAACCCTGCGTACTGGGCCAGCCTGGATCCCGGCCGACCACGTAAGCGGCGGGCACTCGTCCTCGACCTCGGTCGGCGGGTGCGGCCGTTCCTGACGCCGGACGACCCCGACGCGTTCGAAGCGGTCGTGCGGGAGCGGAGCGGCCGCGGACCCGCCCCGGACGGTGACGTGCCGCGTGGGCCGCTGATCTGAGGCCCTCGTCGCCCAGGCTGTGCCCGCATCCGTCGCAAAGGGTGGAGTCCGGCCGGACTTCGCGTGGGAACCCTTACCGCGTACGAATTCGTACGCGGTAAGGGTGCCCGCTCCGATGTCGTCACGTCCCGGTGCTCAACGTCGACGAGGCGGTGGTCACCAGCGCGCCCGTCGGCCGTGGTGCCCGTCATGACGGTGCCGCGCCCGGGGATCCTCGACGACCCGGGGACCCCGGCGGCGGCTCAGGCGACGATCTCGCTCGTCTGCAGCACCGGGGTGATCGTGGTGTAGTTGGCCACGTCGGCCAGCACGTCGCCGGTGCCGGGTGCGGCGAACGCCTCGCCAAGTGCATCGGGCGACTCGAAGACGAAGTGCACGGCAGCCACATAGGGGCCGTCGACACCCTTGTCGACATCCGCGTGATCGAGCCCCCACGTGGCCAGGCACAACGGGACGTGGCTGGTCCGGTAGTAGTCATGGTCGAAGGTCGCGCCCTCGGTCGCCGGGTACAGCACGCTCAGCCTGATCATGGAGGAGTCCTCTCGGGTCGACGGGACAGCCGTCCCTCCGGTCGCCGGTCCGCCCGTGGGCTCCGACCGGTGCGGTCCGCGCACCCTACCCCTGGATCCGGCCCCGGTGTCGGCCGTCAGGCGGGGTCGCGCCGTCCCTCGCAGCGGATCAGGCTGAACGGGCGATCAGCGCCGCCAGGGCGGTCGCCCCGGTTGGATTGAGGTGGACCTGGTCGGCGGTGAACCATTCGGGGTGCGGGGTGGCCAACGCGTTCCAGTCGGCCAGGACAGCGACACCAGGGTACTGGGCCACCCCGGCGGCCAGCACGGCGTTGTCCCCCGCGGCCCATGCGCGGGGGACGCAGACGTTGACGAACACGACCCGCGTGACCCCCTGGGCGGCCTGCATCATGGCGTCGACGTCCGACGGGGTCACGGTGCCGTTGGTGCCGAGTTCGACGACCAGGACCTTGCCGAGTGTGCCGGCGGCCCGATCGGCCTGGACCACGGCGATTCCCGCCTCGAACTGTCGGCTCACCAGGCCGTCCACGGTCACGTCGGGCAGGTCGGCGGTCAGCTCGGGCTGGATGTCCAGCATGATCGAGTCACCCACGGCGGTGACGGGCCCGGGGACGGGTACCGGTGCGGTCGTGGTCGTGGTCGTGGTGGTCGTCGCGACGGGGACCGTCGTCGGCCCACCGGGGGGCGCGGCGGTCACCGGGGTGGCGGTGGGGGAGGCGGCGACGGCCGCCGGCCCGCTCAACGGGCCGTGGCTCGGTGTGGCCCGGTTGTCGGCCACGCCGAGGCCGACCAGTCCAGCCAGGACGAGCAGGAGCACGACCCCGATGGTGCGGTCGACCCCGCGGATACCCGACACGCCCCACAGTCTCGTCGATCATGGGCTCTCGGGGGGGTCAGACGCCGCTGGGGACCCGGTCGCCACGCGCCCGCGGTCGATGTCCCGGCCAGGTCGGGCACACTCGTAGACTCTCGTCCGTGGACGGTGTCGACGAACGGTCTGTGGCGGAGGCGGACCCCGGAGTCGACGAACCCGGGCTCGATCGCATCTGGACCGTGCCCAACGTGGTCACCTTCGTCCGGCTGGCCTGCATCCCTCTCTACGTGTGGCTGCTCTTCGGTGCCGATCGGCAGACCTGGGCGGCCGTGGTGCTCGCCGTGCTCGGAGCGACCGACTGGGTGGACGGCTACGTGGCCCGCCGTTTCCACCAGGTGACGACGCTGGGCAAGGTCATCGACCCGGTGGCCGACCGGGTGCTGGTGCTGACCGCCGTCCTGACGATCATGATCCACGGTGCCGTGCCGGTGTGGTTCGGTGTCGCCACGCTGGCCCGCGAAGTCGTGGTGTCCGGCGCCGTGCTGCTGCTCGCGTCGCTCGGTGCGGCCCGGATCGATGTGTTGTGGGTGGGTAAAGCGGGAACGTTCGCACTGATGACCGCCTATCCGCTGTTCCTGGTGAGTGACGGCCCGGCCGGGTGGCAACAGGTCATCCGGGTCGCCGCCTGGATCATCGGCGCGCTGGGCCTGACCCTGGCCTGGATCGCCGCCGCCTCCTACGTGCCGGTGGCGCGCCGGGCGATGGTGGCCGGTCGCCACCACGGGGCTGCACCCACGCCAGATGACGGACGAGACGAGGACGACGAGATGAGGATGACCAGATGAAGGCAGTGATCATGGCCGGCGGCGAGGGGACCCGACTGCGGCCGTTGACCTCCAACCAGCCGAAGCCCATGCTCCCGATGGCCAACATCCCGATGATGGAGCACGTCGTGAACCTGCTCCGCACCCACGGGTTCGAGGACATCGTCGTCACGGTGGCCTTCATGGCCAATGCCATCCGCACCTACTTCGGGGACGGTTCGGAGTTCGGCGTGCGGATGGTCTACGCCACCGAGTCCACCCCGCTCGGCACCGCCGGCTCCGTGCGCAACGCCAGGGACGAGCTCGACGAGCGATTCCTGGTCATCAGTGGCGACGTCCTGACCGACATCGACCTGGGTGCCGTGGTCGACTTCCACGACGCGCACGGCGCCCTCGCCACCCTGGCCCTCAAGGCCGTCGAGAACCCGCTCGAGTTCGGCATCGTGATCACCAACGAGGACGGGTCGATCGAGCGGTTCCTGGAGAAGCCGACCTGGGGACAGGTCTTCAGTGACACCATCAACACCGGCATCTACGTACTCGAACCCGAGATCTTCGACTACATCCCCGAGGGGCAGTCGGTCGACTTCTCGGGTGAGACGTTCCCGGCCGCCCTGGCCGACGGCAAGGGCCTGTACGGCTACGTCGCCGAGGGCTACTGGGAGGACGTCGGCACCCTCGAGGCCTACCTGAGCTCCCAACACGACATCCTGGACGGCAAGGTCCAGGTCGACATCGAGGGCTTCCCACTCCGTCCCGGGGTGTGGGTCGGCAAGGGTGCCGAGATCGACCCCACCGTCGAGCTCGTCGGGCCCGCCGTCATCGGCGACAACTGCGTGGTCGGCCCGGGCGCCCGGCTCGGCGCCTACTGCACGCTCGGTCGGAACGTCCGCATCGGCGACAACGCCGTGGTCGAGCGCTCCGTCGTCCATGACAACACCTACCTCGGTTCCGGCGTCCGGGTCGAGGGGAGCGTGCTCGGCCGGGGGTCCGACCTCCGCCAGGGCGTCCGCTGCGAAGAGGGCGTGGTGCTCGGCGACGAGTGCTTCGTCGGTGCCCACGCCGAGATCAGTGCGGGGGTCAAGATCTACCCGTTCAAGACGGTGGAGGCCGGCGCCATCGTCAACTCCTCGATCGTCTGGGAGTCGCGGGGTGCCCGGTCGCTGTTCGGACGGGACGGCGTGCGCGGCCTGGCCAACGTCGACATCAGCCCTGAGCTGGCCGTGCGCCTGTCCATGGCCTGGGCCTCGACACTCGAGAAGGGCGCCACGGTCACCAGTTCCCGGGACACCAGCCGCGCCGCCCGGGTGCTGAAGCGGGCGATCATGGTCGGCTGCAACGCAGCAGGCGTCAACGTCGACGACCTCGAGGCGGCCACCGTCCCGGTCACCCGGTTCCAGGTGACGTCCTCGGCCAGCACGGCGGGCGTCACGGTCCGGTTGGACCCGCACGACCCCCAGTCGGTGGTGCTCCGGTTCTTCGACAAGGACGGGATCGACGTCGACGAGTCGACCCAGCGGAAGATCGAGCGTCTCTACCACCGTGAGGACTTCCGCCGGGTGCTGGCGCGCGAGATCGGCGACATCGGGTTCCCCCCGAGGACACTGGAGCACTACACGCAGGCCCTGATCGACTCGGTCGACCTGTCCTCGGCCCGGGCGAACGGGCTCAAGCTGGTCCTCGACTACTCCTACGGCACGTCGAGCTTCGTCATGCCGAACCTGCTGGCCAAGCTGGACGCCGAGGTGCTGGTGGTCAATCCGTACGCCAACACGGCCAACGTGCTCGCCTTCGACCGGGCCGCATCGGCCGCCAGGGTGTCGGATCTCGTCCGCGCCTCGGGCGCCCACCTGGGTGCCGTGCTCGACCCGGGTGGCGAATTCGTCGACATCGTGGACGATACCGGACACATGCTGAGCCACGACGAGGCACTGCTGGTGCTGGTCACCCTGGTCACCGAGGCCGTCCCCGGTGCCAGGATCGCCCTGCCGGTGGCGGCCAGCGGCGTGGCGGAGCGGATCTGTCAGGACGCCGGCGCCGAGATCGTGTGGACCAAGCTCTCGGCCTCCCACCTCATGGAGGTGGCCCACTCGCAGAAGGTGACACTGGCCGCAAGCCAGTCGGGCGGGTTCATCTTCCCGTCCTTCCTGCCGGCCTTCGACGGGGCGGCCACCCTGGTGAACCTGGTGGCGCTGCTCACCTCCAGTGGCCGCAAGCTGTCCGAGCTGGTGGCGTCCATGCCACCGGTACGTATCGCCCACCAGGCTGTCCACACCCCGTGGGACCAGAAGGGGATGTTGATGCGGACCCTGGTGGAGCGGTCCCAGGGGCATGAGCTCGTCCTGGTGGACGGGGTCAAGGTCATTGAGGACGACGGGTGGGCCCTGGTGCTGCCCGATCCGGAGGAGCCGCTGACCCACGTGTGGGCCGAGGCCCCCAGCGCGGCCCGGGCCGAGGCCCGGGTGGGCGAGTACGCCACCCGGCTCCAGCAACTGCTCCAGTGACGGTAGGGGGCGTGCCGACGGGCCGTTCCGGACAGGCGGGCACCGCGCGGGTCGGGTAGGGTCGGGCGCCATGAACGTCCCTGACGATCTCCGCTATTCGAGTGACCACGAGTGGGCCAGGACGGCTGGCGACCGCATCCGGGTGGGGATCACGGACTACGCCCAGGACGCGCTCGGCGACGTGGTCTTCGTGGACCTCCCGAACCCCGGCGCCGTGGTCGAGCCGGGCGGACTGATCGGCGAGGTCGAGTCGACGAAGTCCGTCTCGGAGATCTACGCCCCCGTGGCCGGCGAGGTCGTCGCCGTCAACACGTCGCTGACGGACGCCCCGGAGCAGATGAACGCCGACCCCTACGGTGAGGGCTGGATCTGTGAGATCGCTCCGACCGACCCGTCCGCAGTGGACGCACTGCTCGATGCGGCCGGCTACCGGCAGCTGACCGAAGGTTGACCCACACCCTCGCGACATCGCCCCGGAGCGCTGCCGTCGGAGCGGCTACGTTTGATGGCGTGTTCTGTCACCAGTGCGGCCACCGCAATCCCGAGGGCGTGAATTTCTGTTCGTCCTGCGGCGCCTCGATGGTGACGTCGGCCCCCGACACCTCGGTTTCGGTCGCTCCCGTCGACCTCGGCGACCCGGGCGACGCCAGCACACCGGTCGGTCAGCTCGAGCTTCCGCGGGGTGTCGGACTCCTCGTCGTCCGACGTGGCTCGGACGAAGGGGCCCGCTTCCCGCTCGAGCAACGCGAGACCACGGTGGGCCGACACCCGGACTCGGACGTGTTCCTCGACGACGTCACCGTGTCACGCAAGCACGCCGTGTTCGTGACCGACGACCAGGTCACCTCGGTGCGTGACGCCGGTTCGCTCAACGGCACCTACGTGAACCGGGTGCGCATCGACGAGGCCACCCTGTCGAGCGGCGACGAGGTGCAGGTGGGCAAGTTCAAGCTGGTCTACCTGCGAGGGGCCGGCGAGTGAGCGCACGCTCCTACTTGTCGATCGGCGACGTCCTGACACTCCTGCGCCAGGAGTTCCCGGACGTGACGATCTCGAAGATCCGATTCCTGGAGAGCCAGGGGCTCGTCAATCCCGAGCGCACCCCCTCGGGCTACCGCAAGTTCTACGAGCACGATGTCGAGCGACTGCGCTGGGTGTTGCGCCAGCAGCGCGAGCACTTCCTACCGCTCAAGGTCATCAAGGACCGACTGGACGAGGACGGCGCCGCGTCGGCACCCGCACGTGGGTCCGTGCCCGTCGGGGACGTCTCCACCGACGGGAGCGCCGAGGCGGTGCCCGCAGTGGACGAGGTCCCCGCCACACCGGCCCCGGCCACAGCTGCCACCGCCACCACCGCCCCTGTGGCCGTCGAGGTGCCTGTGGCGGTCGAGGCCGCCAAGCCGAGTGAGAGTGCACCCCTCCTGGTGGCGGCCACCGCCGACCCGTCCCCGTCGGCCCACCACCGCGCCCCGGAGCGGGCCATCGTCGGAGCCGGGGCATCCGCAGCGGCCGGCGGCGGTGTCGCATCGGCCGCGTCGGGACGTCCCCACCGCCCTGCTCCCACTTCCCGGCCGACCGACCAGCAGGTGGCCAACGGCCGCGGCAACGGATCCGCCGGCCGTGACGGACCTACGACCGAACCGGCTCCGGCCGCGGCTCAGCCGGCCGCAACTGCTGCACCGGCGCCGAAGCCGGCCCGTGCCGCCCGCGCCCCGAAGGCCGCTCCGGCCGCTCCGTCTACCCCGGCCGTCCCGACGTCGCCCGGTGGAACCGACGAGGGCACACCGGTCGACCTGGCGTCCCACGGTGGCGCGTCCCTGTCGGTCGACGACCTGTGTGCCGCTAGCGGGCTCACCATCGAGGAGGTCGTGCAACTCCAGGAGTTCGGCCTGCTGTCGGCCACCGTGGCCGCCGGTGTCGAGTTCTTCGACGAGGAGGCGCTGACGGTGGCGTCATTGGCCGCCAAGTTCGCCACCTTCGGCATCGAGGCCCGGCACCTCCGTCTGTACAAGAACGCCGCTGAGCGCGAGGCGGGGTTCATCGAGCAGATCGTGATCCCCATGGTCCGCCAACGCAATCCCGAGGCCAGGGCCCGGGCGACCCACACCGCCGAGGACCTGGCCCGGCTGGGCCAGCAGCTGCGGGGATCGCTCCTGCGCTCGACGTTGCGCGAACTGCTCGCTCCCTAGCCGAGGGAGCCGCCACCGCGTCGCACGGACGGACGGTGCCGAGTAGGTTTGGGGAATGGTCGAAGTACGGCTCCGTGCAGTTCGAGTAGATCTCCAGTCGAACACGCCGGTCCTGCTGCTCCAGGAGTCCGAGGGCCTCGGTCGCACGTTGCCCATCTTCATCGGCGCACCGGAGGCGACTGCAATCGCGTTCGCCCTGCAGGGGATGGACACGCCGAGGCCGATGACCCACGACCTCATCCGTGACCTGCTCGAGTCGCTGGGTGCCCAGGTGGCGCGGGTGGTGGTGACCGAGTTGCGCACCAGCACGTACTACGCCGACATCGTCCTGGTCCACGACGGGCACGAGGTACCGGTGTCGTCGCGGCCGTCCGACGCCGTGGCCGTGGCCGTGCGCACCGGCGCTCCCCTCTACGTGGCCGACGACCTGATGGATGCCGAGGGCGTCATGCTGGCCGTCGACGAGGAGGAGGACGAGGACGCATCGGAGGAGGGGGAGACCGACGAGGAGGTCGGCAACCCCGAGGAGATCGTCGGTGAGTTCCGGAGCTTCCTCGACACCATCCGCCCCGAGGATTTCTCCTCCTAGCTACGCTCGCCCCATGGTGCGCACCCGCCGGAGCCCTCCCGGCCGGCGGGCCACGTCCGCAGGTCCCACGTCCCCCATCCGGGCGACCACACGGATCGTCGCGGCCCTGGTGGTCGCAACCCTGCTGACCGCCTGTGCGTCGACTCCGCCGACCGCGGTCAGGCCGGTGCGGCAGCCCTCCACGACCATGGGGCCCGCCACGTCGACGACCGGTGCCCCGACGGGATCGACGCCGACGACCGGCGGCGCGGACACCGTGGCCTGTGCCACCTCCGAACTCGCGGCGTCCGTCGCCACCGGGGTGGCCGGCGGCGACGGACGGACCACCGTCGTCCTGGACAACACCTCGGCGACGGCCTGCGTCCTGGCCGGCTACCCGTCCCTGACGCTCGTCGACGCCCGGGGCCGCGAGTTGCGGACCGACACCGTCGACGGCGGGTCGTTCCCGTTCACCGCGCTACCCGAGTCGGTGGTGACGCTCCCGCCGGGGGGTGCCGCGTCGTTCAACATCGGCTACTCGGGCACGCCGACGGAGGGCCGGAGCTGCACCACGGGAGCGGCCCTGCGGATCACACCGCCGTCCAACTTCGACCGGCTGACCGTGCACGTGGCACTCACGGCGTGTCCAGACGGGACGCTCGAGGTGTCGCCGGTTCTGGCCGGCCCGGACGGGGCGTCCGCCGCAGGCTGACGGGTGCCGGCTCAGGCGGCGGGCCGAACCAGCATCCGCCCCCGGACCCGTCCGGCAAGGATGCCGTCGAGCACCGGTGCGAGACCGGCCAGGCCCACTTCGCCCTCGACCAGTGCGTCCACCACGTCACCGGGGACCCAGTCGGCCAGCTCGCTCCAGACGGTGCGGCGCTCCTCGATCGGGGTACGCACGGTGTCGACGCCGAGCAGGGCGACGTTGCGGACGATGAACGGGTAGACCGACGTCTCGAACGTGTTCCCCCCGGTCAGACCGCTGGCGGCCGCGGCCGCCCCGTACCGCAGGGTGCGCAGCACGGCGGCCAGGGTGGGTCCTCCGACGCAGTCGACCGCACCAGCCCACCGCTCGGGCCCGAGGGTGCGTTCCGGGGCGACCACCAGGTCGTCGCGGCCGATCACCTCCGAGGCGCCGATGCCGACCAGGTAGTCACGCTCGGAGGTGCGTCCCGTGCTCGCCACGACCTCGTAGCCCCGGGCGGCGGCCAGGGCGACGGACATCCCCCCGACACCGCCCGAGGCCCCGGTCACGAGGAGCGGTCCGTGACCCGGACGCAGTCCGTGGTGCTCCAGTCGGTGCAGCGACAGCGCGGCGGTGAACCCGGCGGTCCCGAGCGCCGCGGCCCGTCGGGCGGTCAACCCCGCAGGGAGCGGCACCACCCAGGCGGCCGGGACCCGGGCGTAGCGGGCGAACCCGCCGTGACGTGCGACCCCGAGGTCGTACCCGTGGGCGATGACTTCCGAGCCCACGGCCACTGTCGCGTCCTCGGAGGCCACCACCGTGCCGACGAGGTCGACCCCGGGTACCAGGGGGGAGATCCGGGCCACCCGGTTGCCCGGGCGGGTGACCATGCCGTCCTTGTAGTTGACCGCCGACCAGTCGACGGCGACGAGGACCTCGCCCGGAGGCAGGTCGTCCAACGTCAGCGCGGACACACCGGCCTCGACTCCGTCGTCCGACGCCGTCACCACGAACGCGTCGAACGGGCCGTCGGGGGTTCCGGCCTGCGATTCTGCGCCGTCGGCGCCGGTGGACGATGGGTGCGGGGTCATTGCCGATACGGTACAGATTCCATGACGACCGAGGACACAACCGGGGCACCGGCGGCCGGCTGGTGGCCGTCACCGTGGTCGTCGGACCAGGTGTCGGCGGGCAAGGTCGCGCGCAGCGGCCTCCAGGCCGACGGCGGGCTGGTCGCCTGGGTCGAGTCCCGACCTGACGAGGGCGGCCGACAGGTCGTCGTGGTCGCCGATCCGGCGGCGCCCGATGACGGCCCGGTCGACCGCACACCGTCGGAGGTCAGTGTGCGCAGCCGGGTCCACGAGTACGGCGGGGGAGCCGCCACCCTGTCCGCCGGTGTCCTGTTCTACGTCGACCAGGAGGACCAGTGCTGGTACCGGATCGGACGCGGGGCCGATGCGGCCCCGGTGCGTCTGGCCGGTACCGACGGACCCGGCGCCCGGCACACCGATGGGCGCACCACCGCCGACGGTCAGTGGCTCGTCTCGGTGGAGGAGCGGGTCGACGGAACGTCGGCCACCCACCGGCTGGTGGCCTCGCCCGCCGACGGCGCCGGCCCGGCCGTGGTGCTGGTCGACGACGGCGACTTCGTGGCCGCACCCCGACCGTCCCCCGACGGGAGGTGGCTCGCCTGGTGCACCTGGGACCACCCGGACATGCCCTGGGACTCGACCACCCTGCGCCTGGCCCAGCTGACGATGATCGACGGGTCCCCGGCCATCGGGACCGCCCGCGACGTGGCCGGCGGGGAGGGCGTGTCGGTGGGACAGCCACGCTGGGCGGCCGACGGCGCCCTGCTGTTCGTCGACGACCGCACCGGCTGGTGGATGCCGTACCGACTGGCAGCCAGGGGCCTCGATGGTGACGGGCCCGCGGTGCCCGTACCGTTGGTCGACGCCCCGGCGGAGTTCCACGGACCGGACTGGGTGTTCGGTCAGCACACCTTCGACGAGCTGGCCGACGGGTCACTGGTGGCCCGCATGGGCAGCGGCGGCCTGGACCGGCTGGTCGTGCTCCGGGTGCCGGCTGCAGGCCCCGACGAGGGGGGCTGGGCGGTCGAGACGATCCCACAGCCGTGCGTGAGCCTCTCCGGGGTGGTGAGTCCCGACGGCGACCGCATCGTGGTGTCGGGCACCACCGCCACCGAGGCCGCCGGGGTGTTCGACGTGTCCCCGGACGGGTCGCGGTCGCCGCGGCGCCTGTGCGCCCCACCCCGGGTGCAGGTGTCGGACGACCAGGTGTCCCACTCCGAGCCACGGACGGCCGACACCCCGACCCACCAGGTGCCGGGCCTGTTCTTCCCGCCCACGAACTCCGAGGTGACGCCCGGGACGGATCCACCACCACTGGTGGTGTTCTGTCACGGCGGCCCGACCGCGGCCGCGGAGCCGGGCTACGACCCGGTCGTCCAGTTCCTGACCAGTCGGGGTATCGCCGTGGCCGCGGTCGACTACCGGGGCAGTACCGGGTACGGGCGGGACTACCGGGACCTGCTGCGGGGCGGCTGGGGTGAGGCCGACGTCGACGACTGCGTGGCCTTCGCCCGGTCGCTGGCCGATGCCGGGCTGGTCGACGGAGCCCGGATGGCCATCCGCGGGACCAGCGCCGGGGGGCTCACGGCGCTGGCCGCACTCATCCGGTCCCGGGCGTTCGCCGGTGCCGTCGCCTGGTACGGGGTGACGGACCTGGAGGCACTGGCCGCCGACACCCACGACTTCGAGTCCCGGTACATGGACCGACTGGTGGGACCGCTGCCCGAAGCCGCGGACACCTACCGGGACCGGTCACCGCTCCACCACACGGCCGCGCTGAAGGGCCAGGTACTCCTGCTCCAGGGGTCCGACGACCCGATCGTGCCCCTCGACCAGGCCGAGCGGTTCGCCGCCGAGTTGCGGAACGCCGGAACCGGGTGCGAGCTCATCGTTTTCCCCGGTGAGTCCCACGGGTTCCGTGCCGCGTCGACCATCGAAGCGGCCCTCGACGCCGAACTCGGCTTCTACCGGGCCATCTTCGCCCCCGACGGAGCCGACCGTGACTGACGCCATCACCGGCTCCACCGCCTGGCGGTCCATGGTGACGTGGTTGCGCGGCCTCTCGGCCGACCGCCGCGACGTCCTCCTCTATGGCATGTCGACGGTCTTCGCCGGCGTCACGGCGGTGGCCATGAGCATTCCCCTCTACCGCGAGTGGGGCAGGCTCGCGGTCGGGCCGTATGCGCTGGGGACCGTGTGGATGCTCGTCGTGGCCCGTCGCCGGGAGACGGTCGCCCGGCGCGGGGGCGCCGGCGTGCCCAACGGACGGGCCTGGCGGGCCGCACGACTGGCCGCCTTCCTGATCGTCCTGCTGGGGGCGACGGTGGTGCCCCTGGCACTGGAGGTGATCTGGGCCTCCGAGGGCAATGCCGCACTGCACGTACAGCCCGAGGTGCTGGTCGTCGAGCGGGCCGGGGTCCGGGCCGCCCATGGCCAGGACCCCTACCAGGTGGTGGACCGCAACGGGCACATCCTGATCCGCCAGACGGCGATTCCCGTCTACGAGCTCTACTACCCGTACCTGCCCGGCATGGTGGTGTTCGGGTTCTCGAGCGGGAGCAAGGTGGAGGCCCGCCTCACCGATGCGCGCATCCAATTCCTCGTGTTCACGGCGGTGGTGGCACTGATCGCCCTCAGTCGGATGCGACCATCGACCGATGCCCGAACGCGAGCGTTCCAGACCCTCACGGTGTTACCCACGGCCGCGCTGCCGCTGGCCACGGGTGGGGACGACATGCCCGTGGTGGCCCTGATGCTGCTCGGACTGGTGGCACTTCAACGCCGGCGCCCGGTGCTCGCCGGGCTGGCGCTCGGGGCGGCGAGCACACTCAAATTCACGTCCTGGCCGGTGGTGCTGTTGGCGATGTTCGCGGCGACCGATCTGGAGGGCCGCCGCGCCTCGGGTCGGTATGCCCTGGCCGTGGCCTGCCTGGTCGTGCCGGTGGTGTTCCCGGTGGCGATCCACAACCCGTCCGCCTTCATCGACAACGTCGTGCGCTTCCCGCTGGGCCTGGCCGGGGTGGCCTCACCAGCGGCCAGCGCGCTTCCCGGTCACATCCTGGTGTCCCTGGTGCCGGCCATCCACCGTCCGTACGTGATCGTGGCGGGCGTCCTCGGAATCGCGATCCTGGTGCGCTACCTGGTCCGGCACCCACCCCGTGATGCCGCCGCGGTGGCCAGGGTGACCGGCTGGGTGATGCTGATGGCCATCCTGCTGGCCCCGGCCACCCGTGTCGGGTACCTGCTGTACCCGATCAACCTCTTCCTGTGGTCCTGGATGTTCCGGTGCTCGGAGGATCCCGCCGACGCCGACGCCGTCGGCCAACCGCCGGACGACGGGTCGGCCGCCGGTCAGTTGCCGTCGGGTGTCTCGAACACCTCGATGGTGTAGGGCGTGGCCCCGGCGGACGTGGTGGGGGAGACGACGACCCCGGTCTCCCAGTAGAAGCCGTCGCCGCTGCCCTTCTTGGCCAGCACCTCGGTCGTGCCCGCCGCACCCTGCGGGGCGCCTCCCTGGTAGATCACGTCCCAGCCGCTGGCCGTCAGGATGCGGCGGTAGGCCTCGGCCACCTGACCCTGGGCGAGCGAACTGGTGAGGTTGACCGTGCGGTCGAACTGGGCGGCGTCCTGATCGGAGTTGATCACCCCGGTCACCTTGGACCCGGTGAGGACACCGAGGTTGCCGAGGATGTCCGCCGGCGGCTCGCCGTTGGCTTCGATGGCTCGCATGCGCTCGGTGGCGGGGGACACGGGGACGACGGTGCCGTCGGACAACGTCACGTGGTTCAGGTGGAACGTCGGCGTCGAGCCGCTGGTGATGATGCCGGCGACCACGCCGCCGACGAGGATGACGACGGCCAGTCCGAGCACGATGAGGGCCGGCGTCCGCAACGACATCGGCTCGTAGGCCGGCACCGGCGGGGTGTCGTCCTCCTCGCCCGCGACGGGCTGTTCCGAGGTGGTGACCATCCCGTCATGCTATCGGCGGCGGACCGGGGGCTCCGGGCGGCTCCGGGCGGTTCAGGCGGGCGTGGTGGCCGTACTGCCCGGGGCGGGCTGCCTCGGTCCGGCATCCGGCGCATCGAGGTCCACGGCCACCCGGAACGACACCACGGCAGCGCCCACCGTTGCGGCCAGGATCCCCCAGCGGGTGACCCGTGGCAGTCGGCGGAAGGCCAGCAGGGTGACGGTGGCGTCGACGGCGTCGGCCATGCCGGCCAGGGCGACCCAGGGGCGGGCCTCGGAGTCGTCCATCTGCAGGGCACGCAGGGTGCCGAGTCCCAGGGCCAGGTCACGTCCGCCCATGGTGCGGGCCAGCAGTCGTGCATCGGCTGCACCGGCGGCCTCGCCGATCCACGGGCGGGTCATGAGGGTCGGGGCGGCCAGTGCCGTGCAGCCGATACCGATCCGCCCCACGGCGACGAGTCGGGCCAGGCTGTGGCTTATCGGAGGGGTCATGAGCCGACGGTAGTGGGTGGGGCCTACGGCCCCGGTCGGCGCGGTGCCGGACGCAGCGGCGGACCGGGTCGTCACCCGGAGACCGCACTGGCCCAATCTCACGGAAAGTGGTCAGTTCAACACCTTGAGGGAAAACTGTTCACCATCTGTTTACATTGCCCCCCCGATACCTCACAATGCGACCGTCGATGACGAAGTTGGGTCATCCGGGGGAGGGCGCTCAGATCCTCAGGATCAGGTCGTACCTACAGCACGGGGGATTCCGGGGGGGATACAGAGGCCGGGTCATAGGACCCGGCCTCTGTCACGTCCCGAGGTCAGTGCCCGGACCATCCGAAGGGATCGAGCGGCCCGTGACCCCGGCCGAGATCCCAACGGGCGGCACCGACCAGGGCCCGGTGGACGAACTCCTTGGCCCGGGCGACCGCGGTGGGGACGTCGACCCCGGTGGCCAGGAGGGCGGCCGTTGCCGAGGCCAGACTGCAGCCCGTGCCGTGGTTGTTCCTGGTGTCCACCCGCTCCTGTTCGAGGACGATCACCTCGACCCCGTCGAACAGGACGTCCGCTACCCGGGTGGGCGCAGGTCCCCGGCCGGCGCCGTGGACGCCCGGGAGGTGCCCCCCTTTCACCAGTACCCAGGTCGGGCCCAGTGCGTGGACCCGACCGGCCAAATCGACCATGGCGTCGACGTCACCGCCGGCCAGTGGCTCGACACCCGCCAGGATCGCCGCCTCGAAGAGGTTGGGCGTGAGCAGCAGTGCGTGCGGTGCCAACCGCTCGCGGTAGACGGCGATGGCGTCGTCGTCGAGGAGTCGGCGCCCGGTCGAGGCCACCATCACCGGGTCGACCACGAGGGAGGGGAGATCGCCCGCGGCCGCGCGGTCGGCGACCAGCCGGACGGTGCCGGTCGTGGCCAGCATCCCGGTCTTGACCGCGGCCACGTCCATGTCCTCGAGCACGGCGGTGATCTGGGCATCCACGATGTCCGTGGGGATCGGGTGCACGGCGCGCACCCCGACGCTGTTCTGGGCGGTGACGGCCGTCACCGCGGTAGCGGCGAACACCCCGAGGGCGCTCATCGCCTTGAGGTCGGCCTGCACACCTGCCCCCGCGCCGGAGTCCGAGCCGGCGATGGTCAGCGCCACCGGCGGCGTGGTCATCCGGCCCCCGGGCCGGCCACCCCACCGTCGACCAGGCCCTCGAACGAGGAGGACGCCTCGGCCACGAACCTGCGGCTGATCCGTCCGGCCAGGCGTGCCGCCCGCCCGGCGGTCACCGCATCGCGCATGGCGCCCGCCATGCGGGCGGGATCCTCGGCGCGGGTCACCGCCGAGGCCACCAGGACGGCACTGCAGCCCAGCTCCATGGCACGGCAGGCGTCCGACGCCGTGCCGATCCCGGCGTCCAGGACGACGGGCACGCCCGACTGCTCGACGATCAGCTCGATGTTGTGCGGGTTGCGGATGCCGAGTCCGCTGCCGATCGGTGCCCCGAGCGGCATGACGGCTGCACAGCCCACCTGTTCGAGCCGGCGGGCGACCACCGGGTCGTCGCCGCAGTAGGGGAGGACCACGAAGCCGTCGTCGACCAGCTGTTCGGCCGCCGCCAGGAGCTCGATGGGGTCCGGCAGCAGGGTCCGGTCGTCGCCGATGACCTCGAGCTTGATCCAGTCGGTGGCGAACGCCTCACGGGCCAGTCGCGCCGTCAGGACCGCGTCGGCTGCGGTAAAGCAGCCCGCGGTGTTGGGCAGGATGCGGATGCCCAGTCCCTCCAGGAGGTCGACGAGGGAGTGGCGCGTCGCCGGGTCGACCCGGCGGACGGCCACCGTGGCCAGGCACGTGCCCGATGCGGTCAACGCCGCAGCCAGCGACTCGGGACTCTGCATGCCGCCGGTGCCGAGCAGCAGCCGTGAGCCGATCTCGGTGCCGGCGACGATGAAGGGATCGGAGGGAGCGGTCTGGGGCATCGCCCGCAACGGTACCCGTGCGCCGCCGCGCCCCGGACCTGTCAGCCGCCGGCGGCGGCGGTGACGATCTCGACGTCGTCGCCCGGGGTGACCGGTGTCGACCCCCAGGTGCTGCGCGGCACCACCTCGCCGTTCACCGCCACCGCCACCCCCTTGTCCGACGCGCACCAGTCGCCGACCAGGTCGGCCACGGTGGCGCCCGGGGCCACGTCGACAGGTGCCCCGTTGACCGTCGCCCGGGTCACGGGGAGACGACCGCCGCCGTGAACCGGTCCGGTCGGAACGCGTCGAACGGGCCCGGGGCCGCCGGGGCGCCGGTGGACCGGGCAACCACCAGGCGCAGCACTTCGTCGGCGGTCGCCGGGGCCAAGAGCACGCCGTTGCGGTAATGCCCCGTGGCCACCACCAGTCCGTCGACCGGTGTCGATCCGACGATGGGGCCGTTGTCGGGGGAACCGGGACGGAGACCCGGTGTGACCTCCACCACGGAGTACTCGTCGAGGGCGGGCACGATACGCCGGGCGTCGTCGACCAGATCGGCCAGGCCACCGAGGGGGACGTCGAGGGCGAACCCCCGCTCCTCGACCGTGGCCCCGAGCACCAGGCCCCCGTCGTCGCGGGGGACCATGTAGCAGGAGCGACCGTGGACGAGCGCCCGTACGGTGCGCCGTAGTCGCGGCACACCGTCGGGCGCCTGCAGTCGGGCGGTCACCCCGCGGACGGGCCGGACCGGTGGCCGCCACGCCTCGGGCAGCCCGGCGACCGCGCCGGACCGGCTCCCGGCCGCCAGGACGACGGCATCGGCCGACAGGGGGCCGCCGGCGTCCAGGACCACGCCCAGCACCCGGCCGTCGGCCGTCTCGAGGCGGTCGACCCGGTCGGACACGAACTCCACCCCGGCCGCCCGGCAGGCCGCCTCGAGGGCGACGGCGACGGCCCGGTTGTCGACCTGGTGGTCGGCGGGCAGGTCGACCCCACCGCTGACGCCGGGAGCGAGCAGCGGCTCGGCCTCGCGGCACGCCCGGGCCCCGAGCCGGACGGCGGGGAGGCCCATGGCCTGGTGGAACGCCAGCACGCGATCGGTCGCCACCCGGTCCGAAGGACCGCCGGCCACTACCAGGGTGCCGTCGTCCCGGTAGTGGACCGCGTGACCGGTGGCGGCCTCCAGGTCGCGGGCGAACACGGGCCACGCGGCCGCTGCGGCAAGGTTGAGCCGTGCCAGGTCGCCTTCGCCGAACTGGGCCTCGGCCACCGGGGCGAGCATCCCGGCCGCGGCCCAGGTGGCACCCCGGCCCGGCTCGGGGTCGACGACAGCCACCGACCTGCCGGTTGCGGCTACCCGCCAGGCCGCCGCCATGCCGATGATCCCGCCGCCGATGACGACCACGTCGTGGCGGCCGACCGGGCTCATCGTGCGCACCACGTGTCGTCCGGGCCGGCCATGGGGCCCCATGCTATGGCGCACCGTCCCCGGCCCGGGACCCTGGCGGGGGACACGGCGGGGGACACGGCGTGCCGAGCATCCGGTCCCGCCCGACTGGTGGAGGGGTGCTCCGGTGACCGTGTACAGTTGTCGGACCACGCAAGGGCCAACGTCGTCCCGCGCGGGGGAGATCCACTTCTCTTCTGGAGCGAACCGATGACGCTTGGCGCACCCACACACGACAGCGGAGCTACGACCCCCGCGTCCCGTGTCCCCGTGGAGTTCCGCCCGACCCGGGCCGTGACCCCGCAGGCGCCCACCTCGGGCCTCTACGACCCCCGCTTCGAACACGACGCCTGTGGCGTGGCCCTCGTGGCCGACCTCCAGGGGCGGCCGTCGCACGACCTCGTGACCAAGGCCGTCAACGCGCTCGAGCACCTGGCCCACCGGGGTGCCACCGGCAGCGAGGAGGACTCCGGCGACGGCGCCGGCATCCTCATCCAGGTGCCCGACGACTTCTACCGCCAGGTGGTCGAATTCCCCCTGCCCCCCCGTGGCCGGTACGCCACCGGCATCGCCTTCCTGGCCTCCGACCCGTCCACCGCCACGAAGGCGCGCGAGGAGGTCGGCCGCATCGCCGCAGAGGAGGGCATGGAAGTGCTCGGGTGGCGGGAGCTGCCGGTCGACCCGTCCACGCTCGGCTCGATCGCCGAAGCGGCCAGGCCGTCGATGCATCAGCTGTTCGTGGCGCCGTCCGACGCCTCCACACCCGGACCGGGTGACCCGGCGGTGGCCGTCGACCGGTTGGCCTTCGTGGTACGCAAGCGGGCCGAGCACGAGGTCGACGACTGCTACTTCGCCTCCCTGTCGGCGCGCACGGTGACCTACAAGGGCATGCTCACCTCGCACCAGCTGGCCGAGTTCTACCCGGACCTCGCCGACGAGCGACTGGTGAGCGGGCTGGCGCTGGTCCATTCGCGCTTCTCCACCAACACGTTCCCGTCGTGGCCGCTCGCCCACCCGTACCGGTACATGGCGCACAACGGCGAGATCAACACGCTGGCCGGAAATCGCAACTGGATGCGGGCCCGCGAGGCACTGTGCGCCACTGACCTGATCCCGGGCCTGGAGCGGGCGTTCCCCATCGTGACCGCCGGCGCGTCGGACTCCGCGTCGTTCGACGAGGTGCTCGAGCTGCTCCACCTCGGGGGCAGGCCTCTCCACCACGCGGTGCTGATGATGATCCCGGAGGCGTGGGAGAACCACCGCACGATGGACCCGGCCCGCCGCGCGTTCTACCGCTATCACGCCTCGCTCATGGAGCCCTGGGACGGCCCGGCGGCCGTGGCCTTCACCGACGGCACGGTCATCGGGGCGGTCCTCGACCGCAACGGGCTGCGTCCGGCCCGCTACTGGGTCACCGACGACGGCATGGTGGTGCTGGCCAGCGAGGTCGGCGTGGTCGACGTGCCGCCCTCGAAGGTGGTCCGCAAGGGTCGCCTCCAGCCGGGTCGCATGTTCCTGGTGGACACCGAGGCCGGACGGATCGTGGACGACGACGAGATCAAGGACACCCTCGCCGCCGAGCACCCCTACGGCACCTGGCTCGAACAGGGGCAGATCGACCTCGACGACCTCCCACCCCGCACCATGCTCACCCCGCAGCACGCATCGGTGGTCGGCCGCCAGCGTCTCTTCGGCTACACCAACGAGGAGCTGCGCCTCATCGTGGCCCCGATGGCCCGCACGGGCGCCGAGCCGATCGGATCGATGGGTTCGGACACGGCCATCGCCGTCCTGTCGGATCGCGCCCGCCCCCTGTACGACTACTTCACCCAGCTGTTCGCCCAGGTCACGAACCCGCCGTTGGATGCCATCCGCGAGGAGTTGGTGACCTCCCTGCTCTCGACGCTGGGGCCGGAGTCGAACCTCCTCGACCCCACGGCGGAGTCGTGCCGTCAGATCATCCTGCCGATGCCGGTCATCGACAACGACGACCTGGCCAAGCTGCTCTACGTCAACGAGGACGGGACGACCCCCGGGTTCCGGGCCTTCGCCATCGACGGCCTGTTCGAGGTGGCCGGTGGCGGCGACGCCCTGCGCTCGGCCATCGAGGACGTGCGGGAACGGGTGAGTGCGGCCATCGACGAGGGGGCGGACGTCATCGTCCTGTCCGACCGCAACTCGACGGGCGAGCTGGCACCGATTCCGTCGTTGCTGCTGGTCGCAGCGGTCCACCACCACCTCGTCCGCACCAAGGCCCGCACCCGCGTCGGGCTGGTGGTGGAGTCCGGCAGCGCCCGCGAGGTGCACCACATGGCACTGCTCAAGGGGTTCGGCGCGGCGGCCATCAACCCGTACCTGGCCTTCGAGTCGATCGACGACATGATCGCCTCCGGCCTGCTCACCGGCGTGACGCCCCGCCAGGCCCAGCGCAACTACATCAAGGCGGCGTCGAAGGGGATCGTGAAGGTGATGTCCAAGATGGGCATCTCCACGGTCGCGTCCTACACCGGTGCCCAGGTCTTCGAGGCCGTGGGCCTGGCCCCCGAGCTCGTCGACGAGTACTTCACCGGCACGGTCTCGCGGATCGGCGGTGTCGGGCTGGACGTCCTCGCCGAGGAGGTGGCGCGGCGCCATGCGCTGGCCCACCTGGACCGTCCGAGCGAGCGGGCCCACCGCGAGCGCGAAGTCGGCGGCGAGTACCAGTGGAGGCGCGAGGGGGAGGTCCACCTCTTCAACCCGAGGACGGTCTTCAAACTCCAGCACGCCACCCGGTCCAAGCGCTACGACGTCTACAAGGAGTACACCCGGTCCGTCGACGACCAGTCGGCGGCGCTCGCCACCCTGCGGGGCATGATGTCGCTGCGGACCGGCGTGCTGCCGGCGGTGCCCCTCGACGAGGTGGAGTCGGTGTCGGCCATCGTGCGCCGGTTCTCGACCGGGGCCATGTCCTACGGGTCGATCTCGGCCGAGGCCCACGAGACGCTGGCGATCGCCATGAACCGGATCGGCGGCAAGTCGAACACGGGCGAGGGCGGCGAGGATCCCGACCGCTTCACGCCCGACGCCGACGGCTCGATCCGACGGAGCGCCATCAAGCAGGTGGCCTCGGGCCGATTCGGCGTGACGTCGGAGTACCTCGTGAACGCCGACGACATCCAGATCAAGATCGCCCAGGGCGCCAAGCCCGGCGAGGGCGGCCAGCTGCCCGGGCACAAGGTCTACCCGTGGATCGCCAAGACCCGGTTCTCGACCCCCGGCGTGGGCCTCATCTCGCCACCGCCCCATCACGACATCTACTCGATCGAGGACATCGCCCAGCTGATCCACGACCTCAAGTCGGCCAATCCGAGGGCGAGGGTGCACGTGAAGCTGGTGGCGGAGGTCGGCGTGGGCACCGTGGCGGCGGGCGTCGCCAAGGCCCACTCCGACGTGGTCCTGATCTCCGGTCACGACGGGGGGACGGGTGCCACCCCGCTCACCTCACAGAAGCACGCCGGTATCCCGTGGGAGCTCGGCCTGGCCGAGACCCAGCAGACGCTGATGGCCAACGATCTGCGGGACCGGATCGTGGTCCAGGTCGACGGCCAGATGAAGACCGGCCGTGACGTGGTCATCGGCGCGTTGCTGGGCGCCGAGGAGTACGGCTTCGCCACCGCTCCGCTGGTGGTCTCGGGATGCATCATGATGCGCGTCTGCCATCTCGACACCTGCCCGGTCGGGATCGCCACCCAGAACCCCGTGCTGCGGGAGCGCTTCACCGGCACCCCGGAGTTCGTCGAGACGTTCTTCGAGTACATCGCCGAGGAGGTCCGGGAGTACCTGGCCGCCCTCGGCCTGCGCTCGCTCGAGGAGGCCGTGGGCCGCGTCGACCTGCTCGACACCGCGGTCGCTGTCGACCACTGGAAGGCGGCGGGCCTCGACCTGTCGCCGATCCTGCAGGCGCCGGATGCCCCCGAGGGGGCCGTACGTCACAAGGTGGCCGACCAGGACCACGGTCTCGACAAGGCGCTCGACCACGAGTTCCTGGATGCCTGCCGACCCGCCATCGAGGACGGCACCCGGGTGACCGCCGACGTCGTGGTCCGCAACGTCGACCGCACCGTGGGTACGCTCCTCGGCTACGAGATCACCCGCCGTCACGGTGGGGCGGGCCTGCCCGAGGGGACCATCGACCTCACGTTCCACGGCTCCGCGGGCCAGAGCTTCGGTGCATTCGTGCCCCGGGGCGTGACGATGCGCCTCTTCGGCGACACCAACGACTATCTGGGCAAGGGTCTCTCCGGCGGCCGCATCATCGTGCGACCGGACGAGGATGCCCCCTTCGCGGCCGAGGAGAACATCATCGCCGGCAACGTGATCCTCTACGGGGCGACGGCGGGCGAGGTCTTCCTCCGGGGCCAGGTGGGGGAGCGGTTCTGCGTGCGCAACTCCGGGGCGATCGCCGTCGTGGAGGGCGTGGGCGACCACGCCTGCGAGTACATGACCGGCGGCCGGGTCGTGGTACTCGGCCCGACGGGTAGGAACTTCGGCGCCGGCATGTCGGGCGGCGTCGCCTACGTGTACGACCCGCACGGCGAACTGGCCCGCGTCTACAACCACGAGATGGTGGACCTCGAACCCCTGAGCCCCGACGATCGGATGTGGCTCCGGGACCGTGTGCACTTACACGAACAGGAGACGGGGTCGGAGGTGGCCGCCCGGCTGCTGGCCGACTGGACCAATGAGGCGGAGCAGTTCGTGACGGTCATGCCGCGCGACTACCGCCTGGTGATCGAGGCGACCGAGCGGGCCGTGGCCGAGGGTCGTTCGGTGGAGCAGGCGGTCATGGAGGTGTCCCATGGGTGAGGTGACCGGATTCCTGAAGTACCCCCGGGAGCTGCCGGCCCGCCGGCCGGTCCCGGTGCGGTTGCGGGACTGGAAGGAGGTCTACGAGCCGTTCCCGGTCGAGGCCGCCCGGCAGCAGGGCGCCCGCTGCATGGACTGCGGCATCCCGTTCTGCCACGAGGCCTGCCCGCTCGGGAACCTGATCCCGGAGTGGAACGACCTCGTCTACCGGGACGACTGGTCCGAGGCCATCGAGCGTCTGCACGCCACCAACAACTTCCCCGAGTTCACCGGCCGGCTGTGTCCGGCACCGTGCGAGGGCGGCTGTGTGCTCGGCATCAACGATGACCCGGTGGCCATCGAGCGTGTCGAGTACGAGATCATCGAGCGGGCCTGGTCCGAGGGATGGGTGGAGCCGGTGCGACCCGGCGAGCCCACGGGCCGGCGGGTGGCCGTGGTCGGATCCGGTCCGGCCGGTCTGGCCGCCGCGCAGCAGCTGGTACGGGCCGGTCACGAGGTGGTCGTCTACGAGCGGGCCGAACGTCCGGGTGGGTTGCTCCGCTACGGGATCCCCGAGTTCAAGATGGAGAAGGCCGTCCTGGACCGTCGTCTCGAGCAGCTCGAGGCCGAGGGCGTCGAATTCCGGTGCGGCATCTCCGTCGGGACCCCGTCGCCCGACGTGCCCTGGGCCGTGGCCGACGGTGCCACCGTGCTCCCCACCGCCGATCTGGTGGTGGGCTACGACGCCGTGGTCCTGGCCGGCGGTGCGACCCTGCCGCGCGACCTGCCCGTGCCCGGCCGCCACCTCGACGGGATCCACCGGGCCATGGACTACCTCAAGCCGTCGAACATGGTCCAGGAGGGGCTGCTCGCCACACCGCCGGTCACGGCGGCGGGCAAGCACGTGGTGATCATCGGCGGTGGTGACACCGGTGCCGACTGCCTGGGCACCGCCCACCGACAGGGTGCACGCAGCGTGTACCAGCTGGAGATCCTGCCGCAGCCCCCGGACCAGCGGCCGACCGACAATCCCTGGCCCACGTGGCCGCTCGTCCTGCGCACGTCGTCCGCACTCGAGGAGGGCGGCGAGCGCCTGTTCTCGGTCACCACCGACGAGTTCCTGGACGACGGGTCGGGCGCCGTGGCGGGCCTGCGGGGTCACGAGGTCGAACTGACCATCGGGACCGACGGCCGGCCGTCGTTCGACGAGGTCCCGGGCAGCGAGTTCGAGCTGCCGTGTCAGCTGGTCCTCCTGGCCATGGGGTTCCTCGGCGCGGAGCCGGAGGGGGTCGTCGCCGACCTCGGACTCGAGCTCGATGCCCGCGGCAGCGTCGCCGCCGACGAGCGCTGGTCGACCAACGTCGACAACGTCTTCGTGTGCGGCGACATGACCCGTGGCCAGAGCCTCATCGTGTGGGCCATCGCCGAGGGCCGTTCGGCGGCGGCGGCGGTGGACCGGCACCTGATGGGCGCCACCGAGCTGCCCGCGCCGCTCCGACCCGGTCAGATGGCGCTCCGGTAGCGGTCGCCGCGTCCCGTCGCCGCGTCCCGTCGGGCAGAATGGGCCCGGGTAGAGGGGGCAGCCGTGGCACGTGGGGTCGAGGGGACAGGTCGGAGTCGGGCGCGATGGTCGATCCTGTCCGTGGTGCTCCTGGGCCTCGTGGCGGGCTGCTCGTCGCCGTCCGTGGTGGCCGATCGGGTGGTGGTGATCGGTGACTCGTCAGGTGCCCTCCAGGAGCCGGACCTGGCTGCCGCCCTCCATCCGAAGTTCCAGGTGTCCACGGTGATCCGGACCGAGGGCCGGGTCGGGGCCATCGAGGCCGCCGCGGTCGGACCGCTGACCGACGGCGGCACACCGGGTGTCGTCGTCGTCAACCTGGGGACCGACGACGCCATCCGACCGGTGAGGTCGTCCGGCATCACGGTCGACCTCCAGCCACTCCTCGACGCCATCCACGCCGTGCCCTGTGTGGTGCTCACGACCGTGGGGGTGGGGGCGGACGAGCGGAGCGGCTCGACGGTGGCGCTGCAGATCAACCGACAGATCCTCCGACAGGAGGCGGCCGACCCTAAGCGGGTGAAGGTCGTCGACTGGGAGCACTTCCTCGCCACCCTGCCACCGCAGAGCCTGTCGACCTACCTGGCACCTGACCGGGTGCACCCGACGACGGCCGGCGACCAGTGGCTCGCCCGCTCCGACCTGGCGGGGGTGGAGGCGTGCGGCTCCGCCGTGCAACCGACCGTGCTCGGCGCGGGGGCCTCCTGATCCCGACCGGGCCATGATGGAGATCATGGACGCCCACCGCGCCGGATCCGACGACCTGGCCCTCGTCGCCGACACCCTGGCCCTCGCCTTCGACGGTGACCCGGCCTGGAGCTGGGTGTTCACCGACCCCGCCCGACGGACGGATCAGTTGCGGGCGGTGTGGGGTCTCCTGCTCGAGGCATCGCTCCGACACGGGTGGATCTGGACGACACCGGGGGCGGGTGCCGTCACCCAGTGGATCCCGCCCGGTGCCGACGAGCTGTCCCCCGGGGAGGAGGCGTCGATGGGTGCGCTCCTGGCCGATCTCCTCGGATCCGAGCTGTGGCGGGCCACCGCCCTGCTCGAGGGGTTCGAGGCGGCCCGACCGACCGGTCCGGACCACTACTACCTCAGCCTCTTCGGCACCCGGCCCGAGGGGCGCGGTCAGGGGCTGGGCATGGGCCTCCTGGCCGACAACCTGGCGCTGGTCGACGCCGCGGGCATGCCCGCCTACCTCGAGTCGACGAACGCGTCGAACCTCGAACGGTACCGGTCGGTCGGCTTCGTCGACTCCGGCGAGTTCACGCTGCCGCGGGGCGGTCCGGTGGTCACCACTATGTGGCGGGAGCCCCGCAGGACGCCGGCACCACACTGACCGCGTCGCATCTGCCGGGTGCGATTGCGGTACGGGGCCCCATCAGCCCGGCCGGGTGGCTCCGACCAGGCCGGACCAGTCGGCCGCCTCCACCCGCACCACCGCCCCGGTGTGGGGCGCGTCGATCATGAGCCCGTCGCCGGCGTAGATGCCGACGTGGTCGACAGCGGATGCACTGGAGCCGAAGAACAGCAGGTCACCGGGTTGCAGCACGTCGTCCGGCACGGGTGGCCCGGCATCGAACTGGTCCTGGGCGACCCGGGGGAGTGCCACGCCCGCATGGGCGAACGAGGCCTGGGACAGGCCCGAGCAGTCGAACCCACCCTGTCCGGTGCCGCCCCACTCGTAGGGAACGCCGAGCTGTGCCGCCGCGAACGCGAGCGCGGCCACGACGGTCGCGTCCACTGTGGCGTCGTCGGCGAAGGCGAGGGAGAGCGTCAGGACCGTCGACACGTAGACGTCGTCATGGTTGTAGGCGAAGACCGCAGCATGGAGTCCGGCCGCGTTCCCACCCCCGTCGGCGCACAGCATGGTCGCGGCGGTGAAGGCGGCGTCGACCGGGTCATAGGGGGAGGCGGGTCGGGCGCCGCCCGGCCCGATGGTGGCGTAGGCGGCGAACGTCGACGGCTCGAACTGGAACGGCCCCTCGGCGCCGGCGGCATTGGCCCCGGAGGCCACGCCCGGAGCGGTGGAGCGCCCGCTGTCGGACTCGACCGTGCCGATGGCGGCCAGTACCGACCAGGACAATCCGGGACACGCGGCGACCGCGGCCTGCTCGAGGGCGGCCCAGCCGTCGGGAAGGGACGGAACGGTCCCCCTGGCACCGGTGGCCGCGGCGACCCCGGCGGGCGACCCGGTGGGGGAGGCACCCCCGACGACCACCGACGCGAGGACGGCCACGCCCAGCACGGCGGCGACACAGCACAGGGCGAGCACGCCCACCAGTTTTCCCATGGGGCTCCTCGGTCCGAGGGGAGGTGGTGAGCGGTGGGCTCAGAGAGGAACGCAGCCGGGGTCCGGGAGGTGGACCGGGGGAGTTCTGTGCCAGTAGACCACGGGCGTCGTCCGTGGACAAGGGGAGATCGGGAGGCCATCGACCGGCGAGCCGACGGCCAGGCGATCGCCCGGGATGGTGGCGACGCAGTCGCTCGGGTCTCACCAGACCGGGCCGTGGGTGGCACCGGTGGCGCTCACCAGGGAGGCCACGAGGTCCAGGTCCGTCCGGTGTCCGAGCGGGAACCGGATGCAGCCCTTGCCCACGGAGCACCCGGCCAGCCGTCCGGCGTGCGCCGCCACGACGTCGGTCCGGGTGACGTACAGCGAGAGGTAGCGCTTCTTTCTGGCGGTCGAAGCACAGTTCCGCCTCGTCGCCGCGGACGCAGCACGGCATGCCGTAGCGGGACTCCTCGTCGAAGCCCTCCGGTAGCCCCCGGCACAGTTCCCGCCAAGCCGCAATGGTGGAGCGGTCGGGCTCGGGGAGCGCCTCGACGTACGCGTCCACCGAGGGGTCCCTGTCCACGGGCCCATCGTAGAACCTGACCTCCCGACGACTCAGCTGGAGCGGGCCGTCCGTACCGCTGGCGTCGTCCGCTCCGAGACGACGAATGCCCCGTTGGGGCAGGCCGCCGCGGCCCGGCGTACCTTGCGCAGCAGCCGCCCCGAGTCGACGCGGTCATCGACGACGCGGCCGAACCCCCACTGGTCCAGCTCGACCCCCTCGGCGAAGAACAGTGCGCAGATGGCATGGCCCCGGCAGCGTGTGGGATCGATGCGGATCGTCACGCTCACCTCCATGCGTCACCTCCGGTCGTCGGCATCGACCGGGCCGCCGGCACCGGGAGGATGGGGGGATGGTCCGCGCCCCTGCACGGGCCTCCGCCCAGATGGCGGACCACGTCGTCCGCGAAGACGTCGAGCGTCGATCGCACGAGCAGGGCCACACCGTCGGGGTGGGCGCAGGCGCCGCTGCCGACGACGGTCTCGGCCAGCGCGGCCATCCGGGCCACGCCGCGACGCCGCGCCGAGCCGTCGGCCAGGGCGTCCATGGCGTCCGCCAGGCGCGGCAGGCCGGCGACGCAGGAACCGCACTGTCCGGCCGACTCGCCGGCCAGGTAGCGGACGAGGCGTGCCGTTTCTGCGAGGGGGCAGGCGTCGTGCGGCAGCACGGCGAGCAGTCCGCATCCCGGCGACGCGCCGACACAGTGGAGTGCCTCCCGTGTGTACGGGGTCTGCCAGGCCTCGTCCCCCCGGACCCACGTACCGGCGAACCCGCCGACCAGCACCGCTGCCGGCGGTGCGCCGATTCCACCCGCGGCCAGCAGGTCGCCGATCGTCCCGTTGCCGGTCAGTTCCAGAACGAGACCGGGGCGTGGGACCGCGCCCGCCAGCGTGGCGAGTCGCGGACCGGGGGACGACGGGGCGCCGCGCGCGTTCCATGCAGCGGCCCCGATGCGTGCAGCCACGGCGAGCTGCACCACGGTCTCGGCGTTGGAGACGAGCGTGGGACGACCCGACGGGCCGTTCGCCGCCAGGGGACGGGTGGTGAACCGGGGCCGCGCCTCGCCGCCGTCGATGAACGAGGCCACCGCCGAGGACTCGCCGGCGACGTAGCGGTCCGGACCCTCGGACACGTGCCACGCCGGGTCGTCCAGTCCGGCCCGCACCCGTTCGACGATGGCGGTGGCCAGTCGACCCGCCGACGAACCAGGCCGTCGGTGGGTGTGGACGACGACCTCGTCGGCTCCGAGCGCGCGGGCCAGGAGGGCTGCTCCGTCGAGCACCAGGTGCGGCCGGTGCCGGCACAGGGTCCGGTCCTTGCGACTGGCCGGCTCGCTCTCGGAGCCGTTCACGATCACCACCGGCCGACCCGGCGCCAGGAGTGCGGTGTCGACCTTGCGAACCAGGGGGAACCCGCCACCGCCCCGACCGTCCAACCGGCTGTCCCGCAGGAGGGACCGGACGCGTGCCCCGTCGTGCGCCGGCAGCGGCCCCCACCGGACGGTGTGGTCCAGGAGCCGTTCGGCGCCCTCGGTGGCCGACGGCCCCGACAGGACGAGCGCGTCGGCCCCTCCGAGCTCGTCGATCCGGACCGGCACGGTCGGCACGTCCGGTCCGTGACCGCGGTGGGGACCAGGTGGGTGTGCGAGTAGGAGGACGTCGGGTGACCCTGTCATCGGTCGCTCAGGCCTTCGCCCCGCGCCAGGCTGCCGGCAAGCCATCGCGTCAGCTGCAGCACGACCACCACCAGTCCCGAGGCCGCGTACACCCACCGCAGCGTCGAGCCGTCGCTGCCTGCCGTCGCGCCGTGGGCGAGCGAGACGCAGAAGACGAGCACGGCTGCGGAGTGGACCGGGAACCAGACGGCGCGGCCGATCGAGCCGGCCAGCGCCGCGGTCCCCACCACCAGGACGAGTCCGTAGAAGGCGACGGTGCCGAGCGCCACCGGTGTCGGTTCGACGTGCGCCGTCCCGGGTAGGAGGGCACCGGACCAGCCGACCCCGGCGTAGCGGTCGAGTGCCAGTGAGGTCACGTGACCGGCCACCAGCACGACCGTCCCGGCGGCCAGCACCACGTGGGACCAGAGGATGGCGGCCGCCGACGGGCGCCGGAACCGTCCCCGCCACGGGTGGCGCAACCACAGTCCGAGCACCACGGTACCGGTGAGTGCCAGGTAGGCGGCCACGCCGAGTCCGCGGCCGAGGATCCACGGCAGCATCCGGTTGTGGAGCAGGGACGCGCCACTCGGGCCGGTGAGTCGACCGAGCACGATCGACGCCGCCACCACGACGCCGAGGACCGTCGCGGTCCGGGCCAGGTCCGCGGTGGTGCGGACCGCCGGTGCTGCTGTGCCCTCGGGTCCACGTCGGCGCGTGTGCGGCTCGTAGGGGGCCTCGACCGGTGCGACCCCGTCCGGATCGAGTTCGGGGACCATCGACGGTCCGGGCCGGGCACCCGTAGGTGCCGCCGGGTCGGCGATGGGGGAACGAGGGGCCATCATGCCCACCAGACCACGTACGGTCCGAATGCGGCACTGGATCTCACGTCACCCGCATCGGTCACCCACAAGGCGGCCGTCCCGGTCTGGTCGGCCGACGCGGCGATCCCGTCCGCACCCTGCAGGAACAGGTCCTTGGCGGCCACTTCGGCATCGGCGGTGTCGGGGGCGACGACGGTCACGGCCGCCAGTCCGGAGCCACCCGGTCGCCCGGTCCGGGGGTCGACGAGGTGGTGGACGGACCCCGATCCGGTGCGCCAGTGACGCAAGCGGGTCGACGAGGTGGCGCACCCGACGTCGCTGAGCGCGAGCACGGCCACGGGCCGGTCGCCCCCCGCAGGATCTTCCACGGCCACCCGCCAGCCACCCTCCTGCGGACCGGCACCCGAGCAGAAGCAGTCGCCCCCGGCGTCCAGCAGGAAGTCCTCGAGCTCCTCGGCGAGGACCGCGGTGGCCCAGCGCACGGCCAGCGACTTGCCGATGCCGCCCAGGTCGACGGCCGCGCCACCGAGGTGGAGCTGCGGGCGTGCACCGGAGCGCCACCTCGGCGTCCACGCGTGGGGGGCGACGCGGTCCGCCACCGTGCCCGTGGTGACCACTCCGCCGTCCTCGAACGGCAGGCTCCGGTCGTAGCCCATCCGCACCAGGTCGTCGAGCACCCGTGGGTCGAACCGCCCATCGGTGCGCTTGTAGGCATGGTGGGCCGCTCGCACGGCCGCCGACAGGACCCTCGGGACGTCGTGCCACTCCTCAGGCCTGGCATTCGCCTGCATCAAGGGGCTGGCGGTGTCGAATCGCGTGCAGGCGGCCTCCACGATCCGGAACACCTCCAGGGCACGGTCCACCACCGCGCCGGCGGCAACGCCATCACCACGAGTCCCGAAGATCGTCACGTCGGACGCCATGGCCCGCACCGAACCGAGGACGGCCGCCACGGGCTCGGTTCCGGTCGTGGTCACGCCTTCGCTCCTGACGCCCCCGTCGAGGTGGTCGCCGGCGGCGGGGCTGTGGCCGGCGGCGCCGTAGCGGGAGGCGACGTGGCCGGCGGCGCCGTCGCAACCGGAGCGGGAGCGGATGGCGCCGCCGCCGCCCCCGGGCCGGCGGCGCCCCCGGTCACCTGGGCGGCACCTCCGCCACCGGATTGTCCGGTCGCACCGCTCGACGGGGAGTAGGCGACGGAGCCCGCTGCGGTCGTTCCCGACGGAGCGGCCGCTGGCGTGGACCCTGCGGTCGTGGTGGCAGCTGAGCCGGGTGCTCCCGGAGTCGCGGGCGCCCCGGAGGTGGCCACGCCCGGCGCTGTCTCCCCGAGCGCGGCCAGCTGACCCCGTTCGGTGGCGACGGTCTGCTGGAGTTGGGCCATGGCCGCCCGGTCGGCGGCGATCTGCCCCGAGATCTGGGCGGCAGCTCCGGCGGTCCCGGTCGACGGCGTCGACCCGGCGGCCCACGCCACGGTCACGCCCGTGACGCCGGCGGTGGCGACGGCCGCCAGTGTGGAGGCCGCAACTCGCGGGCCCCGGCGCCGGCCCCCGGACCCGCCGTGGGGTCGATCAGTCATCGGAACCTCCGCCGTCCCCGCCGCCGTCCCCGCCGCCGTCCCCGCCGTCGCCCCCACCGTCGTGTCGCGGTTGCGTCGTGGTGGTCGTGGTCGGCGCCACGGTCGTGGGCGTGGTGGACGGCTCGGTCGGGACGGTACTCGGCACCGTCGTGGGCTCCGTGGTCGATCCGGCACCGTCATCACCGGTGGTCGGGCCCGGACCGGTGTCGCCCCCGTGGTGCGCCGGATCGGCCAGCCCGGTCGTGGTGGGTTCGGCGCCCGATCCCGTCCCGGCCCCGACCGTCACGCCAGGAACGGTGGTCGTGGTGGGAGCGACCGTCGTGCCGCTGTCGGCGTGGGGTCGGACGGTCGCGAGTCTCGACTCGAGGTGGTGGGCGGTGGTCTGGAGCTGGGTGATGTCGGTGGCCAGCTGGTGCTCCTGGGTCCGGGCCGCCACCACGGAGGGAGGCGTGGCGGGTGTGCCGGATGCGGCTGCTGTGCCGACGCCGGTGGCCACCCCACCCACCGCCAGCGCGGCGATCGCCAGCGTGCTCAGTGGGAACGGCATGTCCACACCACCCCTTGTCCGGTCGGGGACAGCACTATCTGTGTATGGGAGACCACTGTGAGTGGTCGTCGAGGGTATCGATGTCGGATGTCCATGGTCGGTGGGGCCCCTCTCTGCCGGGCCGGGGAGGGCCCGGTGGCACGGTCTGCACCCCGTACATCGCCGGTCGGGCGTCCGTGTCACACCTCGGGACCGTCTGCAACCGTCGTGGCGGTTTCCCGGTAGCAGGGGAGCAGGGTCGCCGGCCCGTCGCTCGGTACACTCGGTCGTCCGCCCCGTGCGGCGGACGGGGAGGAAGCACCATGCTCAGCACCATGCAGGACGGGCCGCTCCTGATCAGCGGCATCCTTCGCCACGGCCAGCAGGTCTACGGTGCCAGCCGGGTGGTGACCATCACCGGCCCCGGGGCCGAGTCCGTGGAGGCTTCCTTCGCCGAGGTCGCCCGCCGCTCCGAGCAGCTGGCCAAGGCCCTCAGCCGCCTCGGCATCGGCGACTCCGACCGGGTCGGTACCTTCCTCTGGAACAACCAGACGCACCTCGAGGCCTACCTGGCCGTCCCGGCCATGGGCGCGGTGCTCCACACGCTGAACCTCCGGCTCTTCCCGGAACAGCTCGCCTACGTGATCAACCACGCCGAGGACCAGGTCATCATCTGTGACTCCTCGATCGCCGGGCTGCTGGCCCGGGTGCGGGACCAGATCCCGACCGTCCGCCACATCGTCACGGTCGGGGACGGCGACACCTCGGCGCTGGGCACGACGCTCGACTACGACGAGCTCCTGGCGGCCGAGGAGCCGGGATACGACTGGCCCCGGCTCGACGAGCGGCAGGCCGCAGCCATGTGTTACACGTCCGGAACAACGGGAAACCCGAAAGGTGTCGTCTACAGCCACCGGTCGACCTTCCTGCATACGATGGCCATCACCGCCGGCAGCTCGCTCGGCATCAGTGAGCGCGACAGCGTGCTGTCCATCGTCCCGATGTTCCACGCCAACGCGTGGGGCACCCCCTACGGCGGATTCCTGACCGGTGCCGACCTGATCATGCCCCAGCAGTTCCTCCAGGCCGCGCCCCTGTCCGCCATCATCGACCGCTTCCGGCCGACCCTCTCGGCCGGAGTGCCCACGATCTGGAGTGACCTGCTCCGCTACTCGCAGGCCAACCCCGTCGACCTCTCCTGTCTGCGGATGATCACCGCCGGAGGCGCGGCCGTCCCGCGTCAGCTCATCGAGCGCTTCCGTGACGAGCTCGGGGTCGAGATGGTCCAGGGCTGGGGGATGACCGAGACGAGCCCGCTCTGCTCACTGGCCACCCCGCCCCGGCAGGCGGCGCCGGACGAGGAGATCGAGTGGCGGGCCAAGACCGGCCGCATCGTGCCCGGGGTCGAGGTGCGGATCTGCGGTGACGACGGTGGCGTCCTCCCCAACGACGGGGAGTCGGTGGGGGAGTTCGAGGTCCGTGGCCCCTGGATCACCGGTTCCTACTACGGCGACCCGTCGCCCGACCGGTTCCACGACGGCTGGCTGCGGACCGGCGACATCGGCTCGCTCGACCCGCAGGGCTACATGCAGATCAGCGACCGCAGCAAGGACGTCATCAAATCGGGCGGGGAGTGGATCTCGTCGGTCGAACTCGAGAACGAGGTGATGGCTCACCCCGGCGTCGTCGAGGCGGCAGTGATCGCGGTGCCGGACGAGCGCTGGAGCGAGCGGCCCCTCGTCGCCGTGGTGATCGAGGACGGGGTGGAGCTCTCGCCCGACGACCTGCTCGCGTTCCTGACACCCCGGGTGTCGAAGTGGTGGCTGCCCGAACGCTGGGCGATCATCGACGAGGTCCCCAAGACCAGTGTGGGCAAGTTCGACAAGAAAGTCCTGCGGGCCCGCCATGCCGCGGGTGGTCTCGAGGTCATCGAGGTCGACGTCACCGCCGGTAGCTGAGGTGCCGGACCTCGACGAGCTCGCCGGTCGCCTCGAGGCGATCGCCGAGGACCTGGCGGACGCGGCACTCGACCGGCTCCGCCGCAACGCCGACACCCTGCGGTCCGGAGGGGAGCCCGACCCGGACCTGGTGGCCGAGGAGAAGCGCATCACCCGTGCCCGCCGTGCGGTGGAGAAGGCGGCTACCCTGGTAGGCCGCTCGGCGGCCGGCAGTCTCGACGAAGGACCCTGAGTGGCTCCGGAGGTCCGGCCGGAGCCGTCGGAGCCGACCGGTCCGCCGGAGGGCGCCGTTCCGGCGGACCTCGACGGCCCCCGCCATTCCGTCGGGTGGTACCGGGAGCTCGTGGGTGACGCTGCCGTCGAACCGGGTCGCCTGATGATGATCCGCTGCGAGGACGGACCGTCGCGGGTCCAGCTCGAGACGTTCCCGCCCCGTCTCGAGATCCGACACCGCGGCGGCGTCTACCTGCTGGACGACGACGGACCGGTCCACGGCTGGACCTACTGGTTCGTGTCGACACCCGATTGAGGGTCTGACCGTCACCGGCGGACCCCCGGCTGCGGTTGCCGCTGCGGTCCGTGGGTAGGCTCGCCCGTGATGGAGACCCCTGAGGTGCGACGGCACCCGGACGGGGGACCGTCGCCCTTCGAACGTCTGGACAGGTGGCCGACGGCCGTGGTGGGCGCCGTCGCCCTGGTCGCCGCGCTGGCGGCGTCACCCCAGGCGACCCGGGCCGCCACCACCCAGGTGTGGCCGCCGTTCGTCCTGGTCACGGGACTGTTGTTGGTCGGACTGGTGGCGGACGGGGACGGCCTGTTCGCGTGGGCCGGTCGGGTCCTCGCCGACCGCGCGCCGGGCGGACGTTCACTGCTCGTCGGCGGCTGCCTGACCGTGGCGGCGGTCACCGCGGTGCTGAACCTCGACACCGCGGTGGTCTTCCTCACCCCGGTGCTCGTCCACGCGGCGCGCCGGACCGGCACCGGCGACGGGCCGCTCGTCGTGGCCTGCATCCTGGTGGCCAACGCCTCGAGTCTGCTGCTACCCGGATCCAACCTCACCAATCTGCTGGTGCTCGGCCACCTGCACCTGACCGGCGGACAGTTCCTCGCCAGGACGGCCCTCCCGTGGGCGCTGGTGGTGACGGTCACCGTCCTCGTCATCGCCGTCGCCGATCGCCACCCGACCGGTCGGACGGAACCGGGCACCGATGTCGGCCCACCGGTCGTCGTCGGTGCCGGCGCCCTTGCGGTGGCGGCGACCACGGTGGCGGTGCTCGTGCTGCGTACCCCGGCCCTGCCGGTCGTGGTCATCGGCGTCGCCGCGGCAGGGTTCCGTTTCGCCGGCCGACGCGTCACCCGGGGCGACGTCAATCGGGTCCTCGGCGTGCCGGTGCTGATCGCCCTGTTCGGCGTCGCTGTCGCGCTCGGCACCCTCGGACGCACCTGGTCGGGCCCCGCGACCCTGCTCGCCCGCCTCGACGCGCCGGCGACGACGGTCGTCGCCGCGCTGACGAGCGTCCTGGTCAACAACCTGCCGGCGGCGTCGCTCCTGGCGGCACGCACGCCGCCCCACCCGTTCGCACTGCTCGTGGGACTCGACGTGGGTCCGAACCTGTTCGTCACCGGTTCGCTGGCCTGGGTGCTGTGGTGGCGGACGGCCCGTGCATCGGGGGTCCAGCCCCCGACGAGACGCGCCGTGGTACTCGGCCTGGTGTCCGCCCCGCTGGCCATGGCCCTGGCGCTCGTCGCCCTGTCCTGAGGACCGGGTCCGGGCGCCGTCCTGGTCCCGCGTCAGGCGCCGGACAGCGTCGTGGACGTCGAGATGACGGCGTCGCCGGTCGAACCGGAGCGGTGGTCGGAGCCACCGTCGTCCGAGCCACCGTCGTCCGAGCCGCCGTCGTCCGAACCGCCGTCGTCCGATCCGGTCGGCCGGGTCGTCGTCGTGGTGCCACCGGACGCCGTCGTGGTGGTCGTGCCGCCCGACCCGTCGTCCGAACCACCGTCGTCGGACGAGCCACCGTCACCCGAGCTCGGTGCCGGACCCGACCCGTCATCGGATCGTGGCGCCGTGGTGGCCGTGGTGCCCCCGGACGACGCCGGCCCGACTGCGCCGGACGCCGCCCCCGAGCCGCTGCCGGAGGGACCTCGTCCGCTCGTGCCGCCCGACACGCCACCGCCCGTGCCGCCCGACACGCCACCGCCGCCCGGAGTGACGCCTCCCGTGCCGGTGGCGCCGGTTCCCGTGGCGCCGTCCATCGTGCCGGGCGCCGGCGCCACCAGGGCATCGGCGCGAGTGAGCGCAGCCGTCGCGGAGGCCTGGATCGTCGCGCGGTCGGACGACGAGAGGGCTGCCAGTTCGGTGCGCAGGAGTGCCGCCGAGATCCGGGTCCGGGTGACGTCACCCGAGGCCACCGCCGCCTGCAGGGCTGCGAGAGTGCCCTGGGCCGCCGCCAGTGCAGGCGACGTGACGGGCAGACCGAGGTCGTAGGCAACCGCCCGGGTGGGGCCCGGCAGGTGGTCGGTCGCCACGGCGGCGGCGGCCACGCCCCCGGTCGTCAGCACGGCCACAGCCACGGCCGCGGCCACGGGATGGCGGAGCCGGTGCAGCGCCCCGCCCCGGCGTCCCCACCGGCCGGCGGAGCTGAGCGCGACCACCGGGGCGACGGTGGCGTCCGGCGCCACGGCGGCGGCCACCGCATCGTCCGCCCGTCGAGCGAGTGCCTCGTGCAGCGCCACGATGGCCGCGACTGGCGGCGAAGCCGGCTCCGGCGCGAGCGACTCGGCGAGTGCGGCCAGGATCGTGGCGTCGTCGAGCAGGTCGGTCACGACCGCACCTCCTTCACCTCGAGCAGCATGCCCCGCAGGCGCTCCAGGGCCCGTGACTGGGCGGTCCGGACCGCACCGGGACGCATGTCGAGGACCGCGGCCACCTCGTCGGCGCTCAGGCCGGCGACGATCCGGAGCTCGAGCAGCTCGCGGTCGCGCTCAGGAAGACGGTCGAAGGCCGACCGGACCGCATCCCGTTCCTCGCCGAGCACCACCGACTCCAGGGGATCGGTGGCGTCGATCTCCCGACGGACCGGCAGCTCGCGTTGGCGGTACGAGGAGCGTTGCCGGTCGAGCACGACGTGTCGCAGTACGCCGAACAGCCAGGATTCGGGACTCGCCCCGGTGACACCCAGGCGGTCGATGCCGGCGACGGTGCGCGTCAGTGCCTCGGAGACTGCGTCCTGCGCCTCCTCGTTGGTCCCGACCCGGCGTCTGGCATAGGCGAGCATCGATGGGTACATCCGTCGGTAGAGCGCCTCCCAGGACAGGGGGTCGCCGGCGCGCAGGCGCCCGACCTCACCATTCTGTTCGACGGTATCGTCCACGTCACTCCACCCATCGTCCGGAGGGGCCGATCGTTACACGTCGGCCCGCGTGGGGACGCGACGGCCACGCCGTGCTGCAGGGGATCCATCGGCAGCGGACGGATCCCGCTTGAGCAACCCCGATCGGCCGGAGCGGACCGGCCGATGGACCGCTCAGGCGGCCACCGCACGGGGTGCCAGCACCTCGGCGGCCACGTCCTCGCCCGGGTCGTGGCCCTGGGTGCGCTCGGGGAGCAGCAGGATCGATGCTCCGAGGAAGAAGACGCCGCCCACGAGGGTCCCGATGGTCGTCCACGAAGCGGACCGGAGCGTGCCGGAGCCCACGTACTCGGCCGCGACTGCCGAGACGCCGAAGGCGACGGAGCCCGCCAGGTTGCCCACGACGATCCACCACGAGAGGTCGCGTGGCATCCAGCGGGCCACCCCATGGCAGACCTCGGCCCAGGACAGATAGCTCGACACGAGGAAGCAGATCGATCCGAACACGTCGGGCCGCCAGATGGCGTGGTTGAGCGCGTCCGTACTCGTGGCCGACACGGTGAGGGCGTGGCCCGTGCTGATGTTGAAGAAGAGCGTCCCGAGCGTCTGGACGGCGGCCGCCAGCCAGTCGATCCGGTGGGGGGACCAGGTGGCCATGCGCCGGAGGCGGGCGCCGGCCCCGTGGAGCGCCGGGTCATCGGCGCCGACGACCTGGGCGTACTGCAGGAGGCCTGCGCTGGTGAAGAAGACCGACCCGATGAAGTAGACGGCGTTGTCGGTGGTCGGGCCGATGGCATCGGCCAGGGCCGGGACCGCAGCTGCGGCAAAGCACGCCGAGCCGATGGCGAACAGCACGGCCATCCACCAGCCGAGCGCCCGCGGCGCCCACCAGGTGGACCCGTCGGGTGACATGGCGCGCTTGCGGTGGTGACGCGAGTCCCACACCGCCCGGACACCGTCGGCACCGACCAGGGTGAGTTCGGTGGTGAACGGACCGAATCCCCTCCGGGCGACGGTGGCCCAACCCCCGGGGGGCGTGCATCGGGGGTCGTGGATCATGGCAGCGCGAGGTCGTGGACCGTCCGGGCGGAGGCCCTCTCGTCCGGGGTGAGGTCCCCGGCGTCGGCCGGCGTCACCAGCGACCAGTGCCGGCCGACGGGGCAGAACTGGAACCGCCACCACCCGAGCCGTAGCGAGGTCAGCGACACGCCCGGCACCCAGAGAGTGGTGAACAGGTGGCCCCGTCGACAGCGGACGACCGCGTCGCCGACCAGGCCGTAGCCGCGACGACGCAGCACGAGCGCCTCGGCCACCACGGTCGCTACGCCGACCGTCACGCCTACCCGCCGCCAGCGGCGGCGCCTGTCCGTCCGATCCATGCCCGTCCTCCGCTCGCGGCCGACCGAGAACCTACCTCGGCGGCGGACCGGTGGCCGGAGAGGTGACCGCCAGGGCCTGATCAGTAGGCGTCAGCCAAGGGGGAGAAGGTGAAGCCCGCGGACAGCACCCGGAAGAACGCAAGCACCACCTCGGGGTCGTACATGGTGCCACTGCCGGACTGCACGATCTCCCGGGCGCGCTCGGTGCCGAGGGCGGCCCGGTAGGGGCGACGGGAGGCCACGGCCTGGTAGGTGTCGGCTACGGCGATGATGCGGGACTCGAGCAGGATGTCCGACCCGGCCAACCCCTGGGGGTAGCCGGAGCCGTCGAAGTGCTCGTGGTGCTGGTGGATGACCTCGGCGATCGGCCACGGCCAGTCGAAGTGCCCGGCGATCTCCCACCCCATGATGGCGTGCCGACGGACGACGGCCATCTCCTCATCGGCCAGCCGCCCCGGCCGGCACAGGATGTCGATCGGTACGCCGATCTTGCCGACGTCGTGGATCCGGGCGGCGAACGACAGGCCGTTCAGGCAGTGCTCGTCGACCTGCATCTCGGCGCCGATGGCACGGGCGAGTTCGGCGACCAGCGCCTGGTGGCCTGCGGTGTAGGGGTCGCGTGACTCGACCACGGCGGCCACCAGGTCGATGGAGTTCACGAAGGCGTGGCGGAGTTCCTTGCGGTCCCGCAGGCGGGCCATCCCGTTGCCGAGTGCTGCCGCGACCTCTTCGAGGGTCGCCACGCTGTGGTCGTCGAAGGCATCGGGCTCGCCGGACAGGACGACCAGGATCCCGTCGAGCTCCCCGTCGACGACGACGGGGATACCGGCCGAGGAGCGGAAGCCCTTGGCCAGGTCCCGCTCGCTCCAAGGTGACCAGTCGGCATCGGTCGCCAGATCGCTCGACACGGCGGTCCGTCCCGTGCGCGAGGCGACACCCGTGGGGCACCGACCGTAGGGGCCGCCGCCGGTGGAGACCACCAGTCCGTCGAGGTACTCGGCGAACTCCGTGCTGCTGGCCACCGGGATCACCCGCCCGTCCCCGTCGATCGACGGCGGGGAGCTCCGCCCGTACCAGGCGAAGCGGTACCCGCCCGTCGCGACGGCCATCTCGCACGTGTCGCGCAACAGCGTCCGTTCGTCGTCGGCCCCGGCCACGAGGGCGTTGGCCGCCGACAGCGTGTCCGACGCCCGGCGCTCCGCCATCTCCTTCTCGACGTCGTGCAGCGACACCACGGCCACCGGGACGCCGTCAGGGCCCTGGGAGGTGTGGGCGGTCAAGGTCATCCACCGGTGGCCACCGTTGCGGCACCGGACGCGTAGGCGATCGAACCGCACGGTCCTGCTCGCGTCGAAGATCTCGGAACGGGCGGCCTCCATGTCGGCATGACCGAGTTCGAACAGGAGGTCGGCGGTGTCCCTACCGACCAGCTCGTCCGCCGACCAGCCGAGTTCCGACTCGATCGACGGTGACACCCAGGTGAACCGTCCGGACGCGTCAGAGGTGTAGACGACGTCCGACACGTTTTCCGCGACCAGCCGGTACAAGGCCTCGGTGGCGTCCCGTTCCTGCTCCACCAGGACCCGTTTGGAGATGTCCCGAAGGCTGACGACGACGTCCACACCGCCGGTGCTGTTGGGGTCCGGCACGGAGCGGGCCTGGGTCGCGCACCAGACGGACCCGCCGTCCTTGCGCAGGAAGCGCAACCGCAGCGTCATCGACTCCCCGGCCCGGGACTGGGCCCGGGCGTGGTGGAGCTGGGTGCGGTCGCCCGGATGGACCAGGAAGTCCCCGAGGCGCCCGATGGCCTCCTCGGGCGTCCATCCGAGCAGTGCGAACACGTTGGGCGACACCCATTCGAGGATGCCGTCGCGCGACAGCAGGACCACGTCGGCGACGTTGTTGACGAGCAGTTCGAACCGTCGGTGCTGCTCGTGGCGATCGGTGGCGTCCCGCCAGGTCAGCGCCACCTCCGTCCCCACCAACGACGCCCGGAGATCGAACCTGCCCTCGGGTCCGGCATCGGCCGACGGGCAGGGGTGCTCGTCGAGGATCAGCGGGTTGCCGGTGTCGACGACCTCGGCCAGCAGGGCCACGAGGCCGGCCGAACGGAGATCCGGCCGCCGTTCGGCCAGCCGGCTGCCGATCAGTTGGGCACGGGTGCCGTTGGCGAACTCCGCCGCCCGCCGGTTCATGTCGACGTACCCGAAGTCCACGACCTGTCCGTCGGCACCGTGGATCGGACGCAACAGGATCCACGGGTCGAGGAGCGCGTCGACGACCATCCGATCCGGCGGCGTCAGCCGACCGATCGCCCCCAGGCCGTCGTGAGCTATATCGCCAAATGTGATATCCGCCATCTCTTGTGTCATTACCCAAGGATGGACGCGCAGACTTTGTAACTCCAGAGTACATCGGCACCTTCTGACGACGTGGGATACACATCGTCCAGGTGTCCGAACAGTTACCAACATGACCCATGAATGAACGAAAGGTGAACGTAGGGTAAACTGCAGGCATGGATTTCACACGAGGAACTGCGCAGAACTGGTGTGTCGACCCCTATGGGGTCCACGAGGCCCGGTGGTTCTCCCAGGGCAATCCGACGGCGCTGGTGCGCGATGGCGGCATCGAGTCTCAGGACCCGCCCCCCGACTCCGCCTTCGCCGACCGCTTCTGGTCGAGCCTTCCCGCCGCCCCGCCCTCGGCTCCCGACGTGCCGGCCGACGGTCGTCACCGGCACCGCCGGCGCCCCGCGCTCAGCCGTCGACGAGCGCGTTGACGGCGTCGATCAGCTGACGCAGCCGACCGTAGTGGACCTTGTCGAAGCGGAGGGCGAGCCGGGGGAGGTCCAGCGCGTCGGCGTCGGCCCGTTCCGGCGGCAGCGGGTCGACCTTCCGGATGACGCCGGACGTGACGATGTCGGCGAACCGGTGGTTGAGGTCGGCCAGCTGCCCCTTGTCCGGATGGATGGACATCCGGAGGACGAGCAGGTCGCCCACCCACCGGCATGACCGGTAGTTGCGGTAGAAGGCGAGCAGCTCCGCACCGGCCGTGGCGACGTCGTCGGTGATGGTGAAGAAGGCGCGGTCGTCAGCGGCCACCAACCCACGGGGCTCGACCTCCTCGGACAGGAACCTGCTCCAGCCTTCCCAGTAGGTGCCACCGGGCACGTCGAGGAGCACCACCGGGGCGGGCTCGGCCTTTCCGGTCTGGAGCAGCGTGAGCAGTTCGAACCCCTCGTCCAGGGTGCCGAACCCCCCGGGCAGCACGATGAAACCGTCCGACTCCTTCAACAGCATCAGCTTGCGGGTGAAGAAGTAGCGCATCTCGACCAGCTTGGGATCCTGGGCGATGAACCGGTTGGCGCCCTGTTCGTGGGGGAGGCGGATGTTGACGCCGACCGACTGCTCGCGTCCCGCCCCCTCCATCCCGGCGGCCATGATGCCCGGACCGGCGCCGGTGACGACCATCCAGCCGGCGCCGGCCATGGTGGCGGCCAGCGCTCGGGCCTGGCGGTAGGCGGGGTGCTCGGGCTGGGTGCGGGCCGAGCCGAAGATGGTGACCTTCTTGCGTCGCCGCAGCGGCTGGAAGACGCGGAACGCCTCGGCCATCTCGGCCAGGGCGGTGTCGGCCACCTTCAGATCGACGACGTCGGTGCCGACCCGGGCCAGGCCGGCCATGGTCTCGAGCATGGACCGGTACAGGCGTCGCTCGGTCGGCGTGCGGGCGGCGGCCAGCAACTCCTCGATGCCCGCTGGTCGGTCGGCGAGGATGCCGGCACCCGAGCCGTCCACGGCCGCTCCGAGTTCGCCTTCCTCGAAGGACGACCCGGTCATGTCAGTGGGCGCCGGCGAGCACGGACCCCTGGCCGTCCGGGTCGGCGACCCGTCCGTAGAGGGTCGTGCGCTGGGCCAACGTGCGTCCCAGGGGGGCGACGAGGGCCCGGAAGGCGTCGGCATCCATCATCTGGCCGTGGCTGGCGCCGGCCGCACGGGAGATGTTCTCGTCGATGAGGGTGCCCCCGAGGTCGTTGACCCCGGCCCGGAGCAGCTGGCGTGCCCCGGACGCACCGAGCTTGACCCAACTGAGCTGGATGTTGTCGATGGTGCCCCGGTAGGCGATCCGCCCGACGGCGTGCATGAGCAGCGTTTCGCGGAACGTGGGGCCCCGGCGTGACCGCTTCTGGATGTACAGCGGCGTGGCCATGTGGACAAAGGGCAGTGGCACGAACTCGGTGAACCCGCCGGTCTCGAGCTGCAGCTCCCGGGTGCGCACGAGGTGACGTGCCCACGACCGGGGCTGCTCGATGGCCCCGAACATGATGGTGACGTTCGAGTTGAGTCCGACCGAATGGGCGGCGCGGTGGGCCTCGAGCCACTGCTCGGTGTCGATCTTGTCGGGGCACAGGATGGCCCGCACCTCGTCGTCGAGGATCTCGGCGGCGGTGCCGGGCAGTGTCCGCAGTCCGGCGTCGCGCAGCAGTACGAGGTAGTCGGCCAACGGCAGCTCGGACCTCCGGGCGCCCTCGGTCACTTCGAGCGCGGTGAACCCGTGGATGTGGATGGTGGTCGACGCCTCACGCACGGCCCGGATGACCTCGAGGTAGTAGTCGCCGTCGAACTTGGGGTGGATGCCGCCCTGCAGGCACACCTCCGTGGCCCCCATGGCCTCGGCCTCGGCCACCCGGTCCGAGATCTCACTGAGTTCGAGCAGGTACGGGGTACCCCGCAGGTTGAGCGAGAGCGGACCCTTGGAGAAGGCGCAGAACTTGCACTTGAACGTGCACACGTTCGTGTAGTTGATGTTGCGGTTGGCGACGAACGTCACCTCGTCGCCGACGATGTCGTGACGTAGCTGGTCGGCCACCTCGGCCACGGCCCGCACCTCCGGCCCCCTGGCGCCGAAGAGCGTCACGATCGCGTCCTCGTCCACCATCTCACCGGCCAACACGCTGTCGAGCACCTCGGCCACCGCTCCGCCGGTCGAGGCCAGGGTGACGACCTCCGGGCGTGCGGCCGCAGCCGTGACGACGGTCGGACGCAGGAGTTCGGGTGGGAGGGTCTCGCCCCCGGAGGTCCACGGGTGGTCACGTCCCAGGGCCTCGGCATCCGACGCGTCGAGCACCGGGAACCGGAGGGCGGGGTCGAGCCACGTGGCGGGATCGAGGGCGAACCGGGGGTAGAGGGTCAGCCGGGGGGCGAGCACATGGCCCGTCGCCTCGGTGGCCGCCCGCAGGATGCCGAGCGCGGGCCACGCCCGCTCCGGGTTCACGTGGTCGGCCGTTACCGGTGACACGCCGCCCCAGTCGTCGATTCCGGCACCGACCAGCGGGCCCAGCTCGTCGGACAGGTTCGGTGGTGCCTGCAGGTGGATGTCGTCGGGGAGCACCAACCGGGCCGCAGCGATGGTCCACAGGAATTCGTCGGTCGGGCACGGTGGGTACCTGTGCATCGAGGTCCCGGTCTTGGGCAGGAAGTTCTGGACGATCACCTCCTGCACGTGGCCGTGCCGAGCGTGGCTGGCGGCGATCGCCTCGAGCGTGTCCAGGCGGTCCTCGCGCGACTCGCCGATACCGACCAGCAGGCCCGTGGTGAACGGGATGGCCAACTCGCCCGCCGCCTCCAGTGTGGCGAGCCGTCGGGCCGGCACCTTGTCCGGCGCCGAGCGGTGGGCATCGAGGTCCGGGTTGGTGGACTCGATCATCATCCCCTGGCTTGCCGACACGGCACGCAGGAGGGCGAGGTCGGCCCGGTCCAGGGCACCGGCGTTGGCGTGGGGGAGCAGCCCGGTCTCCTCCAGCACCGCCGCACACGCGGCGGCCAGGTACTCGACCGTGGAGGCGTAGCCGTGGTCGGCCAACCACTCGGCCGCCACCGGGTAGCGGTCCTCGGGACCTTCACCGAGTGTGAACAGCGCCTCGTGGCACCCGGCGGCCCGGCCCGCCCGGGCGATGGCCAGGACCTCGTCGATCGACAGGTACGGCGAGTCGAGCCTGGCCGGCGCCTTGGCGAACGTGCAGTAGCCGCAACGGTCACGGCACAGCATGGTCAACGGGATGAACACCTTGGGGGAGAACGTCATCCGGGTCCCGAAGACCCGGTCCCGGACCGCCGCCGCACGTGCCAGGAGCTCGTCGAGTGGCGCGGCGAGGAGTTCGGCCCGGGGCACGGCGGCGCGCTCGGGTGTCCGTGCGGAACCGGTGGTGGCGGTCATCGGGGTCACCTTACCGGAGGTGCCCCGTCGGCCCGCTTGGACGCGGCGCGCGCGTCCGGGTGGCCCGTCACGCCACGGTGTCGGGCGTGAGGTCGCCGAGGGCATCGGCGTCGACGAGCCAGATGAGGTCGGACCCGGTGACCCGTCCCGCCGGAAGGTCCTCGCCGGACATGATGCGGGCCAGGGCGTCGCGCTTGGACCCACCCGCCACGGTGATGACCGTCCGTCGGGCCCGGGCGATCCCGGCGAACGTGAGCGTGATCCGTTCGTGCGGGTTGACCCCGTTCGGATCGGTGTTGGCCACGACGAGGTCGGTGGGGGAGTCGTCCTCGACACCGGTGGACCCCGGGAACAGGGATGCGGTGTGGCCGTCGGGCCCGAGTCCGAGGTGGACGAGGTCCGGACGGCCGGCCGCCTCGATCAGGAGTTGGTACTCGGCCGCGGCCGCCGCGGGGTCACCGGCGATGTACATCGGGTGGTCGCCGTGGACCGGTCCGACGACATCGAGCAGCACCTCGGCGATCATCCGGTGGTTGGAGTCCGGGTCGTCGGGCGGCACGCAGCGCTCGTCACCCAGGTAGACGTCGACCCGGTCCCAGGGCAGTCCGGAGCGCCCGGCGAGGGCCCGGTAGCACTCGGTGGCCGTGCCGCCACCCGACAGGACGAGCGAGTAGCCGGGTCCGGCGCCGGCCAACTCGGCGCCCACGAGGTCGGCGAACGAGTCCGGCACGGAACCGACCAGGACGACGGTGCCGTGCCGGCCGTCAGCGGACATGGTGCTCCCACTCGACACCCGTCGGCCCGGTCACTGCTCGAGGTGGGTCTGCCGGCCGCCGCTCAACTCGAGGTCGACCACCGGGTTGCGCCACTCGTCGCCCGACCGCTCGACGAGCAGGTCGGCCATGTGGGGACCCCAGGTGCCGGCCTCGTACATGTGCATGCTGGCGCCCGGCTCCGACCAGGCCGCGAGATACGGGTCGACGATCCGCCACGCCTGCTCGACCTCGTCGGACCGGATGAACAGGGTGGCGTCGCCCACCATGGCGTCGTGGATGAGGCGCTCGTACCCGTCGGCGGCCTCGGTGCCGGCGAAGGCCTCGGCGTAGGCGAAGTCCATGGCCACCGAACGGAGGTGGAACTTTTCGCCGGGGACCTTGGCCCCGAACTCCAGGCTGATCCCCTCGTCGGGCTGGATGCGCAGGATGAGGGTGTTCGGCCGCAGGTCGCGGCTGGCCCGGTGGTCGAAGAGCAGGAAGGGCACCTGGCGGAAGGTGAGGGCCACCTCGGTGACGCGTGCCGGCAGCCGTTTGCCGGTCCGGACGTAGATGGGCACCCCGGCCCACCGCCAGTTCTCCACCCGGAGCCGCAGCGCCAGGTAGGTCTCGATCTCGCTGTCGGGCGCGACGTCCTCCTCCTCGCGGTAGCCGATCACGGGCTCGCCGTCGATCGTGCCTGCCGTGTACTGGCCGCGCACCGATTTGTCGACGGCCTCGTCGGGGGTCGGGATGTCGATGGCCTGGAGCAGTTTGACCTTCTCGTCGCGGATGCGATCGGCATCGGTGCTGGTCGGGGACTCCATGAGCGTGAGGGCCAGCACCTGCATGACGTGGTTCTGCACGATGTCGCGCAGGGCGCCGGCCGTCTCGTAGAACCCGCCGCGGTGCTCGACGCCGAGGCTCTCGGCCACCGTCACCTGGACCTGCTCGATGTACCGTCGGTTCCAGATCGGCTCGAAGATGGCGTTGGCGAACCGCAGGGCGAGCACGTTCTGCACCGTCTCCTTCCCCATGTAGTGGTCGATCCGGTAGATCTGGCGCTCGTCGAAGGCGGCGTGCATCTGATCGTTGAGTTCGAGTGCGCTCGTGAGGTCGCGACCGAAGGGCTTCTCGACCACCACCCGGGCGAAGGTGCCCTTCTCGCCGGGGCCGCTGCAGCCGTGCTTGGCCAGGGCGCCGGCCACCAGTCCGAAGACGCTCGGGATGGTGGCCAGGTAGTAGAGGCGGTTGCCGTCGGTGCCGTCGACCTTGTCCGCCTCGTCGAGGTGGGTCTTCAACATGTCGAACGTGTTCGGGTGGTCGTACTCGCCCGTGATGTACTTGAACCGCTCGGTGAGCGCCTTCCACTTGGGGCCGCCGTCCGGGGTCGACTCCGCCACGTGGGCGCGGAACTCCTCGTTGCTCCACTCGGTGCGGGCCACGCCGATCACGGTGAACCCGTCGTCGAGCACGCCGCGGTCGGCCAGCCGCGCCAGGGCGGGCAGGATCTTGCGTCCGGTGAGGTCGCCCGAGGCGCCGAAGATGACCATGGCCACCGGGGGCGCTTTGGACAGGACGGGGGGGAGTGTTCGCTTCTCGCCGTCGGCGGCACTGGTCGTGCCGGAACCGGGGTCGCGTGTGGCGTCGATCGATGCGGCGATGGATTCGGGGTCGTGGGTCACTTGGGTGTCGCCGTCTCGCCGGCACTCGCGCCGTCGCTCGTGGTGAACGCATGACCGCCGAACTGGTTGCGCAGGGCCGACACCAGCCGGAGCCCGAAGGCGTCCTTCTTCTGTGAGGCGAACCGGGCGAACAGCGCCGACGAGATGACCGGCGCCGACACCCCCCGGTCGATGGCCTCTTCGACCGTCCACCGGCCCTCGCCGGAGTCGGCCACGACCCCTTCGATCTTGTCGAACCCGGACTCGGGGCGCAGCGCCCGCTCCGCCAGGTCGAGCAGCCAGGAGCGCACGACCGACCCGTAGCGCCAGATGGCGGCGATCTCATGGAGGTCGAGGTCGAATTCGGGGGCCTCCGACAGGATCTCGAACCCCTCGGCGTAGGCCTGCATGAGGCCGTACTCGATCCCGTTGTGGATCATCTTCACGAAGTGGCCGGCACCGGGGGGTCCCACGTGCGCATAGCCGCCCTCGGGGGCGAGGGCCAGGAAGGCCGGCTCGCACACCGCCACCGCCTCGTCGGTCCCGCCGACCATCAGGCAGTAGCCCTCCTTCAGACCCCAGATCCCACCGGACGTCCCGGCGTCGACCAGGGCGATCCCGTCGGCCGCCAGCTGCTCGACGAGGGGGGCGGTCTCCTTGTAGTTGGAGTTCCCACCGTCGATGACGACGTCACCGGACTCGAACAGGCCGGCCAGCGTGGTGATCGTGTCGTTGGTGGGCTTGCCGGCCGGGACCATGACCCAGGCCACGCGCGGCGGTTCGAGCGCGCCGGCCAGCTCCTGCAGGGTGGCCACCGGTTGGGCACCGAACGCGGCCGCCGCATTCCGGGCATCGGCGCTGAGGTCGAAGGCCACCACCTCGTGACCGTGCTCGATGAGGCGCTGGGTCATGTTGGCGCCCATCTTGCCGAGTCCGACCATTGCGATCTTCATGGGTGCTCCTCCGTGGTTGGTTGGGGGGTCGAGCGGGTGGTCGTGCGGGTTGCGGTGGTGCGGCTCAGGCGCCGGCGAGTGCGGCCGCCTTGTCGGTCAGCGACGTCATCAGGTCGTCGAAGCTGGCGGCGAAGGACGCCACTCCCTCGGTCTCCAACGTGGCGGCCACGTCCTCCATGTCGATGCCGGCCGCGGCCAGCCGGTCGATGACGGCGCGACTGCCGGCGACGTCGGTGTCCACGGTACGGGCCACCGTGCCGTGGTCGAGGAAGTCGGCGACGGTGGCGTCGGGCATGGTGTTGACCGTGTCCGGCCCGATCAGGGTGTCGACGTAGGCCAGGTCCGGGTACGCCGGGTTCTTCGTCGAGGTCGAGGCCCACAGCGGGCGCTGCTTGCGTGCGCCCTTGGCCGCCAGTGCCTCCCACCGTGGCCCGGCGAACCGCTCGGTGAACAGGGCGTAGGCCAGGCGGGCCTGGGCCACCGCCGCCTTGCCCCGGAGGGCGAGCAGCCCGGCGTCGCCGTCGGCGACCGCCTCGATGCGCTTGTCGACCTCGGTGTCGACCCGGCTGATGAAGAACGAGGCCACGCTGGCCACGCCCGAGAGATCGTCCGCCCCGGAGGCCGCTAGGGCCTCGAGTCCGGACAGGTAGGCCTCGATGACCTCGCCGTACCGGGTGATCGAGAAGATGAGCGTGACGTTGATGCTGCGCCCCTCGGCGATCATCTGGTGGATCGAGGGCACGCACTCGGGCGTCGCCGGGATCTTGACCAGCACGTTGGGCTGGTCGATGCGCTCGTGCAGCCCCCGCGCCGCTGTGATGGTGCCCTCGGTGTCGTGGGCGAGCGACGGGGCCACCTCCACGGACACGAACCCGTCACCACCGCCCGAGCTGTCGAACACCGGGCGCAGGATCTGCAGCGCCGCGTTGATGTCGTCCACCACCAGGTCCCAGTAGGCGTCCTCCACCGGGACGGTGCCGACCAGCGAGCCGAACTGCTCGTCGTAGGTGTCCTGGCCGCTGATCGCCTTGGCGAAGATCGTGGGGTTGGAGGTGACCCCGCGGACGCCCTGGTCGACCAGGTGGGCCAGCGTGCCGTCCTGGAGCCAGTCGCGTCGCAGGTTGTCGAGCCACGGGCTCTGCCCCTGGCCGTCGTACAGGTCGTTGAGTGTCGTCATCGGAAGTCCTCTCGAGGTCCTGTGGCGGTGCGCCCGTCGGGCACCCGGTGTGTCGTCGCCTGCGTCGTCCGGTCTAGTCGCCCCGGGTGAGCAGGTCGGTCGCCAGGGCGGCCACGTGGACCGGGTCGAAGCCGAACTCCCGCAGCACGATGTCACCCGGGGCCGAGGCGCCGAAGTGATCAATACCCAGTGAGGCGTCCGCGTACCGCTCCCATCCGAACGTGCTGGCCGCCTCGACCGACAGGGTCGGCACGCCCGGGGGCAGGACCTCGTCACGGTAGGCGTCGTCCTGGAGCGCGAAGAGCTCCCACGAGGGGAGCGACACCACGCGGGCCCGGGTGCCCGCCTCGGCCAGCAGGCGTGCGGCGTCGAGGCACAGGGTGACTTCGCTGCCAGTCCCGATGAGCACCACCTGGGCCGGTCCGTCGCCCGGGTCGGCCAGGACGTAGGCGCCGCGCGCGACGCCCTCGGCGGCCCGGTCCACCGTCTCGGCGAGCACGGGCAGGTCCTGGCGCGTCAGGATCAACGCCGTCGGGCCCTCGCTGTCCACGGCGATCCGCCACGCCTGCGCGGTCTCGTTGGCGTCGGCCGGCCGGAGGACGCGGAGCCCGGGCATGGCGCGCACCGCGGCCAGCTGCTCGATCGGCTGATGGGTCGGTCCGTCGGGGCCGAGGCCGACCGAGTCGTGGGTCCACGAATAGATGACATGGGCTTCGGAGAGCGCGGCCACCCGGACCGCACCACGCATGTAGTCGGAAAACACGAAGAAGGTCCCACCGACCGGCAGGATCCCCCCGTGCATGGCCATGCCGGTCATGACCCCCCCCATGGCGTGCTCGCGGATGCCGTAATGGAGCAGGCTGCCGCCGGGGTCCTCCACCGACTGGGCCGTGGCACCGGCCAGTGCCATGCCGGTGTTGCCGGTCAGGTCGGCGCTGCCCGGCACGAGGCCGGGCAGCTGGTCGGCGGTGGCGTCGATGCAGGCCTTGATGGCCTTGCGGGTGGCCATCGGGCCGTCCTCGGGGGTGAACGTCGGCAGGGTGGACTCCCAGCCCGGCATCCCGTGGCCGCGCAGGGCGGCGTCCCATCGGGAGCGGTCGCCGTCCCAGGCCTCGAGCCGTGCCTCCCACTCGGCCCGCATGGCCCGACCGCGCGGGATGGTGGCGCGGTACATGTCCAGTACGTCGTCGGGTACCCAGAAGGTCGCGTCGACCGGGAGGCCGAGGGCCTCCTTGGTGAGTCGGGCCTCCTCGTCGGAGAAGGGGTCGCCGTGGGCCTTGGCGGAGTCCGTCAGGTGGGGGGACGGATAGCCGATGTGGCTGCGCAGGATGATCAGCGACGGCCGGTCCTCCTCGGCGCGGGCCCGCAGCAGTGCGGCCTCGAGGGCGTCGAGGTCGTTGGCCGACTCGCCGATGTCGTCGACGGACCAGCCGTAGGCGGCAAAGCGCTCGGCGGCGTTGTCGTTCAGTGCCAGCTCGGTCGGCCCGTCGATGCTGATGTGGTTGTCGTCGTAGACGTAGACCAGCCGGCCGAGGCCCAGGTGGCCGGCGAGCGACGCGGCCTCGTGGGAGATGCCCTCCTCCAGGCACCCGTCACCGGCGATGACGTAGGTGTGGTGGTCGACGAGCTCGGGAGAGAAGTGCGTCCGGAGCCAGCGCTCGGCTACTCCCATGCCGACGCCGTTGGCCACCCCCTGGCCCAGCGGCCCCGTGGTGACCTCGACGCCCGTGGTGTGGTGGACCTCGGGGTGGCCCGGAGTCCGGCTGCCCCAGGACCGGAAGGCCGCCAGGTCGTCGATGGTGAGTCCGTAGCCGGTCAGGTAGAGCATCGAGTACAGCAGGATCGAGGCGTGGCCGTTGGAGAGCACGAACCGGTCGCGGTCCGGCCAGTCGGGACCGGACGGGTCGTGGCGGAGGATGCGGGTGAACAGGACGTGGGCCAGCGGGGCGAGGGCCATGGCCGTGCCGGGATGGCCCGCCTTGGCTGCACGGGGACCGTCGATGGCGAGTCCCCGGATGACGTCGACTCCCAACTGCTCGAGCTCGGGCGAGGGGGCGGGGACGACGCGGGATGGCGGTGGGTTGGGCATCGACCAAACCCTATCGGTCGTGCATGAGCGGTAGGGCATCCGTGGAGGGACCGTACCGCTCCCGGAACAGCAGGGCGGAGGCCGCGAACGTGTGGACGAAGTTGGCGCCCCCGACCGGGCCGAACTCGCCGGCCGCGAACATGCCACCGAGCGGCACGGGACCGAGCGCGCCGCCGAGGGCCCGGGCGTCGTGGTGGGCGTCGTCGAACAGGCGTGTACCCCTGCCGTTGCAGGTGAAGAGGAGGGCGGCGTCCGCCCGCCGCCGGGTCAGCGCAATGGTGAGGTCGGCCGCCGCCGTGCCGGCGTCCCGCACGGCGAACTGCACGGTGTCGCCGAGCGGCACCCGGTCCTCCACCGACAGCGCGCCGGTGGCCCGCTCGACCCCGAGCAGGGGACGGAAGAGGAGGTCCCGGGGGCCGGGCTCGAGCACGGTGTCGTCGACGCACCGGCCGAGCAGGAGGCCGTTGCCCTCGATGCCCGCGATGTCGGCCCGGTCGAGGTGCTCCGCGATCTCGTCGACCATGCACTCCATGGCCGGGCGCCCGGCGATCTCCAGGACGAGATTCCGCTCCACCCGGGTGACCGTCAGCATCCGGCCGAACGGCCGGCACCCCTGGGACACCACGGGCACGACCTCGGTGGCGGGCCCGAGCAGCACGGCCACCGCACCGTCGGACCGCACCCGGTCGCCGAGGGCGAGCCGTGTGCCACCCGCACCGGTGGCCCCCGACGCGTAGCCGCCCACCACGGGGAGCCCGGGGTGGCTGTCGGCGAGGGCGGCGCACAGGTCGCCGGCGGGAAAGGTGAACGGGTCGGCCAGCACCAGCGCTGCCGTTGGGGCGAAGCCGACGTCGTCGGGCCAGCCGACGACGTCCCACGAGTCGTCGGCCCGCCGGGTGGCCGACAGCAGCGCCGTGCGCAACGGGCCGACCTGTCCGGCCCACAGGCTGATCCCCGGCAGTTCCTCGATCTCGGCGCCCCGGCCGATGACGGACTCCGCCGCGCAGCCGATCAACCCGAGTGGATGGAGCAGGGCCTGGATGACGGCGACCACGTCCTCGAGCGCCCCGGCGTGGGACCGTGTGACGGTCACCACCACGAGGTCGGGGCGTTCCCCGACCTCTTCGAGGACGGCCCCGACGACCTCGCCGACGGCCTGGCTGGTGACGGGGTGGCGGGAGAGGGCGCTGGCGAACGCCGGGGGGCTCACGTGCCCGACGGGGCGAACCGGATGTCGAGGGAGCGCAGATAGGTGTGGAGGCCGGCGTCCTGGATCGGGACGAGATGGGCCGACCGACCCGACTCGTTGTGGTGGCTGTGCCAGAGCCCGGGTGGCGTGACGAAGGCACCGGTGCCCTCCCACTCCACCCGTACAGGGTCCACGATGTCGCCCCGCTCATCCACCTCGCGGCCGACCAGGGTGAAGCAGCCCGGTGCGCAGTCGGTGATGAGGTCGAGGGCCACGCTCTGGTGCCGGTGCGGGCGCTGGACCCGGTCGACGGGCAGCACGCCCAGCATCGCCCACAGCGTGTGGGTCACGGTGAGGGTCTGGGGGAGGGCGGCATTGCCCAGCAGGATGCTGACCCGGCTGCGCGACGCCGCGTCGGGATGGGCCTCGACCTCGGCCAGTCGGGCCTGGCTGGTGGCGGCGGCGTACCGGGTGGGGGCGAAACGGGCGGGACCGGGCGATGCGCCGAGATAGGCGAGGAGTGGCGTGTCGGTCACCCGGTACAGCAGGGCGCGGGGGGCTCCTGCGGTGTGGCGGCTGGTGCACCCCGCCGGCAGGAGGACGAAGTCACCCGCACCCCAGGCGATGGTGCCACCGGACGTCCCCGAGCCGGTCGCCCCCTCGAACTCGGTCCGGCCCGATCCCTCGAGCACGTGGTAGAGCTCGCTGGTGGCGTCCGGCACGGTGGTCAGCGACTCCTCCGGCTCCAGCACCATGAACGAGGCGAGGAGGGCCGGACTCGTCGCCGGATAGGGGACGCCGAGTGCGGCCGACAGGTCGAGCGGCACGAGCCGGGTGCCGGACGCACGGTGGAGCGCGGGGGAGAAGCACTCGACCGGCACCGGAGGAACCGCCCCGGAGCCGACGGGGTCCGCGGCCGCGGAGTACTCGTGGTAACGGGCGTCCCCGCTCCAGTCCTCGGTGGCCTCGCCCACCATGAGGACGGGCGCCGGGCCGTCGTGCGCGTCGATGGCCATCACCCCAGTATCGCGGCTCCGTGGGCCGGCGTGCCGCGCCGGGTAGCGTCACGCCGTGGCCGACCCGCGCATCCAGGTGCCCCCGAACTGCGAGCTCACCCTCGGCATGACGTGTGTGGACAAAGCGGTGCCGGGGCGGACGGTGTGGCGCATGCGGGCCGACGAGCGGTTCGCCAATCCGGCCGGCATCGTCCAGGGCGGGTTCCTCGGCGCCATGGCCGACTCGGCCATGGGGTCGGCGGCCGTCACCTACGCCCGTGACGCCGGGCGCAAGGTGTTCGCCTCCAATGTGGAGATGAAGACGAGTTTCCTGGCTGCGGCCAGGGTCGGCAGCACCCTCGAGTGCACCGCGCGGATCGTCTCGGGAGGGGCGCGTGTGGCGTTCGCCGAGGCGGAGGTGGTCGACGACGCCGGACGGACGGTGGCCCGGGCCAGTTCGACCTACCTCTTCACCGAGCGCGGTTGAGCCTCCGGGTGTTCGGGGCTGGCTAAGGTTGGGGAATTCGATCGCGGCACCGTGGCGGCAGTCGCCCGACCGGTGTTCGACGGTGGCACCGGTATCGGGCCGGACACCTACCGAGATCCCGAGGAGGAACGTGGCGCCAGGTCGGCAGGACGGCAAGCGGGGGCTCAGTGGCCTGCGTGACGAGAGCCAGGAGATCGTCACCCTCGTCGTCGACTACATCAAGCAGGAGACCCTCGATCCCGTCAAGGGTCTCGGTCGCTACGTCGTGTTCGGCGTGGCCGGCTCGGTTGCACTCTCGATCGGGCTCGCCATCCTTGCCGTCGGCTTCCTACGGCTCCTCCAGGGGGAGACCGGCAGCACGTTCACCGGGAACCTCTCGTGGATCCCCTACGTGATCTGCGCCGTGCTGGTCGTCCTCATCGCCGCCCTGGCGGTCAAGGCGGTCGGCCGCGGTCAGACCCCTCCGACGAAGTCCGACAAGGAGCAGGCATGAGTCCCGCCGACGAGAAGATCACCCGCGACCAGATCGAGGCCAAGCTGCGTGAGGTGACCGGCGGGGTCGGCGACGAGGTCGAAGGTGTCAAGTCCCAGGCGCTGGCCATCGGACTCGGTGTCGTCGTGGTGACGGTGGCGATCGTCTTCCTGATCGGCCGCCGTGCGGGCCGACGCAAATCGACCATCGTCGAAGTCCGCAGGATCTGAGCCCGTGGAGACCATCCTCCGGTACTTCCAGGTCCGGGCGTTCGGTCGGGGGATGTCCGGTCGCAACACGGCCTGGTTCGTCATCGCCGCCGCGCTGTGGATGGTGATCCGCGCCCGGCGGAGCGAGGACGTCGTCTACCGCACGAAGCTGCTCCCGGGGGAGCGACTGCTCATCCGGTCGGGGCCGTCGGACCCGTCGTCGAGTCCCGACTCCTGACGTCCGTGGACCCCGACGGGGGAACCGGCACCGCGGACACACCCGCCGACGCGACGGACCGGAGTCTGCTCCGGGCCGGCGAGAAGGTGCTGCTCGTCGACGCCAAGCAGCGCCGTTACCTGCTGACGCTGCGGGCCGACGCGGGCTTCCACACCCACGTGGGCATCGTCGCCCACAACGACCTGATCGGCGCCTACGAGGGAGCCACCGTGTTCGGCAGCACCGGACGGCGCTTCCTGGTGGTCCGCCCGACCCTGGCCGAGATGGTGCTCAAGATGCCGCGCGGCGCCCAGGTGATCTACCCGAAGGATCTGGCGGCCATCCTCATGGAGGCCGACATCGCCCCCGGTGTGCGGGTGTTGGAGGCGGGCGTCGGGTCGGGGGCACTCTCGATGGCGCTGCTCCGCGCCGGCGCCTCGGTCGTCGGCTACGAGCTGCGGGAGGACTTCGCGAACCGGGCCCACAACAATGTGGTCGCCATGGTGGGCGACGGTGCCGACTACCGGGTGGAGCTGCGCGACGTCTACGAGGGAATCGAGGAGCGGGGCCTCGACCGGATCGTCCTCGACCTGCCCGAACCGTGGCGCGTGGTGCCCCATGCCGAGGCGGCGCTGCGGTCGGGCGGACTGATCTGTGCCTACCTGCCGACGATCAACCAGACGGCCCAGTTCCGTCACGCTCTGGAGGAGAGTGCCTTCGGTATGCCGTCGACGCTCGAGGTACTCCACCGCACGTGGCACATCGAGGACCGCTCGGTCCGGCCGGACCACCGGATGGTCGGCCACACCGGCTTCCTGACCACGGCGCGGCTGTTGCGCCCCGAGGAGCTCGGCAGCCGTCCGGGCGGTCCGGTCGGCTGGACGCCGCCGGAGGCGTCGCCACGCGGTGACGCCGTCGGATCTGATGACCGGGGACCGGATGGCGACGACCCGGGAGAGCCGCCCGACGGCGCCGGGCCGGACCAGCACGGCCCATGAGCCCGGTCGAGCCGTTCGCCGGCCTGCAGTGGCCGACCGACATCATCGGGAGCGACGCCAAGCAGGCCCTGGCCGAGCGTGCCGCCCGGCGGGTGATCGCCGCGCTGGCGGATGCGTCGGGGCCCGCCCCCCGCATCGGACTGGGCTCCGGCTCGACTGCGTTCCTCACCCTGCTCGCACTGTCCGAAGCCCGCCGGGACCTGCCCTCCGACGTCGCCCTCGTGGCCACGAGCTACGAGATGGAGTGGTACGCCACCGCAGCCGGCTTCCCGGTGGTCGACCTCGGGGAAGACGGCGTGGTCGTCGCCTTCGACGGTGCCGACCAGGTCGACCCGGAGGGGGCCCTGATCAAAGGTCGTGGCGGGGCGATGCACCGTGAGCGGGCCGTCCTGGACGCCGCCCGACTGGAACTGATCGTGGCGGATGCGACCAAGCGGGTGGCGCGCCTCGGGGGGTGCCCGCTGCCACTGGTGCTCCGCCCGGAAGGGATCTTCGGGTGCGTGGACACCGTTGAGTCGTTCGGGGTCGGTACGGTGGCGGTGCGCGCCGGTACGGGCAAGGACGGACCGGTGCTGACCGAGTCGGGAGGCGTGCTGGCCGACCTGATCGTTCCGTCCGGAGTGGTCGTGACCGCGGGGCTCGACGGTCGGATCCGGTCGGTGTCCGGCGTCATGGACACCGGCTACTTCGCACCCAGCCCGAAACGCGAGTTCGTGGCCGATCACCGCTGAGCGGCCTGGCCGGGTTCGTGCGGCTCTCCCGGGTCATCCGCCTACAGGAGGACGCCGGACGGAGCGGACGTCAGCGGTGGTGGGCGGTGTCCCCGGTGCGTGGGCCTGGGACGGTCGGCGTCAGCTCTGTTCGATGAAGATGCATTCGCCGGGGCACTCCTCGGAGGCCTCGACCACCGCGTCCTCGAGCTCGGAGGGCACGGCCGCCATGCCGGCGGAGCCACCGGGCTCGTTCCTCACGTCGGCGCCTTCCTTGACGTACGCGAGGCCGTCGTCGAGCAGCGTGAAGACCGCGGGCGCGATCTCCTCGCAGAGGCCGTCTCCCGTGCAGAGATCTTGGTCGATCCAGACCTTCATCAGCTGTGACTCTCCTACATGTCTCTCGGCTCGAACGCGTGGCACCCGTCCACCCGGAATCCGGCGGCCGACGGGGCGGGTCCCGCCCCCGAGGGGGTGCCGGGCCCGTTGCTCACCTCATGCTATCCGCTGCGCAGGCACCACCGGCTGACGGTCCACCGGTCTGACGGCCCGGCTGCCGGTGGTGCCGGGACACGCCCGCCCCGGAGCTCGACGGACGGTGGAATGGCGAGCCGCCCGGTGTAGGGTCGGAATCGACGCCCCCCTGCACGGATGAGGTGATTGCGACGGTTGATTTCGACGATACCGACGGCCAGCGACAGGCGGCGGACGAGGAGGACCTGGAGGCGCTCCGCGCCCGCGCCCTCACCGCTGAAGAGGAGGTGACGCTCCTCCGCCGGCGGCTCCAGGAGAGCCCGCGGCGGGTCCAGACCCTCGAGGAGAAGCTGCTCGAGACCAAGGGCCAGTTGGCCCAGGCGGTGTCCCAGAACGAGAAGCTGACCTTCACCCTCCAGACGGCCAAGGAGCACGTCGCCAACCTCCGCGACGAGGTGGAGAAGCTGACCCAGCCGCCCTCGGCCTACGGGACCTACCTCGGGGCCAACGACGACGGGACGGTCGACGTGTTCTCCGGGGGGCGCAAGATGCGCGTCTCCCTCCACCCCGACATCGAGCCGGACGTCCTTCGGCGGGGCAACGAGGTGGTGCTGAACGAGTCGCTCAACGTCATCCTGGCCCGCGAAGGTGAGGGGCAGGGCGAGGTCGTCGTACTGAAGGAGCTGCTCGACGGAGGACGCCGGGCACTGGTGTACGGACGCGCCGACGAGGAGCGGGTGGCCGACCTGGCCGACGGTCTGATCGGGGTGAAGCTCCGGGCGGGCGACACCGTGCTGATGGAGTCGCGCACCGGCCTCCTGATCGAGAAGCTGGAACGCCCCGAGGTCGAGGAGCTGGTCCTCGAGGAGGTGCCCGACGTCACCTATGCCGACGTCGGCGGGCTGGACGACCAGATCGAGGCCATCACCGACGCGGTCGAACTGCCGTACCTCTACCGGGAGCTGTACACCGAGCACAAGCTGCCCGCCCCGAAGGGGATCCTGCTCTACGGCCCGCCGGGCTGCGGCAAGACGCTGATCGCCAAGGCGGTCGCCAATTCGCTGGCCAAGAAGGTCGCCGAGGTCACGGGCAACACCAACACCCGCAGCTACTTCCTCAACATCAAGGGACCCGAGCTGCTGAACAAGTACGTGGGTGAGACCGAGCGCCAGATCCGGCTGGTGTTCCAGCGGGCCCGGGAGAAGTCGGAGGAGGGCGTGCCGGTCATCGTCTTCTTCGACGAGATGGACTCCCTGTTCCGCACCCGCGGCACGGGCATCAGCTCGGACATGGAATCGACGATCGTGCCCCAGCTCCTCGCCGAGATCGACGGCGTGGAGACGCTGAAGGACGTCATCGTCATCGGCGCCTCCAACCGCGAGGACCTGATCGACCCGGCCATCCTCCGACCCGGCCGGCTGGACGTGAAGATCCGCATCGAGCGTCCGAACGAGACGGCTGCCGCCCAGATCTTCGGCCGCTACCTGACGCCCGACCTGCCACTCGACGAGGGGGAGGTCCGCACGCTGGGTGGAGGCGACCCGGCCAAGGCCACCCAGGCCATGATCGAGTCCACCGTGGCCGAGATGTACCGGGACGACGAGGAGAACCGGTTCCTCGAGGTCACGTACCAGAACGGCGACAAGGAAGTCCTCTACTACCGGGACTTCAGCTCCGGTGCCATGATCGAGAACATCGTCCGCCGGGCGAAGAAGCTCGCCATCAAACGGGCCATCGCGGGACAGGGCCGGGGCATCCGCACCCAGGACCTCCTGGAGTCGATCCGCCAGGAGTACAAGGAGAACGAGGACCTCCCCAACACGACCAATCCGGACGACTGGGCCAAGATCTCGGGCAAGAAGGGTGAGCGGATCGTGTACATCCGCACGCTCATCAGCGATCGCGAGGAGACGACGGGCGGGCGCTCGATCGAGCGGGTCGGCACCGGGCAGTACCTCTGACCGCCCGGACGCCCCGGGAGGGGTGCCCCTTGCGCCCGAGCCGAGGGTAGGGTCGCCCGCATGGCCATACCCAAGGTCTGCGGCATCGAGACCGAATACGGCATCCAGGTGGTCAACGGCGATCCCAACCCGATCGCGGCGTCATCCGTGCTCATCAACGCCTACGCCCGCGACGTGGCGCGTCAGCAGATCGGCTGGGACTTCGAGGACGAGGCGCCGGGCAACGACGCCCGCGGGGCGGCCAAGGAAGGGTCGATGCCCCCCATGGTCGAGACCCACCTGGTCAACACCGTCCTCACCAACGGGGCCCGGTACTACGTCGACCACGCCCACCCCGAGTTCTCGTCGCCGGAGTGCAGCACCGCGCTCGAGGCGCTGACCTACGACCGTGCCGGCGACGTCATCGTCGTCCGGTCGATGGAGGCGGCCGATGCCTCCTCCCACGACGGGTCCCGCCTCGTCATCTACAAGAACAACTCCGACGGCAAGGGCAACTCCTACGGCTGCCACGAGAACTACCTGATGGACCGCGAGACTCCTTTCAGCCGGGTGGTCCTGGGCATCACCCCGCACTTCGTCACCCGCCAGCTGTTCTGCGGCGCGGGCAAGGTGGGCAGCGAGACCGCGTTCCACGAGCGCGGGACGGTCGACTTCCAGCTGTCCCAGCGGGCCGAGTTCTTCGAGGAGCAGGTCGGCCTGGAGACGACGCTGAAGCGCCCGATCGTGAACACACGGGACGAGCCCCACGCCGACCCCCACCGCTACCGCCGCCTCCACGTCATCGTGGGGGACGCCAACCTCTGCGAGGTCTCCACGTTCCTGAAGCTCGGGACCTCCGCACTGGTGTTGGCCATGATCGAGGACGACGTGGCGCCCGCCCGGCCACTGGCGCTGGCCGACCCCGTGCGGGCCATCCACGCGGTGGCCGTGGACCGGACGTTCGTCCAGCCGCTCCTGATGGCCGACGGCTCGACGGCGACCGCCCTCGACATCCAGTGGGAGCTCTACGGTCAGGCCCGCAAGTACGCCGACGACCGGGGCCTCGCGTGCCTGGGCCCGGAGGATGTCGGCACGGCGATCATCGACCGGTGGGAGCAGGTCCTCCACGCGCTCGAGACCGACCCGTCGACGCTGGCCCGCCAGGTCGACTGGGTGGCCAAGCTCCAGCTCCTCGAGGCCTACCGCGACCGGCACGGTTGCGGATGGGACGACCCGCGTATGGCCGCCGTCGACCTGCAGTACCACGACCTGCGGCCGAGTCGCTCGTTGTTCGCGCGACTCGACACCGAGACCCTGGTGTCCGAGGAGGCCGTCGCCGCGGCCGTGACCGACCCGCCGCGCACGACCCGCGCCTGGTTCCGGGGGGAGTGCCTCAAGCGCTGGCCGGCCTCCGTAGCCACCGCCAACTGGGACTCCCTCGTCTTCGACCTGGGGTCCGACCCCCTCCGGCGCGTCCCTATGATGGATCCGCTGAAGGGAACGGCGGAACATGTCGAGGCACTACTCGACAGTTGCGCGAGTCCGGCCGAGCTGGTCGACCGACTGAGCAGTTGAGTACCGAGCGGCCAAGAGGAGTGGAGCGATGGCAGAGCGAGAACTGAAGAAGAAGCAGGCGCCCGAGCGAACCGACGAGGCAGTGGACGAGGTCCCGCCCACCTCGGCCGCAGGCGAGAAGCTGAAGGCCGAGCTGGACGACCTGCTGGACGAGATCGACGAGGTCCTGGAGGACAACGCCGAGGAGTTCGTGCGCAACTACGTCCAGAAGGGCGGGGAGTAGCCGACGTGTCGTTACCCCTCTTCACGACGACGGAGGATCCCGGCCCGGACTTCGCCGGACTCATCCGGAGGCTCCGCGTGCCCACTCACCCGTTGATCAGCGGAGCACCCACCGCCCCGGCCGACGGCTTCCGCCACGGCACCACGGTGGTCGCCCTGCGCTACGCCGACGGCGTGGTCATGGCCGGCGACCGACGCGCCACCGAGGGGCACGCCATCGCCCACCGGTCGATGGAGAAGGTGTTCCCGGCCGACCGCTACTCGGCGGTCGCCATCGCCGGGGCCGCCGGGCCGGCCGTCGAGATGGTCCGGCTGTTCCAGACCCAGCTCGAGCACTACGAGAAGGTCGAGGGTGTCGTCCTCAGTCTCGAGGGCAAAGCCAACCAGCTCGGCCAGATGGTGCGCGAGCACCTGCCCATGGCCATGCAGGGACTCGCCGTGGTCCCGCTCTTTGCCGGCTTCGACCTGGCCCGCCAGACGGGTCGCATCTTCACCTACGACGTGACCGGCGGCCACTACGAGGAGAGCGAGTTCAACGCCACCGGCTCCGGCGGTCGTGATGCCCGCACGACGATCAAACTCGGCTACCGCGACGGCCTGGAGCGTGACGCCGCCGTCGAACTGGCCATCCAGTCGCTGTACGAGGCGGCCGACGAGGACTCGGCCACCGGTGGGCCCGATCTGATCCGCGGCATCTACCCGCTGGTCGCCACCGTCACCGCCGGAGGCTTCACCGCCGTGGGCGAGGACGAGGTCGCCGAGCGGTTCGCCATCCTCATCGAGCGCCGCCGGATGGAAGGTCGCCAGCCATGACGATGCCCTACTACGTGGCACCCGAGCAGGTGATGAAGGATCGGGCCGAGTATGCCCAGAAGGGCATCGCCCGTGGCCGGTCGCTGGTCGCGACCACCTTCGACCAGGGCATCGTGATCGTGGCCGACAACCCGTCGCGCTCGCTCCACAAGATCAGTGAGATCTACGACCGGATCGCCTTTGCCGGGGTCGGCAAGTACAACGAGTTCGACCAGCTGCGGGTGTCCGGCATCCGCCACGCGGACACCAAGGGCTACGCCTACAGCCGTGAGGACGTGGAGGCCCGGTCGCTGGCCAACCTCTACGCCCAGTACCTCGGGCAGGTCTTCACCCACGAGATGAAGCCGCTCGAGGTGGAGATCCTCGTGGCCGAGCTCGGGAACGGACAGCGTCCGCCGCAGCTGTACCACATCGCCTACGAAGGAACCATCACCGACGAGGACCGGTTCGCCGTCCTCGGCGGCGAGACGGGGGCGATCCAGGAACGGCTCGACCAGGAGTGGTCGGCCACGTGGACGCTGACCGAGGCACTCCGCTCGGCGGTCGCCGCACTGGCCGGGCCGGACCGGACCCTGGTCGCCGACGGGCTCGAGGTGGCCGTGCTCGCCGAGGGCAACGGCCGTCGGGCCTTCCGCCGGCTCGTCGACGAGGAGCTCGCCGCCCTCCTGGCCTGACCGTCGACCGGCCCGTCCGCGTGAACACCGGGTGACATCGGGGCCGGTGGCGCATCGCCGGAGCAGGTCCACGGTACCGTGCAGTAATGGACAAGCGGATCTACGGCTTGGAGAACGAGTACGGGGTCACCTGCACGCTACGCGGCCAGCGCCGGCTGAGCCCGGACGAGGTGGCCCGCTACCTGTTCCGGCGGGTCGTCAGCTGGGGCCGTTCCTCCAACGTGTTCCTGGAGAACGGCGCACGCCTCTACCTCGATGTCGGCAGTCACCCGGAGTACGCGACGCCCGAGTGTGACGACATCGCCGAGCTCGTGGCCCACGACAAGGCGGGGGAGTGGATCCTGTCGTCACTCGTCGAGGGTGCGGAGGCCCGCATGCGCGAGGAGGGCATCCGCGGGGACATCTACCTGTTCAAGAACAACACCGACTCGGCCGGCAACTCCTACGGCTGTCACGAGAACTACCTGACCAGTCGCCGGGACGACTTCACCCACTACACCGAGGTCCTCATCCCGTTCCTGGTGAGCCGTCAGGCCTACGCAGGCGCCGGCAAGGTGCTCCAGACGGCACGCGGTGCGGTGTTCTGCCTGAGTCAGCGGGCCGAGCACATCTGGGAGGGGGTGTCGTCGGCCACCACCCGGAGTCGGCCGATCATCAACACCCGCGACGAGCCCCACGCCGACGCCGAGAAGTACCGACGGCTCCACGTCATCGTGGGCGACTCCAACATGAGCGAGTACGCCACGTTCCTCAAGATCGGGGCCACGTCGATCGTGCTCCGTATGCTCGAGGACCCGTCCACGGTCATGCGGGACCTCACCCTGGAGAACCCGATCCGGGCCATCCGCGAGATCAGTCACGACATCACCTGCCGGCGTCCGGTGCGCCTGGCCAACGGTCGCGAAATGAGCGCACTCGACATCCAGGGCGAATACCTGCAGCGGGCCATCAAGTTCCGCGACCGCCACGGCCTGTCCGTCCAGGAGGACCGGGCCCTCGGGATGTGGGAGCACTGCCTGAAGGGGTTGGAGGCCGATCCGCTGTCGCTCCACCGGGAGTGCGACTGGGTGGCCAAGTACCGGCTCATCGAGGGCTATCGCGATCGCCACTCGCTGCCCCTGCACAGCCCGAACGTCGCACTCCTCGACCTCCAGTACCACGACGTGGACCGGTCACGCGGCCTCTACTACCGCCTCCAACACCATGACCAGGTCGACCGGGTGTGCCGTGACGTCGACATCGCCGAAGCCATGACGACCCCGCCGCAGACGACGCGTGCCCGACTGCGGGGCGAGTTCGTGAAGCGGGCGAAGGAGAAGCGCCGGGACTTCACCGTCGACTGGGTCCACCTCAAGTTGAACGACCAGGCCCAGCGCACCGTGCTGTTGAAGGATCCCTTCCGGTCGCGCGACGAGCGGGTCGAGAAGCTCATCGCCGGGCTGTGACCGGCACCCCGGCCCGCCCCGGCGGGCATGGGCCACTGGGCTAGCGTCGGGTCACTGTGCCCAGCGATCCGACCGACAATCCGACCGTCCCCGGCGCAACCGCGTCGGAGGTGCCGTCGGGTGCGACGACCGTGGTGACCCCCGACGCCGAGGCCGATCCGGTCGGCACGCTCGACGACGGACGGGACAAGGGGAGCGGCTACCGCTGGGTCATCGAGTGGGCGGTCATCCTCATGGCGGTGCTGCTGTGTACGGTCCTGCTCCGCACCTACGTGATCCAGTCCTTCTACATCCCGTCGCCGTCGATGGTGCCCACCCTCGACGTGGGGGACCGGATCATGGTCAACAAGCTCAGCTACGACTTCCACTCGGTCCACCGCGGCGACATCGTGGTGTTCAAGCGCCCCCCGCTCGAGGAGCAGGACTTCCCGGACCTGGTCAAGCGGGTGATCGGCCTGCCGGGCGAGACCATCTCGTCCGACAACGGCCACATCTACATCAACGGCAAGCTCCTCAGCGAGCCGTGGTTGCCACCCGGGCCGCAGAGCTACACCGGCGCACTGCCCGACGACGAACACCCCCAGTTCAACATGCCGGGTCCCGTCCACATCCCGGCGGGGGAGTACTTCGTCATGGGCGACAACCGCACCGACTCCGAGGACAGTCGATTCTTCGGTCCCATCGCCAAGTCGTCGATCGTGGGACGGGCGGTCGCCGTGGTCTGGCCACCGAGCCAGGCCAAGGGCGTCTGAACCGGCCACGTCGGCCCTGACCAGGGCCTCCTCGGTCCCCTGCACGGGTGCCCGGGTCCGGGCGCCGGTACACTCGTCCCGTGCCCTTCCTCAGCCCGGCCAAGCTCCTGGTCGTCCTGCTGGTCGCCATCGTGGTGCTCGGTCCGGACAAGCTGCCCAAGGTGGCCCGCCAGTTGGGGGCGTTGTGGGGGGACCTGCGCCGTCTGCGCGAGCGGCTCGAGACCGACGTCCGGGGCAACTTCCCCGATCTGCCGTCCACCGAGAAGATCACCCAGGCGGTGCGGTCGCCGATCTCCTTCCTCGACTCACTGGCCGACACCCACGCCGCGGACAACGAGGCCGCCCGGCCCGCGGCCGACGAGTCACCGCCACCGGATCCCGTGGGGGACGACGTGGTGCCGTCGGGGGAGTCCAACCGGGTCAACGGTGTGGTGCGGGCCGACGAGGTGGCGACGATCCCCGGCGTGTCGATCAGTGACCCGCAGGGGACGGTCCACGCCGTCCGGTCGGGTGGCCCCGTGGTGCCCGACGACCCATCGATGAATTGACCGAGGTGCCGCCCCGCCCACCCCGCACCGGTGCCCACTAGGCATGGCCCTGTCGCTCAAACGCCGGACCGACAAGCCGGCGCCGGACTCCATGACCCTGACGGAGCACCTGGGGGAGCTCCGACGGCGGGTGCTCATCTCGGCTGCCGCCTTCCTGGTGATGGGCGTGGTGTCCTTCGTGGCCTACCCGTGGATCCTCGACTTCCTGAAGCACCCCTACTGCGAGGTGGCGCCCACGCACTGCGGGTTCTACGTGACCGGTCCGCTCGACGGGCTCGCGCTGCGGGTGAAGATCGCCGCCTACGGGGGCATCTTCCTCGCCTCGCCGGTATGGCTGTGGGAGCTGTGGCGGTTCGTCACCCCCGGGCTCAACCCGAAGGAGAAGCGCTACGCCGTCCCGTTCATCGTCGCCACCATCAGCCTGTTCACCCTCGGGGCAGCCGTGGCCTTCCTGATCTTCCCCCACGCCCTGCAGTGGCTGAACAACATCGGGGGACCGTCGCTGACCCAGATCCTCGATCCGAACAAGTACCTGAGCCTGATCATCCTGCTCATGGTGGCCTTCGGCGTCACGTTCGAATTTCCGGTGCTGCTGGTCTCGCTCGAGCTGGCCGGCGTCCTGTCGCCCCAGCAGCTCAGCTCGTGGCGCCGGTGGGCGATCATCGGCATCGTGGTGCTGGCCGGGGTGATCACGCCCAGCTCCGACCCGTTCTCCATGCTGGCCATGGCGGTCCCGCTCTACATCTTCTACGAAGTCTCGATCATCATCGGCCGGATCATCCGTCGATGAGTCCGACGGGCCCCCGGGGGGCCGCGTCGTCCGGGGCGGGCGACGAGGACACCGGGGGCACCGCGACCACCGGGGCGAGGGCGGAGTTCGAGCGCGGACTCGGCTTCCGGCTCGATGCCTTCCAGCATCGGGCGATGGATGCCATCGACCGGGGCGAGTCGGTGCTCGTCAGTGCGCCGACCGGCTCGGGCAAGACCCTGGTCGCCGACTACGCCGTCGCCCGGGCACTGGCCGGGGGCGGCAAGGCGTTCTACACGACGCCCATCAAGGCGCTGTCCAACCAGAAGTTCGCCGAGCTGTCCGCCCGCTACGGCGACCGCCGGGTCGGCCTCCTGACCGGCGACGTCTCCCACCAGGCACGGGCCCCTGTGGTGGTCATGACCACCGAGGTCCTGCGCAACATGATCTTCGCCCGATCCGCGCTGCTGGACGGCCTGGCCGTGGTCGTACTCGACGAGGTCCACTACCTCCAGGATCCGGGGAGAGGCTCGGTGTGGGAGGAGGTCCTCGTGCTCACGCCACCCGGCGTGACCTTCGTGAGCCTGTCGGCCACGGTCAACAACGCCCGTGACTTCGCCCGGTGGCTGACATCGGTGCGGGGCACGACCCGGGTGGTGATCGAGACCCATCGCCCGGTCACGCTCCACCACCACTACGCGGTGGCCGAGCGGGGCCGCGACGGGGTGTCGGTGGTGCCCCTGCTGCGGGACGGGAAGCCGAACCCGGACGGACTGCGGCTCGACGAGCGACGCACGCGCGCCCATCAGCGCTTCCGGGCGCCGCGGCGCACCGAGGTCGTCGAGTACCTGGCGGCGGCCGGCATGCTGCCCGCCATCACGTTCATCTTCTCGAGGGCGGCGTGTGACGACGCCACCCGCCAGGTCGTCCAGGACGGGGTGCGCCTCACCACCGACGACGAGCGGGCCCGGATCCGCCACCTCGTGGAGTCGTCCGTCGAGCGCCTGTCCGACGCCGATCTGCGCACCCTCGGGTACGGACCGTGGTCGGATGCGCTGGAGGCGGGGGTGGCGCCCCACCATGCGGGCCTCGTGCCCGCCTTCCGTCAGGCGGTGGAGCGCTGCTTCTCCGAGGGGCTGCTGAAGGTGGTCTTCGCCACCGAGACGCTGGCACTCGGCATCAACATGCCGGCCCGCACGGTGGTGGTCGAGCGGTTCGCCAAGTTCCGGGGCTCGGACACCTCGGCCCTCACCTCGGGGGAGTACCAGCAGCTCACGGGGCGGGCGGGCCGTCGTGGCATCGACACCGTGGGCCACGCGTTCGTGCTGTGGAACCACGCCACCACGTTCGGCCTGGTGGCCCGGACGGCCACTGCGCCCCCGCCGGACCTGGTGTCGTCCTTCCACCCGACCTACAACCTGGCGGTCAACCTGGTCCGCCGGTGGAGCCGTGCCGAGGCCCACGGGCTCCTGGAGTCCTCCTACGGGCAGTGGCAGGCCCCGGACGGCTCCGAGTCGCTCGTGTCGCAGCTGGACCGCCGGCTGGCGATCCTGGACGACCGGGGCTTCGTCGACGGGTGGGCCCTCACCGACGACGGCCTCCGCCTGGCCGGGATCTACCATGAGTCGGACCTGCTGGTCGCAGAGCTGCTGCGGGCCGGACTGCTCGACGACCTGGAACCGGCCCACCTCGCCGGGGTGGCCTCCGCCCTCACGTTCGAGGCCCGCCGGGCCGGCGACGACCCGCCGGTGCCCCGTCAGGCCCGGCTGGTCGAGCGGCTGGCGGCCATCGAGGCGCTGGCGGGTGGCCTGCGGGCCGACGAGCGGCGGGTCGGACTCCGACGGACCCGGCGGCCCGACGGGGGGCTGGCGCGGGCGGTGGTGGCCTGGGCGTCGGGTGGCACGCTGGACGCGGTCCTGCGCGACGCGGAGGTCGCCCCCGGCGACTTCGTGCGCAACGTGCGCCAGGTCATCGATCTCGTGCGCCAGGTGGGACAGGTGGCCGGGGACCCCGCGACCCGTGCGGCGGCGGACCTGGCGGTGGCCCTGCTCCGGCGGGGGGTGGTCGGCGCCGACGACCCGGCCGTGACGGGGTCCGCGCTTGACGACCCGTCCCCGTCCTAGTGTCTGACAGGCATGTTCCCCTACGCCGTGGAATCGTTCAGTGCCGAGGAGTCCGACATCCTGCGGCGGTATGTCACCAATCTCGACCAACCGGTGTTCGCGTTGGTCAACCTGCCCGAGGTGGTCAAGGGGGCGCTGTTCGCGCGGTACTCGCGGTCGCCGAAGAGCCTGCGTCGTCTCTTCCTCGACGAGTTCGTCGGTGAGCTCGACATCACCGGGGACGCCTCGGTCGACGCCACCGTGGGCCTGCGTCGGGCCGAGGAGCTCTACGAGAAGGTGTTCCTCGAGTACGGCGACGACTCCGTCGCCCAGCTCGGTGGGGTCCACCTTGCCTGCGAGCAGGCGTCCAACGTCCTGACCAAGGTGCTGGAGTGGGGCCGTCTGATGGCCTACCTCGAGCAGTCGACGCGGTACATCGCCTACAACCAGCGCCTCACCACCGGCCACTACCGGTACTTCCGTGATCCCGGCCTGCTCGACTCGCCGCTCGGCGCACGGTACGTGGGCGACATGGACCGCATGTTCGACACCTATGGCGAACTCCTGGAGGAGGCCCAGGCCCACCTCGTGGCGCGCCACCCCCGACAGGCCGGCGACTCGGACTTCGTCCATCGCCAGGCGGTCCGGGCCAAGGGGCTCGACGCCCTGCGCGGCCTCCTGCCGGCCGGGTCGCTGTCCAACGTCGGCATCTACGGGACCGGGCAGTCCTACGAGCAGCTGCTGCTCCGCATGCGCGCCCACCCGCTGCCCGAGGCCCGCGTCTACGCCGACATGATGTTGGAAGAGCTCCGCAAGGTCATCCCGTCGTTCCTCCAGCGCGTCGACCGCGCCGATCGGGGCGGGGTCTGGTCCGAGTACCTCACGACCACGCGGCGCGACACCGCCCGCATCGTCGAGGAGCTCTTCGGCGACCTGGTGGCCCCCGGACGCGACCACCACGAGGGGCCGTCCGGCCGGGCCACCGTGGAGCTGCTCGACTTCGACCCCGACGGCGAGGACAAGGTCATCGCGGCAATCGTGGCGCCCCGCACCACCCGACCGGAGTCCGAGGTGCTGGACCGGGTGCGCCGGCTGGGTGCCGAGGAGAAGCGGTCGATCCTGGCGGCCTACGTGGGGGATCGATCGAACCGACGTCACCGTCCGGGTCGTGCCTTCGAGCGGACCGACTACCGCTTCGACGTGGTGACCGACTACGGCGCCTTCCGGGACCTGCAGCGGCACCGTATCCTGACGATCGAATGGCAGGCACTCGGGGCCGCCCTGGGCTACGACGTGCCCGAGGTCGTGGACGAGGCGGGCCTCACCGACCGGTACGTGGCCTCACTCGAGCGGTCGAGGGAGCTCCACGAGGCCCTGGCGCCGAGCTTTCCCGAGCAGGCCTCCTACGCCGTGGCCCTGGCCTACCGCATCCGCTACACGATGCAGATGAACGCCCGGGAGGCGATGCACCTGGTGGAGCTGCGGTCCGGGCCACAGGGACACCCGAGCTACCGCTGGGTCGCCCAGGAGATGCACCGCCAGATCGGCGAGCGGGCCGGTCACCGGCTGATCGCCGAGGCGATGTCCCACGTCGATTACGGCGCGGAGGACCTGGAGCGGTTGGAGTCCGAGCGCCGCGCCGAGCAGCGTCGCAATTCGGTCGCCGCCGCCACAAATCCTGCAATGCCCTGAGCAGGGATCTTTCACAAACGCCCTGGTGGGGGGCTTACGAAGTCATTTGACGACCCACCCGTCGCGTGACGTAGGGTTCGCCCAGTCCCAGTCGCCCCGGAGCCTTCACCCAGCGGTCACACCGCCGGAGCAGGCCGAGGGGGGGATGCTGTGAGAGGCGGAGGAAGGCCCAGGGGGTCGAGTAGAAAACACCTCCCCGAGGCCGTCGGCGTGAGCCGGAGGTAGCGGGGAAGTGGTGCCAAAGATCCCTTGGGCCCAACCGCCTGGACCGCCTCCACCGGGGCGTGCCGGGCGGGACGCCACGGCGCACGGCAGCCCACCGGCGGGCGGTACCCGCACCCGTCGACCCCCTGCGGCACCGCGCCGTCGACGGCACGGGTCGGCATCATCTGACGGACGACCGGCAGATGCACCACGGGGTGGCCGATTCCTGGCATGATCCCCACCCAACAGCGGCAGTCGCGGGAATGGACCAGACCCGGGAAGCGCCGGCCGCACCACGATCGAACGGAAGGCCGGACCGTCTATGCTCCCGGCCAACTCACCACCGAAAGACGCACATGGCAGAAGACATCGATGAAGTGGAAGCACCCGACGAGCTGATCGAGGATGATCTCGAGGAGCTGGCGGACGACGACGAGCTGATCGCGGATGATCCGCTCGCTCTGGACGACGACGACGACGCCGTCGCCGTGATCGAGGTGGACGTCGAGGAGGACGTCCCGGCCGGCACCGCCAAAGCGGTCGCCAAGGCCGCCGGCGAGGAGCCCGACGAGGAAGAAGAGGAGGAGCCCGACGACGAGGACGTCGAGGCCAGCCTCGACACCATCCTGAAGGAGCGGTTGGTCGTCGAAGAGGTCGAGGACGACGAGGAGACGCCCGAGCCGGAGGACCGCACCGGCGACGGTGTGGAGCGTGTCCTACCCAAGCAGCCGGGTGAGTTCGTATGCAGGTCGTGCTTCCTCGTGAAGCACGGCAACCAGCTGGCGGACAAGAAGAAGATGCTCTGCCGCGACTGCGTCTGAGTCCGATCGACAATGGCTGACACCTCCGACGAACAGCGCGACGAAGCGGCCGAGTCGCCGACGCTGAGCGACCGACTGCTCGATCTGTTCGTGTTCCTGCCGACCGGCATGGCGGTCACGGTCGCCGAGGAGCTGCCGCGGCTCGCCGAGCGTGGCCGTGAGCGCCTCGGTGTGCAGGTCAACTCGGCACGTGCCGTCGGCCAGATGGCGGTCACGGTCGGTGGTCAGGAGCTGAAGAAGCGGTCTGCGAACATGACCCGGTCGTCGACCGCGGGGGCCCGCCGTGGGAGCGAGGCACCGGAAGGCCCACGCCCGGGCGGTCCGAGGCTCCGCACGATCCCCTACCCGGAGGATCGGGTGACGCCGCCGTCGACCGGGACCCGGCTGGAGGGCGCGGCACCGACGCCGGCACCGGGCGGGTCGGCATCCGACGTCCCGACGCCGCCGCCCACCACCCCGGAGGCACCGCCGGCACCCACGCGGTCGTCGCCCACCCCCGCCCCGTCCCGGCCCTCGGTCGACGCCCACGTGCCCGACGTGGCCTCCCTGGCCATTCCCGGCTTCGACACCCTGTCCGCCTCCCAGGTCGTCCAGCGGCTGGCCGGGTTGAGCAGGGCCGAACTGGTGGCCGTCCGGGCCTACGAGACATCCGTGCGGGGCCGACGCACCATCCTCAGCCGGGTCGACCAGCTGATGGACGAGCGGTCCTGAGCCGGTCGTAGGCGACGGGCGGGCCGGGTCCTGATGGAGGAGGTCCGCACCGCGTCCCTCGACGATCTCCACCGCCTGGTGGAACTGGTGGCGGCCTTCGGAGGGTCACGGGCCGACCGCCGGGGCGCCGATCTCGCCCACCCGGAGGACGGCGGTGGCCTCTCACCGACCCCTACGGTCGACGCAGTCGGCCCCTATCTGGCCGACCCCTCCCGGACCGCTCTGGTGGGGACGCTGGACGACTGGGTCGCCGGGGCGGCCCTCTGCCGGGTGGTGGCCGACGGCGCCGCACGGCGTGGCGTCCTCGACCTGTGCTTCGTGGAGGAAGGCGCACGCGAGGTCGGACTCGGCCACCTGCTGCTCGAGGCGACACTCGACTGGTTCCGCGCGCAGGGTTGCACGGGCGTGGACGGCACCGCCCACCCGGGGGACCGCACCGCCAAGAATTTCTTCGAGTCCGCCGGGTTCAAGGCGCGGCTTCTGGTGATGCACCGACCGCTCGACTGAGCGCGTCCACCCGGGCCGGGGCGCGCACCCCTCCCGTCGTGCGGCGTGGAGCTGCGCGCCGGTGAGGGCGTCAGGAGGCGCGTCGCCCGGCCGACCGGGCCGGACGGGCGGGGACGGGCCGACGTGGCCCCGGAGGCGGCGGGATCGGGATCCCGAGGAGCTTCGCGAGCTCGGGCACCAGGCCCGCAGCCTTGCGGGCCTCGGACAGGAGCTCCTCGTCGGCACCCTCGGGTAGCCCGGCGGGCTTGACCGTGCGGCGCACCGGGCACTCGACCACGACCTCCAGCAGTGCCTTCCAGTCCGCCGGTGGGGTGTCCTTGGTCATGGCCTGACCGGCGGCGTCGGCCAGCCGGACCGCGAGCTCGGCCGAGAGCCGGGCAGAGGGCTCGGGTGCACGGATGGAGGCCCGGACGGCGTCGACCACGCGGCCCTCGTCGAGGGATGTGGTGATCCGCTCGACCCAGCGCTCCCGCAGTGCGGTGACCCGCTCGGTCAGGCTCGTGCGCAGGGACGCCAGCATCTGGGACCCCTCGTCGTCCAGGGTGACCGTGGAGGCGGAGGCGACGATGGAGCGCAGCTCGCGCAGCGGGGTGTCCTTACCGGCGTTGCGGGCGACCGACGCGCGGTCCTTCCAGGTGGCGAGTCCGATGATCGGGCGGAGCTCCTCGGCCATGGCCATGAGCGGTCCCTCGGTCACCTCGGGGCGACCTTCGGCCCGGGCCCGCGCGTTCTGTTCCTGAATGGCCTGGCGCACGGAGGGGACGCCACCCTTGAGCAGCTGCTCGGCGACCGGCAATTGCTCCGGTTGCAACTCGGCCAACGCTGCGTTGCGGAAGACGGTCGAGGTCTGGGGACGACGGTCGCCGCGCTCGGAACGTTCGCGTCCGCCCTCGCGTCCACCCGGCCGTGCCGGGCCGGTGCGGCGCGGACCACCGGGACCGGCGCCGGCACCTTCGCGTCCACGTCCCTCACCACGCGGCGCGCCCGAGCCGCCGCCTTCGCGTCCACGTCCGTCGCCACGGGGACCGCCACCCTCGCTACGCGGGCCACGCCCGGACGGACGACGTGAGCCGTCGCGGTCGCCGTCGTCGTCCCGACGACGCTTGCCCTTGCCGGCCAGGACCACGTTGACGTCGGGGCCCTTCTGGGGCGTGCCGACGACCTCGATGCGGTCGACCGGCTTGGGTGCCGACTTGCCCTTGGGCGCCAGCAGCGCGGTCACCGTGGTGCCGTCGAGGGTGGTCTCCACCTCAGCCCGCAGCACGGTGCCAACCGCGCTGCCTGCGGGGACCAGACCCGCGTCGACGGTGCCGCGGGGCAGCTTGGCCCCCGCGGCTCGCCACGTCCACGTGGTCTCGTCCGATTGACTGGTGAGTTCGACTTCGATTCGATGGCCCATACCGGGCGACAGGCTACTGCCGAAGACACCCCCGCACGAACGGCGGCAGTTTGTGGCGGTGACCACGGTGTGCATGGTGGACCGTCGTGCGCCACCACCTACGCTCGTGGGAGGCCACGGAGCTGGAGGTGACGGTGGTGGGAGTCAACGCACAGCGAGTCAACACGGAGGACCCCGCCGTCCCTCCGGCCGATCCGGCGTGGGTGGCGCGCCTGTCGGCGGCCCGGCCCGAGCCTGATCCCGGCGGCACGGCACCGTCCCGGGATGACCTGGCACAGATCCTGGCCACGGCGACCACGGTGCCCGACCACGGCGACCTGCGTCCGTGGCGCTTCGCGGTCAGCACCGGAGCCGGGCGAGACCGCTTCGGCGACGCGTTGGTCGCCGGGCTCGAGGAGATGCGGGGCACCGACCTACCCGAGGCCGTGGTGACCAAGATGCGGGGGAAGGCCTTCGCCGCACCGTGCGCCGTGCTGCTGGTGGCCTCGCCCGATCCGTCGAGCAACGTCGAGGTGTGGGAGCAGGTCGCGTCGGCGTCGTGCACCGGGTACGCGATGGTGTTGGCCGCCACCGGCCTCGGCTACGGCGCCGTATGGAAGAGCGCACCGGTACTGGCCTCGGACGCCGTCCGACGGTTCGTCGGGCTCGGGCCCGACGAGTCGTTGCTCGGGTGGGTGAACCTCGGCACACCGGCGCCACTCGGCCGCAAGAAGCGGGGGGCCGAGCACGCCGACCCGCTGGCGGGTCGGGTCCTCACCCTCGGCCGCTGAGCGGGGCCCGGCTCACCAGCCGAAGCGGGCCAGGGGCGGGCCGATGCCTGCATCATCGGCGCATGCGCCGCACAGGTCCATGCGTCGGGCGCCGGGCCGGTCGGATGCAGCCACGCGCCGCCAGCCGTAGCGGCGGGCCTCCTCGAGGCAGGCCGATTCGGACCAGCGGGGCGACGTCCGGGCGCCGCACTGGCCGCAGGTGCGGTAGTAGACGTCCACGTCGTCGTAGTGGTCCTCGAAAGAGAATTCGTCGGGGTCACGGTCCATGGCGGTCACTCCCCGTCGAGGATACCGGTCGGGGGCCGGCACCTGACGCCCGGACCACGAGGGGGATGGGCCTGGGCGGAGCCATCGGAGCCGCAGCTACCCTGGCGGAAGGTGCCGACGACGGGTCGGTGCGCAGACCGGGAGGACCGCCGATGTCCGAGATGGACGACTTCAACGCACAGATCATCGCCGAGTTCCGGGCCAACGACGGCGTGGTCGGTGGACCCTTCGAGGGCCTCTCGGTCCTGCTGCTGCACACCACGGGCGCCAAGTCCGGAACCGGGCGGGTCAATCCGGTGGTCGTCCGGATGGAAGGGGACCAGTTGTACGTGTTCGCCTCCAAGGCGGGCGCACCGACGAACCCCGACTGGTTCCACAATCTCGTGGCCCACCCGGAGGTGACCGCCGAACTCGGGACCGACACGTTCACCGCCACGGCCGTGGTGGTCGAGGGTGAGGAGCGTGACCGCATCTACGCCGCACAGGCGGCGCAGCACGCCAATTTCGCCGAGTACGAGGCGATGACCGACCGGGTGATCCCGGTGGTGCAGCTCGTCCGGTCCTGACCGATCCGACGGGATCACCCACCTCCTCGCCGGGCCTGCCTACGTTCGTTGCCATGACCGGCGAGGAGACGCACGACGACACCGGTTCGACCCGATGTGGCTGGTGCCATCGGCCGCTGGACCGTCGGTCGGGAGCCGGACGCCCGCGACGCTTCTGCAGCCAGTCGCACCGCCAGCGTGCCTACGAGGCCCGGAGGCGCGCCGACGACCTCCAGGTGCCGGCCGACCAGTGCATCGTGTCGGCGCTGGACCTGAGCCGACTGCACGACCGGCTCTACCGGCTGGAGGCAGCGGTCGAGGACGTCCGCGCCGACCTGGCGGATGCGTCGACGCCGGCCGACTACCGGCGGGCGGTCGACCACCTGCTCGACGCATCCGACGACCTGGTCGGTACCGTGGTCGAGCCGGTGCGGGCCTGAGCGACCCTCACCCGGGCGGTCGCCCGATGGCGGTGGCCACCCGGTGGCCCGAACGGACGGCGCTCTCCATGTAGCCGGCCAGTGCCTCCGTGTGCTCACCGGCGAACCACAGGGGTCCACCGGTCCGTCGGAGCACGGGCCAGAACGGGGTGAGCTGGCCGGGTGCGTAGACGGCGTAGCCGCCACCGGTGTAGCGCTCGTCGGCCCAGGCCATCGTCGTGGCCACACCGGTGCGCAACGCATCGCCTTCCGGGTAGACGGTGGCCAGCTGGCGTTGGAAGGAAGCGATCCGCGCGGTCGCGGACAGCGCGGCGCCGGCGGCAGCGGCGTCGCCGGTCACGAACTGGGTGAGGACACCGGGTCGATCGGCGCCTCCGGGCATCGAATCGGTCGAGTCCCAGGCCACGCCGAACGGCAGGTCGGTGATGGTGAATCCGGACTGGCCCTCGGCGGTCCAGAAGCGGCGGCGGTACTCGGTCGACACCTTGAGCGCGTGGCCGAGGTCGAGCCGGTCGATGACCGCGGCGGTGTCGACCGGCAGGGCAGGAGCGAAGGTGATGCCACGGAGGGCCGGCGGGGGAGCGGCCAGCACCAGGTGGGCGGCGTCCACCGTCGAAGGTGTTCCGGCACCGGCGACGTGCACGCGCACTCCCCACGGGTGCCGGTCCACCCGGGTGACCGGTGCGGACGTGCGCACCGCCGCGCCGAGGTCGGCCGCCATGGCGAGCGGGAGCGCGCTGTTGCCGGCGGCGATCCGCATCGTCTCGACGCCGGACTCGGGGAGCGAGGCGTCCACGACGGTCTGCTGGAGGACGAACAGGAGGGAGACCTCAGGGAACTCCGCGTTGAAGTTCCCCCGATAGTCCGACTGGACGAGCAGGGCGGCACCCGGGTCGAGCTGCTGGGTGTCCGCATAGTCCTGGAGGCTCATGGCGTCCCACTGCTCGGCCTGGGGCGCCAGTTCCGGATGCTCGGGGTCGAGATCGCCCGCCAGTCGGAGCAGCCCACCGCTGAAGCCGGCGTAGCCGGCCAGCATCGCCGGGTCGGCAGCCGACCGAGTCCCGAGTTGACCCCGGGTGCCGTCGAGCCAGACGGCGGCCCGCTCGAGCTTGTCGGCCGGACGATGGGCCAGGCGCAGTCCGTACTGGCGGGCGAGGGCCTGGATCTGGCTGTGGTTGTCGTCGATGGACTCGCCACCGGCCTCGACGTGGAGTCCGGTGGCGTAGGGCGCGTAGAGGGTGTGGACGCGCCCACCCACCCGGTCACGCGCCTCGAGGACGGTCACGTCCCAACCCTGTGACCTCAGGGCGAGCGCCGCGGTCAGCCCCGACAGGCCGGCACCCACCACGACCACCTTCCGCCGGGTCGCCACGGTGGGTCGCGGGGTCGTGGTGCAGGACGCCACGAGGGCGCCGGCTGCGGCTACGCCGCTCGCACCGAGGAACTGGCGTCGGGTCAGGCGCATCGGGGCCACGCCGGCGAAGCGTACTGCCGGTCGCCGGATCGTCCCGGGTAGCGGATGACGAGCGGGTGGCAGACTGACGGCTCACGACCGGGGAGGCTGGCGATGGCTGCCGATGATGTGCTGTTCGAACAGGTGGGAGCGGCGCTCCAGGCTCGCGGTGACTGGCGGTACGAGCCGTCCACGACACCGGGCGGGCTACCGTCTTGGTGTCTCGACCCGGGTGGCACCGTCGTCGTGTCGGTCAACGTCATCGACGGCGCCGTCGTCGCCTACCTGCCGGCCACCGACCGGGACGTGCGGTTCGCCGGGCTCGACGGGCTCCTCGCCTGGATGGACGAGCGCGAAGGTGTCGCCGGAACCGGCTGATCCTCCGGGCGGGGGAGCTGCGCGGTGACCGGCGACGGGTGCGGCAGGTAGCGCTTCTGGTGGACCAGAGCCAGCCGAATACGCTTGGTCAGTGGCCATGTGGTTCCTACGACACGGGGAGAGCGCCGCCAATGCCGCGGGCGTGTTTGCCGGACGAGGCATCGACTCCCCACTGACGCCCACCGGACGGGAACAGGCCCGCCATGCGGCAGACCTCGTTCCGGACGATGTCGCGTGGATCGTCTCGTCCCCGCTGTCGAGGGCCATCGAGACGGCCGAGATCGTCCGACGGGCTCGCAGGATCTTTTCCGAGGTGGAGATCGACAACTGAGCCACGGAGTACGACGTGGGTTCGGCAGCCGGCCTGCCCACCCGACCGATGACGGCCATCGAGATGGTGCGCGGGTACGGAGCCGAGCAACCGGACGTATTCGCCTCGCGGGTCGGCTCCCTCCTCGGCGACCTCTCGCAGCGCGGCGGTGCGGGGCTCCTCGTTTCCCATGCCGGGGTCGGACGGATGATCCAGACACTGCGCCAAGGACGTCAGCCGTCGGAGTTCCGGGAGCAGCCCCTACCCACGAATGCCTCGCTCCTCCTCATCGAATCCGAGTGACCGCAGGTCCGCCGCAGCGCCGGCTGAGGGACCGGCGGGGCGATGCTGCACCGGCCGAGGTACCTTAGGCCCCCGAGTGCCAGTCCTCGACCGCCGCCCGAATGCACCGACCGGTGGGCAGGACGATGCCCGGGGCTGCAGCCGCCGCCCGAAGGACCAGCGGATGCCGCACGCGTCGGCTCACGCCTGGGTGAGGACCACCGGCACCGTCAGGCCGGCTGCCACAGCTCGACCCGATTGCCCTCGGGGTCGGTGACCCAGCCGAATCGACCGACGCCGTCCATCTCCTGCACCTCGTCGGCCACGCCCGCTCCCCGGCGACGCAGTTGGGCGAGCATCGCATCGAGGTCGCGAACCCGGAAATTGATCATGGTCTGCTGGGAGCGGGAACCGAAGTAGTCGGTCCCGCTGGCGAACGTCGCGAAGACCGTCGGCCCGAGGTCCTGCTGCCACAGGCCGTTCTCGTCGGCGTCCAGACCCAGGCACTCGCGGTACCACGCACCCAGGGCCGCCGGGTCGCTGGCCCGCACGAAGTACCCACCGATTCCGACCACGCGCTCCACACCGCAATCCTGCCGGGACGGGCCGTTCCACGGGTGGAACCGGTCGGCCGGTCCCACCTCGTGACCGCAGCAGTGCCGGGGCGATGGTGCCCTGTCGGACGTAGGGTGCGGGATACCCGGCAGGGGGCCGACCGGGTCGACGAGGAGGACACGTGGAACTGACAGCAGGCAAGATCGCGGTGGTGACCGGTGCAGCGGGTGGCATCGGTCTCGCCCTGGCGGAACGGTTCGCCACCGTCGGCATGCACGTGGTGCTGGCCGACGTCGACGAGGAGGGTCTGGCCGACGCCGCGGCGGTGGTCGGCGCCCATGGTGTCGAGACCCTGGTGGTGCCCACCGACGTCAGTGTCGAGGCGTCGGTGCAGGCCCTTGCTGCGGCCACGGTGGACCGCTTCGACCGGGTGCACGTGGTGTGCAACAACGCCGGGGTGGCGACCCAGGCCGACCCGTGGTTCGGACCGTTGTCCGCCTGGGAGTGGGTGGTCGGCGTCAACCTGTGGGGTGTCGTCCACGGGGTCCGGGCGTTCCTGCCCTACCTGGTGGCCGAGGGTGAGGGTCACATCGTCAATACGGCGTCGATCGCCGGCATCCTGCCGGGCTTGACACCCTCGTACGACGCCAGCAAGCACGCCGTGGTGGCGCTGACCGAGGACCTGTACACCACCCTCACGGCCATCGGCGTGCCCGTCGGTGTCAGCATCCTGTGTCCGGGCTGGGTCCAGACCGGCATCATGGATGCCGAGCGGAACTGGCCGGCCCACCTGGGCGAGCGACCACCGCAGGGGTTCGCCTCCGAGATCGTGACTGATCATGTCCGCCGCGCCGTGGCCGAAGGGATGCCGGCGGCCACGGTGGCCGATCTGGTGGCCGAGGCCATCGCGGACGAGCGGTTCTGGGTCTTCCCTCACCCCGACTTCGTGGAGGTGGCCGAGCTGCGGTGGAGGACGATCGCGGAGGGCCAGAACCCCGCGGGCCTGGCCGACGTGCCCGGTCTGCCGCCGTCGGAGCAGATCGCCGCCGAGGTTGCGGCATCGCTCGAGGGCCTCACGTCTGACTGACCGGTCCGATGGCGGACGCGCCAGGAGGGAGGCCCGAAGGCCTCCCTCCTGTGCGGCGGGTGGGAGCAGACTCCCGTGCCCGCCGCCGGCCCGGCCCCCGATCGGGCCGGACGGCGACTCCGATGTCAGGCGGCCGATCCGAAGAACGGCATGCCCTCCCCGGGGGGACCGTAGGTGAAGACGCCCCCGTCCGAGGCCACGAGCCAGTAGCCGTCGTAGGAGTTGTCGTTGAAACCGGCGACAACGGGCTCGTTCAGGTGGATGTCACCTGCCGACCCGTCGAAGGGGGCTCCGTAGGAGAACACCCCACCGTCCGAGGCGACGAGCCGGTAGCCGGAGCCGTCCGAGGTCGGTGCGATCCCGACCACGGGGCTGTTCAGCCGCTGGTCACCGGCGGAGCCGAAGAAGGGTGCGTTGTACGAGAACACCCCACCGTCAGCCGCCACCAGCCAGTAGCCACCGGTCATGCGGTCGACACCCATGCCGACGATCGGCTGGTTGAGGTGCGTCCAACCGCCGGAACCGTAGAAGGTCGCGTCGTAGGAGAACACCCCTCCGTCCGAGGCCACGAGCCGGTAGCCCGACCCGTCGGCGGTAGCCGAGATGCCGACCACCGGGGCGTTGAGGTGCAGGGTGGCGGCCGACCCGTCGAATGGTGCGTTGAAGGCGAACACGCCGCCGTCAGCACCCACGAGCCAGTAACCACCGGTCGCCCGGTCGACGGCCATGCCCACGATGGGCTGGTTGAGGGTCGTACCGGTCAGCGAGCCGTAGCAGGCGGCGGCGCCGAACGCAGCGACGTCTCCCGAGCGGTCCACCTCGTAGTAGCCGGTGCCGTCATCGAGGGCGGCACCGCCGACCACGGAGCCCGAGGGCAGGTGGGTCACGCAGCTGGACGAGAGTGGACCAGGCGTCGCCGGTCCTGCGCCGGGCAGCGTCTGGAACCACAGGTAGGCGTTCGTCGGCACCTCCGGGGCACCGGCTACGCCGATCCCGCTTCCGGGGACCGTCTCCAGCGCCTTGACCGTGCTGTAGTCCTTGGCCTGCTCGACCGTGGCGAGGCCCTTGGGGGACGTCACCGGGATCACGATCACGTTCCACCACTCGGGCTGGTCGCCGTTCCGGGTGGTCAACAGGTGGTCATGGGACGGCAGGGGCACGTTGTCGAGCGACGCCGCATCTGCCACGCCGAGGGTCGGGGCGAGCAGTGACAGGTCGATCGTGGCCGGGTGGTCGATACAGGTGACCACGGCGGGGCACTGGGTATAGGCCACCGGCGGGCTCGCATACAGCGGCACCGGGATGTACAACGGGTCGA